>Ga0310697_10003984_pt1 | contig 14728 bp, 9 predicted proteins | sample 172DNAGHGlowgp2_FD_203883 | JGI IMG/M metagenome (GOLD analysis project Ga0310697, IMG submission 203883) | Sheep rumen microbial communities from Palmerston North, Manawatu-Wanganui, New Zealand - 1728 DNA GHGlow gp2 (v2) (version 2) | ecosystem: Host-associated > Mammals > Digestive system >...
TCATTATATTTAAGAATATATGGGGACAAAAATAAAAAAGAAATGCGAACCTTTTCAGGCAAACAGCACTTTATCCACTGGAAACAGCAGAATTAGGTTCGCATTTTTGCTAAGTTCGCATTTTTTATATATCTTTGCCACATATTACTATAAAGTCCACGCTTATGACGCACGCAGGACATAGGGCTTATAAGAAAGTTGATCAAAAGAAGCGTCCCTGTGATCTTTTCCTCCACGTCTGCGATACTTGCGTTTTACATAAAAAGTTCAGTAGAAATTTGGTTGATTCAATATTATTCATTAATTTTGTGACGTAACTAAAGACTTTTGTTATGACAGACTATCTGACACTCCCCATGCCAATAGTCACCACACTGATTTTGGTGGCTATACTAATAATAATTGGTACAATACTGACATCACGTAAATTATTGACCAAAATCATTGGCAACTTAAAATGGTTGGCCTTTGTAGTATTGCTAGCAGGCTTTGTCGTCTATTTCATAGGCTATTGGCTCTATTACGATGAGGAGTTGAACTTCGTTGCCTTGACCTTCCGCTCGCTGTTGTCTTCCATCGGGATGTTTGCATTGCAATCTGATTTGCAATATTTCGTTCAAGACTGTGTCAAGGAATCACCTTTATTCTTGGGAACATTTGCTGTCATTCATTTCTTGGCTGCTCTCGTTAGTGCCATTTTCATCATCAACTTCGTAGGATTAAAAATAGTATCCTGGCTGAAATTGAGAAATGCCAAAGGACAGGATTTATATGTCTTTTGGGGGATGAACCAAAACTCGATTACACTGGCAGAAGATAAGGACTTGAAAAATAAGATAGAAAATGACGGTGGAATGCTTATCTTTGTCGGAACGCTTCAAGATGCAGAACAAGGAAACCAGCAATTTTCATTCTCCGTACTTATCAACGGACAAAGACTCCTCAAAGACAGGATCCGGAGAATTGAGGAAAACAAGGATGCCATTATCACTTATTGCGCTGACGAACTTTCTGTGGAGGAGAATAGCAAACAGCCTTGTAATATCTTTAAGGCTGCTGGTCTAAAGAGTCTTGCCAATATTATCACCAAATCGAAGGATAAACACATTCGCATCTTCTTCCTTTCCGATGACGAAAAGAAAAATGTAGAACTAACATCATTGCTACTCAAAGCCATCGAAAAGGAAGACGAAGCATTAAGCAATTGCCAACATTTAGATATCTACTGTTTGGCCCGAAGAAACAAGGAGAACGGTGTACTTGAGAAACTGGCATACGTAAAAAGCGAAGAAACGCTTCCGAATGTTCATCTCGTAGACACAGCAAACTTGGCGATTCAAGTGTTAAAGAAAAACGTAAACTATCAGCCCGTCAGTTTTGTGGATATCAATACCGAAAAAGCCATAGTAACTACACCGTTTGAAGCGTTAGTCATCGGTTTCGACTCAACGGGACGTGATGTGGTTCGATTCCTCTATGAGTTTGGAGCCTTTCCTGATGCTAATGGAAATAAGAGTCCATTTAAATGCTACGCTATCGACAAGCAGATGGAAGAATTGGCAGGTACTTTTTATAACAATGCCCCAGCCATCAAAGGGAACACCGAACTTGAATTGCTTCAGATGAATGTTCAAACAGGACAATTCTGGGAATGGATAGAAGAAAGACTACAAAACCTTAATTATATTGTTATAGCCCTTGGCGACGATCAAATGGGAATTCAACTTGCTATCGACCTGTTGGAGAAAGCCTACCGCATTGGTAAAGATATGATGCATTTCAAGATATTCCTCCGTTCCTATTCAAAAGAAAACGAAGGAAAGATAAACGATATCATTAATTTCTATAACGAAAAGGCAGGAAACAAGTTGGTGTTATTCGGAACGAATAGTGAACTATACACCTATTCTAATATAATTGACGAAGAAGCCTTAGAGCGCGCTAAGGAGTTTTATGCAAAATATGTTTCAAATGACAAACAGGAGAAATATCCTCCCACATGGAACCAGCGCCATGAAATAAGCGAGAAAATTGATGGTGGAAATGGAGTGTGCCATTATGTTAAGAAAAAGACAGAAGAGATAACCCTCGATGATATTAATGGCGTTATTAGAAAGGAGAATCAAGATATTACCAACTATCACCATATGGGTACTAAACTGAAACTTGTCGGATTGAGCGATTGTAGTGCAAAAGAAGATTTCGCCAAGATGACAGCCATTCAGAAGAAGGACCTCGCTATTTGCGAACACCTCCGTTGGAATGCCTCTCACGAAATGCTTGGATATGTATATGGTAATCAGACAAGTGATTTGAAGAAAACGCATAAGTATTTGAAACCTTGGGAAAATCTACCAGACTATATTCAATATTACGATGAACTTGTATGGATTACGACAAAAGACATAACAATTAACAGCAATGAAAACAAATAACTATATCCCCCACCCCATTGACACCTCTGATGTTCAATTGCCAGAAGAGTTGAACCCACTGCTTGAAGCAATGGCCAAGAACGTCCACGAAGTATGGGCACAGACTCGCATTGCCCAAGGTTGGAAATACGGCCCAGAACGAAACGATGCAGAAAAACTCCACCCCATGCTCATCCCCTACGAAGACCTGCCTGAAGAAGAAAAAGTATATGACAGGAATACTTCTATTGAAACGCTGAAATTGATTTTGAAATTAGGATTTGAAATTGAAAAGGAGTAAGCATTATGGAAAAGGCAAAATATGACATTTTTATCAGTTACCGAAGAATCGGTGGTAAGAATTATGCGCGTACAATAAAACCCGAGTTGGAAAAACGTGGTTTTCGAGTGTTTCTCGACTTTGACGAGTTAAAAGATGGTGTATTCGATAAACGTATTATGGACGCTATTAACGAGGCACCTATATTCTTAGTAATTCTCTCCAAAGGAGCCCTTGACCGTTGCGCCAATGAAGGTGACTGGGTGCGTGAGGAAATACTCTATGCTGACAAGACAAATCGCCATATTGTACCAGTCGAGATTGATAAAACATTTAGGGAGTTCCCTGAGAATCTTCCCAATGAAGTTAAGTCTGTATTAGGCCCTCATCAGTTCTCCCAGATAGACACGGAAACCCTTTTGCAAGAGTCTATTGACAAGATGGTGCGCGAAAGAATCAAACCTTGGGTTACAAAAGAATCTACAAATACATCATCAAGAAAAATAGAAAGTACTGATGGAGCTGAAATTCACATAGAGGTTGATGCGGATTGTGACTTTTATCGCTTCAAGAGATTAGTGAAGGCATTATCTCCAAATGAAGATAATATCGTTTACTTAAAGCCAGGTAAGCATAAGATAGAATTTATCTCCCATGAATATTCAGATATCAAGGAGTCAATGCTACTTGATATTCCTTACGAGAATTATTCTGATTTGATTACGGTCACATTACTCCCTCAAATTCAAAACAAAAAAGAGGAAGAGGCAGCAAAGCGCAAAGCAGAAGAGGAAGCCAAACGAAAGGCAGAAGAACTCAGAGAAAAAGAAGAAGCCAAACGTAAAGCCGAAGAGGAGACTCGCAAAAAGGAAGAAGAAGCTCGGTTACGAGAAGAGGCCAAACAAAAGGCTGAAACGGAAGCAAGAAGAAAAGCGGAAGAATGCAAACGTAAAGCTGAGAGAACATATCAGAAAGGCAAAGAGTATTATGATAAAAATGATTATTCACATGCTTACCCGTTGTTTTTAGAAGCAGCGGAGCAAGGTAATGCTAGTGCACAATTCATCCTTGGGTATAGCTATTTCAGCGGTCAGGGCGTCAATCAAGATTATGCAGAAGCCGTAAAGTGGTATAGAAAGGCTGCAGAACAAGGTCATGCTGATGCACAAAACAACCTTGGGGGGTGCTATTTCAACGGTCGAGGCGTTAATCATGATTATGCAGAAGCAGTAAAGTTGTATAAAAAGGCAGCAGAACGAGGTGTTAAATATGCTCAATACAACCTTGGTATTATGTATGAAAAAGGTCAGGGCGTCAATCAAGATTATGCAGAAGCCGTAAAGTGGTATCGAAAGGCTGCAGAACAAGGTCTTGCTGATGCACAAAACGAGCTTGGTGTTAATTATGGTAAAGGTCGGGGCGTCAATCAAGATTATGCAGAAGCCGTGAAGTGGTATAGAAAGGCTGCAGAGCAAGGGCATAAAAAGGCCCAATTCAACCTTGGTGTTATGTATTACACTGGTCAAGGTTTCAATCAAGATTATGCAGAAGCAGTAAAGTGGTTTAGAAAGGTTGCAGAACAAGGGGATAAAAATGCCCAATTCAACCTTGGTATTATGTATGAAAAAGGTCTGGGCGTCAATCAAGATTATATAGAAGCAGTAAAGTGGTTTAGAAAGGCTGCAGAACAAGGTTATGCTGATGCACAAAACGAGCTTGGTGTTATGTGTTACAATGGTCTGGGTGTCAATCAAGATTATGCAGAAGCCGTAAAATGGTATATAAAGGCAGCAGAGCAAGGATATGAGAATGCGCAAAAAAAACTATTTGACATAATCCTGTTCGGACATGTCAATGAACAAGTAGATAGCTTAGCCATTGAATGGTGCATAATCCAAGCAAATCAGGATAATAAAGAAGCATTATTACGCCTTGCGGTAAGATATCAAACAGACAAGAATTATTCAGAAGCTATAAAATGGTTAGAGAAGGCTGTTGATAATGGTTATGAGGAGGCGAAAAAAGTATTAGAAGAAACTCTCATAATGCAAGCCAAATCAATATCTGATATGGCGAATAAAAAGTTCGACGAGGGGGATTATAAGGAAGCAGCAAAATTATTTATCCAAGCTATAGATCAATGTGATAGCTATGCGGACGTTCAACGTGACTTTGGGCGTCTAGGATACCTTTATGAACAGGGTTTAGGGGTTGAAGAAAACATTGGGGAAGCTGTCAGGTTGTATGAGAAGGGTGCAATACCCCTTGGCGACACATTCGCTCAGAGAAATCTTGCACATCTGTATGAAATTGGCAAAGGGGTACTACAAGATTATTTCCGCGCAACGAATCTGTATAAATTAGCAGCAGAAAAAGGAGATGACATTGCTCTGTGTGCTCTTGGAAAGTTATATGAAAATGGGACTTACAGTGAAAAAGATACTACTTACAAAGAAGTGGAAATTGATGGTATGACATATTTGGGGCTTGATAATGACAATTGGATAAAGGCTCCGGATTATTTAAAGGCCTTGAAGTACTACTACCTTTCTTCCGATAAAGGCAATGAAAAGGCTAATGATTTATTACATGAACTTAAAGAGAAAATGGGCTTTTCTGATAAACTATGTTATTGGAATGGTTCATATATTGATGAAAGTGGCCAGATTGCATTTGAAAGTCATTGGATAAAAGGTGAGAATTTTGTAGACGGCTACGCTCTGGTATGGGAAGACGATAAAAGATTTGGTGTAATAAATACAAAAGGAGAGGTGATAATGCCATTTACAAAGAAATGGAAAGATCCAAAATGGGTTGGATTGGGACTCATTCGGGTTCAAAAAAATGCATTCGATGATTACTATTATCTATTAGATAAGCAAGGAGGTTGTATCAGCAAATGCGAATATATAGTTTCTATTGGGGATGAATTTGTAAATGGTTTTATTGATGCAGAATTGTATCGTATGTTTGGAAAAAACAAAAAGGGTAAGATCAATGATAAAGGCGTCTTTTTTGAAGAATAACTCAAATAATTGTGATTATGTGATCATGGAGTGACTTTGATTATACAATTGATTAATAAACTAAGAAATTTATTGGTGTCCGATAAGAATAAACAAAGAATATGAATTGTTATTGATCCATTTAATTGAAATAATTATGTTTGACTGGCTTTATGATTTGACATCGTCGAACCCTATCTTGATGTTAGTGTTCGGGATTGCATTACTTGTGTTTTGGTGGTGGGTTTTCGTTAGAGTTTTGGGGGCCTCAATAGCTATCTTGCATTTTGCGCTTATGTTTCTTTTACCATTTCGTTTAGATGACAGATTATGAAAAAATTTTTATTGTTCATGTTGATGGTTTTATTCAGCATTCAACTAAATGCAGAAATATATCAAGTCCGTGTGAATTCCATTCTTAATGTACGGAGCCAGCCTTCATCTGCGGCACCTTTGTTAGGAACATTATCGAACGGTACAAGATTGAACGTAATACGTTTCTCCAGTAACGGTTGGGCAGAAATAGATTATAGTGGGCAGACAGGCTATGTAAAGTCTTCATATTTATTTTCTGTTGAAAGTGGCGATAACTTTAAACTTACTGGAGAAAAAAGTAAATTTGCAGTTCTCGACTATGATGGACCATTGGAGAAGAAGTGGATGACTTATGTCGTATTGGGATGTATTGCAATCATGTGGTTCTTATGTAAGTTCGTGAGGGAGGTGAGTGCCTATGCTATTTTTGACAGTGGAAGTTCTTTGACGGGTTGGTTGATGGTATTCAATTGTTGCTTGACAATATTCACTAGTCTCTACATTATTCTTTATACAATTGTGTTGGGTGGTAACGCCCTGTGGTTTATAATTCCATCTATAGTACATGGGCCTTTGGGAGGATGGCTTTATGCCATACTCAACTTCATTTTCTTTGTCTATGCTCTCGTTAACCTGTTAGTGAACTTCATAAAAACAATGGATGATTTCTCCCATAGTTTCAATTGTTACATTAATATTCGTTTTGGACTTATAGGATGGGGCGGAGGAATTGTTGGATTCATCATCTGCTATTACATAGGTAATGATGAATGGACACAATGGTTTCTTATTGCCATTATGTGCTGGCAATTAATACAGGTTATTCTTATTTGGGTACGTGGTTGGAACGGCAATAATTTGCTTGGCTTGTTAGCTGCTTCAATTGTATATATAATAGGATCTTTAGGAATCGTCGTTCTCGCCATTCCCGCAATCCTGATGCTTTTTGTCCTATTTGTGGTTGGCGGGTTATTAACTGCATTTGTCAACAGCAATGATAGTCCCTCTCCTGCACGATCTGGCTCTGTACCATACGGCCATAAAGTAGACATCTTTCACAATGGCGCAGGTGAACCTTACTACAATGGTGACGATGGCAGAATGCATTATTTAAACAAGTCAGGTCTCACTTACAATGATGATCAAGGAAACTGTTTCGATGAAAATGGATATAGTTCAGGATGGAATTAGTTGTAACAAGAGATGATACAATGGCTGAAACTTTCATGCATCTTATTATCAATAAACAACGAAACTAATATGGAAATGAAATACTATGTGTTTATCAGTTATAGTCGTAAGGACTTAGAACTGGTGAAGGAGATTAAAGCAGAGATTGACCGTCAGGTGGGTATTGACTGCTGGATGGATTTGGACGGTATTGAGAGTGGAGAACAATTCGAAGATGTGATAATAAATGCCATTTGCAAGTGCGACACCATTCTCTTTATGATGAGTGCCAACTCCATGCAAAGCGAATGGGCGCTTGACGAACTTGACTTTGCCAAGCACGAGAAGAAACGTATCGTACTGGTGAGTATCGACAATACAGAGATGTCTGGCAAGTTTTACTTCCGCTACCATAAGTATGATATAATAACTTGGAATAACCAGCCACAACGAGAAAAACTAATTCGGAATTTGAAGTCGTGGATAGGAATAGAGCAGAAGGAAAAGGGTGAGGCAGAGAAGGTTCAAACAGCAGAAACCTCTGCTCCATCAATCCAAACCTTCACGGTTGGCAATGTATCGTTTAATATGATTCGAGTGGATGGTGGCACATTTATGATGGGAGCCACCTGCGAACAGGGGGACGATGTATTTGATTCTGAATCGCCAGTCCATCAGGTGACGCTCTCACCTTATTATATTGGCGAGACTGAGGTGACACAGGCTCTTTGGGAAGCTGTAATGGGTAGTAATCCCTCCAAATTCAAGGGCAGTAATCGGCCTGTTGAACAAGTCAGTTGGGATGACTGTCAGGAGTTTATTCTTAAATTGAAGCAAAAGACAGGACGAAAGTTCCGCTTGCCAACAGAAGCAGAGTGGGAATATGCTGCCCGTGGTGGCAAAAAGAGCAAAGGCTACAAGTATAGTGGAAGTGAAAATATTGATGATGTGGCTTGGTATAAAGACAACTCCAATGACCAGACTCATGACGTCAAAACCAAGAAAGCCAATGAACTTGGGTTGTATGACATGATTGGTAATGTTCCGGAGTGGGTACAGGATTGGTATGGCGATTATCCGTCATCTGCTCAGACGAATCCTACAGGTCCCTCATCAGGTTTTGCCCGTGTGTGTCGTGGTGGATTATTTCTCTTTCTCGCGTCGGGCTGCCGCGTGTCTTGGCGGATAATGTATCCTTCCTACGCCCGACCACTCTTCAACGGACTGCGCCTTGCTCTCTAGTTCTTCCTGAAAAAAGAAAAATAAAAAGGATATTTCAATTGGACTTTGCGTAAAAGCGGCCTAAAGCTGTGTCAATTATATGGATGACTTGATCAAAAAGGGAAATAGATTTACTAAAGTAATTTGTTGGTATGAAAGTTATCAAATTCATTTCGATTTTATTTCTATTGTTTTTCTGCTCAGCAATAGTTGTTGCAGAAAAATATAGCGTAACGGCAGAGACACTTAACGTTCGTCAAAGAGCAAGTTCCAAATCCGAAGTTCTCTTTAAATTGTCAAAAGGAGATATTGTGGAGAGCAATGATCATGGAAAGTGGATGGAAATTGACTATAATGGACAAAAAGGATATGCGTATTCCAAATACTTGAAAAAGGTTGACGCAGAAAGCTCATTATCTTATAATGACAACAGCATTAGTTGGCTTCCAATCATTTGGATGACTTTGCCTCTTGTGATTTTCATTGCTATCTTGTTTTGGCTACACAAATATTATAGATGGCCTTCATTATTTATGGCCATATTCCTATCATTATTATTCATCGTGATTGTATCACCAGTAACAAAATTCTTGTTTGGTTTGTTTGGCTATGAAACGATTGGAAAATATGTCGGATGGGTAATTACAATACTGTTGGTGTGTGGTGCATTTGGTAGTAACACAAGAAAAGAGGAGGAAGAAGAACACTCTACCAGTTCGTCAACGAGCAATTATGATGATTACGCGCCATCATATCTTGACTCCTACGATAATAGCGGAAATGGCAACTGTCAGGACAATTCGTATAACAACTATGACAATTGTCAAAATGAAAAAGACTACGACAATGATGATAACGATAATTATGATAATTATGAAGATGATGAACCTAAAGAACGTAGTTATTATGATCGTGATGCCTATTGTTGTAATTGTTCTCATTATAGCTGGTTTAGCCATGAATGCGATTTGGGTCCAAAGCCTCGTCATGTAGATTCTTATGCACGAGCATGCGTATATTACAAATAAAGAAATAATACTTTGTTTATGAAAAATTTTGGATATTTGACCAGCGCTATTCGAAGATTCTTTAAAATGAAAGTAAGTGATAGTGAAAACGTATCTTTTGGACGACTTCTCATGGGGTTACTTACTTCCTTTATTGGGCTATTATTGTTTATTTATATACTTCAAAAAGTGTACGAAGTTCCCGTATATACTACAACAATCAATATCGTTTCACCTGGGTATTTGCCAGATTCCAGCGGAATAAATATTTGTATTTTAAGAAACTACGACCGACCTATAAAACCGACTTTTCCAGCTGATTCAGTTATAAAGGAACATGTTTTTTTTGACAAATTCGATGGTGGTGTATTTATTTCTTTCACCTGTCTTGCAGATTCTTTTGACAGACAAACAGTTTCTTTTCGGTTTACAGGAAAGCACGAATATATATGTAGATGCGATAGTAATGGCATGATTTTTCCTCGCAATGTATTAGATTCTGTTTTTTCTGATAGCCTATTCGAAAAATATAATGTTGAAAAGAGTATTAAACCAATATATACGAGTATAGAGACATCTGACCGGCAACTCTTTTACCTATCATTAACTAGTACACCTCGAGAACATCCATACAGTGTAGATAGTATTCTTTATGAATGCAACTATGATGGTAAAAAGTTCAATTCTAGATGGTATGATATGCATAGTTATTTTAGATTGTGGAAAGCGCATAAAAAAGATAAGCATAAAAATATTAGCGAGCAATGGACTATAGTATCCAGTATTGACACTATAATTCCAATATTCCACGTATTCAAGCCTCTATCTTACTCAAAACCTAACGTACTATTGACTGCTGAGGATGTAAGCCGACTGGTAGAGATTATTGAGTTGAATGATATATGCCCAAACTCTGTGGGTAATATATCAGAAATAAGAAGCCTCACAATTGGTTATCAGACTCATACGGATTTCCCAGAAGAAATTTCTCCAGCACCTGATGAAAAAACACTCTCCTACATTAGATATACAGACAAGAAGAAAATAAAAGAAATCGGAGTTAACGGGCTTAGATTTTATGTAAAGTTTCCAATGATGGAGAGCATCCAAGATGCACGAATTTTCATTCTATCTGCTATAACAACGGGATTGGGAGGATTTTTCTTTACTTATTTCTTTAAAATATTAACATTTGGATGGATAGAAACAAAAAAGCTACGCAGAAAATACAAAACACAACTAGTTATGGTAATTATTATTTTGTTAATTCTTCTGTTAATGATTGTTTATAAATTAATATTTCAGTTTACAAATGTCAAACCGTTTTAATGGAAATAAACCGCTGATAAAAATTATGAGGTAGGTATCCATAAGACACTGTCTTACAGACATGGAGACAAGTATCTGGGGATTAGAGACAAAAATGAACAAAAAGCAAAATGGAACAACAAACTAATAGTCGTTTTGAAAATCACCTCATTGAGAATCGTGAGGTACGTATTTTCTTGTCATCCACTTTCTCTGACATGGAAGCGGAACGTTCGGCATTGGTAAAACGCTTCAACAAACTGAAATTGGAGGCGAACCGCCGGAATGTCAGCCTTTCGTTACTTGACTTACGTTGGGGTGTCACTGATGAGGAAGCACGAACAGGCAAAGTGCTCTCGGTCTGCCTGAATGAGATAGAGAACTCCCATCCGTTCTTCATCGGTCTGCTAGGCAGTCGTTACGGCTATGCACCCAGGATGTCTGAAATAGGGAAGAATCCTGATTTGGAAGAGCGCTATCCTTGGATACGTGAAGACATCGCCCATGAACGTAGTATTACGGAGATTGAGATGCAGTATGGGGTGCTGAGGAACCAGGAAGGTATGGATGCTGCTTTCTTCATCAATTCTATGCCAGATACTTCGCCTGATGATAATGAAAAGTTGACCAGCCTGAAGAGCAAGATTCGACATCAACAGCGTTTTCCTGTTAATGATTATACCTCAATTGAAGATCTCTGCGACCAAGTGGAGAAAGCTGTGATGGCATTACTGGACAAGTATTACTCAGATGCCGATAATACCAGGTTAGGACGTGAGCGTAGCATACAGCAAGCCTATATGAACAGCCGTCATAAGTTCTTCGTCCGAAAGCAGGAGGATTTTGACAGACTGAATGAATTCCTAAGAAACGAAGAACGCCATCTTGTGGTGACTGGTACAAGTGGTATAGGCAAGAGTGCGTTGATTGCAAACTGGCTGAAAGAGCAGGAAAAACAGGAGGAATGCCCTTACAATATCATTTACCATTTCGTGGGTAACACCTTTGGAGGCAATAGCCATGAGGAAATCTTGCAACATCTTTCCGATGAGATATTTGACCTGTATAAAGGTATAGAAGAGAAGCTGGATAGTAACGAAAGCCCTGAAGAGAAAACTCAGCGCTATATGACGGAGGCAATTCAGAAAGGCAAGCCGATGTTGATAGTGATTGATGGTATCAATCAGATTTCGGAACGTGATAATGCTAAGTTACTCAATTGGTTGCCTCAGTCGCCTAAAAATGTTAAGTATTTGTTCTCAACGCTAGAGGACGATGCTACTATGCAAACATTCTTACGCAGAGAGTATCCTATCTATACTGTGGAACCACTCAATTACGAACAGCGAAGTAAATTTGTTGTTGAATACTTGGAGAAGGTAGGCAAGCATCTTGATGACAACCAGTTAAATCGTATCCTGTACGATCCGGAAAACGAAAACACATTGGTGCTGAAGACGATGCTTGACGAACTAATTTGTTTCGGATCATACGAGCATCTGAACGACCGCATTGACTACTATCTCTCCGCGACATCAATACCTGATTTCTTCGACCGCATGCTTCATCGAATGGAGGATGACTATCAAGATGTGCGTCGTATTTTGTCGCTGATTGCAGTGTCTGAGCATGGTCTTTCAGAAGAAGAACTCATCGCCATGACAGGCCTGCGTCAGATGGATTTCCACCAGTTCTATTGTGCCATCTCTGCTCACATAGTCACCCGCAATGGCTTGCTCACGTTTGGTCATCAGTATTTGACAGATGCAGTATGGAACCGTTATCACCTTGATAATATGGATTCTGCCAAACCCAGTCGTGAAAGCATCATCAGTTATTTTAATTCCAATGAGATTTCAGACCGCAATCGTCAGATTTCAGAATTGGCCTTCCAATACTACCATAGAGATGATTACAAAAATCTCTACAAAACAATTATGAGCTTTGAAGCATTTGGCCTTTTCTCTCATGCCAATAGAGAAGGTCTCCTTGCGGCTTATTGGCGTAAATTGCTCAGAGAGGATGCCCTACATTATCAACTGAGAGACTATTTAAATTTACCTATAGATAAAATGACAGAAGAATTGCCATATTTACGAATAGGCAAATTCGTAATGGACTTTTTTGCAGATAGTAAAACTTCAATATCCTATTATGAATCTTATTATTTTACTGGAGTACATAATTTGGAAGAGAAAAGTACTCTTGATGAGGCTGTTGTGTATAGTGGCATTGGAATTGCATATCGTTCTTTAGGAAATTATCCTAAAGCATTGGAATATGGTTTCGAAGTTTTAAGCATCATTGAGAATGTATTAGGGACTGAGAATCTTTATATCGCAGATGCTTACGACAATATCGCAGCTATTTTCCATAGTCAAGGTGATCATTCCAAAGCTTTGGAATATTTATACAAGGCTCTGACCATACGTGAGAAAGTCTTAGAGCAGAATCATTCTGATATGGCAGCTTCGTACAACAATATAGGAGCTGTGTATGTGGATCAAAGAGATTATTCAAAAGCTTTGGATTATAATTTAAAAGCGTTGGCTATTACTGAAAGATTATTAGGAACAGAACACCTTAATACTGCTAGTTCTTATAATAACATCGGAGCAACTTACGATGGTTTGAAAGACTTTACTAATGCACTGAAATATCTTTTTAAAGCTTTGGCCATCCGTGAAAAAATACTTGGATTTGAGCATCCAGACATAGCATATTCCTACAACAGCATAGGAAGTGCTTACCACAGCAAAGGGGATTGTTCCAATGCATTGAAGTATTATTTCAAAGCTTTGGATATCCGTAAGAAAGTGTTAGGTCAGGACCATCCTGACACAGCTGTTGTGTACTATAATATTGGAGTTGTATATAATGACCAATGCGATTATCCCAAGGCATTGGAATACAATTTCAAGACATTGGCCATTTATGAAAAATTTTGGGGATTGGAGAATCCCAAAACAGCAGACTCCTATAATAACATCGGGGTCATTTACTATACACAAGAAGATTATCCCAAAGCATTGGAATATCATTTCAAAGCATTGGCTATCCGTGAAAGAGTTTTAGGTTTGGAAAATCCTGATACTGCAAATTCGTATAGTAACATCGGAGCGGTATTCTATAGCCTAGATGATAATACCAAGGCCTTAGATTATATTCTCAAAGCTTTGACTATTCGCGAAAAAGTATTAGGATTGGAACATCAAGACACTGCAAATTCCTACGACATCATAGGAGGGTATTTCTACGACCAATGCGATTATCCCAAAGCATTGGAATATCATTTTAAAGCTTTGACCATTCGCAAGAAAGTATTAGGTCTTGATCATCCAGACATAGCCACAACTTGTGAAAAGATTGGCTCTGTTTACGATAGCTTAGAGGATTATCCTAAGGCCCTGGAATATCATATTAAAGCTTTAGCTATCCGTGAAAAAGCATCAACTATAGAACCAACCAGTATTATTGATGCGACTTATGACAAACTGAAGACAATATCCATAGCAACGTATTATAATAAAATAGGCGATGCATACAATGAACTGACAGACCCCTATAAAGCATTTTATTATTATTTCAAAGCTTTAGACCTATACAAGATTGAATTGGGCGTAGAGCATCCTAATGTTGCCACATTATATATGACAATTGGTTTTGTCTATTATTGTCTAAGAGACCATTCCAATGCACTATTGTATTATAAAGAGGCTTTGACCATACGCGAAAAAGTATTAGGCATAGAACATCCTGACACTGCAGAATCTTATCATAAAATTGGTCTTGTTTATTACAAACAGGATGATTTCCCTAATGCACTAGATTACTATCATAAAGCATTGGCCATCCGAGAAAAAGTGTTAGGCACAGACCATCCAGATACGGCAACATCTTATAACAATATCGGTGCTATTTATGGTACTCAAGAAGGTTTTGTAAAAGATGTCGGATGTTATTTCAAGGCATTGGATCTCCTATTCAAGGCATTAGCTATTCGCGAAA
>Ga0310697_10003986_pt1 | contig 14724 bp, 11 predicted proteins | sample 172DNAGHGlowgp2_FD_203883 | JGI IMG/M metagenome (GOLD analysis project Ga0310697, IMG submission 203883) | Sheep rumen microbial communities from Palmerston North, Manawatu-Wanganui, New Zealand - 1728 DNA GHGlow gp2 (v2) (version 2) | ecosystem: Host-associated > Mammals > Digestive system >...
AATGGAACTGTCCAACCTGAAAAAGCGCAGGACGGTCGCCATCCGCGGACACAAAATGATGAAGGACAAACGCGACGAGCTCGTGCGCCGCTTCATCGTGCTTGCGCGAAAGAACAAGGCGCTTCGCGAGGAGACCGAGAAAAAACTCGGGATCGCGATGCAGAACTTTGTGCTAGCCCGCGCGATGATGAGCAGCAACGAGATCGAGGAAGCGCTGCTGTATCCGGCGCGCGCGATCAAGATCGACGCGGGGAAACAGAACATTCTGTCGATCCCGGTTCCGAAGCTGAAGCTCGAAGCGCAGGACGGGTTTGAGTATCCGTACGGGTTTGCGACGACCGGCGCCGATCTCGACGGCGCGGTGCAGGCGCTTGCGGAGATCCTGCCGCTGATGCTGGAGCTTGCGGAGGTCGAAAAGGCGACAAGCCGTTTGGCCGATGAGATCGAAAAGACGCGGCGCCGCGTCAATGCGCTCGAATACGTCATGATCCCGCAGTTCGATGAGGCGATCCATGACATTCAGATGAAGCTCGAGGAAAATGAGCGCGGCAACACGTCACGCTTGATGAAAACCAAGGAGATGCTTGCAAAGGAAGCATGAAACGCGTTCGTGCGCTTGCAAAAGAGGCGGGATTTACGGAGAGTTTTCTTCTGCCCGTCGAACCATATACGGACTGGACACGCCATCGCAATGATGGCGTGTTTCATCCGAACGCAGATCCGCTTGCATCCGATCCGAACGAAGCCTATCCGTGGGCGAACGCCATCCTCATCTGTGTGCTTGCGTACACGCCGTATACGGACGAATCGCTTGTTGCGTCGTACTATCCGGCAAGCAACCGTGCGTATCACGCGATGAAACGACTGCTTGAACTGCTGAACGCGCACGGCATACGCGCCGAGCGCGCCGAAACGCCGTATCGGGAACAGCTCGTCAGGCACGGCATCGGTTCGCGCATGGACAATCAGCTTTTATATCTGGAACCGTACGGGACCTATATCATTCTGCAGGGCGCCATGCTGTCCCTGAAAGAACCGGTGGACTATGAACCGAAACACGAGCCGAAAGCGGTCTGCGATCATTGCGGCTTGTGTAAACATGTTTGCTTCGGCGCGATCCGTGGCAATTTCGCGTTCGACTGGACACGGTGCATCCATACCTATATGGAGGGCGAACCGATCCCGGAAGACGCGATGGAATGGCTTCCGTCGCTTCTGGGCTGCATGCGCTGTCAGACCGTTTGTCCGAAGAATCCGAAAACCGCCGTTCCCGTCCCGGAACCGGTGCGTGAAACGCTCGATCCGGTTCGCATTCTGCAGGGCAACCGCAAAGCGGCGGGAGAGCTGATCGGCAGGAACCTTGCGACGCCGAACCGGCTTGTGCGGCAGGCAATCGTGCTTGCGGCAAACCGAAAGCGGACCGACGCGCTCCCGTATCTTTTGAAGCTAAAGGAAACGGACGGTGAGCGGTTCAAAGCGGAACTCGATTACGCAATAAACCACTTGCAAAATTAGCGCGATGCGGCTATAATAAGATATCGCACTAAGCGGGGAGTTAGCGGTGCCCTGTACTCGCAATCCGCTACAGCGAGGCCGAAATCCCGTCCCGAGGTCAATTGTTGTGAGGTCGGTCTCAATACGGAACGTTGATGTGCGGGTCCCGTGCAATCGCACGCCGTGAACCGTGTCAGATCCTGACGGAAGCAGCACTAAGCGGAATGTACGATGTGCCGCGGGGTTACCTGCGCGGAGTCACCGGTTGAGAGCCCACTCGGAGCAAGCGGTCGAAGGACGGGTGTGCGATTTTCAGGCTGTCGTAAAAGGCGGCAGACCGTTTGCGGCGAGGGCTTTTACAGATACAAGCAGGAAGAAAGGGCATTGCGCCCTTTCTTTTGATCCTTTCGCCGCAAACGATCCGCGTTTTCGCTCAGTCGCATACGGTAGTATGGCCCTTTCGCGAAGAACGCGAATTCTGCCATCCTTCCCAACAGCCTATCATAAGGAGGAGCATATGGAAAACTTCTCGGTATTCGACATTGTCGGTCCGCGCATGACGGGGCCGTCGTCCAGCCATACGGCGGGCGCGGTGCGCATCGCGTATATCGCAAGACGGCTGATCGGCGAAGAGGTCGCTCACGTGCACTTTACGCTGTACGGCTCGTTTGCGGAGACCGGGCGCGGACATGGCACGGATAAAGCGCTGATCGGCGGGATTTTAGGCTTTGCGACGGATGATGAACGGATCCGCAACGCGTACGAGTATGCAAAGGAGCAGGGCGTACAGGTCGAATTCACGTTCTCGGACGAACCGGCGGAGCATCCGAATACGGTCAAGATCGAGGCGACCGATATCAACAACCGCATGACGGAAGTGATCGGGCGTTCGGTCGGCGGCGGGAACATTCTGATCACGGAAATCAACGAGCTCGACGTGGAGCTCTCGGGCGATTATCCGACGCTGATCGTGCGGCATACCGACGAACCGGGCGTGATCGCGGAGGTTTCGCACGTGCTTGCACAGCTCAATATCAACATTGCGTTCATGCGCGTATTCCGTCACGGACGCGGGAAAGACGCGTATATGTGCATCGAAACCGATACGCCCGTCACCAAGGAGATGCAGGGGATCATCCTGCATCTGTGCAAGGGCATAACCGAACTGTTTGCCGTATAAGGAGGAACCGGGATGCAGTTGATCGACGCTTTTGAAAACGGCGCGGCGCTTTGCGCCTACTGCGCGCAGGAATCCTGCACGATCGCGGAGGCAATGATTCGCCGCGAGATCTCGCTCGGGGAAATGATGCGCGACGCGATCCTTAAAGAAATGCAGGAGAATCTGAACGTCATGCGAGAATCTGTGCGGATCGGGCTTGAAGAGCATGTGGAAACGGTATCCAAACTGTCCGGCGGGGAAGCAATGCGGCTGTTCCGCTACGGCAAGTATGATCCGTTTTCCGGCGGCAACACCTGCCGCGCGGCGGCAAGCGCTATGGCGGTATGCGAAGTCAATTCCGCGATGGGCAGGATCGTTGCGGCGCCGACTGCCGGCGCGAGCGGAATCCTGCCGGGCGTGCTGATCGAATGCGGGATCGCGCGCGGATGGACGGATGAGCAGCTCGTGCAGGGCCTGTTCACGGCGGGCGCGGTCGGACTGCTGTTTGCGCAGAACGCGACCATCTCCGGCGCGGACGGCGGCTGTCAGGCGGAAACCGGCGTTGCGAGCGCCATGGCGGCAGCTGCGCTTGTCGAACTGTCGGGCGGAACGCCGGAGCAGTCGCTTGACGCGTCCGCGATGACCATTAAAAATATCATGGGGCTTGTGTGCGATCCGGTGGCGGGACTGGTTGAGTGCCCCTGCATCAAACGAAACGCTTTGGGCGCGGCGAACGCGCTGCTGTGCGCGGATATGACGCTGTGCGGCATTACGAGCCTGATCCCGTTTGACGAGGTCGTTTCCGCCATGTACCAGGTCGGAAAGGACATCCGCCGCGAATACCGTGAAACGGCAAAAGGCGGCCTTGCGGCAACGCCGACCGGAAAAGCCGTCGCCGAAAAGGTCCGGCGGTTTCAGGAATACAGACAGGAATACTGATAAATAACAGGAGCACGGAAATCCGTGCTCCTGCTGCTTCCTGTTAACTCAGTCCAAAACCGGCAGAACAACCGCTTCGATCCGCTTTGCGATCTCGTCGATGGGTAAAAGCCTGCCCTGATCCATGCAGGGGATCAATTCTACGTTCGGGAGACGTCTGGCATACTCGGCGTATTTTTTTCGCGCGCGGGTCTGGATCGAGTCGATGCTTTCATACACGTCACGGGCGTTCCCGACGTAATCGCGGAACCCTTTTTTATCGACGTTCTGCGCGGCGTCGACGGGATCGACGTCCAGCACCAGGTACAGATCGGGTACCGGGATGCCGAAATGCCGGTGCTCGAGCTCCAGACAGAAATCGAGAAGATCGGGTTTATTGAGATCGATGTCGCGGATGCTCTGATAGACCGCGTTAGATAGCACGTAGCGGTTGATCAAAAGCACGTCGGCGTCGGAATAATCGAAACCTTTGAACGCTTCAAAACGGTCGAGCGCAAACCACAGCGCCATGCTTTTTCCGTCGACCGTGTCGGCGGCAACGCCGTCCTTTGCGGACAGGTATCTGCCGATCGCTTCCCCGAAGAAGGACTCGTACATCGGAAAGGAGATCTCCGTAACGCGCAGGCCGCGGGCTTTGAGCGTTTCGGAAAGCCGCATCATCTGAACGCTTTTCCCGGTCCCGTCGATTCCTTCAAATGCAATGATCTTTGTCATATTTCGCCTCCTATGCCGTGTACGTGTGCTCTTGATCCTGTCAACCATAATCGGATCATCTAAACTATTTAATTATAGCATATCTGTTTTCACCCGACAAGAATTAACAGACGAATTGGTCCGCTTTTTGTTCATATTACGCCGGTCTATTGAGAACCAAATCGAATCACGCGGCGAAAAAAACGCAGGCGGTTCGACGGAATCTGCGAAACATTCACAGGTTTATTTCGATACAATACCGGTATGCAAAAGCGAACGCAGCGAACAATCGAACGGATCCGGCAAAACCCTCAGAGCACGTGGGTCGTGCTCGGCGGGTTTTTCTGCGCGCTGCTGCTCTCGCGCGTACGGCTGCATACGCTTCACGCGCCGTTTGCGCTCGGGCTGCTGCTCGGCGCACAGCTTGCTTCGATCGATCCCATAAGCGCGGTCGGCGGCGTGATTCTCGGCGCGTTTGCGGGCGCAAAGCCGTTGTTTTTTGAAGCGGCGACGGCGCTCGTGTTCTGGGCGGCAACGCGGATCGCGCTGGCGATCCGAAAAACCTGCCGGCCGGTCATCCGGCTGCTGCTGTTTGTGCTCTCAAGCGTTGCTGCGCTTCCGCTCTCCTTGCTGTACGGTACGCGCGAATTGCTGTACGGCGCGCTCTCGATCGTCGTTTCGACGGTCGCGGGACTGTGTTTTCATAAGGTGTATCGAACCGTTCGCACCATGCATCGTGACCGCACGATGTCGGACGCGGAGCAGGCGGCGATCGTGATCGTGATCGGACTGCTCCTCGCTTCCGTATCCGATCTCAGCTTTCTCGGCTGGTCGCTTTCTGTGATGCTGCTGTTAACGATGACGGCCGTACTTGTCTCCGCGCGCGGCGTGTTCGGCGCGGTTGCGGGGACGCTGTGGTCGTCGATGCTTGTGCTGTATGCGCGTTCGGACGCAATGCTGATCGGAAGCGTAGCCGTCGGCGCGTTGATCGGAACCGCCTTGCGTGAGCGCGGGAAGCCGTTTGTCCTCGTATCGTTCTTTTTGTCGGGGATTCTGTTTCAGACTTACGCGGCAGAGGGCGCGCTCGCAATGAATGCGCAGAACATGCTTTGCGGGCTGCTGATCTACCTGGTCACTCCGCGCGCATGGATCGAGACCGTAACCCGCTACACCGATGCGTCGGCGGGAAATGAGCAGCGTGCGCACGGCGCGATCGAGCGGATCGAGCTCGGTGTCTCGGAGGAAATGGAGCGCATGGGACAACTGCTGTCGGATTTTTCGGGCATGTTCCGTGCGCCGGTACAGGAAGAGGACGCGGTGAAGCGCTGGACCGTCAAGGGTGCGCTGACCGTCTGTCAGGGCTGTGAGGTGCGCAGGCTATGCTGGAAGGACGCGGAGGCGATGGGGGAGGCGGTGGTTCACCTTGCGGAAGAAGCGGGAAGCGGAGCGCGCGTGACGCCGATCGCCCCGATCGATGAATGCTGCCGACACTTCGGCGATCTTTGCGCGTCCGTCCTGCTTGCGTATCAGCAGGCAAACAACCGGAATGCGGTCAGCCTTCGTGCCGAGCGACAGGCGGAGCTTGTGGATCGGCAGTTTTCGGGCGCGGGAGAAGCGCTTTTGGGATATGCGAAGCGTGTCAAAAGCCGCGAGCGGGACAATGAGCGCGTGCTCAAACGCATTCGCTCCGGATTGAAGGAGATCGGCTGCGTTTTGGACGCGGCGGATCTGTTCGACGCTGCGGAGGGAGAACGGCTGTTTTTATCGTTGCGCCGACCCGTGCGCACAAACCAGTCGGCGATCCGCACAGAACTGGAGCGCATCTGCGGGTTTCCGCTGCAGTGCATCAAAACGGATATCGAACCGTCGCTTGTCCGGCTATCATATGAACGCGCATCCACGCTTCGTGCTTCTATGAACGTGTCGAAGACCAAAAATCCGAACACGGTCAGCGGGGACGCGACCGGCGAGTGCCGGCTGCCGGGCGGACACGTCTGCTTCGCGCTTTCGGACGGCATGGGCAGCGGAAGAAGGGCGCGTCAGGAGAGCGAGGCGGCGATCGATATGCTGTTTCGGCTGTATCGCGCGGGAATGCGCCGGGAACTGATTTACGAGAACGTCAACCGGCTTTTGCTTTCCAAAAATGAAACAGAGATGTACGCGACGCTGGACGCGGTATCGATCGATCTGAACACGGGGGAAGCGGAGTTGCTGAAATACGGTGCGCCGCCGTGCTATCTGGTTCGCGGAAAGACCGTGCACACGTTTTGCGGCGAGTCTCTGCCATGTGGGATCTTGGAGGAAGCGCGACCGAGCGTGATTCGGATGAAGCTGAAGCCGAAGGACCTGTTGATCCTCTGTTCGGACGGCGTACAGGACGTTTTGCCGGAAGGAACGGAAACCGCGCTTCGCTCGCTGTTCGGAACCGGAAAGGATCCGGGCGAATTGCTGTTGAAGCTTGCGGAGAGCCGCGGAAGCGCCGATGATATGACGGTTGTGGTCGTGCGGGTCGCATGAAGATCGCAATCGAGCCGTTCTTACTCGACAACGCGCTGATGAATTACTGCGTTTTCGCGCTTGCGGCCGTACTGCTCGGCGTGCGCGTACGGATTCTGCGAACGGTACTGGCGTCGTTGATCGGCGCGGTGTACGCGCTGGTTTCCCTGTTTCTGTGCCCGATCCTGCGGGAACCGTATCTGAAACTGCCATGCTTTCTGCTGTTTGCATTGCCGCTTTACCGGAAAGCCGGAAGACGCATTCTGATCGTTCCGTACATTCTGCTGTCCGCCGTCACGGTCGGCGGAGCGGCGCTCCTTTTGACGCTTCTGCTCGGCGGACGTCTTTCCGCGGACGGGACGCTGATCGGGACGGTGCCGATTCGGGCGGGACTCGCTTCGGCGGCAACGGCGTCGGTCCTTCCGCGCGCGGTCCGCACACTGCTGCTTTCCCGCAGAAAACGTGCGTTGACCACGGTCATCCGGGTGCGGCTTCAAACGCATACCTACCGATTGAACGCGTTGATCGACAGCGGGAACCTTCTGACGGAACCGTTGAGCGGACTTCCCGTATTGCTGATCGATCGCGCGGTCGACGCGCCGCGTTTGCCGATCCCGTATGCAAAGATGTCGGGGGAGGGCGTGCTGTACGGCGAACGCGCGAAAGACGTTGAACTGCCTGCGTACGGCGGACTGTCAGTCGATTGCGTCTGCGCCTGTGCGCCGTCGCCGATCGCCGGAGCGCAGGCAATCCTGCCCGAACGGGTATTACCGCATGATTGGAGGAGAACGCATGCTGAACCGTTTTTTACGTTTCTGGACGCGCCTGCTTTTGCGGCTTCGCGTTGGCAGACGCGCTGGCTGCTGGTACATTCACACAAACGAAGGACTGCCCGCACCGCTCGATCCGGAGGAGGAGGCAAGGTGCATCGCGCTTGCGCCGACCGACCGGACCGCGAAGGACAAACTAATCGTGCACAATCTGCGTCTGGTTGTTTATCTTGCCAAGAAGTTCGAGAACACGGGCGTGCAGACGGAGGACTTGATCAGCATCGGCACAATCGGGCTCATCAAAGCGGTGGACACGTTCAAGCCGGAAAAGAAGATCAAGCTTGCGACGTATGCGTCGCGCTGCATCGAGAATGAGATCCTGATGCATCTGAGGCGGACGACCAAGCTGAAACTCGAAGTGAGCTTCGAAGAACCGCTGAACGTGGACTGGGACGGAAACGAACTGCTTCTTTCGGACATCCTCGGCACGGATCCGGACGTGGTGAGCCGCGATATGGAGGACGAAGTCGAGCGTGAGCTTTTGCATAAGGCGCTCAACAGGCTGTCCGAACGCGAACGCAACATCATCGATCTAAGATTCGGGCTTAGGACCGGCAAGGCGCAGACGCAAAAGCAGGTTGCGGACGCCATGGGGATTTCTCAAAGCTACATCAGCCGCCTGGAAAAACGAATCATGAAACGGCTCAAACGCGAGATTGTGCGCATGCAGTCATGAGCGTACGTATTTTTCAAGCTGCTTTAACGCGCTTTTCTCAAGACGCGACACCTGCGCCTGCGAGATCCCGATCTCCTTGGAAACCTCAACCTGGGTTTTACACGCGAAATACCGGAGTTTCAGAATCTTCTGATCGCGTTCGCCAAGATGGGAAATACCCTCCTTGAGCGCGATCGCATCGAGCCGCTTCGATTCGCTGTCCTTGGGGTCCCGGATCTGATCGAGCACGCAGAGCGTATCGTCATCGCTTTTGTAGACCGGATCGTACAGACTGACCGGATCGGAGATCGCGTCCAGCGCAAAGACCACGTCGGATTCGGGGATGTTGAGGTCCTTTGCGATCTCACCGGTCGTCGGTTCGCGCGAAAGCGTGTCGGTCAGACGAAGCTTTGCCTGCATTGCGTGATATGCCGTATCACGCATCGAGCGCGGCACACGAACCGCACTGTAATCCCTTAGATGCCGCCGGATCTCGCCTGCGATCATCGGTACGGCATAGGTTGAAAAGCGCACGTTCTGACTGAGATCAAACCCGTCTACGGATTTCAAAAGCCCGATGCACCCGACCTGAAACAGGTCGTCCATCAGCTCTCCGCGCCCTGAAAACCGCTGTACGACCGAAAGCACCAGACGCAGATTGGAATAGATGAACCGTTCCCGCGCCGCCTCGTCGCCGCTCTTTGCCTTCGCGAGCAGCGCCTGCATTTCGGCAGGTTTCAGTTTCGGCAGACGGGACGTATCAATACCGGTTAATTCGACTTTTTGCAATCGTGCCACCTCCGAGCGATAGTCTGTCCATTACGGAACGGACGTAAACGCATACGGGGTAATTTGACAGAGTTTGCCAATCGTGATACGATACAAAAATCCGGAGGTATACAGATGAAACGCTTGATTTTTGCAGCGGCAGCAGGGCTTTTCCTGACCTTCTTCTGCGGCTGTGCAAAGGATACGGAACCGGTATCGACCGTTCCGCCCGAATCGACGATCGTCGTTTCGATCGAGACGGTCGAGCCCTCTGAAGGTTCGCCGCTTTCACCTCATAATCCGGTCGAATCGCCGTTGCCGACGCAGGCGCCGACCGCGACGCCCGAGCCGACGCCCTTGCCGTATCTTGCCGATGAAGGCGTCTGTACGATCGCATGGATGAGCGATCCGCAGCATTATTCCAAGAAGTTTCCGGAGGTCTACGAATCCATGACCGCGTTTTTGCGCGACCACAAGGAGGAGCTGCATCTGGAATACGTCATCAACACCGGCGACCTTGTCCACAATCCGGAGGAGGAAAACCAGTGGCGCGTTGCGGACGGTGCGCAGGCAAACCTTGACGCGATCCCGAACGGCGTTTTGGCCGGGAATCACGACATCTCGGATGAACTCGGATACGACATGTTCTGCAAGTATTTCGGCAAGAAACGGTATGCGGACAAGCCGTGGTACGGCGGATCGTTTGAGAACAACCGCGGCCACTTTGATCTGGTCCGCATACAGGAAACCGATTACATCTTCGTTTATATGGGATACGGACCGACGGATCAGGCGATCCAGTGGGTATACGATACGTTCAAAGCGTATCCGGACCGCATCGGCGTTCTGTGCCTGCACGACTATTACACCAAGACGCAGACGCTCTCCGAAGACGGGCAAAAATGGTATGACCGCGTTGTGAAGCGTTCAAAAAACCTCTATATGGTGCTGTGCGGGCATAAGTACGGCGCGTACTGCTTCCCGGAATCGTTCGACGACGATCGGGACGGCACGCCGGATCGTACCGTGTATCAAATGCTGTTCAACTATCAGGCCTCCCTGCACGACGGCGGGGGCGGGTATCTAAGGCTGATGCAGATCGATGAATCGAGCGGGACGATGCGCATGCTGACCTACTCGCCGTATCTTGACGATTTCAACCGGTTTGACGATCCGGAAAACCGTGAGGAATACTATCCGTTCGACGAAAAAAACGAGGAGTTTACGCTGTCGCTTCCGTGGCGCGTGAATCCGTAACAGAAAAGAAGGCAGAAAAAACAGCGGGGAAGACCCCGCTGTTTTGTTTTTAATTCCGTTTCGGCGCTGCCGGCAGAGCGTCAGAACGTCCCGCCGGGAATGCCGGAAGACAGAGATCCGGTGCTATCCGAACAGCCGATCAAAATAAGCTGCTGAGGAGGGAAGCCAGTCTCCGATACCAGGTACCCGTATGAAGACGCGATGCGCGTTCAATCCGGCGATACAATCGTTTCAGTTCCATTTCGTTCATCACAAAGTCGCTCCTTTCTTGTATCTATGGGAGAGTATACCGGAGAATTATGACAAAACTCCACGGTTTTTGTGAAGGAACGACCAAAAATCCGCGAGAAAATCATGAACAACCCTTGAACAAATTATGAACACGGTGTAAAGTATAATGGGGTATTTTATGAACAAATGCAAAGAAACGGCATTATAACAAGCATTCCGCGCGAGATGCACGGAATACTGATCATTCTCTTTTCAATTCTTTCAGGAGGAGATTTTTATGAAAAAGAAAAGCGGGAGGGGTGAACCTCCCGCAAATGGGATTGAATCGTTACGCCCTGTTTGTGTTTGGCTTTTGGAAGACGCGGAACAGGATGGGATAGATGCCTACGCCGACAAACGACATTGCAAAGTAGCGAACGCCGCGAAGAAGGGCGGTTTCCGCGTCTCCGCCGAACAGCGCTTTCAGACCGAAGCGGATTGCGAGAATGAGAGCCAGACCCAGGACGACTTTGATGATCTGCACCCACCAGACCGCTTTGGTTTCGAAGCGGACGAAGCAATCGTCGATCAGTTTTCCGAGCAGCATTCCGAGCGCCGCGCCGACGAGAACGTACGCGTTTTTCACGCCGTCGCCGGCGGGATCCACGTTTTGCGGACTGACCATCAGGTACACCAAAAGACCGACACAGGCTGCGACGCTGACGATCAGGACCGTGTTCAGAACGGCGGGACGGTCTTCATTCTTGAGAAAGATCACATAGAACAGCACCAGTACGATGACACCGAGCAGGAAGCCGACGCCGACGTCTAAGAGCGTGTGAACGCCGAGATACATGCGCGAGAACGCCACAAGCAGCGTGAGAACCGCGGCGGCGATAAACGCCCAGGCTTTCTTCAGGTACAAGGCAACGCCGCCGAGCGAAACGCAAGCCGTCAGTGTATGTCCGCTCGGAAACGAGAACCCGGTTGCTTCCGGAACGGCGCTTTCGACCGGCTGGAACTTGGGATCGAGCACCCAGGGCCGGGGAACGGCAAAGATCGCCTTCAAAAACTGCTGCAGAAAGCTTCCGAGCATGAACATGCCGAGATACCGGTATCCGTACTTCTTGTTGACGCACCAGAGCAGGATCATTCCGAGGACAAGGAAAACCATCTCCTGCCCGAGATAGGTAATTACGGACATGACCGTCGTGAGAACGGGCGTGCGCAGCGCCGCGATCGTGCGAAGCTGTTCCATAAGCCAGGTAAACAACGACGTTGATCCGATGGCTTCCGCTGATTCAAAAAACATCATAACCCCTCCTACAAAAGATACTGAGCATATTCTAACATAGTTCGATTCAATTGTCACGGAGAATGTCCGAAACGCGAAAAAACAAAAAATTGAAATTGATGCTTGACAGACCGCATCCTTTTGTCTATAATAACAAAGGTTCGCCAAAGTAGCTCAGTCGGTAGAGCGACGCACTCGTAATGCGTAGGTCAGGGGTCCGAGTCCCCTCTTTGGCTCCAATGTCGAGGCGTAGCGCAGTTTGGTAGCGCGTTTGGTTCGGGACCAAAAGGCCGCTGGTTCAAATCCAGTCGCCTCGACCACGTCGCCGCGGACGTCGCATCGTTCGCGGCGACGCTTTTGTTTTTTGAAGATTCTGCGCAGTTTTTAGGATGCGTCGCCGTTCACCCGCTCCGTCGCGGCTCCTTTCCGCAAACGATCCCGCTCGGTTCGCCTGCTCGGTTGTAAACGCCCTCGCAACGGCTCACTGTCGCTACCAATCGTTTGCGGTTCGCCCGTTCGGTTGTAAACGCCCTCGCAACGAAAAAGCTGCACTATCAACCTTTTGCGGTATTGCGCCTGCGGCGCGCGTCGTCAAAAGTCTCACTTGGCTTGCGACGACTTTTTTCTTACAGAAAGAAGTCATCGCGTCGCGTATGCTCGACTTGCTCCTCCTCTCCGCAAAAGGTCACGTTCGGGTTTTCTGCTCACTTGTAAACGCGTTCGCGACGAAAACCTCTCACCACCAACCTTTTGCGGTGTTGCGCCTGCGGCGCGCGTCGTCTTGTACGCTCCGTCGCGGCTCCTTTCCACAATATGAAACGGCGGCTTCGGTTTGAAGCCGCCGTAATTGAATTCGATCGTTACGGGTTTGCCGTTTCATCGACGTCGACCAGATAGACGATGTCGGCCATTTCACGTCCGCCGTCGGAAGGTTTGTTGTAGATATCGCCGTTCCAATAGAGCGACGCGGATTCGCCGCCGTCGAGGTTATACGCGATCTTGCATCCGAGCGATTCCATCAGTTTAGCCAGTTCGGAAAGTTCGAGTCCGCGAGAGTGCTTTTGCCGGCCGTCCACGGTCACAAAGCAGTAATGGCCGGGTTCCATGTATCCGATTGCGTTGCGGGGATTCTGCGGATTGACGCCCGATTTGGGGAACTTATCGATCGCGTGTCCGTCGGCATCGAGCAGGGAAGGACCGAAGTCCCATGCCTGCCAGACGTCGTCACGGAGAACGGCAGACTTGTATTCTTCGGCGGACATCGTTTGCATCGTGCCGTCGAGATAGAGAAAGCAGACGTCCCAGTCGTTGTACGGGGTTCGATCGAAGACCTCGCCGTTTCGAATGACGAGCGAGTGCTTGTGTGCGTTGAACATATCGCCGGAGATAGCGGCGATCGCATTGACGCGTTTTGCCATATCGTCGACGTCGTCGCGCTTTCCGGAATGGAAGGTATGCGCGGCGCTTGTGCGCAGACAGTTCAGATTTCGAAGATAGATATCGCAGACGTAGTAGGTGACGCGTCCCATAAACGTGGTTTCATCATAGACCGTCTGAACCGTAACGTGCAGGTTTTCACCGGCGTACTCGGTTTCGGAAACGATCTTTTGATCACGGGGGACAAACCCGCCTTCGCGCCAGCCGATCAGGCCTTCCGGCTCGGGCGTCGGAGAGGGCGTGGGCGTCGGCGAGGGCGTCGGTGTCGGAGACGGGGTAGGCGGAACGGTCGGAGCGTCCGTCGGCGCAAACGTCACCGAGACAGGCTCCTGCACAACGGGAACCGGTGAAGCGGTCGGCGCGGGCGCGGTTTGCACAACGCCGCATCCGAGCAGAAATGCGCAAATCAATATAGAACTGATTAGAAGAGATCGTTTCATTCGTGATGGTGTTCCTTTCCGTGGAAACGCAGAGATTGGGAGAACGGCGCTTTTGCAACGTAGACGATATCGGAGATCTGGCGACCGCCTTTGCTGGGGAGATTAAAGACCCGATCATCCCAGTAGAAGTGCGCGGACGCGCCGCCGTCAAGATTGAATGCGACCTTGCAGCCCAGCGAATGCATCAGCCGGGACAGCTCGGCAAGCGTGACGCCGTAGGAATGGCTCTGCCTGCCGTCGACGACGACGAACACATAATGTCCGGGTTCGACACAGCCGATCGCAGTACGCGGGTTCTGCTTGCTTAAGGTGCTGTTCGGAAACGAATCGCGCGCGGAGCCGTCTGCGTTCAAAAGTGCGGGACCGAATTGCCACGCCTGCCATACGTCGCGTTTCAGGACCTCATCCAGATCGACGTTCTTTCGTTCGATCGTTTCCATCGTACCGTCGCGCAGAAGCAGGCAGATATCGCCGCGCTTGCTCAGGGACGCGCGGTGGACGGTGCCGTTGCGAATCACAAGCGTATCCGAATGGTACCCGTAGTAGTCGCCGGAGATCGCGAGAAGCGAATCGTTGCGTCTTGCCATTCTTGTGACGTTTCCGTATCCCATCTTGGAAAAACTGCCGTCGAAGCTTTCGGTCCGGATCTGCGTGACGTCATCGACGTAAACGTCACCGACGTAGTACGTGACGCGCTTCTGAAAGTTCTCGGTATCGTAAACCGAGCGGACATTGACGGACAGCGAGGGACTGCGATACGAGGATTCGGTCGACAGAACCCCGTCCAGCCAGAATGCAGCGCCGGACGGAGAGAACTGCCGTTCGGGTTCTGGCGCGGCATCCGAAGCGGGAACGAGCAAAGACTCCGCAAATGGCGTTTCGACAGCTTGCGTTGCCGATGTCCGAAGCGGCGCAGGCGTCGGCACGTCCATCGTAACGGCGGAAGAATCCGGTTCCGGCAAAAATCGAAGACACAGAATGTATGCGCCAAGCCCCGCCAGTACGGCGAGGACGCAGCAGAACAGGATGATGACCGGAGCGCCGGTGCGGGA
>Ga0310697_10003987_pt1 | contig 14723 bp, 8 predicted proteins | sample 172DNAGHGlowgp2_FD_203883 | JGI IMG/M metagenome (GOLD analysis project Ga0310697, IMG submission 203883) | Sheep rumen microbial communities from Palmerston North, Manawatu-Wanganui, New Zealand - 1728 DNA GHGlow gp2 (v2) (version 2) | ecosystem: Host-associated > Mammals > Digestive system >...
GGTGCCATTATCGTAGTTGCCAATGATGGTACTGATATCTATTATACTATTACAGTTCCTTATGATGTCTATACTTGGGATATGCAGAATTTCCAAAGAGATGCGGATGTGGATAAGCAGTTTGGTGGTGAAGATTTGTTAGACTGGACCACTACCTACGAAGTTCGTACATACAATGATCAAACTCGTGCACTCACCTATTTGAACGAGTCAGTTCTGACTTCACACAACTCTATTGCAAACGACAATGCTGCTTATATCGGCCAGACGGCGGGTCTTGTAGTTGAGGCAACAGACAACTCTTTTGGTGTTTCTTATCAAGCTCCAGATGAAATTGCTGAGTATGTAGCAGCTCATCAGACAGATGGTAAGATTGCTGATACGAATGGTGATGGGCAAATTACAAAGGAAGACCTCAACGAAGCAAAGATTGACGAGATTCTTCGTTCTATGCTGAATCACTCTTACACAGCCGAGGATATTCTGACTGCCAATGTCGGTGCAATGGATAATGGTGCTTGGCTCACTGTTCCAAGTCTGAAGAAAGGTCAGCATGTAGCGATTAAGTGGTATCGTCATGCGCCAAATGCAGGTGACAAGATCCATGTTACCAATGTCCATAATCTGAAAAAATGGATTGAAGGAGAAGCTTACACAAGTTCAGACCCAACAGAACTGGATGTGTACGTGATCAATCAGAGCGGTTCCAGCAATATGTTTAAAGCAAGATATGGCTGGCTGGAATTTGTAGTGGCTAACGATGGCGATGTCACTTTCCATGTATCAGACAATGGATTTACTCACATCAAGAAGATTGCCATTTCTGGTAAAGATGAGAACAATGAATATATGGAAATAGACAATGATATGGCATTGCGCACAGGATATGGCAATTCTTCACATACAGCCAACACCTTCTACTATAATAAAGACGGAGCAGGCGTTTCTCAGCAATTTACGAACACCTTCGAAATGCATAGCGAGGCATACCTTGATGTGGAATTCCGTCTCAGTGAAATCAAGGGCACATTCTCTACGATTTCTATTACTTCGGGTGATGGAACATATACCTATACTCCTTCTTCCCCAGTCAAAGGACGTTTCAATGTTCCTGTTGAATACACGACTTCATATAATGGTAGTTTCAATGGAAATGTCGCTTACAAGCATGGACAAGGTGGTTTGTTGACAGTTCCTGATGGTCAAGGTACGTTCTACATTGAGCAAATAGCTTACTCAAATGGACATGCAGTAGAATATCAGAAGACTCTCATCCATGTGCTTGAAACAGGTAGCGTGGAACAGGAATATCCATATACTTGGGACTTCACTAACATCAGTAATGATACGAAGCAGAGTGTCACTTCTTCTAATACAAACTGGACAAGCACATCATCAGGCTATTATACGCTTAGTGAGGATGGTCAGAATAATTTCATTATGGGAACGGATTTGACCACAACAGGTGGTGGAAGCACTGGTACTACGTTAGCTGAATATGATGGACTTGGTTTCTTGTCTCAACCTGATAGAATGACCAACGTACATATCACCTTCCCAGATGGTACACCAGAGAAACCATCTCATGGCGATGCTCCAGGCTTGGTGATTGGTAACGACGATGTGACCACATTGGTTGTTCCTAAGGTTCCTGCTGGAATGACCGTTTATGTTCGCACAGGCGATGGCAATGTTAGTACTTCACCTTATTACGTTTCCATGTCTGGTGAAGAAGACGGTAGGCCAGACGATCAAACTCCAACGGTTATTACTGATGAATATGGTAATTCGGAAAATGTCTATACATTCAATACCAATACCAATGAGCAGGATGTTTATATTGATGTTCAGAATGTGACAGTGAAAGCAATCGCTGTATCGAAGTTTACAAAACGCTGCTGGTTCAAGAATGAAATTCCAGGTGACGCTAAGGAGGGCTATTACTACAACACAGATAGCCACAATAAGCCAATCGACTATACATTGACGAAATATTTCACTGGCAAGGATATTCAGGCATACTCAATTAATGCTTTCTACCCTAAACAATCCTCTGTTGCATTATCATACGTTTATAAAGCTCCAGCAAACACTGGTTATGTTGTAGAAACTCAGTATGAAAACGACGTTGTTGAAAAGCTTCCTCTCTTCGTACCATGTGTCAACGATCAACGATATGGTATGACAGAGTTAGGTGGTTGTGCAGATTACCTTCAACCTCACGTTGCATCTGGCACAGTTGACACTTCTGATACAGACTACTATTACTACATCTTGACGAACTTGTGGTATAATATCTATACTGGTTCAAGCAACTCTCTGGCTAAAGCACAGGCTCCAGGCTTCTACAGATTGTATGCAGGTTCTACAGCAGAACAAGACATTCTCTCGAATAACCGTGCAGTTCTCCGTCTTCCAAAGAATTTGGTTGATGGAACATCCGCTGGAGTTAAGGAGTTCATCCCTCTCTTCAAGTTCAATGGTGACATCGTGGATGCAATCGATGAGGTTTCAGCAGAATCCGCTGAAAACGTTATCGATGTGAACGGAACATTCTACACGCTTCAGGGCATGAAGGTTGAAGGCTTCCCTAAGAAGAGCGGTATCTACATGCAGAACGGCAAGAAGATCCTCGTTAAGTGATAAGCATTGGTATTGGCTTTGGTGTTGGCTTTAGAGTCAAACCAAAGCTAATGCTTAAGCCAAGACAAGTTAAAAATAAACGTTAGATTATATGAATCAAATGATGAAAACAGAATATATTCAACCAGAAATCAGTATTTTGACAGTATGTGGAAAAGAAGTTGTTATGCAGAATCAAGGTGTGATAGCTGGAAGTAAGGGTACACCAGCCTCTGGTGGTAATGGTGAAGAGCCTGACGATGCAAAAGGTCGCGGTATGGATTTCGAAGAAAAGGAAATCACTTACGGCAATATCTGGTAGTCCTTCTTCAATGTTCAAATCCTCTGATTTAAACTCAATTACGAATATTATTTCGCATAAGTAATATTATTTAATTTTTTCATTCTCTTAGTTAGTGCTCCAGTACTTGTGAAAGTTTTGGGGCACTATTTTTTGTGAACTTGTTATGACTTCCAAATATTCAGTTATTCAAAATCGAAAATGTTGACAAAAGGGAAGATTTATCTTGAATTTTGAATAATTTGGATAAATTGTTTTTGTTATGATTGTTTTTTTGTACGATTTTAATTGTTCGATTGAATTATTAGTGTTAATTTTGTAAGCAGAAAATGATATTTGTAGAGAGAGTAAAGAGGGGTATTAACTTCGGCATTGGCGATGACAGGTGTGTCTTGAAGATTCTTCAGTTCATTTTCCTTTAGACAAATTATTACTAATTTATAACCATCATAACAAATTCTTCAATGAAAAAATTATTGATTGCCTTGACGGCAATACTTGTTGAATGTAGCACGTTGTATGCCCAACGATTTACTGACAATCTGGACCGCGGACTGGTGGCGGTGCCTTTGGGTGACGTGAATAACCCCATTGGTACCTTGGTCAGTTGGCGTCGGCTTCCCAATGAGTATTTTGGTGTGACTTACAACCTATACCTATATTATAATGGTTCATCAACACTTTTGGCTTCCGGCCTAACTACTACCAATTACAATCATGCACACAATATTACAGGTACTGAACAATATCAAGTAGCTGCAGTGGTAAATGGTCAGGAACAGGAGAAGTGTGCATTGACGAATGCCTGGACACATTTCTCATATTATAAGCCTTCATCGGGACGTGTGGCAGCTGGCTATCTTGACATCACCCTTGCCACGGTGTACGACCGTACAGGTGTGGACGTAACAGCCAACTACTCGCCGAACGATGCTGAATTTGCCGACTTGGATGGAGATGGGCAGTTGGAAATGATTATCAAGCGACTGAACACGGTGGATGCAGCAGGTGTTTCAACAGGGACTTATTTAACCGATAAGAATGGTAATCAGCGTGAGCTGATCAATATCTATCCGCAAAACAGCACTCAGTTCGTGGTTTTGGATGCTTACGACATCAACTGGCAGACGGGTGCAGCAACCTTGTTGTGGCGCATCGACTGCGGTCCGAACATGGTGAGTTCCAACTCCACGGAAATCAATATCATTGCCTACGACTGGGACGAGGATGGCAAGGCTGAAGTGGTGTTGCGTGGAGCGGACAACATGATTGTATATCAGTGCAGCAACGGAGCAATAACACGTTCTTACAGAATTGGCTCTGAAGCAAACACTCGTTCTGTTTGGTATAATTGTACTTTGAATGCCAAGAAAGAGTTTGCTGATATATCAAGTATGGCTTATACCAATACGGGTAATGAATACTTGCTTTATATGAATGGGGAGACCGGTGCTTTATTTCAGCAAATGGAATATCCACTTAAGCGGCTGGAAACAGGAGAAACAGATTTGAATGCTGCTTGGGGCGATGGATATGGACACCGTTCGAGCAAGTATTTTATGGGTGCTCCCTTTTTAGATGGTAGAAGGGCGAGCTTGTTCTTAGGACGTGGTATCTATACGCGCCACAAGATGATGGCGATGGACTTGGACAGGTCGAGTAACACATGGAGTACACGCTGGAGCTGGGCATGCAGCAACTCGAGTAGCCCTTGGTATGGCAATGGTTATCACAACTATATTATCGCCGATGTGGATGAGGACGGCAGGGATGAGATTGTATATGGTTCGATGGTAATTGACGATAACGGTAAGGGACTGAATACGACGGGCTTTGAGCATGGCGATGCTCAGCACGTGAGCGACTTCGACCCTTGGCGCAAGGGCTTGGAGTTCTTCGGTTGCTTGGAGGATGGGCCATATTATGGATTCAACTATAGGAACGCCACGACAGGTGAGGTATATTACAAGCATACTTCTACAGGTGATGATGGAAGAGCCATAGCTGGCAATTTCAGCAATGACTATCCAGGTAGTTTGGGACGTTCTTCGTCTTGGATTGGTCTGATGAGTTTGACAACCGACGAATTGATTCCTGATTTGGCAGATGTGATAACAACAAATAGTAACGGTAAACAAGTTGCAACAAACAGCTTTATTGCTTGGGGCGATTGCAATTTCCGCATTTATTGGGATGACGACCTCTGCTCGGAAGTGCAGGATGCTGCGGGATCCGAAAACGGTTATCTCACTGTCATCAAGCCTGGTGTGGGTCGTTTCTTCAACTTTACGGGCACTCAGTCGAACAACAGCACCAAGCACAACAGTTGTTTCCAAGGCGATTTGATTGGTGACTGGCGCGAGGAAGTGGTGGGGCGTGTGGATGCCAACACTGTGCGTGTATATACTACAGGCATCTATTCCAGTTACAGTTTTCCAAGCCTTTGGTTCGACCATCAATATCGCCAAGCGATGGTGTGGCAGATGCATGCCTATAACCAGCCTCCTCACCTCAGTTTCTTCTTGGGCGAGTCAGAGGGCTACACCATGGCTCCTCCTCCACTCTCCATGCAGGGACGAACGGAGATTGCGAACAATGATACTATAGACCACAATCATAGTGGAACGGAAATTATTGCTTGCGAGACGAACGACATGAGCATTGTTGTGAGTGATGGTGCTGCTCCGTCGGTATTCTACGACAATGCGCCGTCGTGGGTGCAAGGTACGGACGTGAACGGAACATCAGGCACTAAGGTGAAAACCGACGGTAGCGTGGGCGTGACAAACTTGCCAAGCATCAATCGCACATATTACACACACACGCTGACGGGTGGTGCTTTCTCGGGTGAGATGCACTTGGTGAAGCAGGGCGATGGTGTGTTGGTGCTGCCGAACGTGACGGAGGCGCATACAGGAAGGACGGACATCTGGGCTGGAACGGTAAACTTTAATGGTTCGTTTGCTGGTAGTCCTGTTTGGATGAACCGCTTCACAACGTTCAACACGAGTGGCGGCCGTTTTTATGGTGGTCTGACAATGGAATATGAGGCTCGATTGAACGTGGGTGGTGCTACAACCGGCACGATTAGTTCGGTAACGGTGAGCAATCTGAAATTGAACTATGGTGCTCGTGTGGTTTTAGACGTGGAAAGCATGAGCGATGCAGCCCTGAACGACCAGTTGAACGTGACGGGCAATCTCACGATTGACAAGAAAACTTGGGACAATGGTCCTAAGTACAGTGCCCCTGTGTTTGAGTTCAACGCAACAAGTTCCTTGGCTAAAGGGCGTTATCCTATTGGTCTTGTGCAGGGTTCTTTGACAGGTACGCTGAGCGACGTGGTGATTGAGGGTAGCATGGTGCCAAGTGGTGCTTATCTGGAAATTGACGGCGAGTCGAAAGTGCTCTACTTAGTAGTTTCCAATGATTTGCCAATGCTGCAAGCCCCTACCATCGCCCTCACGGACATGACCTCAACGGATGGCGGATTCTACTATTATCCTACGGTGTCGATTACGGATAACAATACGGGGACGACCACTTCTTTGAGCGGAACCTTTACGGATTTGGCTGGCAACACGAGTTCGCTGAGTGGAGCGATTTATAGTGAGGATTTTGAAGGTAGTTCTACCGCTTCTGACTATTGGCAGAATAACAACGGTGGCATTTATTCTCCAAGCTATACTAATAGCGATGGACAATGTATTGGAATTGTTTCGAGTGCTGATAGAGGTGACTACATCACAATCAATGCAGATTACTCGGCTTACAACCAATACACGATAGAGTTTGATGCATACTTCAACAATGCTTCCAAAACGACTGACTTTGCTGTGATGAGCAATAGCCATGCTGCAAGCTGGATATATAATTGGGGCTATCATTGGCTTACGACATCAAATTATGATCATAATCCTTATTTGTTCTATATGCAGCGTGGTGAAGGTTCAACAACTTTTACGATTAATGAAACAGAGAATGCAACACTGAGTAATGCAACTTGGTATCATTTCACATTAACAGTGGATGCATCGAACGCTTCTTCCAATCCAACCGTGTCTTATTCCATTTCTCCAAAAGGAGATACATCGACAATAACTACAAGTGGCACTTATACTCTACTTGATGGAGAGGACTTTGGTTGTGCTGGATTCTATATTCGAAATGGGCGGTATAATTACGAACCTGGAGGTGCTGGTATTGACAATATCAATATCTATACTTCACTTTCAAATTCTTACACCTTTACGGAGCCAGGAACGCTGACTTTGACGGCAAGTGCTGATGGATATTCGTCTGCTTCGGCTACATACGAAGTGCCAAACCCATACGCTATTTATTATGAGTCGCCAGCATATAATGAAATTTTAAAAGAAAATGTTCACTCAGTTCTTGGCGACAAGTGGAGTGCTACAGGTCTGACGGACAACTGGTCGTATAACACTCAAGGTTGGAATCGCATGTCTTATTGGAGTTCTACCAATAGCCAGTATGGTGGGAATTATCAGTTTGTGCCACGTTCTACCAATAATGATAACTATGTGGATAATGATAGTGTGTTGTCTGTATCTGACAATAGAAACCTCTTTGTTGTAGAGGGCTTTGGTATTGGACATAACTCTACGTCTGATCTGACGTTCTCAGCCACTGATTTGGGTGATGAAACCACCATTATTTATTATAAGGTGGATGACAGTGCTGGAGGTAATACCAATTACAATGAAGGCTACACATACGCTAATGCTGACGGTAGCTGGTCGTTTGATGTTTATCAGAATCACACGTTCTGTAAGTTGATTGCTTGGGTGCCAGTGGATGAGGAATACAACGAGCTTGCAGAAACAGCTCCAACGGGTAGTGGACTTGGAAATGTAACCATGAGACGTACTTTCTCATCGATTTCCAATGGTTCGGGATGGAATACGCTTGTGGTTCCTTTCGACATGAGTGATCGTCAGATTCTGACTACTTTCGGTCCTGGCACACAAGTGGCTCAGTTTATGGGTAGTACAGCAAATACGTTGATTTTCAATGCGGACACTCGTGTTGTTCATGCCAATGAACCTGTGCTTATCCGTGTGGGTGATGTGCATAATAATAATTTCTATGTATTCGAAGGAGTAACTCGAAATGTGGGTACACCAACGAAGAGCAGCGATTACTACGATTTCATCGGATCCTATCTGAACAGCGGTACAGTCACATTCCCTGCCAATAGTTATTTCTATAATATAAATAATGGAAATGTTCTGAACCGTGTCGCCGAGAATAATCACATCACATTTAAGGGTTATCGTGGTTATTTCTCTGCCAAAGCAGGAGCTGGTGTGAAGCAATTAGTAATAACTTTCGAGGATGCTGATGCTCTCGGCATCGATGTGGTGGAATTGCAACAGAAGCCTGTTGATGTCTATACTGTCAGCGGTCTGCTGATTCGTCGCAACGCCACTACGCTCGATGGTCTGCCTCGTGGACTCTACATTGTTGGAAAGAAGAAAGTGGTGATAAATTGAAAATAATTAAGTAATCATGAGTCAACAAATTTACGCAAATAATTTTATAACAGATTGAATTTGTTTTTATTTGTGTGAATTTGTTGACCGAAAATATAAAAGTTATGAAACAGAAAAAAACATATAGTACACCACTGATGCATTGTTCACAATCTGATTATACTCAGAGATTTATGGAAAATTTTTCACTGTCGTTGACAAAATCTTCTGAGGTTTCTGTAGGTGAAGTGGGAGCTAAAGAACGAGACATGTCACCAGAAACTAATATCGAATGGGGTAACATCTGGTAGTCCTTCTACAAAGTTCAAATCCTCTGATTTAAACTCAACTCCGAATATTATTTCATAAAAAGTAATATTATAAAATTTTTTCATTCTCTTTGTTAGTGCTCCAGTGCTTGTGAAAGTGCTGGGGCACTATTTTTTGTACGCTCAGCATGTGCAAAATACACCTAGATAATTCGAGAAAGTGAGAAAAGTTGACAAGCTTTCCTATTGTGTTATTGCGTACTAGGATTTTCTCAAAAATGTATCTAATGAAAGCAAAATGTCTTTTTTAGTTATTTTTTCTTTGTTGTGAGAAATAATGCCTATCTTTGCACTTGCGTTGTATGGGCATAAAGGCTTGTGTAACGGTCGAAGCATGATAAAAGAGATCAATATAAAGGCTTACGGTCCTATTCAAGATTTCCACTCACAGGGAGTGGAAAATATCAATCTGCTTATTGGCCATAACGGTGTTGGCAAAACCGTTATGTTGAAGGCGTTGTATTCTGCTCTGAAGACCGTAGAACAATATAGACGCGGAAGGGAACCGAGAGGCATTAGGGAAATTCTTGCTGAAAACCTATATTGGACGTTCCAATTATCTTCACTGGGCAGCATTGTGAAGAAGGGGCAGCCTACACTGTCTTTCTCAATGAGTTCTGACAAGGATGAACAATTTAGCTACAGTTTTGGCAATTCAACGGTGCGGGAAGTGAAAACGTTGGATAATTCATTTGAACCAACGGCGGTGAACAGCATTTTTATTCCAGCTAAAGAAGTTGTGTCTTTACAGGATTCGATTTTGAGACTATACGAAGTGGATAAAATCTTCGGTTTTGACAAAACGTACGTGGATTTGGCACGAGCAATGAGCAAGACCGTTCAAGGGAGAAACTATAAGGAATTCTCAGAGGCAAGGGCTGAACTCAATGATGCGTTGGGTGGCAAGTTGGAATATGACTCGGTAGGGAAAGCATGGGTGTTCAGGGATAGGGAAAAACGCATGTATGATATTATGCTGACATCGGAGGGCATCAAACGCCTTTCGATTCTCGAATTGCTGTTGGGCAATCATTATCTTAGCAAGGATTCGATAGTAATCATAGATGAGGCAGAAGCAAATCTGCATCCAGAAATGGTGGCTCGATTCATGAAGGTGATTTTCCTGATGGCTCAAGCTGGTGTGCAATTCTTTATCTCAACGCATTCTTATTTTGTCATCAAGAACCTTTATATCCTGTCGCAAGAGCATAAGGTGAGTATTCCAACATGGTCATTTGATAAGGATGGCGTGATTATGAGTGACTTGAAACAGGGTATGCCAGACAATGCAATCATCAGAGAGAGTGTCAATCTGTACAAAAGGGAAATAGCTTTATAAAAGGGCATTATGGAGTTCTATGAGTCATATATGAAGTTCCACTTCGCTGATGAGGATCTGTACCGTATTGAGGAATCCGAACTGCAGCGAAGCTTGAAGGGTGTGAAGACATGTGAGTGTGTGGCAAAGATGAACGGACGAATCGCCTTGGTTGAAGCTAAAAGTTCTGCTCCGAGACCTGATAACAAGATGGACTTCGACGCATTCACTGATAGTATTATGCAAAAGTTTGTTGACACCCTGCTTTTGTTTAATGCTGTGAAACTACAACGACATGGAGACTCTCCTTTGGATGAACTCGGCTCGAATGTGAAGGCGCTTCGTGGCGATGAGGATTATGTGCTTTATTTGATTATACATGGACATAAAGAAGAGTGGTTGATGCATATGATGGAGGCACTTCAGCTGAAACTCAATCATTTCTTCACGCTATGGCATATATCACCGACTGCCCTAAAAGCCATCAACCAAGAGGAAGCCAAAAGAATAGGGTTGATTGATGATTTCTTTCCATTGGAAAGACTGACCCAATTAAAGGCAAGCAAGTCTCCAATGGAGATAAAAAAAGAGGCTCGGGAATATCTAAGCCTCTAATCTAAACACGCATAGTTTTTTATGATTATAAAAGAGGATGTGCCTATTTTTTGTAGTGTCCCCAAAAAGTTAGACAAAAAACTTTTTGGGGGCACTACATTTGTCATTCTTCATTTAATGTCATTCCATTTAGGAGGGGTGATGCCGAGGAGATGGCGGACAAAGAAGTCGTAGCGCTTATGCTCTCCGTAGGATTCACCCATTGTGTGATGGGCACCTGGGATAACAACAAGTTCGAAATCCTTGTTGGCTTTTTGCAGAGCATTTACCACTTGCATAGTGGATGCAGGGTCCACATTGTCGTCCAACTCACCTACCAAAAGCATGAGAGGACGCTCCAAACGGTAAGCATTTGCTACATTAGATGATGCTATGTAGCTTTGGTCGATTGGGTAGCTCATCCATTGCTCGTTCCACCAAATCTTGTCCATGCGGTTATCATGGCATCCACAAGCTGCATAGGCTGCCTTGTAGAAATCGCCATGGAAAAGAACGGCTCCCAATGCTTCTTGTCCTCCAGCCGAGCAACCATAAATGCCTACGTTGTCGGCATCCATGTAAGGATATTTTTCTGCCGCTGCCTTAATCCATGCTATGCGGTCTGGGAATCCCGAATCAGCAAGGTTCTTGTAGCACACATCTTCAAAATCACGAGAGCGGAAAGAGGTGGTCATACCATCGAGTTGAACCACGATGAAACCGAGTTCGGCAAGGTCGGCGAGATTGTAGAGCCAAGGTGTGAAGTCCTTTGGCACATATTGGTCGCCAGGTCCTGAATAAATATATTCAATGACAGGATATTTCTTGGATGGGTCGAAATTGCTTGGTCGCTGAATGAGTCCCCACATATCCGTCTTTCCATCGCGTCCCTTTGCCACAAACACTTCTGGTGCTTTCCAACCAGTTGCCTCAAGTTTGGAGATGTTGGCGGTTTCGAGCGTGCGAAGAATCTTACCATCTTCGGCAGAACGAAGGACGGTGACAGGTGGATTGAGGACAGTAGAGTAGGTGTCGATAAGATATTTGTAATCTTCCGTGAAAGTGACTTTGTGGTTGCCCTCTTCAGGAGTGAGACAAGTGAGCCCTTTTCCGTTCAGATTGATTTTGTAATAATGAATAAGGTATGGGTCTTCCTCCGTGGCGTTGGTACCCGCGAAGCTTGCATTTTTGCCTCGCTTATCCGATTCACGAAGTCCTGTCTTTCCGTTTGCTGAGAAATAGATGATACCTTTTTCTTCATCTACACGCTGAATACCTCGAACATAGAATCCACCTTTCGTGATTTGACGGATGAGTTTGCCCGTCTTTCTGTCGTAGAGATAGATATTGTTATAGTTGTCTCGCTCACTTGTCCAGAGGATGTATTTGCCATTACGGAAATCGTGACGATACTGACGATTGTAGTTCACGTACTTGTCGGAATGCTCATGAATGAGTGTGCGTACTTCTCCCGTTTCTGCAAAGAATTCATACACATAGAAGTTGTGGTGTCCACGCTCATTGAACTCAAATGTGACACTCTTGCTATCTCTTTCCCAGCTTGGAGCAGACACGTTGTATTGGCTGGCAATGTAGCTGGTTGGAACTTCCTTAACTTTTCCTGTGGCAACTTCCACAATGACAGGCACACGATAGTTGAGCGAATCGCCTGGCTTGGCATATTCCTGCTTGTGGAGGATAGGTTGCACTTGGTTGCGTGGGGAGGATTCCACATAATAAACGTAGTGCTTAGGTGCTGGCTTGATACGTACCGTAGCATAGTACTTGTTATCGGGTGAGAAACTACCCCAAGAGGAATAGTAATACGTTGAGTCGCCATTGGTAGTAAGTGGCTTACCGATAGAATCGTTTGGGGTACGAACCCATAGGTTGTTGTCCTTGTGGAAAATGGTGTATGCACCGTCATTACTGCGTTGCACACCGTCTTTTTCGTCGGGCACTTCCATCCAGTGGCGTTGTGGTCCTCGGTTTTGCCAATTGCGGTGAGGAGGTTCTGGATTGCCTGGAAGAATGGTAACGGTATTGGCATCTGCATCCACTTTCTTATAGACCAACCCTGTATCGGATTGTACGGAATAGTAGAACGTATGTGGTTCGTTCTCTCCACGGCGAAGATTCTGATTGATCACTCGCACATTTCCATACGTCATCTTATTGGAATACTTCCCTCGGATAGCGTATGCATTCTTATAATCATTGACAGTGCCTTGAGCGGAAGCTGTAAGAGTGAAGAGTGAAAAGTGAAGAGTGAAAAGTGAAAATTGAAGAATAGATGAAGGTTTCATAGATTATATAATTAAGAATTAAGATTGGCGTTAGCTTTAGCATTAGCTTGCCATCTGGATGGAAAAGCCAATGCTAATGCTAACGCCATATAAAAATTATTTTCTTCCACCATACGTGGCAGGTTTTGCATCCTTTCGTGCCATGCTGGCGAAGGTCTGAGGAGAGATTTTTACAGGCTCTACCATGAATTCAGGCACGTTGTAAGAACGGATGAAGAAGTCGTAGAAGGATGGGTCGCGCTGTGGCAATTCAAATGCCTTGTAGTCCTTACCATTCTTGTCAAAATACGACATGTAGAGGCGAGAGTAATTGCCATCGTCTCGGCGAGAGATGAAAATCATCCAGCGTCCGTTGCTCGACCAGTTGTGGAAACTCTCTGCCTCGTTGGAATTGGCATTTTCGAGTTTGTGGGCTTTCCCCAATTTCAAGTCATAGACATAGAGGTCGGCATCTGGATGCCACACGTGGAAACAGCCATGGTCGCCTTGAGCAAAGAGAATGTATCGTCCGTCTGGACTCACGCGAGGGAAGGTGGCACTCTGATTAATGGCAGCAGCGTCGTAAACCAATTCACGAGGTCCAAATTTCTTCGTCTGTGGATTGAAAGACTTGCGATAGAGATTGTATTTGACTTCTTTGAATCGGCTAATGACTTGTGTTTCATGTGCCGTGGTATCAGTAAACTCAAAATGAGCGGAACCATAGAAGAGTGTCTTGCCATCTGGCGACCAAGTAGGGAAGCATTCAAATTCGAGGGTGTCGTCTTCGATGATGCTCACTTCATTCTTTTCCACATCGTAGAAAATGATGTCGCTTCTTGAGTCTTCCACTTCGATTTTTGCCTTGTCTTTCGTATGGAACGATTGTCCTGTGGAATTGACAGAATAAGCAATGTAAGGAAGGGTAGGGTGCCAGGCAGGATAAACACCCGCACTGATGGTGGAATCCGTTTTGAGATTTACTTTTGATGGCACGCCATTGTGTACAATCATAGTTCCACCATGTCCTTGACGCATGTGGAACTGCATGTTGTCGGTGTGATAGTTCTGATAGGCATGGCAGTTGATGCATTGTCCATCCGCCTCACCTGAGATAATCATATTGTTGTAGATTTCTCGCTCATCGAAATTGGTGAGATTTCGCTGGTTAATACTCAGCATTTCGTATGCCACGTAGGAAGGAGAAATGAGACGATAAGAGATGTATGGATCGATTTCCTCCTCAGCTACATGGATGGCAAATTCTTTGAATGCTTTCCAACCACCATCTTGCTTGGCAAATACTTCCACCTTGATACTCTTTCCTTTGGATGCTTCAAGCATTTCTTTCCATTCGTCCTCATCGATGAGAATCTTGTTTTCCACACCGTATGAATAGGACGTTCCATCTGCTGAAGTGAAACGAGCTACACACTCCTCGGAGTTTTCAAGAACCTTGAAATTGAGCGGAGCAATGTTAGGTGGAACCATCACGTCGGTATAGTCTGGCTGGATGGTAGGAACCTTATCCACTTTTGCCGCATCAGTAGGAACAGAAGGATGATGCGTACAAGCAGAAAAGAAGAGCAAAAGTAGGAATCCACAAAGGGATGCAAATAATGTATTGAATGAATGATTATTCATGATGTAATTCATTTTGAACTATTAATACGAATGTATATTCCTGCAGAAGAAATAGAACCACCAGAATGTATCGCCAAAGGTGGCGCGAGTTGCGTTACCCACTTGATCCACACTCATTCCGCTATTGAGCATCTT
>Ga0310697_10003988_pt1 | contig 14723 bp, 13 predicted proteins | sample 172DNAGHGlowgp2_FD_203883 | JGI IMG/M metagenome (GOLD analysis project Ga0310697, IMG submission 203883) | Sheep rumen microbial communities from Palmerston North, Manawatu-Wanganui, New Zealand - 1728 DNA GHGlow gp2 (v2) (version 2) | ecosystem: Host-associated > Mammals > Digestive system >...
ACTGTTTGACATGAAGAAAACTTACTTATATCTTATGCTGGCGGCCGTGGTCGCGTGCGGTTGCGCCAAGACACCGTCCACCGGCCTCAACGACGCCGCCAAACGCTATTTCGACGCTTGGATCCACGTGAACCATCCGGACGCCAAGCCGACCGAGCTCGGTTCGTATATCATTGAAGAACAAGTGGGTACTGGCGCCGTTGCAGGCGACGCTGACGCAATGCCGTATGTGCTGGCCGACTACACGCTCCGTGGCCTGGACGGCACCGTCCAGGAGACCACCAGCGAGCTCGTCGCCCAGCAGGTCGGCACCTACGACCCGGCCGGCTTCTACGGCCCGGAGGTCTGGCAGCGGGGCGGCAACGCGCTGCCCGCCAGCCTTGACGAAGTCGTCTCGGGGATGCGCGTGGGCGGCACGGTCAAGTTCGCCACGCCCGGCTGGCTGCAGACCAACAGCCGCTACGACGACGCCAAGGGCTACCTCGCCAATGTGTCCGGCACGCCGGTCATCTACGAAGTCGCCCTCCGCGAACTGATCTCCGACGTCAAGAAATGGGAGGCGGACTCCATCGGCCGCTACCTGGGCCGCCACTTCCCGGCCAAGTCGCCGTCCGACTCGCTCGGCTTCGGATTCTACTACATCCAGACCGGCGCCCCGTCTTCGGACCGGACGATGCCCACCGATACGACGATCTATATCAACTATACGGGCCGTCTGCTCGACGGGACCGTGTTCGACACCACCATCAAGGACACCGCCAAGTTCTACGGCATCTACTCCGCGTCCCGTACCTACGGTCCGGTCTCCGTGGAGTGGTATTCCGCTTCCGAAGACGACGAGGATTATTCCGACATCACGATGTCGTCCTCCAGCATCATCGAGGGCTTCGCCTTCACGCTCTACCAGATGCATCCGCACGAGAAGGGGACGGGTATCTTCACCTCCAACTGGGGTTATAAGGCCGACGGCTCGGGCTCCACGATCCCGGGCTTCTCGCCGCTGCGCTTCGATGTCGAGATCGTCGACAAGCCCTGACGCGTCTCATGGCAGCCAGAAGCGGTGCGGCGCCGACTGAACTCGGAACCCGCAAGATCGGAACCCTGCTGAGGCAGTACGCAGTCCCTGGCATCATCGCCCAGACTGCGGCTTCCTTGTACAACATGGTCGACAGCATCTACATCGGCCATATCCCCGGTGTGGGCTCGGCGGCCATCAGCGGCCTCGCCGTGACCTTCCCCCTGATGAACCTTTCCGCTGCCATGGGCACGCTGGTCGGCGTGGGCGCGATGACGCTCATCTCCGTCCTGCTGGGCCAGAAGAACTACGGAGCGGCGCAGAAGGTCCTCTCCAACGTACTGACGCTCAATGTCATCATCGGGATCATCTTCTCCCTGGTGACGATCCCGTTCCTGGATCCGATCCTGCGGTTCTTCGGCGCGAGCGACAACACCCTGCCCTTCGCACGGAGCTACATGCTCATCATCCTGCTGGGCAATGTGTTCACGCACCTGTATTTCGGATTCAACGGCATCATCCGGGCGTCCGGCCACCCGAAGGTGGCGATGAACCTGACCCTGTTCACGGTCATTTCCAACGCCATCCTGGACCCGGTGTTCATCTTCGTGTTCGGCCTGGGGATCCAGGGTGCCGCGCTGGCCACGGTCATCTGCCAGCTGATGGCGCTCGCGTACACGATGTACTTCCTGTCGGACAAGAGCCGGCTGCTGCATTTCACCCGTCCGCTGTTCCAGCTGGACTGGCATGTGGCGAAGCAGTCGCTGGCCATCGGCGTGGGTCCGTTCCTGATGAACGTGGCCGCCTCGATGGTGGCGCTGTTCATCAACCAGCAGCTGCGCAAGTACGGCGGCGACCTGGCCATCGGCGCCTACGGCATCATCAACCGCCTGACCATGCTCTTCATCATGGTGTGCATGGGCTTCAACCAGGGACTCCAGCCGATCGCCGGATACAACTACGGGGCCCGGCAGTACCACAGGGTCAAGGAGGTCTTCATCCTCACGGCCAAGTGGGAAGTGCTCGTGACCACGCTCTGCTTCCTGATGTCGGAGCTGGTCCCGCGCTCGGCCGTGAGCCTCTTTACCAACGACCCGGAACTGGTCGATTTCGCCGCCCGCGGCCTGCGGATCATGAACGCCGCGGTCGCCCTGGTGGGCTTCGGCATGGTCACGGGCAACTTCTTCCAGTGCCTTGGGATGGTGCGCAAGTCCATCTTCCTGTCGCTGTCGCGCCAGTTGCTCTTCCTGATCCCGCTGATCTACACCCTGCCGCTCTGGCTGAACGAAGCGGGCGTCTGGATCAGCTTCCCGATCTCCGACCTGCTCAACGTGATCGTCTCCGCCGTCCTGATCGTCCGGCTGTTCCGCAAGTTCGACCGGCTCAAGGACGGAGAGAATCCCGATATCCTCGGCAGTACAATCCAATCATAATCGCCTCATGGACAAGAAGATCCTTATCAACATCGGACGGCAGTACGGCGCCGGCGGCAAGGGCGTCGCAGCCCTGCTGGGAGAGCGCCTCGGCATCCCCGTCTACGATAACGAGCTGCTGCAGAAGGCGGCGGAAGAGAGCGGCTTCAGCCCGGCCTTCTTCAAGAAGAGCGACGAGCGCCGGCGCCTCTGGCGCTTCGGCAGCGTGTTCGGATTGAACAAGGCCTCGTCCTATGCGCCTTCAGCGATCGACGGCACGGAACTGTTCAAGTTCCAGAGCCAGGCGATCCGCGACATCGCGGAGAAGGGAAGCGCGGTTTTCGTGGGGCGCGCGTCGGACTACGTCCTGCGCGACATGGAGTGCCTGGACGTGTTCATCTGCGCGCCGCTGGAAGACCGTGTGGCGCGCGTGTGCAGGCATACGCAGATGGACCCCGCCGAGGCGGAGAAGCATATTCTCAAGAAGGACAAGGCGCGCAGCGAGTACTACAATTTCTTCACCTTCGGCCACTGGGGCGTGGCTTCCAACTACGACCTCTGCCTCGACTCCTCGCTGCTGGGCCTGGACGGCTGCGCCGACTTCATCATCGACTTCGGCCGCCGCGTCGGGCTGATTCCCTAGATACTGAAATTGTGATAATGCGGGCCGAAGCGCTCGAACGCCTGCCGGTCCAGCATCTCCCGGTCGTCGGGATGCGCGATGCTGATCATCAGCTTGGCGCGCTCCTGCAGGCTCTTGCCGTAGAGGTCCACGGCGCCGTACTCGGTCACGATCCAGTGCGCGTCCGCGCGGGGCGTGACCACGCCGGCGCCCGGGTTGAGCTCCGCGACGATCTTGTTCTTCCCCTTGAGGGTGCGTGACGCGAAAGCGGTGATGCTCTTGCCGCCCTCGGACATCGTGGCGCCCTTGACGAACTCGAGCTGGCCGCCGGTGCCGCTGAAGATGCGCGTGCCTATGGAGTCGGCGCTGATCTGGCCGGTGAAGTCCACCTCCGTGGCGGAGTTGATGGCCTTCATCTTGGGGTTCTGGCGGATGACCCAGGGGTCGTTGACGTATTTGATGTCGCGCATCAGCACGTCCGGGTTGTGGTCGATGAAGGAATAGACGTCCTGCGAACCGAGCAGGAACGAGGCCACGACCTTGCCCGTGTCGATCTTCTTGTTCACGCCGTCGATGACGCCCGCCTTGATCAGGCGGAGCAGGCCGTCGGCGAACATCTCGGTGTGCAGGCCCAGGTGCTTGTGGCCGCCGAGCTGGGCGGCGAGGGCGTTGGGCAGGGCCCCGATCCCCATCTGGATGCAGTCGCCGTCCTCGACGAGGGCCGCGCAGTTCTTGCCGATCAGCACCTCGGTCGGGGTGGGCTCGGCGAAGGCGGCGGTCACCAGCGGGGTGTCGTCGCTGACGAGGTAGTCGAAGCGGTCCAGCGGGATGAGGTCGCCGTAGGCGTACGGGACGTTGGGATTGACCACGCCGATCACGACCTCCGCGCTCTCGATGGCGGCCACGGAGCAGTCCACGGAGGTGCCGAGGCTCACGCGGCCCTGCTCATCGGGCAGGGAGACGTTGACGAGCGCGGCGCCGAGCTTGATGTAGCCCTCGCGGTAGAGCTTCTGGCTCTCGCCGAGGTGGACCGGCAGGTAGTCGGCATAGCCGGCGTTGACGTTCTTCCGGACGTTGGGTCCCACGAAGAAGCCCTGCTCGAAGAAGATCCCTTCGTAGCGCGGCTCGCTGTAGGGCGCGGGGCCTTCCGTATGGAAGTGATGGAAGTGCAGGTCGGTGACATCTCCTGCGTCGGCGCGGCGGCACAAGGCCTGGATCAGGATGTGCGGCACGCTGGCGACGCTGCTGAGGTGGACATGGCAATGGGAGGGGATGTGGCTGACCGCCTCGTCGGCGGATACGAAGTTCAGGGGCTTCATCTCGATAAATATTGTTATTTTTGCAGCGCAAATGTAGCAAATATTTCGATGCATACCAAGGAAGAAAAACTCGCAGCCTTCGGCCGGCTGCTCGACACGATGGACGCGCTCCGCGAGAAGTGTCCCTGGAACGCCGCCCAGACCATGGAGACCATCCGCCCGATGACGGAAGAGGAGGTCTACGAACTCAGCGACACGATCCTCAAGGGCGACCGCCCCGGGACCGCCAAGGAGATCGGCGACCTGCTCTACCACCTGGTCTTCTATGCCCGGATCGCCCAGGAGGAGGGGAGCTTCGACATCGCCGACAGCCTGGACAAGGTCGTGGACAAGATGGTCTTCCGCCACCCGCACGTCTTCGGCCCGGAGGCCGGGAAGCCCACTTCCGCCAAGGAGATCGCCGACACCTGGGAGCTCGTCAAGGCGAAGGAGAAGGACGGCAACAAGACCGTGATGTCCGGGATCCCGGACGCGATGCCGGCCATCCTCAAGGCCCTCTCGATGCAGGAGAAGGCGCGCGGCTGCGGTTTCGACTGGGAGCAGAAGGAGGACGTCTGGGACAAGGTCCGGGAAGAGTTGGGCGAGGCGCGCGAGGCCTGCGACGAGCAGGACCAGCGCCACATGGAGGAGGAATTCGGCGACCTGCTCTTCGCGGTCATCAACGCCGCGCGGCTCTACGGGGTGGACCCCGAGGCGGCGCTCGGCGGCACCTGCTCCAAGTTCCGCCGCCGCTTCACCTACCTCGAGGAGCAGACCCTCCGGAAGGGCCGGAAACTCACCGACATGACCCTGTCCGAGATGGATGCCATCTGGGACGAGGGCAAGGCGAAGGGGCTCTGAGGCCGAGGCTTTCATTATCCAAAGGAAATTGCTAAATTTGCACTCTTTCATAAGACCTCGAACCGATGCCCGACTATAAGATCCTCGAAGTGCAGACCCGCAGGGACCTGATGCGGTTCGTCCGTTTCCCGGACGAACTGTACAAGGATTGTCCCCAGTACGTCCCGGCCCTGCACGGCGACCAGGTCAAGTCCCTGACGTGCGTGGCTCCGCTCGACTACTGCAAGCACGCCATGTGGCTGGTGCAGGACGGCGACCGGGTGGTCGGGCGCATCTGCGCGATGGTCAATCCCCGGTACAACGAGCGTTACGGCCGCCGGCGCGCCCGCTTCGGCTGGTTCGACTGCATCAAGGACATCGAGGTGGCCCGCCTGCTGCTCGCCACGGCCGAAGGCTGGGCCCGGGAGCAGGGGATGGACGAGATCCATGGCCCGCTCTATTACAATACCTTCGGCAAGCAGGGCATGCTCTGCGAGGGCTACGACAACATCCCGCCCTTCAACTGCCTCTACAACTATCCGTACTACAACGATTTCGTGCAGGAGCTGGGCTATGTCAAGGAGTGTGACTGGATCCAGTACAAGATGGTGGCCAACCATGGCGTGCCCGACAAGGCCCGCCGGGTGTCCAAGCTGGTCAAGGAGCGCTACAACCTGCATTTCGGCAGCATCGCCAGGCTCAAGAAGGACAAGGCGCTGGTGCGCAAGTTCTTCCAGGTCTACAACGAGAGCTTCGCGACCTCCGTCGTCAATTTCATCCCCCTGACGGACAAGGAGATCGACGAGGAAGCGGCCTCCGTCATGCCTTTCCTCACGGACAAGGCTTCCAGCCTGCTGCTGGACGAGCACGACGAGATCGTGGCGTTCGGCATCTCCTTCCCGAGCATCTCCAAGGCCCTCCAGAAGGCGAAGGGCCGCTTGTTCCCCTTCGGCTGGTGGCACCTGCTGCGCGCCCTGCGCGATTACGAAACCACGGACCTGATGGTCAACGGCGCCGCGCCCGAGTGGCAGAACAAGGGCGTCTCGGCCGTCTATTACGAGGAGATGGCGGACAAGGCCCGCAGGATCGGCAACCGATGGGCCATCTCCAACCCCCAGATTGAATCCAACAGCGCGGTCAACATCTGGAACAGCTACGAACACGAGCCGTTCATGCGCCGCCGCTGCTATATCAAGAAGATTTGACGCTTATGGCAGACAACAATACCCTACTCGACAAAGTCCTTTCCCTGCAGGGGAAATTCCAGTCGCTCCAGGAGCAGCTTTCCAGCCCCGAGGCGATGGCGGACATGAAGAAATACGTCCAGCTCAACAAGGATTACAAGGAGCTGGAGCCGATCATTGCGGCCGGCAAGGAGTACAAGAAGATGGTGGACGACCTCGCGGCGGCCAAGGACATCCTCGTCAACGAGAAGGACGAGGAGCTCCGGGAGATGGCCCGCATGGAGATCGCGGAGATCGAGCCGAAGATCCCCGAGATGGAGCAGAACATCAAGCTCCTGCTCATCCCGGCCGATCCGGACGACAGCAAGAATGCGATGGTCGAGATCCGCGGCGGCACCGGCGGCGACGAGGCGGCGATCTTCGCCGGCGACCTCTTCCGCATGTACCAGCATTTCGCGGAGCGGCGCGGCTGGAAACTCGAGGTCACCGACCAGACCCCCGGCACGTCCGGCGGCTTCAAGCAGATCGTCTTCAAGCTCTCCGGCAACGACGGCGTGTACGGCGTGATGAAGTACGAATCCGGCGTGCACCGCGTCCAGCGCGTGCCCCAGACCGAGACCCAGGGCCGCATCCAGACGTCGGCGGCTTCCGTCGCGGTCTTCCCCGAGGCGGGCGAATTCGACGTGGACCTGAACTGGGACGACATCCGGCTCGACCTCTTCTGCTCGTCCGGTCCGGGCGGCCAGGGCGTCAACACGACCTACTCCGCCGTGCGTCTGACCCACATTCCTTCCGGACTCGTGGTGCAGTGCCAGGAGGAGCGCTCCCAGCTCAAGAACAAGGACCGCGCCTTCGAGGAACTCCGGACCCGCCTCTACAACCTGGAGCACCAGAAGTACCTGGACGGCATCGCCGCCAAGCGCAAGACCATGGTCTCCACGGGCGACCGTTCGGCCAAGATCCGCACCTACAATTACCCGCAGGGCCGGGTCACCGACCACCGCATCAACTGGTCCATGTACAACCTGCCCGTCTTCATGGACGGCGACATCCAGGAATGCATCGACCAGCTCCAGATCGCCGAGAACGCCGAACGCCTCAAGGAAGCCGGCGACTAGCCGCTCCCGGCCCGCGACGCCGGCCCGAAGTGGCCGTGCGGTGCTAGGCCCGGCTTTTGAACGAAAGAGGATTCCAACGGAAGTGCCTTCTGTGCATTTCCAGCTGGAATCCTCATTGGCATTTCGGCCCTTTTCGTGTGATTTGTCCAGGAGGATTCCCTTTGGAAGGGGTTGTACGGTCCCTTTTGTGGAATCCTCCGGCTACAACTTGTCCCAGAAGAACAGGCAGCGGTTGATCTGGCGCCGCGGAATCTTGTGTCCATGCAGCAACTCGCGGGCGATCGACTCCTTCTGGGACTCGGACAACTGGTAGACCGACGATTTGCGGAAGCGCCGGAGATATTCGCCGTCGATCAGGCCGCAGACGTCCAGGTCCGTCAGGCCCCGCCAGGCATTCCTCCCTCCTTCGTTGGCCAGCAGGCGCTGGCGCTCTTCGGTATCGCAGAAGGGCTCAATGGCTCCCAGGTCTATCCTGGACCCTGTGATGCCGTCCTCGTCCTGGATGCGCAGCCACTCCTCCCGGGACAGTCTGTTCATGTCATACAGGAAGTTGCGCGGCGTGACGAAGAAGGCTTCCGCCTGCCGGATCTGTTCGACGGAAGCCCTTGTGAAGATTCCTGACGCATTCATGACATAGTTGTCCGGGAACTCCGCCTTCCTGGGCAGGAAGGAGCGGATGACAGACCTGTCCGTGACGAGGTCTGAGGGGGCCGGTCTGCAAAAGTCTTTGGCAAACAGGTCATGGATCGTACTGTGGACCGTACCGAAGGCCGTTGTCGCCTGCCCGTGGTGCAGGATGTTCCGCAAGATATAGGAGAAAGCGATCTCTATGTGCCGGAATCCTTCCAGGGCCAGTTGGAAGAACCCGGGGTCTCCCAGCGGTCCGCTCCTGGAATACTTGCGGTTGAAGTAGCAGGTGTAACTGCCCCGGGTCGCCCGGACCCACGGGGCGGGGTGCTCGCAGAGGATGCCGGCATGCTGGTGGGTGGACATCGTCGCATCTACCAGGATTTCGGTACCTGTGCTGAAAGCTGCCAGCGCCATGCAGTTGAAGAGGATCTCCATGTCCCTTTCCGACCGGAAAGGTGCCTCGCGGTGGGAGGTGAAGCAGATGTGATAAAAATTTTTCATAATTCATAGTTGTTTGTTTGTCCTGGCAAGATAGCGATTCCGACGGGAATTCCCTATTTTTGCAGGTATGAAATCACTTCGTTTCGGCTTCTTTTTCCTGGCCGGGGTCCTGCTGCTTTCGGCTTGCAATCCCGGATATGATGTATATCTGCTGATCGGTCAGTCGAATATGGCCGGTCGCGGGGTGTTTGCGCCCGCCGATACGCTGGCTCCCCTGGAGGGCGTATTTCTGCTGGATGATCGGGGCGAACCGGTCCCGGCCGTCGAGCCGCTTAACCGATACAGCACCATCCGGAAGGCGATGCACGTGCAGGGGATGAGCCTCGCGCACGGTTTCGCCGCGCAGGCGCATGCCCGCACCGGGCGGCGCGTCCTGCTTGTGATGAACGCCCGGGGCGGCACGTCCCTGGGCCAATGGCTGCCGGACGCACCCCAGGGGCGGTTCAGCGACTCGGTGAACGAGGAGGCGGACCGGCGCGGACAGCAGATGCCTTCCTTCTATGGCGAGGCGGTCCGCCGCACGCGGCAGGCCTTGCGGTACGGGCAGCTGAAGGCCATCCTGTGGCACCAGGGGGAGAGTGATTCGGATTCTGTCAGGGTGGCTTCCTATCTTCCGAAACTGGCCCGTCTCGTGGAGAGCCTGCGGACGGACCTGGGTGTCGGGGAGGAGGTCCCGTTCGTCGCCGGGCAGATCCAGCCGCGGCACGCCAATGCCAGATTCTTCAATCCGGTGATTTCCCGGATCGGGGAGGTCGTCCCGAATGCCTTCTGCGTCAGTTCCGAAGGATTGGAGACCCTTCCGGACCACCTTCATTTCACGCGCGAGGCCCAGCTGGAGCTGGGGCGGCGCTATGCCTCCGTGTTGTTTGGCTCGCCGGAGGATTCCACGAAATAGGCCTTGGGAGGCGTTGAGGCCTTGCCCGGGTGGAATCCTCCCGCGCGAAAAGGCCGAAAAGGGCGAAAAACCAAAAGAGGATTCCATCCGGAAGTGCCTGGAAAGCACAAAAGATGGAATCCTCTTTTGTTGGCCAAGGGCCCAACGCCGTTTTAGCCTTCGTATTTGCGGAAGGCAAGGCAAGCGTTATGGCCGCCGAAGCCGAAGGAATCGGAAAGTCCCAGGTTGACGTCCGTGCGGACGGCGACGTTGGGGGTATAATCCAGGTCGCACTCGGGGTCGGGGGTGTCGAGGTGGACCGTCGGGGGGACGATGCCCTCCTGCAGGGCCAGGACCGTGGCGACGGCCTCGATGGCGCCGGTGGCGCCGAACATGTGGCCGTGCATCGACTTGGTGCTGCTGATGTGGCACTTGTAGGCGAAATCGCCCATCGCGACCTTGTAGGCCTTGGTCTCGGCCACGTCGTTGAGGAGCGTGCCGGTGCCGTGGGCGTTGATGTAGACGTTGTCGTGCTCCGGGTCGAAGCCGGACTGCTCCAGGGCGATCTTGATGCAGGCGGCCTGCGTGGTGCCGTCCGGGCGCGGGGCCGTGGCATGGTAGGCGTCGCAGGTGCTGCCGTAGCCCGTGACCTCGGCATAGATGTGGGCGCCGCGGGCCTTGGCGTGCTCCATCTCCTCGAGGATGAGGATGGCGGAGCCGTCGGCCATCACGAAGCCGCTGCGGTTGGCGTTGAACGGCAGGGAGGCGTACTGCGGATCCGTGGCGCGGGTGAGCGCCTTGGCGTTGGCGAAGCCGGCGATGCCGATGGGGATGGTGCAGTGGTCCGTGCCGCCGGCGATGACGGCGTCGGCATAGCCGTGCCGGATGGCCCGGTACGCCTCGCCGATGGAGTGCGTGGAGGTGGCGCAGGCCGTCACGATGTCGATGCATGAGGCCTGGGCGCCGAACTTGATGGCGATCTGGCCGCCGGCCATGTCGCTGATCATCGTGGGGACGAAGTTGGGGGACACCCACTGGCCGGAGGGGTCCTCGAAGAACTTCTGCAGCTCGCGCTGGATGGTCTGGAAGCCGCCGATGCCGGAGCCGACGTAGGTCGCGAGCCGGTCCGGATCTATGTTCTCGCCGGAGACGAGTCCGGAATCCTTCATCGCCTGCCAGGCCGAGGCCATGGCGAAGACGGTGAACGGATCCTGCTTGCGCACGAACGGCTTGTCCATGCCGTACTCCTCCGGGTTGAAGCCCCGGACCATGCCGCCGATCTTGACGGCCAGGTTGTCGGTGGGGAATTCAGTGATATAATCGATGCCGCAGACACCGTCCACGAGGTTTTTCCAGAAAGTCTGTACGTCGTTGCCGATGCAGGAGAGGACTCCCAGCCCGGTCACAGCTACTCTTTTGTCCATCAGTTCATGAATTTTGGATTCGCAAAGGTAGTAAATAATTCTTATATTTGCAGTTCATCGTATTTTGACCGCATCCGAATGTCCCTGAGAGACCAGGTTCCCCCTTATCTGCTGGACCGCAGCCAGGTCAGTTCGACCGTCTTGTACACGGCCCTGTTCTCGCTGGTGTTCATCGCGGTCAGCGTCCCGTTCTCCGGGCATGCCTGGTTCGGGCTCGGCGCCAGCGAGACCTTCTATTACACGCTCGCTTTCGTGCTGACCGCCGCGCTGCTGGTGATCCTCAGCCGGGTCCTGATGTTCCGCTGCCGCCGCCTCGCCGGCTTCACCCTGCTCGGCTACGTCATCTGGATCATCGTCGAGATCCTCGCCGTGGCCCTGCTCTATACGGTGTTTACCTGCGAGGGCGCCCGCCACGGGATCCTCGGGGCGTCCGCCCGCAGCCCGTGGGCGGTCTTCGAGGCCGCCCTGGTCTACAGCGCGGTCTGCCTGGGCTTCCCCTTCACCTTCTGCTCCCTGCAGGCGGCCCTGCGGGACAAGGACAATACGATCCGCCTGATGAACTACGGCAACGTGGTCAGCGACCGTCCCGCCGCGCCGTACCCCGAGAAGCGCATCACCCTTTTCGACAACAACGGCGTGATGAAGTTCTCCATCAGCTCCGAAAACCTCTACTTCATCGAGTCCGACGACAACTACATCAAGGTCTGGTACATGGACAGTTCGGGCGAGATGAAGCAGTACATGCTGCGCTGCCGGCTCAAGACGGTGGAGGACAGTTTCGCGGACAGCGAGCTGGTCCGCTGCCACCGCAAATACATCGTCAACATCCGCAAGGTGTCCATCCTGAAATCCGCGAAGGACGGCTACCGGATCGACTTCGGCATCGAGTCGGTCGAGCCGATCCCCATTTCGAAAACCTACGAGCAGGCCGTGCTGGCCCGCTTCAATTCCCGATAGATTATGTGGCAAAGAATCCAAACCCTGTACCTGATCCTGGCGACGGGCCTCGTCGCCGCCCTGTTCTTCTGCACCAAGGCGGGAGACATCACCTATACTGAATACTGGCCCTATGCCATCCTGCTGATCGTCATCGCCTTCCTGCAGGTGATGGCCACGACCACGTGGAAGCACCGCATCTTCCAGATGCGCACCGCCTCGCTCGCCGCCATCATCCTGATCGGCCTGCAGGCCTGGCTGGTCGTGGACTTCATCACGACGCACAACGACCCGGTCTTCCACGTCACGGCTGTCTTCCCGATCGTTGCGGCGATCCTCGATTTCCTGGCCGCCCGCAGCATCCTCGCGGACGAGATGCTGGTGCGCAGCGCCGACCGGCTCCGCGCCGCCAAACGCAAGAAGAAATAACCTGCAATAACCACATTATGAGAATCCCTGAATCTGAACTGATCATCAACGGCGACGGATCCGCGTTCCACCTGCACATCCGTCCGGAGCAACTTGCCGACAAGGTCATCCTGGTGGGAGACCCCGGCCGCGTGGCCATGGTCAAGTCGTACTTCTCCGTGGTCACGGCCGAAGGCGCCTCCCGCGAATTCGTCTGGGCCACGGGCTGCTACAACGGCCAGTCCGTTACGGTCCTGTCCACCGGCATCGGCACCGACAACATCGATATCGTGATGACGGAACTCGACGCCCTGGCCAACGTGGACTTCGAAACCCGCGAGGTCCGGCCCGAACACCGCACGCTGGACATCCTGCGGATCGGCACCTGCGGTGCCATCCAGCCGGAAGTCCCCCTCGGCGCGTTCATCTTCTCCCACATCTCCGTGGGCTGCGACGGCCTGCTCAACTGGTACGAAGGCCGGGACCGCATCGCCCTGCAGGATTTCGAGGAGGCTTTCAAGAAGCACGTCCACTGGGACCGCCACCTTCCGGACCCGTATTTCGTGCGCGCCAGCGACAAGCTGATCCGCATCTTCGAGGATTGCACGGTCAAGGGCATGACCATCTCCGCCCCGGGCTTCTACGGCCCCCAGGGCCGCGTGGTGCGCCAGGGGCTGGCGATGCCGGACATGCTCCGGGATTTCGAGAGCTTCGAGTTCGACGGCTACAAGATCACGAACTTCGAGATGGAAGGCTCCGCGCTGGCCGGCCTCGCCGCCAAGCTGGGCCACAACGCCGGCACGGTCTGCTGCGCCATCGCGCACCGCTACCACCATGCCGCCAATACGGACTACAAGCCCCGCGTGGCGGAGCTTGTCGAACTGGCCTTGCAGAAGCTGACGGCGTAAGCCCTTCTAATCCTTGGGTTTATAAAGGTCGCGGGCGGAGAAGCTCCGCCAGCCCATATCCTGGATCCCTGCATCATCGACAAGGGCGTCTACCCGGCGGTAGATGCCCTTGACGGCATTCTCCTCCAGGAAACGGAGCTCCTCCGGGAAGTTGCGCAGCATGGAGGCGGCGATCTCGTGGCCGGCGTCCTTGAAGCGGTATATCTGGACGTTGGCCCCGGTGATGTCCATCTTGCCGGCGAGCGCGTCCGAGCCGGCGAACTGGTTGCGGAACAGCGTGATCAGGCCGTAGGGGACGATTCTGTCGGCCGTGCCGTGCAGCAGCATCGTCGGGCAGGGCTTCTGCTTGTAGGTGATGCGGCCGTCCATCGAGAAGACGGCGCCCGCGAAGGCCATCACCCCGGCGTAGTTGAACCAGCCGGGCAGGAGGGACTTGGCCAGCGGCCGTCCGTTGCAGATCTCCCACTCGGCCTGCAGGGCCGTCATGGCGCCTGCGGACGAGCCGCTGACGATGATCCGGTCTGGATCGATCCCGAGATCGTAGGCGTTGTCTATCAGATAATTGGTGGCTGCGAACAGGTCTTCGACGGCGATCTCGATCGCGTGCAGCAGGGCCGGCAGGGCGGACAGGTCCGGGCGGATCTTCTGTCCCTTGAGCCCCAGTCGGTAGTCGATCGCGGCGACGTTGTAGCCGGCGTCGGCGAGCTGGCGGAACCAGACGCGGTCGCGCGGATAGTCGCGCTGTCCGGACAGGAAGGCGCCGCCGAAGATGTGGACGACCACCGGCTTGCGCAGGGAGTCCGCGCACGGCCCGGCGTCCGGCCTGGCCGCGTAGAAATCCAGGAAGAGGTCGCAGGTGTCCCGGTGTGCGAAACAGAGGGTCGCGTCGGGGTCGGGGACCTGGTCCGTGCCGGGACCGTCATGCCGTTCCTGGGCCCGGAGCGCCGCGGCCGGAACGGCCAGCAGCATGAAAATGAGGAGGATACGTTTCATCTCAGCTGTAGATATTGGTTTTGTCCTGTACGCTGCCCAGCAGGTGTGTCAGCTGCTCGCCCAACGGCCCCAGCAGGTCCTGGAGCTTGGGCAGCTGTGTCTCGCTTGCCTGCCGTGGCAGGACGAACCGGTGCTCGCGCATGAGCGCATAAAGGTCATCGTACCGGAGCCCCCGGGCCCGCAGGTAGTCCGCCGCGGCTCCCTGGCCGGAGCGCACCAGCGCCAGCAGGAAATGGGTGGAGAGGATCTCGGTCTGGGCGGACCGGAGCATCTCGTAGGCCGCCACGCTCAGCAGGGCGCCGGCGGCCCGGGTCGGACGGACCCGGGCGCGGTCGGCCCAGGGGACGGCCCGGTCGGCGAAGACGTGGCGGTCGACGGTGAGTTTCAGCTCCGGGAGGTCGATCCCGCAGGCTTCCAGGACGCGGCAGGCGTCGTTGTCGCGGTGGCGCAGCAGCCCGAGCACGATGTGGTCCGCGCCGATGCCGTAGCTTCCGGTGCGCATCGCCTCGTCCCGGGCATACCCGATGACGGTCAGCATCTCTTGTGAGAACTTGACGAGC
>Ga0310697_10003990_pt1 | contig 14719 bp, 10 predicted proteins | sample 172DNAGHGlowgp2_FD_203883 | JGI IMG/M metagenome (GOLD analysis project Ga0310697, IMG submission 203883) | Sheep rumen microbial communities from Palmerston North, Manawatu-Wanganui, New Zealand - 1728 DNA GHGlow gp2 (v2) (version 2) | ecosystem: Host-associated > Mammals > Digestive system >...
AAGATGGCGGTAGTCACCAATATTGAATTCTTATCATTGCCGAGGAGAGGCGGAATGGTGCAAAAGACGGCGGTTACCACCATCAGGACGGCCATGACAATTCTTAGTCGCTTGATATCGATAGTCTTGCGTTCTTCTTCGCTGGCGGTATTGTAGCCTGCAATGAGCATATCGCCCTTGCCCATCAGAAAGATGACGGCAAGGACGAGAAACATAACGGCAAAAACGATACTAACAATCATATTCTGTCTAAAACTTTAGTGATCAGCGTGTCGATGGAGTTCTTGTACTCGGTGTTCATCTCGGTGGTGTAGCGGTTGGCGATGACCATACAGCAGGTCATGGCGCGATGGCCGAGGAGTGCCGAGAGACCGGCGACGGCAGAGCTTTCCATCTCGAAGTTGCAGATGTGCAGGCCTTTGAACTCAAAGGCTTCGACCTTCTGGTTCTGGTCGGGATCCTGGATGCGAAGCCGCAGTTGTCGGCCTTGCGGACCGTAGAATCCTCCACACGCAATGGTGATGCCGCGCACCATATCTTCCTGAGCAATCTGGTCGATGAGTCCGGGATCGGCGATGGCCACGTAAGGTGAGCCTTTGAGCGGCGACCAGTTCATGTGCTTCTTGAACGCCTCTTCGAGCTCCAGGTCGCAGACCTCGTTGCGGCCATCGTAGAAGTTGAGCAATCCATCGAAGCCGATGCTCTTGACCGAAGCGATGAACGAGCCCGTGGGGGTGAAGGGCTGGAGGCCGCCGCAGGTGCCGATGCGTACGATGGTGAGCGTGCGGTGCTCGTCCTTCTCGGTGCGGGTTTCGAAGTCGATGTTGGCCAAGGCATCCAGCTCGTTCAGGACGATGTCGATGTTGTCGCAGCCGATGCCCGTAGAAGCTACGGTGATGCGTTTGCCCTGGAACCAACCCGTGATGGTGTGGAACTCGCGGCTTTGGATGTCACATTCGAGGCGGTCGAAGTGGGCCGCTACGGTCTGGACGCGACCCGGATCACCCACAAGGATGATGCGGTCGGCAAGCTGTTCGGGACGTACATGAAGATGGAACGCGCTGCCGTCTTCGTTGATAATGAGTTCTGATGGTGGGAATACTTTCTTCATAGCGATAGTCTGTTTAACGTTTATGACTGCAAAGATATGCATTTATTTTGATATAAATCTCTTTTTTCGCATAAAGTTCATAAATATTTGCCTTCAGACACGTTTATTTCATATTATTTATGTACATTTGCGGCGCTTTAAAAAGATTTAGTGGATAACAACTCACACAAAACATAGCAAAAATGAATAAAATTGTAGCCAAAGAGCAATTTTCAGAGAAAGTCTATAAGTTGGTGGTCGAGGCTCCCTTGATTGCCAAGGCTCGTCGTGCCGGTCACTTCGTCATCGTCCGTGTCGGCGAGAAAGGCGAGCGTATGCCGCTGACCATCGCTGATGCCGACGTACAGGCAGGCACCATCACCCTCGTCGTCCAGAAGGTGGGCGTCAGCTCCACCAAGCTCTGCGACCTCAACGTAGGCGATGAGCTCACCGACATCGTAGGCCCTCTCGGCAAGGCTACTCATATCGAGAACTTCGGCACCGTGGTGTGTGCCGGCGGCGGCGTAGGCGTGGCGCCTATGTTGCCTATCATCAAGGCGCTGAAGGCTGCCGGCAACCGCGTCGTCAGCGTGCTCGCAGGCCGTTCGAAGGACCTGATCATCCTCGAAGACGAGGTACGTCAGCACTCCGACGAGGTCATCATCATGACCGACGACGGTTCGTATGGCCAGAAGGGCGTCGTCACCGTGGGCATCGAGCAGGTGATCCAGCGCGAGAAGGTCGATAAGGTCTTCGCCATCGGTCCGGCCATCATGATGAAGTTCTGCTGTCTGCTGACGAAGAAATATGGCATCAGCACCGATGTGTCGCTGAACACCATCATGGTTGACGGTACGGGCATGTGCGGTGCCTGCCGTATCACCGTCGGCGGCAAGACACGTTTCGTCTGCGTCGACGGCCCTGAGTTCGACGGCCACGAGGTCGATTTCGACGAGATGCTGTCGCGCATGACAGCGTTTAAGGAGGAAGAGATGGAGGCGATGAAGAAGACCGCAGCGGCCCCGGCCCCCCATTCGTCCCCCGAGGGGGACACGGCACCCAGGTCCTCAGCCAGCAAAACAACAGAAGCCCCCTCGGGGGCAGTAGGGGGGGCCACCGAGGGTGGGTCTTTGACCGACCGCAACGCCCCGTGGCGCGAAGAACTGCGCAAGAGCATGAAGGCCAAGGAGCGCACGCAGATTCCACGCGTAGTGATGCCCGAACTGGATCCCGTCTATCGTGCTACCACACGTACCGAGGAGGTCAACAAGGGTCTCACCAAGGAGCAGGCTCTCTTGGAAGCTAAGCGCTGCCTCGACTGCGCCAAACCGACGTGTATGGAAGGCTGCCCCGTGAACATCCAGATTCCTTCATTTATCAAGAATATCGAGCGCGGCAACTTCCTCGGTGCTGCCCAGGTGCTGAAGCAGACCTCTGCCCTACCCGCCGTCTGCGGCCGTGTTTGTCCGCAGGAGAAGCAATGCGAGAGCCGCTGCATCCACCTGAAGATGAACGAGCCCGCCGTGGCCATCGGCTACTTGGAGCGTTTCGCTGCCGACTATGAGCGCGAGAGCGGTAATATGTCTATTCCCGAATGTGCCCCTGCCAACGGCAAGAAGATTGCCGTCGTAGGTTCCGGTCCTTCCGGTCTGAGCTTCGCCGGCGATATGGCCAAGTTCGGCTACGACGTCACCGTGTTCGAGGCACTCCACGAGATTGGCGGCGTGCTGAAATATGGTATTCCTGAGTTCCGTCTGCCCAACGCCATTGTGGACGTGGAGATTCAGAACTTGGAGAAGATGGGCGTGAAGTTCATCAAGGACTGCATCATCGGCAAGACCATCACCGTTGACGAGCTGAAGGAGCAGGGCTTCGCTGGCATCTTCGTAGGTTCCGGTGCCGGTCTGCCTAACTTCATGAACATCCCCGGCGAGAACCTCAAAGGCATCATGTCCAGCAACGAGTACCTCACGCGCGTGAACCTCATGGACGCTTCCAACCCCGAGACCGATACGCCCATCCATCGTGCCAAGCGAGTCATGGTGGTCGGCGGTGGCAACACGGCAATGGACTCCTGCCGCACGGCCAAGCGTCTGGGTGCCGATCGCGTGTTCATCGCCTATCGTCGCAGCGAGGCCGAGATGCCCGCCCGTCTCGAAGAGGTGAAGCACGCCAAGGAGGAGGGTATTGAGTTCCTCACGTTGCACAACCCCATCGAATACCTTGCCGACGACAAGGGCAACGTCCGCGCCGTCGTACTCCAAAAGATGGAGCTGGGTGAACCCGATGCCAGTGGACGCCGTTCGCCGCAACCCATACCCGGCGCTACGGAAACCATTGAGATAGACCAGGCTATCGTAGCTGTCGGCGTTTCGCCCAACCCCATCGTTCCCACCAGCATCGAAGGTCTGGAACTCGGTCGCAAGAACACCATCGTGGTCAACGATGGCATGCAGACTAACATCCCCACCATCTTTGCCGGCGGTGACATCGTGCGAGGTGGTGCTACCGTCATCCTGGCTATGGGCGACGGCCGTCAGGCAGCCCAGAGCATGCACGAGTACCTCAGCCGATAACCCCATTCATCGTAATGGCTGACTCCCTGGAACGACATATCCTTCAGCGCATTCGGGTAGCTTCCAAGCGCTACGGTCTTATCGAGGACGGCGACCGCATTCTCCTTGGCCTTTCCGGCGGCAAGGACTCGCTATGTATGCTCGAGATGTTAGCCCGCCAATCCCGAATCCGCAAGCCGTCGTTCTCCGTTGAAGCCATTCATGTGCGCATGAAAGGTGTCCAGTACGAAGCCGATTCTTCCTATCTGGACACCTTCTGTGCGCAGTGGGACGTGCCCCTTCACGTCTGCTCGACCGCCATCACTTCGTCGGACTCCACGTCCAAGCCGATGTGCTTCCTGTGTTCGTGGAACCGCCGGAAGCAGCTGTTCAACTTCGCTCAGGACCACGGTTTCAACAAGATAGCTCTCGGTCACCATCAGGACGACCTCATCCACACGTCCCTGCTCAATCTCATCTTCGAAGGTCATTTCTCCACGATGCCCGCCAAACTGAGGATGAAGAAGATGCCGTTGACCATTATTCGTCCGCTCGCCACGATCTGCGAGGCTGACATACGGACCTTTGCCCAGCAGCGTGGCTACCAGCCTTTGCGCAAGACTTGTCCCTACGAGACGGCGACACATCGCAACAAAGTCAAGGATTTATTCTCTGAAGCCCAGCAGCTGAACCCCGAGGCACGCTACTCCATCTGGCACGCCCTGGAAGCCGCAGGGAAACTCGTCGAATCATAACCAACAACTTGCCTAACAGATTATCATTATGAATTTCAGATCCATTTGTGCTATCACCCTCTTACTTGTGCCGGTCGTCTCACAAGCCCAGCGCCGGAAAACGCCCAAAGCACCAGCCGTGCCGCTGGTTGAACAGGTGACCAACGCTTTGTCGGCTTACGACTTCGAGCTGGCTGAGGATTTGCTGGATAAGGAAATCGCAGCCCTGAAGAAGAAGCGCAAGCCCACCGACCATCTCGACGCCCTCGTCCACAGCGCCCAGCAAGGACGCTCGAAGCTCCATGCCACTGAACGCATCATCGTCATCGACAGCCTCGTGTGCCGCAAGGAGGAGATGCTCAGGAACATACGCATCAGCCGCGAAAGCGGACGCATCGACACTTATGCCTCCACGTTCCACACGAACGGCGATGCTCAGGCCACCATCTACGAGAACGAGCTGGGCAACAAACGCTACGTCTCGCTGCCGTCGTCGCTGCGCCTCGCCGTTGCCGACAAGATCGGTCAGCAGTGGTCTGAGCCGGTGATGCTCAAGGGGTTGAACGACAACGACGAAGCGCAGAACTATCCCTTCCTGCTCTCCGACGGTCTGACGCTCTACTACGCAGCAACGGGTCCCGAGAGTATCGGCGGCTACGATATCTTCGTCAGCCGTGCCGACGGCGAGGACGGTTCGTTCCTCTCGCCCGAGAATGTCGGTTTCCCCTTCAACTCGCCTGCCAACGACTACCTGCTCGCCATCGATGAATTCAACCAGATCGGCTATTTCGTCAGCGACCGCTATCAGGACGAAGGACTCGTGTGCATATACATTTTTATACCCAACGAGACACGCCAGGTCTATGGCGACGACGTGGACGACGAACAGCTGCGCTCCCTGGCTCGTCTCACTTCGATTCGCGATACGTGGATCAACACGACCGACTACGCCGCGGGCAATGTTCCAGCCGTCGTCGCTGCGGCCCGGCAGCGTCTGGCCAGCCCGCAGCCCGCAACCCAGGCTCCTCAGGCCAGCTTCCACTTCGTCATCGACAACCAGCGCACCTACACGGCTTTGGAGCAGTTCCAGTCGCCCGTTGCCCGCCAGAAGATGCAACAATGGATTGAGCTTACGAAGACGGAGCGCACTGATGCCATCATGCTGCAACGCCTACGCGACAGCTATGCCGCCGATCCCGCACAGCGTCAGCAGCTGACGCCCGCCATCCAGCGCATCGAAAAGACTTATTATCCCCTCCTCCGGCAGATAGAACAACTCGCCAAGGAGATCCGCAACGCCGAAATCCAAAAGCAACAATAAATCCCCGACAATGAAAGACTTACAGCCAACTCCCATACCCCGCGAGACCGTTGACGCGCTCATCGCACAACTCGGAATTCAGGATTTTGCCAAAGCCACGATCCGCGAAGTCAAACAAGTGGCAGCGATGGCCGAACAGGCCAGCGGCGTGGAGTTTATAAAAATGGAAATGGGCATCCCCGGACTGCCGGCCGCGGCCGTGGGCGTCAAGGCTCAGGTGCAGGCGCTCGAGGAGGGCATCGCCCACAGCTACCCCGACATTCAGGGCTATCCCGAACTCAAACGCCAGGCCTCGCGCTTCGTCAAGGCCTTCATCGGCGTTGACGTCGCCGCCGAAGGCTGTGTGCCCGTTTGCGGCTCCATGCAGGGCACCTTCGCCTCGTTCCTCACCTGCTCGCAGGCCGACAAGACGAAGGACACCGTCCTGTTCATCGACCCGGGCTTCCCCGTCCAGAAGATGCAGCTGCAGGTCATGGGCGTCAAGTACGAGACGTTCGATGTCTATGACTACCGCGGCGACCGCCTCGGTGCCAAACTCGAGAGCTATCTCGCCAAAGGTAACATTTGTGCCATCGTCTATTCCAACCCCAACAACCCCGCCTGGATCTGCCTCACCGAGAGCGAATTGCAGACCATCGGCACCCTGGCTACGCAGTACGATTGCATCGTCATGGAGGACCTGGCTTACTTCGCCATGGATTTTCGCGAGGACCTGAGCGTACCGTTCCAGCCGCCCTACCAGCCCACCGTGGCGCGCTACACCGACAATTATATGCTGCTCATCAGCGGCTCCAAAGCTTTCTCCTATGCCGGCGAACGCATCGGCGTCGTATGCATCGGAAATAAACTGTTCCATCGCCACTTCGACGACCTGTCGGCCCGCTACGAGGGTCTGCCCTTCGGCCTCGTCTTCTCCACCCGCATGCTGTATGCCCTGAGCAGCGGAACGAGCCATTCCGCACAGTATGCCATGGCCGCCATGCTACGGGCTGCCACCGACGGCGAATACCGTTTCCGCGATGAAGTGAAGGTTTATGGCGAGCGCGCTAAGAAGCTGAAAGAGATATTCTTGCGCCACGGCTTCCATATTGTTTACGACCGCGACCTCGACCGTCCCGTGGCCGACGGCTTCTACTTCACCATAGGCTACCGCGGCATGACGAGCGGTCAGCTGGCACGCGAGCTGATGTACTACGGCGTCTCGGCCATCTGCCTCATCACCACCGGTTCGCACCAGGAAGGCTTACGCGTGTGTACCTCTTTCATAGAAGATCATCAGTACGCCCAGCTCGACGAGCGCATGACCATTTTCGAGCACAATCATTCCAATTAACTTCAGTTATAAACACACAACAACACAACATCAATGAAACAACGCAACCACTTCGCAAAGGCATTGCTCGCTGTCGCATTGGCATTGTTCAGCAGCACTGCCGCCATGGGTCAAACCGACTCCACGGCAACCGCCAAACCGTCCCTCACGGACAAGCTGCCCGACTGGGCTAAGGAGCTCACCTCCCGCATCCAGCTCCACGGCTACGCCCAAGGCGGCTATGCTTATTCCCGCCAGGGAGGACAGAACCGCAACTCGTTCGAGATCAAGCGCGTTCTCTTCTGGGCCAATGCCCGCATCACCGACCGCTGGTCGTTCCTCTTCATGCACGACTTCTCGAGTGTCGTACAGGAATTCTACACAGACTATCGCCTGACGAAGAACAAGGCATTAACCGTTCGCCTGGGTCAGTTCAAGAATGGTCTCTCACTCGAGAATCCCCTCTCCCCCACTGCCATGGAAGCCATCGACGTCTATTCCGAGGGCGTCACCTTCCTCACCGGTTGCGGCAGCGACCCCCTGATGGGCGTGCAGTACGGCCGTGACCTCGGACTCGCCCTCTTCGGCGAGACCAACGACGGACGTCTCCGCTACGAGCTGCAGCTCATGAACGGCCAGGGCATCAACCGCAAGGACCTCAACAACACCAAGGACGTCATCGGACGCATCGACTTCAGTCCACTGACAGGCCTGCGACTCGTGGCCACGGGACAGATTGGTCGCGGCCACGCCATTGCAGCGTCGCCCTACAACCCCACCATCGCCAACGGCCAGAACTACAAGCGCAACCGCTGGACCGTAGGTTTCGACTACAAGAGCAAGCCCGTGAAGCTTCACGGCGAATACCTCGAAGGCTACGACGGCGATGCCGTCAGCCGCGGCGCTTACATCACCGGCGCCGTACCCCTCGGCACGCCCAAGGTGGAGCTCGTGGGCAGCTACGACTTCTTCAACTTCAACACCGACCTCGGCCTCGACCAGCACAAAGCCATCCTCGGCTTCCAATACTGGTTCTACCAGAAGTGCCGCTTCCAACTGCAGTACGTCTTCAAAAGCGCCTACGTCGCCGGAGGTCAGTTCATCAAGGATAACAACCACGCCCTCATGTGCCAGATGCAGATAAGGTTCAATTAAAGACCCACCCCTCACCCTCCCTGTTAGGGAGGGAGTGGTTTCCTTTAAGAAGAGTATTTATCAATATTAAGTTTAATCCTATAAATTGAAAATCCCCCAAAAACCTCAAGTGGCATAACATTCCACTCTCCGGGGGTCCCCACTATGTTTATCAAAGTCCTCCTGACCATCATCTTCCTGGCCGTGATGGTAGGCGTGGGAGTCTATTCCCACAAGCAGGCCAGATCCGTCGATGGCTTCGTGCTCGGCGGTCGTGCCGTCGGACCGTGGTTGTCCGCCTTTGCTTTTGGCACCTCCTATTTCTCCGCCGTCGTCTTCGTGGGCTATGCCGGTCAGTTCGGCTGGAAGTACGGCCTGTCGTCCGCTTGGATCGGCATCGGCAACGCCGTCATCGGTTCCCTCCTGGCGTGGCTCATCCTCGGTCGTCGCACCAAGCTCATGACGCAGCACATCGAGAGCCGCACGATGCCCGATTTCTTCGGCACGCGCTACCAGAGCCAGAGCCTCCGCGTCGTCGCCTCTGTCATCGCCTTCGTGTTCCTGATTCCCTACACCGCAGGCGTTTACAAAGGCATCTCCACGCTCTTCGAGATGGGCTTCGGCATTCCTTATGAATATTGCGTCATCGGCATGGCCGTCTTCACCGCCATCTATGTCATCTTCGGCGGCTATAAGGCCACGGCGATGAACGACTTCATCCAGGGCATCATCATGCTCTTCGGCATCGTCACCGTCATCGCTGCCGTGCTGGCTTCGCAGGGCGGTCTCTTCGCCGCTGTGGACAAACTCGCCACCCTGCCCTCCGATGCCGACCCTTCGGTGAACGGCGGCTTTGCCTCGTGGTTCGGTCCCGATCCGTGGAACCTCCTCGGCGTTGTCGTGCTCACCTCCCTCGGCACCATGGGCCTGCCCCAGATGGTCGGTAAGTTCTACAGCATCACCGACGAGAGCGCCATCCGTCGCGGCACCATCATCTCCACCATCTTTGCCTTCATCGTAGCCGGCGGCTGCTACTTCCTCGGCGGTTTCGGACGCCTCTTCGGCACGCCTCCCACGCTGCCCAACGGCCGTTTGGACTTCGACGCCATCATCCCCTCCATGCTGGCTACGCTGCCCGACATCCTCATCGCGTTGGTGGTGCTGCTGGTGCTCTCCGCCTCCATGTCCACCCTCGCTTCGCTGGTGCTCACCTCGTCGTCTACGATGACACTCGACCTCATCTATCGCGACAAGAAAGCGCTGCCCGGAGAGGTGGAGGAAGGCAGCATCGACGACGTCGTAGCCGAACGTGTCGAACGCCGCAAGGTCGTCGTCATGCGCGTGCTCATCGTCTTCTTCATCGTCATCTCGCTGCTCATCGCCCTGAACCCGCCCACCTTCATCGCTCAGCTCATGGGCATCTCGTGGGGCGCCCTGGCAGGTGCCTTCCTCGCACCCTTCATGCTCGGACTCTACTGGCGCGGCGTCACCCCCGCAGCCGTCTGGGCGTGCTTCATCTGGGGCGTAGGGCTCACCGTGGTCAACATGCTCTTAGGCAATCCCATCAACCCCATCAACTGCGGCGCCATCGCCATGGTCGGCGGCTTCCCCGTCGTCTGGCTCGTCAGCCTCTTCTCGAAGAAGCTCCCCACCGAACTCGTTGACCGCATGTTCGCCTGCTACAAGAAATAAACGGGCAACACTAAAAGAAGCGGAGGCACAGCGTAATCATTTTCCCTGTGCCTCCGCTTTTTATGAAATCCACAACATATCCAAACTTTTTTCGCGATTTTTTATCAAATCGTGAGCCAATATGAACAGAAAGCATTATCTTTGCAACGCAAAACGTATGATTTATTGATTTCTTAACTTAAACAGATACGATGAAGAAGATTCTATTGATGGCCGCAGCCGCCATGATGGCTGCCATGAGCGCTTATGCCCAACACGAAGAAGGCGACTACACCCTGCAGCCACGTGTCGGCGTCTCGCTGTCCGATTTGCGCGGATATCCCGAAGCCAACATGAAGGTGAACTTCACCTACGGCCTCGATGCCGACTATTTCGTCACCGACGACTTCTGCCTCGGCGTGGGACTCCTCTTTACCGACCAAGGAGCCAAGTTCCACGATCCCACCGGCGACTACACCTTCGACATCTACTACGCCGCCATACCACTCACCGCCAGCTACTACGTGCTGCCGGGACTGGCCGTGAGGACCGGCGTGCAGCCAGCCTGGAGGGCCAACACCAAGATCAAAGAACATGGCGAGACCATAGACTTCGACAGGGCACTCATGTTCCTCTTCAAGGACGATGACCTCAGGGTGAACCGCGTCGATATCGCCATCCCCATAGGCCTGTCCTACGAGTTCAAGGGCGTCACCCTCGACGCACGCTACAACTTCGGACTCGTCAAGGTGTTCCGCGGCATCGACGAGAGCATCCACAACAACTCCTTCGTCGCCACTCTCGGCTACAAGTTCTAAGCCCCTATTCCATCATCCATCAACCATCACCCCTCAATCATCAATATTCCCCCATCTTTCCTCCTCTCCCTTTGGGAGAGGCTGGGAGTGGGCCCCTCATCCATCATCCATCATCCATCATCCTTCTCACATGGCCATCGTTAAAGTAGTCAAGGGCTTGAAGCCCAAATTCGGACGTCATTGTTATCTGGCCGACGGCGCCGTCATCATCGGCGAGGTCACCTTGGGCGACGACGTCACCATCTGGCCCTGCGCCGTCCTCCGCGGCGACGTCCATTACATCAAGATCGGCAACCGCTCCAACATACAGGACAACTCCTGCGTCCACACCCTCAACGGCACGGCACCCGTCAATATCGGCGAGGACGTCACCGTGGGACACAGCGTCACGCTGCACGGCTGCACCATCATGGACGGCGCCCTCATCGGCATGGGAGCCACCGTCCTCGACCACGCCGTCGTGGGGCGCGAAGCCATCGTAGCCGCCGGAGCCCTCGTGCTCTCCAACACACACATCCCCGACGGCGAGCTCTGGGGAGGCGTGCCCGCCAAGTTCATCAAACGCGTCGATCCCGAGCAGGCACAAGCCCTCAACAAAACCTTCGCAGCACACTACATCGAATACTCCGACTGGTATCGCGAAGCTGACCGCGATCCCGCCAACACACAGAATATCCTCAACGGCGAAGACTACGTCTGAGCCCACATGATTTAAATCGTCTTTTCGTAAAGCCCCACCGCATCTTCACGATGCAGCGGGGCTTAAATGCCTATAGGACTTTTCATTTACTCGCTCGGCTTGGCCGCTTGGCTTGGCCAAGAATTAACTGCTTTATAGAAATCAAGTATTCTGTCGTCCTTTTGTGTTTGCTTTTCAGTTTTAAACATCGCTCTCACCATGGCAGTTCTTCCACATAGACCGTAGTGGTAGGCATATCTTGTTCTTATTAGAAGTTTTTTTATTCTAACTCCATCGGGTCATAGTCGTGCGGGCTGGATTTCAGGTCGCCGATGGTGCCGTCCTCGTTGAAGCTTCTGATGCCGGCGGTCTTCAGGTAGTTGCGGTTGTAGGCGATCTGCAGCTTCCATGTGTGGGAGCGTGTGGATTTCATGAACTCCTCCTTGGGGTACTGGTAGATGGGGAAGTTGCCCTTCTCGATGGCCACGGCCTCGAAGACGTAGAGGCTGTCCACATCGTGAATCTTCATGATGAGGCCCGGCAAGCCGCCGAACTTCCACGGCCCGCGGCGGATGGGGATGTCAGGCGCGAACCATGCCACGTAGTCGCGTCCGCGCCAGCGGCAGGTAGCTTTCTGGCAGCTGTAACCGAGGAATGAAGCGGTATCTTCCTCCAGCGTCCACTCCTGTCCGCTCCATTTCTCCTCATACCGCTGCGGCCATTCCTGTCCCATCGGCATGACTGCCCACTCGTTGAGCGTGTCGCCGTGGATGAAGATATTGGAGTACTGGTATTCGCTCCAGATGCCCGGCACCTTGCCTCGCATCCACCAAGTGCCGTTAGGTACACCCTGAGCATGCGGGTTCTTTTTAGCCCATTCCACGCGCTGACTGTCGGCGATTTCGATGAACCAACTGCTATACTTGGTCATGTGCCGCCCGATGAGCAGCTGGCCGCAGTCCAGATATGTGCTGTCCTGCGTGATGTCCGTGGCGCCCCACGCGTACTTGATGCGCAGGTTGGCCGTGTCGATAACCTTACGCCCCAGGACAATGATGTGACTTCCGTTAGCTCTGGCCCCGCTTTGCTTCTGCTGGGCATTCGCCCCGCCGCATACGAAGGCGAGGATGATGATAATAATAACTAATCTTTTGTTCATGTGGTTTTATAATAGTTTGAATCTCACTGTGGCGAGGATATTTCGGGGCCGCAGCTGCGAGGTGTTGGTGTAGATGTCGAGGCCGCTGTAGTTGACGCGGGTGTAGTGACGTTGGTCGAAGAGGTTGTTGAGTTGTAGTTCCAGGTCACAACGCCCCAGCTTATACTTGGCTTTGATGTCGCCAAACCAGGCGTGACGGTTCTCTGCGGTGAGATTCGTGTAGTTGTCCTCGACGGCAGCAGAGAGGGTCATCTGCTTGGTGATATAGACGTTCATGGAGAGTCGCTGGGTGGCGGTACGAACGGCAGACCCTCCCCCCGCCCTCCCTGTGAGGGAGGGAGTGGTTACTTCTCCTGAATGATCTGTTTTTGAGATGTTCCAACTATATCCACTGCTCACTACGAAGTTGAGCCAAGGCAGAGGGGTGATGGTTCCTCCGGCTCCAAGACTGATGGTGCGGGAAGTGAAAGGATAGAGCTGGTCGGCTATCAACTGCTCGCTGTGGCTGTGGCCGTAACCGCCGAAAGCACGGAAGGTGGTCTGCAGCCAGTCGAAACCCTTGCTGAAATCGAAGCCGAGGTTGTAGGAGTCGGCGGCGGTTGCCTGATTTACTGCTTGTACAACGCTGGTGGCACCTTGATAGGTGTAACCGTAGATCTGGTTGTCGCGGGTGTGGTTGTAGCTGGCGTTGATGCGGAAGAACAAGGCGTTCAAGGCGCTCCTGTAGCCGATGCTTGCGTTGGTGCCGATACGGTCTGTCTCAGAAAGTTGCTCCACGTAAGAGCGCTGGAAGGTACGATAGTTCGACATGATGTAGCCGCTATAGATGCCGCCCGGGTCGCCAACGTTCCTGTAATACGAACCACTGATGTTACCGCTCCAATCGCGCCACACATAGCTGGTGGAGAACGTAGGCGAGACAAGCAGGTGGACATAGCTGTGCTTGTCGTCGCGGACTCTGTCATCAAGGGTCTGCGTATAGAGGTTCAGCGGACAGCCGAGGCTGATGCGCCAACCTCCACGTTCCCACTTGTAATGCTGGCCAAGGGTCAGCTCGTAGGTGTTGTACCAGAGGTCGTTGTTTCGGTCAGTGTGGTCGGCGGTTTCCCCGCCGACAACCTTTCTAGAAGCGGCAGGCGGGGTGAATCCATCCAAGTCGGTGGTGATACCATGCAAGCTGGCATTGGCTATAATCCCATAGGACAGGGTAAAGTAACCGAAATGGAAATTATAGTTTGTGTGGAAATTCGCGTTGATATGACGCGAGTCAATGTCTTGCTGATAGGCATGGGTGTTGAAAACTTCCTGCTGCATATTGAGCGAATCCACTCCTACAGCCAGCGTGTTTGGCCGCCGAGCATAGCCTGCCGAGAAATGCAGGTCGAGCGTATGCTTGCCGATATTCTTGATGAGATTCGTCGTATTGCTCACGGCCAATGATGGGCGGTCGAAGTGCTGATGTGTTCTTTCGCTGCCATAATTAATAGGCTGTGGGCCATCCAACTGTGATGCCAGTAATCCCTCCACCTTGTCGTTGTTCCAACTACCGTCGAACTTGATCACATTGGCCAGGAAGCCGTCCTTGGCATTCCACATGTAGCGCAGATTGCCGCTGACGTCATTCAAGTGCGTCTGCGATGTCAGTGTCTCGGTAGTCAGCAGACGATTGTCATCGGTGATGAAACGTTCGCTTTCCGATGTGCCTTCGCGGCGGATGTTATCATGGTGATAGGCAACATTCATCGTTATCTCTGAGTCCTCACCCACCTTCTCCAAATGATTCATTGTTGCAATGTGGCTGTGATTGTCGAAGGTGCGTTTTTGTGGCAGGCCGGATCCGTTTGGCAGTACGGCATTCATTGGGCAGAAGGGGTACAGCCCCACGCTGTTGATACTGGAATAATGTTCGGTCAGTTCGCGGCTCACGTCATCGCCCGAGTTATTACCTTTATATAAGGTCATGTTCTGACGCTGCTTGGCAAAGTACATGCCTACGACCTCTGCCGTCCATAACGGGTTCGATCCGATGACAGTCTGTCCGTCCGTGAGCGGTCGGCTACCGATGCGCCACGGGCTGGATTGTTGCCATCCACCGCCCACCATCGTGTTTATTGCCACCGTTCCCTTTGCTGCGTTCTTCAGCTTCAGGTTGATGGCCACGTCGTCCGTCAGGGTCTTGTCCTGCAGCGCCTTGATGGGCTGGTGATGTTCCAGCACCTGCACCGTGGCGACGTCCGAAGCGTTGA
>Ga0310697_10003992_pt1 | contig 14717 bp, 14 predicted proteins | sample 172DNAGHGlowgp2_FD_203883 | JGI IMG/M metagenome (GOLD analysis project Ga0310697, IMG submission 203883) | Sheep rumen microbial communities from Palmerston North, Manawatu-Wanganui, New Zealand - 1728 DNA GHGlow gp2 (v2) (version 2) | ecosystem: Host-associated > Mammals > Digestive system >...
TTTGTCTGATGTTCAGATGAAGGAAGCGGCTGATAAGTTTGTCAACTACCTCAAGGAAAAAGGTGCAGAAATCATCAGCACCGAGAATTGGGGTTTGAAGGCATTAGCTTATCCTATTCAGAAGAAGACTTCTGGTTTCTACCAGATGGTAGAGTTCAAAGCCGAACCCACAGTGATTGCTAAATTGGAGTTGCAGATGCGTCGCGACGAGCGCGTACTCCGCTACCTCACAGTTAAGAACGAAAAGTACGCTGCAGCTTATGCTGAAAAGCGTCGTAACAAGAAGGAGGCTTAATCATGGCAGCACCATCAGAAATCAGATACTTAACTCCAACCACAGTTGACGTTAAGAAGAAAAAGTATTGCCGTTTCAAGAAGAGCGGTATCAAGTACATCGACTACAAAGATCCAGAGTTCCTCAAGAAGTTCCTCAACGAGCAGGGTAAGATTCTTCCCCGTCGCATCACAGGCACTTCTCTGAAGTATCAGCGCCGCGTGGCTCAGGCAGTGAAGCGTGCTCGTCACCTTGCACTCCTCCCATACGTAGCAGACTTGTTGAAATAAAAAATAGGAGGTAAGACAGTATGAAAATCATTCTCAAGAAAGACGTTCATGGCTTAGGCTATAAGGACGAAGTCCTCACAGTGAAGGACGGTTATGGTCGCAACTATCTTCTTCCTCAGGGTCTTGCAGTGCTCGCCACTGAAAAGGCTCTCAAGCAGCTCAACGAGGAATTGAAGCAGCGCGCTCACAAGATTGCAAAGATTAAGGCTGATGCTGAAGCAGAGGCTAAGAAGTTCGAAGGTGTTTCTCTCACCATCAAGGCTCGCGTTTCTGAAGGTCGCAACATCTACGGTTCTGTAGGTCCTAAGGAAATTGCAGCAGCTCTTGCTGAGAAGGGCTTCGAAATTGACAGCAAGCTCATCACCATCAAGGGCGTGAAGACACTCGGTGACTACGAGGCTGTAGCTCACTTCCACCGTGAAGTATCTGTTACCATCCCATTTGAGGTGGTTAACGAAGAAGGTGAGAAGAATCCTGCCAAGCAGAAGGAAGCTCCTAAGCCCGCACCAGTAGAAGAGGCTCCCGTTGAGGAAGCTCCTGAAGCTGAAGAGGCTGAAGAAGAAGTTGCAGAATAAGCATTGGTTTGCAACATACAAAACCATGAAAGTGGATGTGTCCCTAAAGACGCATCCACTTTTTTTGCAGGAAAAGACGAGAAATGTTTGGTGCTCGTCAATATATGTACTACATTTGCGAAAAATATGCACGCAAATGAAAGAGAACTACGACAATAGCGTCCAATGCTGCGACGATGGCAAGTACCGCTGGAGGTATGAGCTCGACATGTGGAAGAATCCCAGCATCCTTATCCTCATATTCAAAATCTTCTTCTGGGTATTCGTTGGCATATGGGGATTCATGATCATCCTCACGCTTATCGAAGATGGGTGGAATTTGGACAAGATATGGGACACTTCATTACCCTTCCTGATTCTCATAGGTGTGTTCACCGTCATCGCCTTGATTTCCTACGCCATTGTGGCTGCCATGTATGGTGGCAAATACATTGTGCTTTTCGAGATGGATGAAAAGGGCGTCAATCACTGCCAAATCAATGCGCAGGCAATGAGAGCACGGAAACTGGGCATCATCACTGCTGCAGCAGGTGTTGCCACAGGCAATCTCACCACTGCTGGCATCGGTGCCACATCTGCTTCACGCTCTTCCATGTACACCTCCTTCGACAACGTGAGAAGCGTTCAATGTCACAAGCATCGCAACCTCATCAAGGTGAACGAGCGCTTTTTCAAGAATCAGGTGTATGTGCGTGACGAAGATTTTGACTTTGTGTATGAATACATCAAGTCACATTGTCCGCAAATCAAGTGAAAAACAGAGGAAGGGCGCTCGTTTTGGCTAACAAGCGACCTTCCTCTTTTCTATAAGCAAATTTAATTTCCGCAAGTTTTATTTATTTGAAGTTAATGAAGTTACCGAAGTGAGGGCTTCGCTTAGTTGACAATTGACAGTTGACAATTGACAGTTGACAGATTCCATTCCTAATTCCTAACTCCTCATTCCTAATTCGGAGTAGCTTCGATTACTTCGAGCGTAGCGCTCACTTCAGAAAGTTGAGTAAGCAAATTCTCTCCTACTTAATCACAGTGATACGTCCTTGTGGCTTCGCGTACTCTTGACCAATGTGACCATTCAGACGTTCCTTGATATAATCAATGAACACATCACTGTAGGTCTTCTTGGTTTCGAGCACGATAGGACAACCCTGCAAGGTGTTGTGCAATCCACCATCCGTCACACAATACTTGGTTGTGGCAAGCTTATAGGTGCGCTCCGGATTGATGGGCTCATACTGCTGAGTGGCACCATTCAGCACCTGCACATCGCTGACGCTGTGGTCTTTCACCTTGGTGGTGAACTTCAAGCCTGACACTTGAGGGAACTGTCCGTCAGGTTTAGGCAGGAAGCTGACAAGCTTCTTGAGCATCTCAAGGATAGTGTTGCCCTTCACCTCTGCCACCACGATATAGTTATCGTAAGGCAACAACGTGAGCAAGTCACCATACGTCAGGTCGCCCGTCTTCTTCAACTCATTGCGGATACTGCCGCTATTAAGCACAGCAATGTCAGAACCCGTCATCAGTCGGTAAGCATCCGTCACGATGTCACCCGCATTCGCCTCACCCATACGGGCAGCCTCATTACCAGCGTCATCAAGAATGCGCAAAGGCACCTCGCTCTTGCAAATCACACGGCTTGTCTGTGCCTCCAGTATGGCGTGAATGCTGTCAGTCACCTGTGCCACATAGGCATTCTTCTCCTTCACACTTTCAATAGGAATCAGCGAAGTGGTCATCTTGCCATCAGGCGTGATGAGCAGCTTGCCGATGTTGGCAAACTTCGTACCCGTCTGAGTCACCACAATCGGTTTGCCCACCTTGTTCTTCACCGTGTCAGCCACAATCACAGCGTGGCTATGACCATCCAGCACAATGTCAATGTCCTTCGTATTCGCCACCGTCAGATGAGAGTCCGAATTGCGGTTAGTCTCCTCCTCACCCAGATGAGAATCCACAATCACATAGTCAGCACCAGCCCTTCTTGCCTCATCCACCGCACGCTGCAGCTGCACGGCGATGTCCTCATGCTGCAAGTCATAGATGAGGTTGCCCTCGTCATCACGGAACGCATAAGCCTCCGTGTCCAGCGAAGTGGGTGTGGTCACACCGACAAAAGCGATACGTTTATTACCCAGATGCTTCATCACGTAGGGAGCAAACACCGACCTCTCCATCTTTACGTCATAGAGATTGCAGCACACCACCGGAACGGGCACCTGACGCAGAAGTTGGAACATACGCTCCATGCCATAGTCAAACTCATGGTTGCCCATCGTGATGGCATCATACCCCACAGCCTTCATCACATCCACCACATACTGTCCCTTCGAGATGGCACCCACTGTCATGCCCTGCACATAGTCACCATTCGACACCAGCACCACATACGCCGTGTCGGCAATCGCATCGCGCAATCCAGCCAGCTTTGCATAACCATCCACAGCGCAATGCACATCATTCTCATAGAGCACCACAATGCTCTTGTCCTGCTGGTTCTGAGCCTGCACGAAAACAGCAGACAACAGACAGCACGACATCAGTAAAAACTTCAAAAAATTTTTCATGATTTCATTCTTTCAAATTAAATTTTTGGCAAAGATACAAATTTTAATCCATAATTCGCCACGTGCCATTCATAATTATTATTGATTTTATTGTGGATTATGAATTATATTTCGTATCTTTGTCCCCGAATAACTTTATTAACGACACATTCTAACTAACAACTAACTTATGAAAAGAATCTTTTCTATTTGTGCAACAATGATGGCGGCTGCAAGCTTGGCAGCACAAACACCCACGTTTGACGTGAACACCACCAAGGTGGGAGGTCCTATCCCCTCCACCATGTACGGCATCTTTTTCGAGGACATCAACTATGCTGCCGATGGCGGTCTGTATGGCGAGCTGGTGAAGAACCGCTCGTTCGAGTTCCCCAACAACTATGCCGGTTGGGACATCTCCGGCAAGGTGACCTTGAAGGATGATGGTCCATTCAACAAAAACCCTCATTATGTACGCTTGGCACCCTCTGGACACAGCGACAAGCACACCATGATCGAGAACCACGGTTTCTTTGGCATGGGCGTGAAGGAAGGTGCCGAATACCGCTTCTCCGTGTGGGCTCGCGTACCCGATGGCGGCACAGCCAAACTTTGGATAGACCTTGTCGATAACGCCACCATGACAGACGACCAGAAATTGGGCAATGGCAGTGTGGAGGTCAGTGGCAAGGAATGGAAAAAATACACCGCCATCCTCAAGCCCAGCCGCACGTTTGACAAGGCACATCTGCGTATATGGGGCGACTCGAAAGTGACCACCGATGTGGAGCACGTAAGCCTCTTCCCTGTTGACACCTACAAGGGACACGAGAACGGCATGCGCAAAGACTTGGCAGAGAGTCTCGAACAGCTGCATCCAGGCGTGTTCCGTTTCCCCGGTGGTTGCATTGTTGAAGGCACCGACCTCGCCACACGCTATCAATGGAAGAACTCGGTGGGTCCCGTGGAAAATCGTCCACTGAACGAGAACCGTTGGCACTACACCTTCACACACCGCTACTTCCCCGACTATTTCCAGAGCTACGGACTTGGCTTCTTCGAATACTTCCAACTCTCTGAAGAGATTGGCGCAGAACCCCTTCCTGTGGTAAGCGTGGGACTTTCCTGCGAATTCCAGAACGGTTCCAACCGCAGCGATGCCCATGTGCCCGTTGACCAGTTGCAGCCCTACATAGACGATGTGCTCGACCTCATCGAATTTGCCAATGGCGACCCAGCCAAGAACCAATGGGCAAAACTCCGTGCCGACATGGGCCACCCTGCCCCATTCAACCTGAAGTATGTAGGTATCGGTAACGAGCAGTGGGGTGCCATTTATCCCGAAAACTTGAAGCCATTCGTGGAGCAAGTGCGCAAGAAATATCCCAACATCAAGATTGTGGGCACCAGTGGTCCTGACTCAGAAGGCAAGGAATTTGACTATCTGTGGCCTGAGATGCGCAAGATAGGTGCCGACCTTGTGGACGAGCACTACTACCGCAACGAGCAGTGGTTCCTCGGCACTCCCGAAGCCAAGCAGCGTTGGGGAAACTGTGGTGCCAACCGCTACGACAGCTATCCACGCAAAGGTCCGAAGGTGTTTGCTGGCGAATATGCTTGCCACGGAGCAGGAAAGAAGTGGAACCACTTCAATGCAGCCCTGATGGAAGCCGCCTTCATGACTGGTCTGGAGCGTAATGCCGACGTGGTGGAAATGGCAACATACGCACCCCTCTTTGCCCATGTGGAAGGTTGGCAGTGGCGTCCCGATGCCATCTGGTACGACAACCTGCGCAAGTTCAACTCCTGCGCTTACTACGTACAGCAGCTCTACTCGCTCAACAAGGGCACCAACATGCTCACCCTCACCATGAACGGCAAGCCCGTGGCAGGCAATCCCGACCAAAATGGACTCTTCGCATCGGCAGTGTTTGACAAGAACACGAACGAGGTCATTGTGAAGGTGGTGAACACCAGCGACAAGGAACAGGAAGTGATACTCAACCTCAAGGGCATGAAGGGCGTTCACGCTACTGAAGTGATCACCTTCCACAGCGACAATCTCACGGCAGAGAACACCCTCGAAGAGCCCACGAAGATCATTCCCCGAACTTCTTCACACACACTGGAAACTCCCGCACAAAAAGTGACCGTTCCAGCACATACATTTAATGTGTATAAGATTAAGAAATAACTGACCCACACATAAGGCCATTTCCAACCAGAAACATCGATTGAATCAATGAAAAAACTCATTTCCATCATTGCGTTAGCCCTCCCCCTATGGGGACTGGCGGGCTCCGCACAAGCACAACAGGCAAAGGTGTATTTCACCAAAGAAATCACCCCTGAATCATTAGTAAAAATCTACGATGCCCTTGGCGTGAAAGCACATGGACAAGTGGCTGTAAAAATCAGCACAGGCGAAAGCGGTGGCAACAACTACCTCAAGCCACCACTCATCCGCAACCTCGTTGAGAAAGTGGATGGCACCATCGTTGAGTGCTGCACCGCCTATGGTGGCAGCCGACAAGATGTGAAGAAACACTGGGCAACCATCCATGAACATGGTTTCGACAGCATCTTCCGTGTCGATATCATGGACGAAGAAGGAGACATGCAGATACCTGTCAAAGACAGCACATGGATCAAGTACGACATTGTGGGCAACCACCTCAACAAATACGACTTCTGCATCAACCTTGCTCACTTCAAGGGACATGCGATGGGTGGTTTCGGAGGTGTGCTGAAGAACCAGTCCATCGGCTTTGCCTCCACCGCCGGAAAAGCATACATCCATTCCCACGGTGTGACCAGCAAAACACCCGACGCTTGGCAGCACACCCAACCGCAGGATGCCTTCCTTGAGAGTATGGCAGCCGCTGCACAGGCAGTAGCCGACCACTTCGGCAAGGGCAACATCGTCTATATCAATGTGCTCAACAACATCTCCATCGACTGTGACTGTGACGCCCATCCACATGCACCAGAGATTCAGGACATCGGCATCGTAGCCTCCACAGACCCTATCGCTTGTGACCGTGCTGCCTATGACCTCATCTATCAGGTGAAGAAGGATGACAACAACAACCCCGACCCGCTCAAACAGCGCATCGAACGGCAGCATGGCATCCACATCGTGGAGCATGGCGAGAAAATTGGCATGGGCACCAGCAACTACAAGTTGGTGAGTCTTGACAAATAACCCCTAACAACACAACAACATGAACAAAACTATCCTATTGACAGCCGTTGCCTTGGCAACGACTGTCTTTGTGAATGCACAGGAGCCCAACAGCGAACTGCAAGATGTGGTCGTCACGGGCACCCGAAACGCGACAGACATACGCCACCTCCCCCTCACGGTGACCACCATCGGCAATGAGAAACTCAACGAGCAGTTCCGCACTTCCGTGCTGCCCACCGTCATGGAACAGACTCCCGGACTCTTCACCACCAGCCGAGGCATCCTGGGCTATGGTGTGAGCACAGGAGCTGCAGGCAGCCTGAAAGTGCGCGGTGTGGGCAGCGGTGCCCAGCTCCTCGTGCTCATTGACGGGCAGCCTCAGTATGCAGGACTCATGGGGCACCCCATCCCCGATGCCTATCAGACCATGATGACAGAAAAAGTGGAAGTGCTGCGTGGTCCCGCCTCCCTGCTCTACGGCAGCAATGCCATGGCAGGTGTGGTCAATATCGTGACCCGACAGATGAACACCGATGGCGTGAAGACCGACGTGCAACTGCAAGGCGGCAGTTATGGCACTTTTAGTGCCGATGCCACCAACCGCATGAAGTTCGGCAAGTTCACCAGTATCGTAGGTGCACAGTATCAACGCACAGATGGGCACCGCACCAACTCCAAGTTTGAACAGTTGGGCGGATACCTGAAGTTGGGCTATGACTTTTCCGACAAATGGAAGGCATTGGGTGACATCAATGTGACCCACTTCAACAGCAGTAACCCTGGTCCCGTGAGCAAACCGCTCATCGACAACGACATGAAAATCACCCGTGGTCTGGCAAGTGTGAGCATACTCAACCATTACGGATGGACCAGCGGCGCACTCCGTGCATACCTCGATTGGGGACACCACAACATTGACGATGGCTACACCGCTGATGGCACCCCCAAGACCTATCTCTACAAGCATAACGACTACATCGGTGGACTGACCTGGCATCAGATATTCACTCTTTTTGCAGGCAACACAACCACCTTCGGTGTAGATTGGCAACACTTTGGCGGTTCGGCATGGAACGCTGACAAAACCACTGGCAAAAAGACCCACCTGACCAAAGACAAGGACGGCAACATCGTGGAGAAGCAGCATGCCGACGAAGTGGCTGGATATATCGACTTCCGACAAGCCATCACCTCTTGGCTCACCGCCGATGCAGGTCTGCGTCTTGACCACCACTCTGTCATCGGCACCGAACTTGTACCACAAGGTGGACTCTCCTTCCACCTAACCCCCACCGCAGACCTCAAGGCTCTCGTCAGCAAAGGTTTCCGCAACCCCATCATCCGCGAGATGTACATGTTTCCGCCAGCCACCACCGACCTCAAGCCCGAGCGCATGATGAACTACGAACTCTCCTTCACCCAGCGTATCAACGGCAGAGGACACTTCGGTGCCAACCTCTTCTACATCAAGGGGGACAACCTCATCAGCACCACCCGCATTGACGGCAAGCCCCGCAACGTGAACACAGGCGATTTTGAGAACTGGGGTTTGGAACTCACAGGGGACTGCCGCATCGACCGTCACTGGAGTCTTAATGGCAATTACTCCTTCCTCCACATGAACACCCCCATCGAAGGTGCTCCCGAAGGCAAACTCTACATCGGAGCCAACTACCGTCAAGGCAAATGGGCTGTGGCAGCAGGACTTCAGAACATCAGCGGACTCTACATCACCACAGGAGCCGACGAAGAGAAAGAGAATTACACCTTGCTCAATGCTACCGTCAGTTACCAAGTGGCACCCATCGCCACCCTCTTCGTCAAGGGTGACAATATCCTCGCCGAGCAATACCAGACCTACGCTGGCTTCCCCATGCCCAAGGCAACCTTCATGGGTGGTGTAAAAATGAGTTTCTAAAACAAAACCTTGTGACAGAGGAAATAGGGGAAGAAAGAACTTTCCAATCCGTTTTAAGCGTTTCGTGTTTGAGTGAAAAACAATGCATTTTTTCGCAAAACTCATTGCTACCTTTCCCGACATCACCGATGTCTGGGACGGGCTGAAGATTGACGGCAAGAATTTTGAGGACGTCATCAATCACTCTTATATCGTTGCTCTAAACTGATGACATAAAAAAGATGCAGGACTTTCCAGCCCTGCATCTTTTTATTCACTTCTATACAACTCGTCAAGCGACTGTCCTGCATCGTTTATCCAATGCATCCACCCATTACAACTGCGCCCAGAGCAATAGCTTGCGGCTGTGCTGGGGCTGGCAATCCCGACCAAAATGGACTCTTCGCATCAGCCGTCTTCGACAAGAACACGAACGAGGTCATTGTGAAAGTGGTGAACACCAGCGACAAGGAACAGGAAGTGATACTCAACCTCAAGGGCATGAAGGGCGTTCACGCTACTGAAGTGATCACCTTCCACAGCGACAATCTCACGGCAGAGAACACACTCGACGAGCCCACGAAGATTATTCCCCGAACTTCTTCACACACACTGGAAACTCCCAGCCAGATAGTGGCTGTTCCAGCACGCACATTTAATGTGTATAAGATTAATAAATAAGTCAATAACTTAACTTTTTGAAGTGATCGCTGCGCTCGAAGTAGTCGAAGTTAAAGGAGTTAACGACGTTTGTCATGCTGATGGTTTTCTCACTGTCAAGCATCGTCGTTAACTCCTTTAACTTCGATTACTTCGTCACTTCCGAAAGTTGAGTCATTTTTCATTTATCATTTAGCGCAGCGTAAACATACCCTTTGAGGATAGCCCTTACACAAGATTGAGAATACCTCATAAGCAGAAGTGAGAATACCCCTTAAGCACGAGTGAGTATAGCCTTGACACAGAAGCGAGAATATGAGTGACATCGAGCTGAGTATATTAGTGACGCATGATGTTGTATACGAGTGACGTTGAATGTTGTATATGAGTGACGTGTTAGACAGGGTGAGATACTGAGACATGTATGGGTGAGACACAGTTTGGTGTATGGGTGAGACACAGTTTGGTGTATGGGTGAGACACCTCAACAGCGGTGGGCGAGCAAAGAGGGAGCAGCTTTATTATTTAGTGCCAAACTCCAATGGGCCACCATGTGTAATATGAAACAAAATTGGATGAAAATGTATAACTCAACTTTGACTTCGTCGAGCTAAAGGTTCTGAAGTAGTTAAGTAGTCAGTAGTTAAGTAGTTAAGCCGTTACTCTGTCAATGGGAAGTCGCACGGCATCGGTAATGGCTTAACTCCTGTCCGTAGGACAAGCGTAGCGATAACTACTTAACTACTTAACTACAAAAAAGTTGAGTACAAGCGAAACTTGAATTATTTCTTATAGATCAACGGCAGAGCGTAGTAGAGATACTCGTTGATATGCCCATAGAAATGCTCACCATCTTTCTTCATGGAGAAGCGGAGGTTGGCATCTGGGGTGGCATAGCGGAAGAGAGGGGCATATTTGTGGAGAGCCTCAATAGTTGCCTTCTCTGGGTTTCCAGCCACATCCTTTGTACCTGTATAGCCATAGACCTCAAAGTCATGGGCAAATGGTGACTTCTCAAGCATTGAGTTCATCCATTCAGCAGCAAACTTGGCATCCTGTTTCTCACCCTTCTCGTTGTATGCCCAGATGTCACCACTAAGTGGGAGGAAATGCTTAACGGCATTTACGCCATAGGCAAGCTGATACCATGTAGAAAGAGCACCCATAGAGAAGCCGCCGTATGCACGATGATCACGTGTCTTGGTAACAGCGATACTGTCAGTACCTTCAAGATATGTATTATACTGTTTCTCAACAGTAGGGATGAGGTCATTCTGAAGCTCGGTGTGGAAGTCACGTGTAAGGGCAATAGCATCACCCATATTGTTAGCTCCGATGTTCTCGTCATCATCATAGAATGTAGGGCAAACTACGATGATAGGGCGCATCTTACCCTCTGCGATGAGGTTGTCGAGGATATTGCGGAGAGGCAACCAATCATTAGGAGGAGTGAGGAAAGAAGTGGTTTTGTCACCACCACCATGCATGAGATAAAGCACATCATACTTGGTCTTCTTATCCTCCGCCTTATAGCCGTAAGGAGTATAGACACGGGCATGCTTCTGGAATGTACGGCCATTCTTATGAGCCATGTATTTGAACTCTTCTATCCTACCCTGCTTTGCATTAGGCTTGCGAACCTCGTCAGGAATAGGGAGAATTGGCTGTATGGTGCTCTCGAAAGAACCTGCAGTTGAATTCTGAGCATAACAACCTAACCAAGCCTTCCCAAAGGGAAGCATGGTTGACACTAATAATAGTAAAAACAGTTTTTTAAGCATAGAAAAATAAATTATAAAGTTTTAAGTCTCCAAGTTTTTTTATTTGAAATTAATGAAGTGAGCGCTGCGCTTAGTTGACAATTGACAGTTGACAGTTGAGAGTTTAGAGTTTAGAGTGGAGAGTCACACCCCGCATGGCAATTCCTCATTCCTAATTCCTCATTCCTAATTTTCATTGAATGGGTATCGTCGTTAACTCCTTTAACTTCGATTACTTCGAGCGCAGCGATAACTCCCGAAAGTTAAGTCAATTCTCAATTCAAAAAGGCCCAATCATTTCCAGAACACGAAATATACTGCTGCTACAAGGCAGAGGAAGGCGGCTGCATGGTTCCAATGGAGGTGTTCGCCTTGGAACATGAGGGAGGCGATGATGGTAAAGACGGTGAGGGAGACGACCTCCTGAATCACTTTCAACTGCACCAACGAGTAGGGACCGCCATTGCCCACAAAGCCGAGTTTGTTGGCGGGTACCTGCAACGAATACTCGAAGAACGCGATGCCCCATGAGAAGACAATCACCAGCCACAAGGGCCAACTGTTGGAAATGTTCATCTGTTGCAGTTTCAGATGTCCGTACCATGCCAGCGTCATAAAGATGTTACTGCCGATGAGCAGCAATATCGTGTAAAGTCCATTCATCATAATCGTTTTCAATTTTGCTGCGAAGGTACGGCTTTTTTTCAAAAAAATGATGTCAATTAAATCTTTTTTGTCAACTTTGCGTCTTGTTAGTAGATTACATCGAAAAATCATCAAGCAATGAACGAGGAAACGGAACAGTTACTGTCAGAATTAGAGAGGATTGTCGTGGAGCGGCAAGACTGGCTTTTCCGTTTTGCTTATATGCGAATCGGTGTGAGGGAAGATGCAGAGGATGTGGTGCAAGAAGTGCTGCTGAACGTGTTCCGGCGATTGAGGGAGAAGATGCATGTGGAGAGTCTGGAGCAGTATGTCATCCGTTCCATCAGCAATGCCTGCAATGACTACTTTCGACGAAGACCGCTCAGCATCGTTCCACTCGACAAAGCAGAGCAAGTACCTGTCCATGAAGGCGACAAACAGATTCACGAGGAATTCATAAGAATCAACAAATTGCTGGACACCTTGCCCAAGGAGCAATCAGAAATTGTGCGACTGAAATGCTACGACGACCTGACCTTCAAACAAATAGCAGAATTGCAAGGCATTCCAGAGGCGACAGCGAAATCGAGATACCGATACGCTATCATGCACTTAAAGAGTAAGATGAGAGTTGACAGTTGAGAGTTGAAAATTGACCAATTTCTAAATTACCAAATAAATTGTACATTGTAAATGGTCAAATTGTACATTGCTTTCTTACAACATACAAAACTTCAATCAAGTATTGAAAGATATGAATAACGAGAACATCAACCTCCCCGAGGAGGACTTCAACGAAGGGTTGGAGGACATCGAGCAGATGCTCAAACCCCAATGCGAGTTCAAGGCATCAGACACCTTGAAGGACGAGGTGCTGGCTCGTGCAAGGCAGGATGTGAAGCCTCAACGCAAGGTCAACCTATGGCCTTGGGTGGCTGCTGCCTGTGTGGTCGGATTTGCGATGTTGTGGTTCACACCACCAGAGGAGAAGAAAGCAGACGCAGCGCTCCATGCCCATCTGGTCAGAGCTTATCATGCAAAGCATCAGCTGGAGGTATCTAACCAGATGGATGCACGCGAATCCTTCGAAGACATCGAACGGAGATTGAGAATTGAAGGAGTGCAACTGAAAGAAGAATTCAAAATGTCAAATCAAATCTATTAACTCAAGAAACAATGAAAAAGATGATATTCATGGCTGCACTCTTGGTCAGTGTGTATGCCTGCAAAAACGAAACAACCAACGACAATCTGCCTATGCCATCCACCTTCCCAGAACTCTTTGATGGTTTGCTTCAACAGGGGGGACATTTGCATGTGGACATCTATAGTGACGATTCTGTTCGCACCGATTATCTTTACGATTGGTTCGACCTCTATCAGGACAAACGGACATTCTATGTGGATATGGATACAACCCTGATTGACGGAGCCCATCTTAACGACTCCATTGCTGACATGGTGGCTGAAATGAGAGCCGTAGAAGACAGTGTGGCAAGAACTGAGATGATGATTCGCGATTATGCCCAAAAGGGGGTGCAGCACTTGGAGGAGAAGTACATTCACCAATCTGCCAAGTACTACAAATTCGAGAGCCATCTCAACGGAAAGGATTCCATCGAGTTTGTCATTGCCACCAAGGAGCTGACCGATTCACTTCCCGAAGACTGCAAGAAGGATGATTTCAGAGAGAGTTTCAAATATTATCCTGAATTCCTCCACTATTTTTATACACATAAAACAAACGGAGATAATTACGTGAGCTTAACTTACCATCGCGAAGAACGTGTCAAAGGCAAGAAAGCCACCAATGAGGAAGAGATTCGCAAGTTGTTGCTTGATTACATCGCCAAACAAAAGGGAACAAAGGAATATCATGTTCAGTATCTGATAGACGAGGGAAAGAATTTCGATCAGTCTGCCATCACCTTCCATTCACGCAAGAACAAAGAAAAGGTGCATGTGGAGGGAACGCTTTATGTGCTTCCTGGCACGGGCAAGGAAAAAATCAGGAATGTGGAGGAATTGCGTTCCATGTTGAAGGAATTCACAACCACCCACTATTCCGGGTATTTGAATTATCATTATGTGGACAAAACTTTTGACATGACGGAATGTGACCGGTACACGAGTCAACTGATGGAATTGACCATCGGTGATGAACGCCCATGGGATAGCGTCGCCAATTTGTTCCATGTGCAGATAGGAAACTACTGGAAGGGGGAAGGTCTCAAAATCCTCATGCTGAAGCCCATCAACAGTTCTTACTTCATGCCCAGACTCAAATGGATGGAAATAAAGAGCATCCACAACAATGAGATTGAATGGCTACCCGGATATGAAGGAGGTTATTTGAACACAAGAGAGTGAAAAATGGAAAGTGAAAGATGCGATTGAGCGAGTACAAAGGTCAAGCTTGTTTGAAACTATGCCGAGCGTGAGCATCTTCGGCGAAGCCAACAGTGAAAAAATCATATTACTGGCTAATTGAATGGTCGGTTACTTAGATTTTTCACTATTCAAGCTCACTTGAAAAAACATTTCCGTCTTTTCTTTGGTCACTATTCACTATTTTTCGTACCTTTGTGGCAAAATTCATTCTAATTTGAAACTAAAACCACAACAACAATGAGCACAAAACAAAAACGCTTCCTCCTTTCGGAGAATGAAATCCCAACGCAGTGGTATAACATCCAGGCTGACATGGTGAACAAGCCACAGCCCCCTATCCACCCTGCCACAAAACAGCCACTGACCGTGGATGACTTGGCACACATCTTCCCCCGCGAATGCTGTGTGCAGGAGTTGGACACCACACATGCTTGGATTGACATTCCTGAGGAAGTGCTTGATAAATATAAGTATTACCGCAGCACACCATTG
>Ga0310697_10003995_pt1 | contig 14708 bp, 9 predicted proteins | sample 172DNAGHGlowgp2_FD_203883 | JGI IMG/M metagenome (GOLD analysis project Ga0310697, IMG submission 203883) | Sheep rumen microbial communities from Palmerston North, Manawatu-Wanganui, New Zealand - 1728 DNA GHGlow gp2 (v2) (version 2) | ecosystem: Host-associated > Mammals > Digestive system >...
CCAAGAAACCTACGCTGTAACCGCTGGCACCCACACCTTCAAGTGGACCTACAAGAAAGACAGCAGCGTCAGCAATGGAAGCGACTGCGCATGGGTTGACGAGATCCAGTTCCCGCCCACCAATGTCATCCTCTCGATGGCTTCCGTCATCGACCTCCAGGCCAATGTCAACGGCAACGATGTCAACTTGACCTGGAACGCCCCTGAAGGTGCTACGGCCTACATGATTTATCGCAATGGTGAAGAAGTGGGCAACCAAGCCAGCACCACCTTCACGGACATCGTGAATGAGGGCATCTACACCTACAGCGTCGTCGCCACCAACGGCAACGGCAGCTATTCAGCACCCGAATACGTCTCCGTCAGCGTCGGCACTGTCGGCATTGAAGAGAACACCCTCGAGAGTGTGAACATCTATCCCAACCCCGTCAACAGCTTGCTGACCATCGACGGTGGCAATGCCGAGTTCGGCTACGAGATGTACAACGGCATGGGACAGAAGGTCGCCTACGGCCAAGCCACTGGCAACGCTCAAATCAGCGTCAACGACTTGAACAAGGGTGTCTACTTCCTCCGCCTGACCTCAGGCACGCAAGTGCGCGTCGAGAAGGTTGTGGTGGAATAACCACTCTCGCAGAAATGCTAAGAAAGGTCGTCCTTTTGGGCGACCTTTTTTTTGTATCATGCAGAATACGCAAAACTTTACGAATAACGTATTATTCAGCTTTTAGTTTCTGCGTACTCAGCGGATTCTGCGTGAAAATAATCAAATCCCGCGCTGTTTCTTGATGGCCTCGTAAGCTGCGTTGATTTCCTGGAACTTCTTCTCGGCGGCTTTCCTCACCTCGTCGCCAAGGTTGCTCACCAAGTCAGGATGGTTTTTCTTGGCCATCTCGCGATAGGCCCGTTTCACTTCCTCGTCGGTGGCCGATGGGTCGATGCCAAGAATCTTGTAGGCGCTGTCGGTCTCCTTGATGAACATGGCCTTTACCGACTGGAAATCGCTGTTGGTGACGCCCATATAGTCGGAAATCGTATTGATGACGCTCTGTTCCTCTTGCGATATGGCACCATCAGCATTGGCGATGCCAAAAAGATAATGGAGCAGTTGCAGACGTGAAGAATAATCCATATAGCGTCCCACCTGCTGGCTCACCTCATAGATATTGTAATCCTTTTCCAGAATCTCGCGCAGCATCTTGATATAGTTTTCGGCGCGTTCCTGCCCGAAGTTTTGCAGGAAGAAACGCTTCACATAATCAAGTTCGGACTTCTTCACGTTGCCGTCAGCCTTCATCACGGCTGCCGAAAGCACGAGAAGCGTCACATTAAAGTCGCGCTTGGGTTCAGTGTTGCCAAAGGTTTCGTTCACCTCATTGCGAATGACACGCGGCCTGCGGCTGGTGAAGATGCTTCCCAAGACCACTGCGACGATGCCGCCCAACGGGTTCTGAGTGAATGCCCAACCTAAGCCAAACAAGACGATTTTTGTAAAACAACCCATATCTTTTTGATTGAATCGGGCGGCAAAGGTACACAAAAAACTGGAGTTGAAAATAATTCCGCAAAAATCTACCAACGCCGTGAAAAGTTTTGTATTTTTGCATCCTTTAATCGATTAACATCAACCAATTTTATTTACACATGAAAAAACTATTCTTCTCCTTCCTGTTTGTGGCTATGTCAGCGATGTCATTTGCCCAACAATGGAATGCCATCAGCAGCAATGCCCCTGTCAGTCCCGAGGTCACTTTGGTCTCGAGCAGCGAGGAGCAAGTCGTCGTCGACTTCTCGCTTGGAGGTTTCAACCTGACCAGGGTGAACACCCCGAGCGGCACACAGCAAATCGTAACGGCCCCTAAGATGGCCGCGATGCTAGAGGCTGGTGCCCCTGACCTTCCCCAATTCCCTGTCCCTGCCATCATCGGCGACATGGCCGAGATGACGGTCAACGTAATCAAGAGCGAATTTACGGATTATCCGAATGTCGAAATCGCCCCTTCGAAAGGCAACTTCAGCCGTCAGATCGACCCTGAAAGCGTGCCTTACACCTATGGTGCGATGTACAGCAAAAATGCTTTCTATCCTGCAGCTCAGGCTTATCTCGAAACGCCTTACATCATCCGCGACTACCGTGGCCAAAACATCATGGTGCGCCCCTTCGCCTACAACCCTGTGACGAAGACCTTGCGCGTCTATCATAACATGACCATCGCCATGAAGAAGGTGAGCAACAATGGCGTGAACCAAAAGGTGAGCCGCAAAGCCATCCAAAAGATCTCCCCTGAGATGAAGGAGGCCTACAGCCACCGCTTTATCAACTACAAGGAAAGCAACGCCAAGTACACTTTCCTCCAAGACCGCGGCGAGATGCTGGTCGTTTGCCCCGACCAATATATGGAAGCCATGCAGCCTTTCGTCGATTGGAAGAACCAATCGGGCCGTCCCACCACAATCGTGAGCCTCTCCGAGATTGGTGGCAACAACGAGAACCAAATCAAGAACTACATCAACGGTATCTACACTGATCCCGAGCGCAATCTGGTCTATGTCCTCCTCGTTGGCGACTATGCCGACATCACGCCCCACTCGATGAGCGGCGGCCGCAGCGACAACTGGTTCGGCCAACTCGAAGGCAACGACTACTACCTCGAAGTCCTCACGGGCCGTTTCTCGGTACAGAGCGAAGCCGACGTCAACACCCACGTCGAGAAAGTGCTGTATTATGAGCGCGACATGAAGGGCGACGTCACTTGGGTCAACCAAGGCATTGGCATCGGTGCCAACGAAGGCGCCGGTCAAGGCCACTTTGGCGAAGCCGACTATGTCCACATCAATTACATCCGCGACACTTTGATGCATTACACCTATGAGAATGTGACACAACAATACAGCGGCGTCGGCAGCGGCACCAGCGCCAACGCCATCAGCGCCGACTTCAATGCCGGCAAGAGCATCTGCAACTACTGCAACCATGGCTCGCAACAGAGCTGGGCAGTGGCCAACTACAGCATCAGCCACGTGAATGCCTTGGTCAACGATGACAAATGGCCTTACATTTGGTCGGTAGCATGCAACAACGGCGAATTCAACGGCAACTGCTTCGGCGAGGCTTGGCTCCGCGCCACCAACAGTGCCACGGGACGTCCCACTGGCGCCATCGGCGGTATGTTCAGCTGGATCTCACAACCTTGGACGCCCCCCATGTACGGTCAAGACGAAATGATCGACATCCTCACCGGATGGAAAAGCACCGACCAATTCTGCCACACCTTCGGCGGCGCTTCCCTGAACGGCAACATGTATATCCTCGATGCCGCTCCGAGCGACAACGGCTCCACCCACAACACGTGGATCCTCTTTGGCGACCCGAGCTTGTTGCTCCGCACCGACAACCCCAGCAGCATGAACGTCACCTGCTCTCCTTCAGTGCTGATGCTCGGCATGAGTGAACTGGAAATCACCACCGAGAACACCGCTTACGGCATCGCCACCTTGATGATGGACGGTGAAGTGATTGCCACAAGCGATATCATCGACGGCGCCTGCACCCTTAGCTTCGCCCCGATGACCAATGTGGGTATGGCCACCCTGACCGTGATTGGCTACAACAAAGTGGCTGAAATCATGGGCGTCTCTGTCCTTCCCGCTGAAGGTCCCTTCGTCACCATTTCCAACTACTCACCCAACTTCGCTCCTGTCAACCAAGAGACGAGCCTCACCATGGTCCTCAAGAACGTCGGTGTTGACCCGACCAACGGCAACACCAGCGTCAACCTGACTTGCGCCGACGAGCGCTTGACCCTCACCCAAGGCACCGCTCAATTTGGTGTGTTGCCTGCCGAAGAGACCGTCACGCTGCAAGATGCCTTCAGCTTCATCGTAGCAGAGGGTGTTGAAGACGGCACTCGTTTCCAAATCGACGTCGAGATGACCGATGGTCGTCAGTCTTGGAGCGGCAAGATGTTCATCACCGCAGGCCAAGCCATCCTCGAATACAGTGGCACCGACTGGGCCGAAAGCTTCGTCCCTGGCGAAACGGTTACGCTCGTAGCCAACTTTAAGAACACCGGTCATTACATGGCCACCAACGCCATCGCCAGCATTGCATGCGAGAGTGAATATGTCACCCTGCTCAACCCCACCATCGAGATGGGCACTATCGACCCCAACGGCATCAGCACCTGCGTGTTCAACATCCAGATTAACGAGAACTGCCCCGAGACCGAGGTGATAGTGGTCAACTTCGCCATGCAAGCCGACGGCGGCCTCAGTGCCGAAGGTTCCATCACCATGAGAAACACCTGCGATGTCGTCTTCGAGATGTCAGACTCCTGGGGCGATGGCTGGAACGGCGCATCATTACAGGTCAGCTTCAGCGACGGTACTCCTAGCGTGAATCTCTCCTGTGAAGGCAACTCACAGACGGAAGTCCTTAAGATTGGCAAGGGCACTCATGTCACCTTAACCTGGCAACGCGGCAGTTACGACAGTGAATGCTCCTTCGTGGTCAAATACCAGAACGGGGCCCAGATCTATCAAGCCAACAATCCCTCTCCTGGTGTGCTCTTCGAGTTCGACTGCGACTGCGTCAGCATCCCCAGCGCCACCTTCGATCCTGTTGAAAACCTGGCCGCAGAAATCGGTATTGGCACTGTGACCCTGTCGTGGGATCCTCAAGAACGCGCCACCAGCTACATCATCAGCCGCAACGGCATCGAGATCGGACAAACAACAGAGCCCACCTATGTCGACGAGGTCTACACCGAGTATTTCTACACCTACTGCGTCGTCGCCGAATATAGCCAAGGCGTTAGCACTCCCGAGTGCGTCGTGGTGAAGTCAGAACTGGGTGTTGAAGAAGACATGGCTGAGTTCTCCATCTATCCCAACCCCGTCAGCGGCATGCTGCACATCGACGGTGGTAATGCCGAATACAGCTACACGTTGTTCAACGGCATGGGACAAGTGGTGGCCAACGGCAAGGCAAAAGGTGCTGAACATATCAGCGTCGATGGCCTGACCCAAGGCGTCTACTTCCTCCACCTCACCTCGGGCACGCAAGTGCACGTCGAGAAGGTGGTGGTGAAGTAATCACCCAACCACACTCACAACATGAAAGGCGACCTCGAGTTCCGGGGTCGCCTTTCTTATGGCATGTCCGACAAATCAATCCTGAAAGATATCCTCGTCATAGACACCTTCGCCCTCAATGACTGAAGTGGCGTTGAACCATCCTATCGCGTCGCAGTTGGAGAAGACATTGGTGAACATGGCAGGAAAAGCCCCCATCACTGGATTAACGCCTATGGCCAGCTTCTGGCCCACAAGGAAATACATATAATCCCTAGAGATACTATAAAGCCTCACCTTCACCACGTCGCCATCATGCAAATACGACTTGTTCATGATGCCTACAGGAACCTCGATATTGTCTTGCAACATCTCGGGACCATTGAAATAATAGCCTGCATAACCACTCATGGGGAAAAGGTTGAACAGCTTGGAAGGACGATTCTTGAAGAGTCGGCCATTCAGATAGAGCTCTACGTTATAGACAATGCTAGAGTCGGCAATCGTCTGGAAATACGGACACACGCAAACGGCAGCCTGGTCGTCGACAAAGGGGACATCGTTCTCATCGAGTTTGGGCACCAAGACCACCGAATCGATGCCTTGGGCGTTATTCGCCATTTTGGTATCGACATACAAATGGAGAGGTCTTGAGTACAGCGGATTCTCACCTATATTCACCTCCAGATGGTACCAACGGTTTTTGCGCCCCGCCACCGAATCGGAGAGATAATGGCCCGGCTTGTTCTCCTGCTCGCAAAACCAAATGGTGTCGTCACCCGTAGTCACATACACTTCGGCATGCGAAATCATCTCGCGTCCAATGGTATCATACAACGCAGTGGAATAGCTGAGAATCACCTCATGGCGCTTGTATTCATCCGTAATCGAGCCTTCCACTACAGGCACGCGCCTGCCTTGGGGCACATCTATAACGATATCCTCGGTACATGAGGCCATCAGGCTGAGCGCCATCATCAAACCAATATGCCGTTTCAGCCTTGCCATGCGTTATTTCCTAAAAACCGTGCTTCCCGTGACGACCGATGCGGTAAAGAACCATCCGACGCCCTCGCCTTCCGGCTGAATATTCGAGTTCACATTGGCAGGAGCGCCCAGCATGGGATTGCTGCCCGTTGATATCAAAATACTGTAGAAGTAATTGTAATAGTCTGACGTTATACTATACAAATCAGCACGTATCTCGTCGCCATCCCTTAATTTCGAACGAAGGAAATAGCCTATCGGTATCTCCTTGTTCGACTCCAACATCTCAGGTCCGTTCACATAATAGCCTGCAAAACCGCCTTGTGGGATCATCAAAGTCATGCCAAGGCTATCCGAGACCAAGGTGTCGTTTTTCCAAACCTTGGGCATGTAGATAATACCCGGGTCAGGAAGACTCTGGAAATAGGGATAGACCCATTCAACAGTGTCAACAAGGAATACGGAGGGAATAGAGTCGTTACTGCCATTGTAATGCTTGATAGCCAGGCTGTCGATGCTTTCCACATTGTCGGGAATCAAACTTTCGGCAAAAAGACTATGCGACACCCCGTCAAGGTCAGTGGCTTCCACACAGAGGCGATAGACCGTGTTTTTGCGTCCTGCGACAGAATCGGTGAAATAATGCCCTGGCTGCTCGGCATCCTCAAAATAATACATCGTATCGAGACCATCGGTGACATATACCGTGGCCCCGCTGACCATTTGGATCTCATTCTGATTGTAGAAATCCGCAGTAAAACTCAAGATAGTCTCATGGCGTTTCATCTCGTTGGTAAATGAAGCCTCCACGCCAATCCTATGGTTGCCCTCCTCAACATCGATCACGATGTCCTCTGTGCATGCGGCGAAGAACGCCATCGATGCGAAATACAATATCATACGAAGTTGCTTCATGACGTTCAGTATTTGAAGTTATAGGTGATGGACGGAACTGCCGAGAACAGATACATGTTCTTGGTGACGATACTGCCATTGGGGCCTTGGTCGAAGGTAATCGCCCAAGTGTTATGACGGGCATAAGCATTGTATACCGAGACGTTTAGCTCATGCTGCCAACGGCGATTGTCGAGTTTGCCCAACTTGCAGGTGAACGACAAGTCAAGGCGATGATAGTCGGGATAACGGCTCTCATTGCGCCTACCATTGTATACGGCATAAGTCACCCCATTGATGGTATATTGCCCGTAAGGGAAAGTCACGGGCTGACCCGTATTATAAATCCAGTTGGCGGCAAGCGTGATGCGTGGTGTCACATCGTAACTGCCTACGATGACGATGTTGTGTGGGCGGTCGTAAGGTGAACGGTATTCCCTGCCGAGGCTGATTTCGGGAATGGTGCGGAACGTACGTGAATAGGTGTACGAAATCCACCCTGTGAACTTACCCACATTCTTCCTGACGAGGAACTCGGCGCCATAGCTTCGTCCCTTGCCTACGCGCAACTCACCGTCAATCAGCAAATAGCCATAGGTGATGGCGTTATCCTTGAAGTCGATGACGTTTTTCATGTCCTTGTAATACACCTCCACCGAAGTCTCGACGGCATCGTCAGCGAAGTTGCGGAAATAGCCGAGGGCAAATTGGTCGCATTTCTGGGGCTTCACATTGGGACTGGTCGGGAACCACACATCGAACGGCAGGCCACCTGTGGCCGAGGAGGCCACTTGGGCATACTGCACCGTGCGCGAATACGAAGCCTTGATCGACGAATGCTCATCGATTTGGTACATGGCTGCCACACGCGGTTCGGGATTGATGACCGTATTGAACACTTCTCCCTTGCCATAATAAAGGGTATCCATAGGAGAATGGAGCACGGTATCAAACAAATACAGCTCTTCCTCTCCAATGTTTTGGAAGCACGACAGCCTCAAGCCTGCACGGAAAGTGAGACGAGGCAAAGGCGTGTAGTCATGGGTAAAATAAACGGCATGCTCCAAGGCTTTACGGGCCACCGCTTTCGACTGGTCAATCTGAAGGTATTGTGAGAGGGCTCCTCCCCTGTCGTCGATCTCACCTTGCAGGTATGACTGTATGCCCGTGGTAAGGCCAAACTTCGATGTATGCTCGTCGTTCCAATGCATTGCAAAGTCGTAGTTGAGGCTGGCGGCATCGGTACCCGCCTTGATGGCAAAGTCGTAAGGGCTGTAGGCGATATCGATGCTGTAGCGATAGCGCGAACCTATCAACGAGAGGTTGGAAGTGAAACGATCGGAGAAGATATGACTCCAACGCAGGGTGGCGCTGCTATTGCCATAGCCCAAGCCTATCATCTGCTGCATCGAGAACTGATCGTGGCCGTTGTAGAACGACAGGAACAGTCGGTCGTTCTTGCCGAGGTTTTGCGACACCTTGGCATTCACATCGTAGAAATTGATCTTCGACTTGTTGAGGTCGTCGCCCATGAAAGGCAGGAGAAGACCGGCATAGGTCCTACGTCCTGCGAGCATCACCGAAGTCTTATGGTCGAAGAGCGGAGCTTCGAGCATCAAGTGACTCGTCACCAAGCCCACGCCGCCTTGAAGCCCAAAACGCTTGGGCATCTCATCCTTGACCGACACATCGAGCACCGATGACAGGCGACCGCCAAAATTGGCAGGGATGTCGCCCTTATACAGCGTAGCATCCTTCACCACATCGTTGTTGAACACGGAGAAGAATCCGAGGAAATGTGATGCATTGTAAATGGGAGCGCCGTCAAGCAGGATGAGGTTGTGATCAGTGGCACCACCGCGCACGCTGAAGCCCGATGAGCCTTCCGAGGCCGACTGCACGCCCGGCAACAAGGTGATGCTCTTGATGACATCCACCTCGCCCATCAGCGCCGGAATCTTCTTGATGGTGATCATATCGAGCGTCTGCACACTCATCGCCATAGCGGTCACATTACGGTCCTTGCGCTCGCTGGTGACTTGCACCTCCGACAGTTTCTCTGATTCGGGCTGCAGTTTCATGTTGAGCGTCTGCGGTTTGGCGGTCACGGTCACTTTCTTTTTAAGTGTCGTGTAACCCACATACGAAATACGCAACACATGATCGCCCAAGGGCAAATCCAGCTCGTAACGGCCATTCTCATCGGTCGTGGTACCCTGCTGCAGTTTCTCGACATAAACCGACACACCTATCAAGGTCTCACTGGTCTCGGCATCCTTAATGACGCCCGAAACCCGTCCTTCCTGTTGCGCCAATACATTAAATGTCAACAATAAAAGACAGATTATCAATAAATTAGATTTTCGACACATTTCCTTCAAAAATTTGGGCAAAGATACAAAAGATTAGGCATTTACTAGCCTTTTCACTAGCAAAACCCACAAAAATTACACCAGCGACCTATACCCCATCCTGTCCATTTTTTCGACCTCCAACGACGGCTGTCCGAACTCTTCCGTGACCTTGCCCAAGAGCAGATACACCCCATCGCCTTGGAAAGGCCACGCCTTCAAGGTTTGCGGGAAATGCACCGTGTCGAAGGCCTCGCCCGTGACATCGACAAAGGTGCCGAGGGCCATCAGGTCGCCACGGCTCGTGCGGACGTATTTCACCGTCACCAACTTGCCCAACATCCGGAAACTTCGCCCCACGAAATTGAGCATCTGGCAGGCCATCAGCTCGCCACGGAATTTGGTTTTCAGCATGTCGAACCACGTCATTGATACGGGGAAACCGTAGAGTTCAATCTCGTCGTAGGCGTTTTGCAAGGCGTTGGTCGCGAAATCGGGGAACTCGTAATGCTGGCTTTCCATCGGGAAAAGCGTTTCGGGCTGCTCCTTTTTGCCTTCACTCTTGTTTAGATGCGCTTGCCACAGCAACTCGGCTTTGGGCTTTCGCGTGAAGCTGAACGCGCCACCACGAATGAGCAAGATGAGTTGCTCCAAGCGGAACGGCACCCGTCGGACAAAGTCATCGAAGCTGGCAAACGGGCCGTTGGCGTTTCGCTCGGCGACGAACCGCTCAACAAATTGCTGTTCAACGCCTTGCAGATGCACAAAACCCATGAAGATGGTCCTGCCGTTCAAGGTGGTTAGATATTCACTGCGGTTGACGCAAGGCAGATGCACCTTCGCACCCATGCGCCGCGCCTCGTTGAAGTAGAACCAAGTCTGATAGAACCCGCCGAAATTGTTGATGACAGCCACCTGAAATTCAAGCGGATAGTGGCTTTTCAAGTAGAGGCTTTGGTAGCTCTCCACAGCATACGAGGCCGAATGCGCCTTCGAGAAAGAATAGCCTGAAAATGACTCGATCTGCCGCCAAAGCTCCTGCACCAAGGCTTCGGGATAGCCTTTGGCCTTGCAGTTGTCGAAGAAGCGTTTCGTAACCACCTCAAACTCAGACTTGTCGCGCATCTTGTGGCCCATCATGCGGCGCAATACGTCGGCTTCGGCCAAGTCCAAGCCCGCAAAGTAATGCCCCACTTTGAGCACGTCTTCTTGGTAAATCATCACGCCGTAGGTCTCGGCCAAAAGCTCTTTCAACAGTGGATGCTTATAGTCCACAGTTTCAGGATGATGGAAACGGTTGATGTATTCGCGCATCATCCCCGACTTGGCCACACCTGGACGGATAATCGAGCTGGCCGCGACCAAAGTTTTGTAATCGCTGCAACGCAACTTGCGCAGCAGGCCGCGCATCGCCGGACTCTCGATGTAGAAGCATCCGCAGGTCTCGGCCTTCAATAGCTGCCGTCGAATCAGTTCGTCTTGTTTCAGTGCGCCGATTTGGTGGATGTCGATGCGGACGCCACGGGTGCGTTCCACCATCTCCACCGCATCGCGGATGTGGGCGATGCCGCGCTGGCTGAGGATGTCGATTTTCACCAATCCCAGTTTCTCGGCGGAATACATGTCGTATTGCGTCGTCGGGAAGCCCTTCGGCGGCAGGTCGAGGGCGGCATAGTCGGTGATAGGGTTTTCGGTGACCAACACGCCACCAGCATGGATGGAACGCTGTCGCGGAAAGTCCTTGAGCCGTTCTGAAATTGCCATAATCTGCTGGCCGACAGCATTGTATTTCGAAAACTCGGCGGGATTGCGTTCCATCTGGTCAATTTCCTTTTTGGGCAGACCGAACACCTTGCCCAGCTCGCGACAAAGCGAATTGCCTTGGAAGGTGACCGTTGCGCCAAGCAGGGCGACGTGCTCTGCGCCATATTTCTCGAAGATGTGCGCGATGACCTGGTCGCGATCGCGCCACGAGAAGTCGAGGTCGAAGTCGGGCGGGCTGCTCCGCTTGGGGTTGAGGAAACGCTCAAAATATAGGTCTAATTCTATTGGGTCCACATCAGTGATTTTCAGACAGTAAGCCACCACGCTATTGGCACCACTGCCGCGCCCGACGTGATAGAAGCCCTTAGACATGGCGAAGCGCACAATGTCCCAAGCGATGAGGAAATAGGCGCAAAAGCCCATCTTTTCGATGATTTCCAGCTCTTTCTCGATGCGGCGGTAGGCAGTCTTGTTGGTTGCGCCATAGCGGTACATCATCCCGTCGAAGGCGAGCTTGCGCAGCAATTCGTGGTCGTCGTAAACATTGCCCGTGAAGGTGTGCTTGTTCTTCACGCTTGCGTCCATGTTGATTTCGCATTGTTCCAAGATACGTTCCGTATTTTCAATGAGTTGCGGATAAAGCGCGAAGGTGGTTTTCAGCCTTTCGAGGGGCAACAAAATCTCGTCGGGCGCGGCGCAAGCTTTGGGATCGAGGCGCGAAATCAGCACATTGCCGTCGATGGCGCGCATACATTGGTGCAGATGGAAGTCGCCTTCCTCCGCAAAGGTGACGGGCTGCATCGCGACCAGTTTCCCAAAGGAATCGCAGTTGTAGAGCCGCGTCAGTTGGGAGAAACGCACACCGAAAAATTCATTCTTTTTCAGCGTATTAGGCCGACGTTTTCCAAAGGGGTAAACGACAATCACCTGTTCCCATTCCGGCGCAATTTCAGGATAAGGCTGCTTGTTGTGGCTGTGCTGCGTCAGAAAACGGTTCAGTTCGGCAAAGCCCACATTGTTTTTGGCCAAGGCAACATAAAGCAGCTCGTCGCCGTTGCGCAACTCAACACCCACCACGGGCCTGACGCCCTGTTTTTGGCACTCAAACACGAAGTCGGCCACGCCCATCGTCGTGTTGATGTCGGTCAACGGCAGGGTCGTATAACCCATCGCAGCGGCCTTCTCGACCAGGTCCGCAATCGGCAACGTCCCATAACACAAGCTATTATATGAATGTACGGCGATCAGCACAATTGTTTTGATTAGTTTTTAATCAAATTTTTCGCCGTAAATTTAATCAAAAGTTTTGGGATGCGAGTTAGTATGAAGGCAAAACTTTTACTTCACAACGAAACTAGCGGCACAACCCAAATTACAAGAACATCCCCATAAATGCCGGCACCAAAACAATGTCACCGTCTTTTCGAAGGTCTTTGGAGTAAACCAGATAGTTTTGGCCGATTCGCGAGGAAAACTTGGCCTTGAAGGCACTTGTTCCCATTTTCCTCAAAATTTTTGTCTTGTTTCAAGCGTAAAAATACTACTTTTGTCGGAATCTCACATTTTTTTTCGACAAAATATGTATGGAATCTCATAATTTTTCCCATCTACCATTGGCGGCTGCCGTAATACGACAGCCCTACAGCCCGTTGTGTAGGGCTGTCGTACCACGGCAGCCGCCAATGATTCACCCCGCCGCCCGATGCAAAATCTGTTCCCCAAACCGCGTCTTGATCTTATCCATGGCAGCATACAAATTCGTCAGTTCCATGTTGTCGTCAAACAAGGCCAGTTGCGGCGCGCCGCTCACCAGCTCGCTGAGGCGCACGCCCACGAGGCGTATCATCATGCGGCGGTTGTAGAGTCGGTCGAAGAGGCCGTTGACCGTCTGCTGCAGCACGTGGTCGAAGGCGGTGTAAGGGATGCGCTGCTGCATGTCGTGCGTGTCGAAGTTGGAATAGCGGATTTTCACCGTCACGCAGCCCGTCAGTTTGCCTTGCGAGCGCAAGTCGAAGCCGAGGCTCTCCACCATCCGCGCCAGGCATTGCCGCAGGGCGACCATGTCGATGGTGTCTTGCTCGAAGGTGCGTTCCTTGCTGATGGATTTCCGTTCCTGGTAAGGGCACACGGGCGTGCTGTCTTGCCCGTTGGCCTTCTTCCAGATGTCGAGGCCGTGCTTGCCCATGGCGCGTTCCATCGCTACGGGCGGCAGGCGGCGCAACGTGCCAATCTTTTCCACGCCCATCGAACGCAGTAGGTGGTAGGTCTTCTCGCCCACCATCGGGATTTTCTGCACCGAGAGCGGGTCGAGGAAGCTATTAATATAAGGTGTAGGTACCTGAAGCTCGCCGTTGGGCTTGGCCTGCCCCGTGGCGATTTTCGATACCGTCTTGTTTTCCGAGAGGCCAAACGAAATCGGCAGCCCCGTCTCCTTGATGATGCGTTGCCGCAACTCGTGCGACCACAGCTGGCAGTCGTGGAAGCGATCCATGCCCGTCAGGTCTAAGTAATGCTCATCGATGGACATCTTCTCGTAGACAGGCGCACAGTCGGCGATGATTTGCGTCACCAAGCGCGAATAGCGACTGTAGAGTTCCATGTCGCCACGGATGAAGACGGCCTGCGAGCAAAGTTGTCGCGCCATGCGCATCGGCATGGCCGAATGCACACCGAACCTCCGGGCCTCGTAGCTGCAAGTGGCGACCACGCCACGATCCGACATGCCGCCCACGATGACGGGTTTGCCGTCCAACGACGGGTTGATTAACCGTTCCACCGACACGAAAAACGTGTCCAAATCCAAATGCAAAATCGTCCTTTCCATCATTTTTTTCTCCTTTTTTTGCCCAAAATGCTTGCATGTTCCAAAAAAGCTGTACTTTTGACGAGTTTTTAGTCAGAAATAACGACGGAAATTTAATCATTATAATTGAAATAGAACAAGAGATAACGAAAAGATTTTTCAATAAAAGCACAAAAATTTGAATATCAAATGTATAAAAACTACAGATTACACAGATTGAACGGATTGTCGAATCAAAATTTGAGGACGCAAGCGTCCAATTGGTACGGATTCCTATCGGGGACAGCCCATCTGTAAAAATCGGGAGTTTACGACCCAATAATTTTCAGTTTTGAATCTGTAAAATCCGTCAAATCTGTAGTTAAATAAAACCTAAATCCATGTACTTCAACTCAAACATCAAATTCCTCCGCAAGCACCGCAACCGCACCCAAGACGACCTCGCTTTCGCACTGAACATGAAACGCTCCACGCTGAGCGGCTATGAAAACGGCGTGGCCGAGCCCAACCTTGAGGCTTTGGTCGCCTTCTCGAAATACTTCGGCATCGCCATTGACACGTTGGTGAAGGTCGATCTGAGCACGATTAGTCCAAGCCAGCTCTCGCAATTGGAGCGTGGCTACGACGTACACATCAAGGGCAGCAACTTGCGCGTGCTGGCCACCACGGTCAATGCCGACAACGACGAGAACATCGAACTCGTCACCGAGAAGGCCAAGGCGGGTTATGCCACGGGTTTCGCCGACCCCGAATACATCAAGGTGCTGCCCACTTTCACGATGCCCTTCCTCTCGCGCGACCGCAAGTACCGCACCTTCCAGATTAGCGGCGACTCG
>Ga0310697_10003996_pt1 | contig 14707 bp, 16 predicted proteins | sample 172DNAGHGlowgp2_FD_203883 | JGI IMG/M metagenome (GOLD analysis project Ga0310697, IMG submission 203883) | Sheep rumen microbial communities from Palmerston North, Manawatu-Wanganui, New Zealand - 1728 DNA GHGlow gp2 (v2) (version 2) | ecosystem: Host-associated > Mammals > Digestive system >...
ATACAACGAAGGGCGAGGACCTTCTTGTCACCGACCTGGGCGGCAAGGAAAAGCTCCACGGGGAGTTTGCCCTTAAGGTGAGCGGCGGGACCGTCACCTACAACAGCTATTACCTGAAGAACGGGGCCGAGCTGGTGGAAGAGCTGAAGAGCGTCTTCTTCCCCCTCAATGTCGAATACGCCAGGGACTCGGTCATCCGTTCTTTTTCCGCAAACGGATTCACCTATAAGAAAGACTACCGCTTCCGTCCCACCGAAGAGGTCGCCGACCACTTCAGCATGGTCGGGTTCACCGAACTCCCCGACGAGAAGGAGAAACGCTATGAGGTCGCTTTCAGCATCCTCCGCGACGGTACGGTCATCACCGATTCGAACTATCTTCCCGACGATGTGAACGACAAGGCGCATCGCTCCATGGATCATCTCCAGGAACTCTTCGGGCGGGAGAGAGTGATGACCAAGAAGCCCGAATATGATATCTTCATCCGTGAACACGGCCTCACCTCTTCAGTGGGCCAGAAGAACAAGACAAAGTAAAAGGACTATGGCACAGACTACCGTATATGATGAAATCCGCTCGATGCTCAGGGCGAATTTCCCCCTTATCTACCTCGCGACGACTGAGTATAACCGGACCATGCAGAAGGTCCGTTCAATCTGCTTTGCAGAAAACTGCAAGTTCAACACTTGGGACAGCGTCGAGAGCCTGAAGACGCATGTCAGCTTCCCGGGCGGACGGCTGAAGGAGATAGTCGACCATCCCGCAGCACAGGAAACGAAAGATCCTCTGGCGTTGCTGGAGTATATCCTTTTCGGGATGGTCAGGGACGGGGACAAGAGCCCCGAGGTGTTCGTCCTGGAAGACTTCCACAAGTTCTTCACCCAGCGTCAGGTCCCGGAGATGCTTCGCAAGCTCTCCCTGGAGATGAAGGACTCTAACAAGCACATCGTGTTCATCTCCCCCTTCACTCAGTTCCCCGTGGAGCTTGACAAGTACATCACCTTGAAAGCGATCCCGTTGCCTGACAAGACGGACCTTGAGCTCCGGCTCAACGCCGTGGCGGGCCCGGGAGCCAACATCAACCCCGACCTGAAGAAGTATCTGGTAAACTCCGCCATGGGTCTTACGGACACGGAAGCCGACCTGGCGTTCCGTCTGGCGAAGGAGAAGGACGGGTTCCGGAGCATGGACGCCGTACAGGTCATCTCCAGCGAGAAGGAGCAGATCATCCGCAAGAGCGGCATCCTCGACTACATCAAGGTGGACGCCTCCCTGGAGAAGTCCGTCGGTGGTCTTGACACGCTGAAGACCTGGCTCAAACGCCGCAGCAAGGCTTTCGAGATCAAGGCGAAGGAGTTTGGGTTGCAGGAGCCCAAGGGGATACTCCTTCTGGGTGTTCCTGGGTGCGGAAAGAGCCTTACCGCCAAGTGTATCGCCGCCGAGTGGAAACAGCCCCTTCTGAAGCTCGACATCGGAAAAGTCTTCTCGATGTACGTGGGGTCCAGTGAGAACAATATCCGCGATGCCCTCACCACAGCCGAGGCGGTCGCGCCCTGCGTACTGTGGATTGACGAGATTGAGAAAGGACTTGCCACCCAAGGAGAGAACGACGGAGGAACCAGCACCCGCGTGTTCTCTACCATCCTCACATGGATGCAGGAGAAGACCAAGCCGGTCTTCGTCGTGGCCACCGCGAATAATATCAAAAGCCTTCCCCCGGAGCTGCTTCGCAAGGGGCGCTTCGACGAGATCTTCTTCGTGGACCTCCCCACCCGCGAAGAGCGGAAGAACATCTTCAAGATCCATCTGGCGAAGAACCATCAAGGTCAGGGAATCGATCTTGAGCAGATTGCCGACAGAACGAAGTCCTTCAATGGCGCCGAGATCGAGGAAACGGTCAAGGAGGCCATGTTCATCGCGTATGTAAACAACCCGAACGCCCCAGCAGTTACGACGCGGGATCTCATGGAAGCCGCATCGAATGTCATCCCGCTCGCCCAGACTATGAAAACGCAGATTGATGGGCTCCGCGGATGGGCGAAGGTACGGGCTCGGCTCGCCAGCTCTACAGAAAACACCGAAACCGTCGAGGACTCCATCTCGCTTGACGGCAAGAGCTACCGCATCCCGCAGACACGCAGCGAGAAATCCGAGGATATCTTCTAATAGGAATTCGCCATGACAGATTATACGAGTTTGGATTACACGCAGCTGTTTACGGCTTACGACCGGCAGGCCATCGTCAAGGCTGTCGTCGGAGAAGTCTCCGGCAGGGGTCACCAGGTATTCGTGCTGGGATTCCCCGCGTTCCTTCCGGTAACCCAGGAGGTTCCAGGGGAGAGTGCCGAAACCGGCCAGGAAGTCGAGGTCTGCATCATAAAGATGATGCCCGAGACGAACAATATCGTCGTCTCCGCAAGGGTCGCGGCGGAAAAGAAAGCCAGTGCTGCCGCCGAGAAGTTGGAAGTCGGCGCAATCGTAACGGCCCGCATCAAGAGCCTCACGCAGTATGGTGCCTTCGCCTCCATCGGAAACGTTGACGGTCTCATTCATATCACTGAACTCAGCTATCAGCGTGTCAGCGACCCCACTAAGGTCGTCTCTGTCGGGCAGGAGATTCCAGTGAAGATTCTCAGCATCTCAGAAGAGGACGGAAAGGGCCGCCGGAAAATCGAGCTGAGCCACAAACAGGCACTCCCGGATCCTTGGGAATCGCTTACCTTCAAAGTCGGAGACGTCCTTGACTGCACCATCGACCGTATTACCGATTACGGGGTCTTTTGTACCATAGACGGAGTACCAGTAATGGTACACCGCAGCGAGCTCTCCTGGGCTCAGAAAAGTCCGGATCCGAAAGAACACTACAGCGTAGGAGACCCGATACGCGTGAAGATCCAATCCATTGACGTGCATAAGAAGAAGATTGCTGCGAGTGTGCGGGAAACCACGGAGAATCCATGGGACACTCTCACCCTTGAGCCGGGCGATGTGGTCGAGACGGTCATCACCAACAAGACCAATTTCGGGTTCTTCATAACCGTGGCTGAGGGTATCGAAGGACTCATCCACAACAACGAGCTTGCTTGGACCAATATAGAGAAGAAAGCAATGATGGAGTCCCTGTCGGTCGGCGACACGGTCAAGGCCGTTCTGCTGGAAATCGACAAAGGGAACCATCGGTTGTCCTTCTCCATAAAACATCTCACACAACCTCCATTTCATGTATAAAAGCAGTCCCCTTACCTTTTGTTGTGATACATATAACACTGAATAACGGTTATGGTTGGCAAATACCCTGTAATTACACTTTGCGGCAGCACCCGCTTCAAGGAGCAGTTCCTTGAGGCGCAAAAGCGTCTTACCCTTGAAGGCAACATCGTTATCAGCGTCGGACTGTTCGGACATTCCGGAGATGATGAGGTCTGGACCGAAGGCACCAAGCAGATGCTCGACGACATGCACAAAAGGAAGATTGACATGGCGGATTCCATCTACGTGATCAACGTCGGGGGTTACATCGGCGAGAGCACCAGGTCAGAGATTGAGTACGCCAGGAAAAACGGAAAGGCCATCCAGTATCTTGAACCGGAAAAGTAGTGTCGCTATGAATATCCGCATCTTTTTACTTATAGCAGCCATCATGCTCCTTACCCTTGCAGGGTGCGGGCACCGGCCTTCTGCCCCGGCCACGTCAAAAGAGGTCATCGAGGTCGCCGGCAGGCAGGGAGTCGCCTGCGACGGGGAGTACTATTACGTATCGGGCTCCACCGCCCTCTACAAGTACACCCTCAGCGGGAAACTCGTCCTTTCCAACGAGACGCCTTTCATCTCCATCACCGAAGGATCCCCTGCCCCGAACCATATCGGCGACATCGATGTCTATAAGGGAGAAATCTATGCCGGGTGCGAGTACTTCATGGACGGCGAGGGGCAGAATATCCAGGTTGCCATCTATGATGCTGCCACTCTTCAGTACAAGCGTTCCGTCACTTGGAACCCCGGCTCAGGGCAGGTAGAGTGCTGCGGGCTCGCCGTCGACAGGAAGCGGGACCTCGTGTGGATGGCCGACTGGGTGGACGGCAGCCACCTTTACTGCTACGACCTCTCTACCGGGGAATACCACGGGAAGGTGGCACTCTCCCCCGCCCCCGCGCTCCAGCAGGGCATCTTCTGCACGGATGCGGGCGACATCCTGATCTCCTGCGACGACGGGGATGCTGAAAAGGACGAAGCCGACAAGCTGTATGTCTGCTCCCCCTATGATGGGGACGGGAAGGCCCTTCGTGAAGAAACCGTCGTAAGCCCTTACATGACCATGGGCTGCTTCAGGAGGACCGGTGAGATAGAAGGGCTGTGCGTCAATCCAACCAGCGGGGAACTGGTCGTTCTATCCAACCGCGGTGCCCGCATCATCCTCGGGATGCCGAAGGGGTTCTACGAAGGGTATGACCGGGAGATCCACGAGTTGTATGTTTTCAAACTGACAGAGCAATGAGACTTCGCACGGCACTGACACTTTTCTGCATCCTCCTTCTTTCCATGGGAGCTGCGGCGCAGACCATACAGAATGCCTCCTACCAGACGGTGGGATACATCAAGTCCGACGGCACCATCCAGGACAAGTCCTATCGGACCGTTGGTTACATCAAGAGGGACGGGACCGTGCAGGATGCATCATACCGGACCATCGGTTACCTGAAGGACAACGGAACGGTCCAGGACCGGAGCTTCCGCACCGTGGGATACGTCAAGGATAACGGCACCATCCAGGATTCCTCCTATCGGACTGTCGGCTATGTCAAAGATGATGGGACAATCCAAGATGCATCGTATCGCACGATTGGCTACGCGAAGGATATCCCACGCAAATGGGCTGCGTTCTATTTCTTCTTTCAAAAGTAAATTCAATACGATATGAAAACTATCCGAACCATACTCTGCGGCATTGCCGCAATCACAATGATTGTCTCCTGCGGAACCCGCGGGAACAAGAAAGCCACCTCTGAGCCCGCTGCCGAGACAAAGGCCGCGGAAGAGACCGAGACTTGTCTCACCGCCATAGACGAGTACCTCACCAAGGTCATCGGCAGCCAGTATGCCCCGGGCGAGATATGCATCCCGTCAAAGAGGGTCATTGCCGTTGATGAAAGCAATCCGCATGACATCCAGGTATGGGGAGATTTCTGGGTGGACAACTTCAAGGTCTCGGGGGACACCCTCATGTCCGTCTCCGGTGGCAGCCACCCCGGGAAGATGCATGTCAAGATAAGCAGCGAAGGGAAGTTCTTCGTTACGGGCCTTGATGCAGTCGGTGACGGAAGCACGTTCCTTCCCACTGCAAAAGAAATCTTCGGGGAGCGCTTCGAAGAATTCCAAAAAGTGAATTCTGACCAGGCCGGCCGTGAAGAGGCCAGGAAGAATGCCATCGCCGCCTACGTATACAAGCACAATCTTCCCGTGAAGGTTTACAAGGACTACGGCTGGCCGGCCGTGGAGATCCCCAAGGTTTACGCCACAACGGAGAATTAGCATGGATTCACGCAAGCATCTTGCAGCTGAGAAAAAGCGCTGCAACTCCCATAACTGCGCCCAAAGCGTAGTCTGCACCTACTGCGACCTCGTCGGCCTTGACGGGAAGACCGCCCTCGATATCGCCGGGGCCTACGGGACCGGCATGGGGAACATGGAAGGGACTTGCGGGGCCCTCGTCGGCGCCGGGATGATTGTCGGCCTCGCCACGAAGGACCGCAACCTCTCCCGCGCCCGCATGAAGGATATCATGGAGAAGTTCCAGCAGCGCAACGGAGCGACCCAGTGCAAGCTCTTGAAGGGCATCGGCACGGGAAAGCCCCTTCGCGACTGTCCGGACTGCGTCGCCGACGCCTCGGAGTTCCTTGAAGAATACCTTTCCGACTGATGAAACCATATCCGATAACTGAATCCGATTCCTTTGAATCCCTTCTCGGAACCGTCAAGGCAGGATTTCCTTCCCCGGCAGACGATTTCAAGGAGAAGCTCGACCTGGTGAAGCTCCTGGTGCGGCACAGCGCCTCGACCTTCTTCTTCCAGATCGACGGAGTGTCGATGGTCGATGCCGACATGGACGAAGGGGACATCATCATCGTGGACCGCGCCGTGGAGCCGTACAACGACTGCAAGGCCGTCTGCTTCATCGACGGGGAGTACACCGTCAAGCGCGTGGAGATCCACGAGGACGGAGCCGTCCTTATGCCCTGCAACGAGCACAATACGAAGTACAGGCCCATCCCCGTCGGTCCGGACAACGACTTCCTCATCTGGGGCATCGTGACCTGGGTCATCAAAAAAGCCTGACAGTACAGTGTACGCCCTTGCCGACTGCAACAATTTCTTCGCGTCCTGCGAGAGGGTCTTCCGTCCCGAGTTGAACGGAAGGCCGGTCATCGTGCTGAGCAATAACGACGGCTGCGCGGTGGCAAGGAGCAACGAGGCAAAGGCCCTCGGGGTGAAGATGGGCGACCCTTACTTCAAGCTCAAGCCCCTCATCGAAGCAAACGGCATCGCCGTCTTCAGCTCCAACTTCGCCCTCTACGGAGACATGTCCAGAAGGGTCCAGGAGGTCCTCAGGACATACTCCCCCGCTGTCGAGCCCTACTCCATCGACGAGTGTTTCCTGGACCTCTCCGGCATGGAGAGGATGGACTTCGATTCCCTCGCCAAGACAATCTCACGTGACTGCTGGAAACAGACCTCCATCCCGGTATCTGTCGGCATCGCCCCGACGAAGACCCTCGCGAAGATTGCGTCGAAGCTCTGCAAGAAATACCCGAAGCTCCGGGGAGGCTGTTACATGTACCGTCCAGAGGACATCGAGAAAGTTCTCCGGAAGTTCCCCGCAGAAGACGTCTGGGGCATCGGCTGGCGTTCCATGAAAAAGCTCGATCTGATGGGCGTGAAGTCGGCGTGGGACTACACGCAGCTTCCCGAAACCACTGTGAGGACCATTTTCCATCTTCCCGGATTCCGAACCTGGAAGGAACTACGCGGCATCCCCTGCGTGGAGTTCGAGGACATGGTCGAGCCCAAGCAGAGCATCTGCGTCTCCCGCAGTTTCTCGCACGATGTCACCTCCCTCCAGGAGTTCACGGAACAAATAACGACCTTTGCCGGGAAAGCTGTCGAGAAGCTACGGAAACAGGACTCCTTCGTGGGTGAGATGATCGTCTTTGCCATCACCAACCGTTTCAAGGAATATCTTCCGCAGATGAGCGGCGGGCACTATGTCGTCTTCCCGGAGGCGACGCAGGACTACCGGAAGGTCGTAGTGGCCGCGGCTGAAGCTGCGCGGAAACTCTTCAAGGAAGGATATGCCTACAAGAAGGGAGGCGTTGTCTTCACCCGTATCGAGCAGCAGGAGGCCCACGTGCGTTCTCTTTTTGCCGACCATGAATCCGACGAAAGGGACGAACGCCTGTCCGGGGCCATCGATGCCATCAACCGGACACTTGGGCCGGGAACGGTCCTTTTCGGAGTCCAGGGCGACGGACAGTTCCACATGACCCAGGAGCACAAGTCGCCTCACTACACGACACTCTGGAGTGATATTCCCAAAGCCTCGGTCAAGTAAGCTGAGAAAGTTTGTGTAAATTTGTAATCAAGTCCTTACAGCCATGGCAAAACGTCAATTCGGAACATGCTTTTTTGAAAGCTATGCGCAGATCTCCCTCTCTGCCCTCCTCGGGCACGAGTTCGATTGCCTTGTGAACATCGACCGACCGGACCTCCAGTCAGATGACGGGCACTCGATAGGGATTGAGGTCACCCGCGCGATGGAGGAAAGCAAGACCGCCGAAGACGCGCTCTTGAAGGACATCTCCGGCATCACGCCGGCACCAAAGGATGATGACTTTGAACAGATCCTGGAGAGTGGTTACGCTTATGGCCTGCATGAAGGGAAGTATATCGGTGTGAAGGAACTCTCCTATTGGTCCATGGCTCTCCCCCTCCGGAGAATACTGGAGAGCAAGGTGTCCAAGGTCGGGAACGGATTTTACGGAAGGTTTGACAAGATGGGACTCTATGTCTTCAACAGGGAGAACCTGCGGGAGGCCGATGCCATCAAGGCGATGAACTACACCATCTCGCTGCAGAGATACCTCGACATACGTTATGACCGCCTGTATCTTGCGGACATCAACGACCTTTTTGTATGCAACCTTGAAGAGGGGCTTAAGGACGGTGCCCGCTTAGCCCGATATCCCATCTCCCAAGAAAGCAGGAAGGCTTTTTACGAGGAAGCCCTGAGAAGACAGAATTCATAAAGAGTGTCCCACCTTTCCGCGAATTTCCTTTTCGCCCGATAGCCATAATTTTGCATCCGGATTCAGGTCGATGCGATTTCGACTGCCAAGGCTCTGATTCCAGACAGCATTGTTGCGTCGGCGAAGTTCCAGTTCGTTAAGAGGGTTTACCTTTGCATCAGAAATCAGAAACAAATCCGTATATTTGTAATTCTGAAAGGTCTTTGACATACCGGAGCAGACTTTTGACTTTTCGTCCGTCATGCTTGATGGATGTCCGGGCAACCGGACAACACAAAGGTTCTCGCGTTACTGGTCACAAGCCTTGAAATCGGAGATTTCACTTCTTGTGACTTATAATGTGACAAGCACATTTGTGATTATATGTGTGATATATCTATTGCTTATTGCAATAGACCGGAATCCTTGATTCCGTAGACAAAGAAAACGACCTCCGGTATGTCTGGCCTTTTTTATGATACCCGACATGACAGAAAAAGCAATTGTAGCAGCCGCTTCGAAACTGGAGAGCACTTTCGACCTTCTCACCCTCCTTAACAAGATCAAGGAGGATGAACTGGGTGACAAGGCTTACCCTTTCAAGATGGACCATTTCAATTACTTTATCAACCCAAAGCGCAATCGGGCAAGCTACAGAACCTTCACCATTCCCAAGAAGTCCGGAGGCGTCAGGACGATTTCCGCCCCGGTGAAACTCCTCAAGTCATTCCTCACCTACACGAACATCCTGCTTCGCGCCTTCTATGAGGCCCCGGACTGTGTGACCGGTTTCGTCCCGGCCAAATCCGTAGTGGACAATGCTGAAAAGCATGTGGGGATGAACTATGTCTTCAACACCGACCTGAAGGACTTCTTCCCGAGCATCTCCAAATCACGGGTATGGGCCACCCTGAAGACGCGTCCATTCTGTTTCAACGACACCGTCGCGGATGCCATAGCAGGGCTTTGCTGCACATATGTGAACGAAAAGGGCGAGGAGGACAACATCGCCCTCCCCCAGGGTTCGCCCTGCTCTCCCATCCTGACGAACATCGTCTGCCATAACCTTGACTGGAAGCTGAGCGGCTTGGCCAGGAGGTTCGGCCTCAATTACTCCCGCTATGCTGACGACATCACCTTCAGCAGCATGCATAATGTTTATCAGGAAGACGGTGAGTTCATGGCTGAGCTAAGGAGGATCATAGACGGGCAGAATTTCCGGATCAACGAGAAGAAGACCCGCCTTCAGAAAAAGGGAGAACGCCAGGAGGTCACGGGGCTTGTCGTCAGCGACAGGGTGAATGTGGTCAGGGATTATGTCCGGGATCTTGACAACCTCCTTTACATCTGGGAAAAACACGGCCGCGCAGCTGCCTTTGCCAAGTTCTCCGGCAGGTATATCCCAAAGCAGGACCTGAAGGCTCCCGCCTTTGACATGGACAGGGTCGTCGCCGGACGCCTTGCCTATCTCAGGATGGTGAAGGGAGAGGAAAGCCCGGTTTGGCGCCGCCTGCAGAAACACTACAACAAGCTTTCCGGGAAGAAGGAGAAGACCGTCGGGACGGACATCGAGTACCTGAACTTCTACACCATTGAGAACTTCTCCGCCGCCACTGGGCTGGAACTGCATCTTGCCATGGAGACAATATCTGTTCCCAGCGAAACACCGGAGGAAGCTGGCGTCATACGGATTCCCGCAGCATATTTCATGAGCGGAGATCGAAGAATCAATGTGGAACTCAGCCGTTATATGCAAACCAGGCTCAGGAACATCTTGGAGTCCGGGGACGGGAAGGCGTTGGCTGAATTCAAGCACAAGTACATCATAGCATATTGCCACAGCTTGACGGGATACTTCTGGATGATTATCCGAAGCATGCCGAAGAAAGAGAAGGCTGACGCCAAGGTACGGGAGATTGTCGACTTGTCCGACCTCGGAGCTGATTTCGACCCTGCCGACTTCTTCGAACCTGAAGAGGAGTTCGACCCGGCTGATGTCAATCCTGTGTTCGTTGCAGCGGACATCAACAGCCAAAAGGAAGTGAAGGAACTCGTATCGGAATTCGGCCTGACCGATGACAAATCCATCGACCAGATCCTCAAGAAACTTGTGGCATCCAACTTTGACCTTAAAATCCTGGACCAATGGGACAAGATAAAAAACAGCTGACGAAGCTCCTCGCTTTCGTAAAAGAGATATATGACCATCCGGACAACAAGGAGTTCGCCGAGGGAATCCGTGAGATGGTTCTCTCCGACAAGGACTTTCAGGAGCGCCTCAAGGAGATCGTACCCGGGGCTGATCCGGAGTCACTCAAACGCATAGAAAAGTACCTCGCGTTGGACTTCGAGATAGACGAGAAGATATTTCCGGACTACTCAGTCATCCAGGACGAACAGGCCAGGACTCAGCTCACTTCCGATTTCCGGGAGATGCTCCGGTATCAGTACGGGACCCGCAGCCACAAGATTGACTTTGCGGAGTTCTGCCGCTATGCACATCTCCAAGCCGAGATGCTCGTGAACTATTACTTCGAGAAGAAGTTCGGAGGAGACATTGACCAGATCGTTGCCGCAATACAGGCATACCTGCCGAAATACAAGCCATATGAAGGCCTCACCGAAGTCTCGGGAATTGCTTTCAAGACCAAGTTGTACTACTTGAGGAATATCTTCAAATGGTCTGCAAACGACATCAACATTTACCTGCATACTGCCGATGTCCGGAACAAGCAGAGCCATCGCAGCCTCATGGCTGATAAGGATCTCATCAGGGATACGGAAGACAAGTTGAAGGCTGCCGGGGCGTGGAACGCCAACCTCGGCGCTCCCGTTTTCAAGAAAAATGAGGAGGGGGTTTCTGTCGCAGTAGCCGTTGTTGGCCAGGACATTCTGAACGAATACAATTTCCAGGTCTGGTTCGACAAGCAGCCCTTTGGCAGCATCATCAGCGGGCTCAAGCGTCTCCTCGACAAGGTCGCCTCATCCATCTAGCCGGCAAGAACGCCGCACCACTTCCGGATGAAAAGTTCACAAAAGGCTTCTTCACCTTTCAAGGCGTCACGATAACACTCCCCCGAGAGTTGCAGACACAGGGTCTCGGGATCATCCACAACATACTGGCCGGGGTTCTCCACTGAGAGAACCTCGGCCTTCGTTTCCGGATCACTGAGCGAATCCAGGGCAATGCGGAGGAAAAAGGCGTGCATCCTCGCCGCCGCCAGGTTCTTCGCCGGGTATGTATGGGATGAAAATGTCTTTGCACAGAATCTTATGAAGGATTCATCAAATCCTTCATCCCGGACTTTCATGATAGCAGCATCAAGTTCCGACTGTTGCATAAAAAAGTGTGGACTCCCCTTGTTGTGCCATGCTGGGTCTGGGAGGACACCTTCAAGTCAACAACAAGGATCAACGCCCACACTAAAGTGAGGTTGATTCCCTCGTTGCGAAGTGACTTGAATTCTTAAACCTCCCAAGTTTAGCACAGCACCTGCAATAAGCGAATAACTTGTATTCTATGTCTTTTTGATGTTCAAAACAACATCTGTGCAAAGATAAGCATTTTCTGCCAATTCGACGGCTCTTTCGCTATACCATAGTAGTTTTCGCCGTCCAGGCTTGACGATATCTGTCAATTATCCATAGTAGTTTTGCATAAGAAAACGGCCCGAGACAACCACCAAGACGCTGTTAAATTCGTTTAACTGCCACGATAACAACACTATAAATCAGTAATTATGATGAGAACAGTAGTCAAGCTTTCGGGGCCATTGGAAAGGCCCTTCTCAGAAGAATACTTTACCATATCCCAATATAGGCCTTTTCATCCTCCGAAGCTATTCTTGATTTCAACCGGCTTTCAAGGAAATTTGGATATCCGTTCAACAGTGTAAACCCCATGTCGTTCCGCTTCTTTCCGTCGCTGAAGAAGTGGCCCATGGCAGTACAGGAAGCTCTTTCGAAGGCATATAAGTCAGACACTTCAGGTGTAATTCGCCAAATCAGCTTTTCAGCAGGCCGCCCCCGCTGCGGAAAAGTCCCAGTCACGGTTGCGGTCGACTCCCATAGGGCTTTCTTTAGCGAAGTAAGCGATACATACCCGGTCCTTGACGACCTCCGGGACTGGATGGAACGTTGCCTCACCTATGACCGTAACGGTACGTTCCACCCCGAGGCCGTAACCATAGAACTGGCAGACTCCGTATATTCCCTTGTCCTCGTTCAGGTCGGATGGGAGGAGAACAAAAGGGATGACCCCGTCCCCGTTTCAGTTTTCATCATTATGAGACATGGCGTCGGTTTTCCAATACTGTTTGCGTTCTGCCATCCGGTCGAAACGCTTCGAAGGTTGTACAACACCATCCAATCATGCCTAAACAATAATCGAAGGTTCTTTGATGACCCGCGATACTGGTACAACGTCAAACGGTTTGACAGGCTCAAGCCAGAGAGCATCACTGACAGACTTCTTCGCAGGATCAAATCGCAAAAAATCGAATTGCACTGCAGAAATTATCACACGGGCAACCACTATTGACGATGTTTGTCAATTTGCCGGAATACCTTTGCGGAAGCAACAAAAGAAAAATGAGAACATTTATCCTTAAATGGGATCCGGACCATTCCCCATACGGTCTTGTAGACTTCCAGCGGGATTTCCCGAAGCTGGAATACGGTCTCTTCAGCTGGAAGTTAGAGGAATACGAAGGCCTTCGAAGCGGTGACAATTTCTTCCTCGTAAAAACGGGGAAGGGCAACTGTGGCGTCGTCATGAAAGGGTTTTTCATAAGTGACCCTTTCCCTGTAAGAAATGGTGGTGATTCATCCACGAAGGTAAACCTTCGTCCGACATACATGTTTCATCCGGACAGCCCCAAAGGGATCTTGCGATTAGATGAACTCAGGGCCTCCATTCCAGATTTTCCGTGGGAAGAAGGCATTTCCGGGCGCAGGTTGTCAGGTCACCAGACTGAAATTCTCGGCCTGATGTGGGACCGGTTTCTTGAAGAACATGATAACGGCGACTATGATGGCATCCTGGCTGACCGTAACAGGCGTCCTGACGCAGGGATTGATGATGCCGTGGCTCTCGCATCAGAAGTGCTGTATGACCGGGAAGACATCAACGGGGAGCCGCTTATCCTGAAGTCCCTTCGTTCGGGCCTCAGCGGCACCACCATCGAGGAAAAAATCCGCGGATTCCTCCTCGATGTCATGTCGGACCCGGAATGGGACGCCGGAGCTCTCCGCGAAAAGGGATTCAGCGAAACCATCGTCGAAAGTCTCCTTGTTTGAAGATTCTAATTCGACAGGATATTCTCCCGCACATAGTCGGCAATATCCTGTTTCAAAGCCTCCGAGTCTTCCGTTTCCAGTATCTCTATCTTGTCCGCAAGGCCAAGATAGAAGCGCCTCACAGCACCGAATCCGTTCAGGCGTGTATCCAGGATCCATTTCTCCCTGCTTTCTTCGTACAACTCATCTTTTGGAAGTTTCTCTGCACATGAGTACTCCTCCAAAAGGTAGTTCTTTGCCGCTATGTCCATTCGGAGCTTGACATGGTACTTGTGCACTCCCTCATCCAGCCAACGGAACACATCTGCCTGCCGGGGTTCGGTAAGGGGAAGAGGATACACGGGGTTTTCAATGTCCGTCTCGATGGATGATATCCTCTTTAGGCGGAACTGCTTGTAACTTCTCGATTCGAGGTCATAGCAATACACGTTCTCATCGTTGTAGAAAAGGTTCACCGGCACGACAAACCGGTCTTTGACCTTTCCGCTGTTGCCGCTTGCGTAGTTCTTGAATATGAGTTTCCGGTGTTGGTCAATGGCTTCCTGTATGGTCACGACAAACCCCATTTCCTTGCTTATTTTCTTGAGGCTCATGAGTCGCCTTTCCTTCTGAACCGGACTCATAGGAATGGTCCGTCCGCCATCCCTGACATAGGCGATACCGTCTTGGTGCAGCTTGTCCGAATACAGATATGCAACCTCATACTCCGCAGGGCGGACCGTGATGCGGATTGCGTCGGCATCTTCTGTCGCCTCAATTGTGATGTTTCCGAGGAGCGACTCCTTGAAGAAGAGTTCCTTCTCACCATTGAGGAAGAGCACATAATGGTCTATCGTATCCGCTTTGATGACCGGATGTCCCAGCTGGCGCGACCTGAGGGCGTTAACTGTCTGGTAGTTCTCGGTAAGGTACTTGATATCGGCGTTCAGACCGTAATCCTGGGAAACTATCGGTTCCCCTGCATCATTGACCCCTAGGTATAGCGTCCCGCCATCAGCATTGAGGAATCCGCACACTGCCTCAAAGACCTGTCCCCTGCCCTGATAGTCAAGGTCTGCACCCTCACCGTCGTTACGGAAGACGTAGGAGGACTTGAACTCAATGTCATGGGTCTCCGTGCGGCCGTACTT
>Ga0310697_10003997_pt1 | contig 14706 bp, 9 predicted proteins | sample 172DNAGHGlowgp2_FD_203883 | JGI IMG/M metagenome (GOLD analysis project Ga0310697, IMG submission 203883) | Sheep rumen microbial communities from Palmerston North, Manawatu-Wanganui, New Zealand - 1728 DNA GHGlow gp2 (v2) (version 2) | ecosystem: Host-associated > Mammals > Digestive system >...
GAAGAAGGTCCTGCGGATCATCGACCGCGGCATCGGCATGACCGAGGACGAGGTGGACCGCTACATCAACCAGATCGCGTTCTCCTCCGCCGGCGAATTCCTCGAGAAATACAAGGACCAGATGGGCTCGATCATCGGCCACTTCGGCCTCGGCTTCTACTCCGCCTTCATGGTGAGCAAGAAGGTCGAGATCGACACCCTCAGCTGGCAGGACGGCGCCAAGGCCGTGCACTGGAGCTGTGACGGCTCGCCGGAGTACTCCATGGGCGAAGGCAAGCACGACGACCGCGGCACCGTGATCACCCTCCACCTCGACGACGACTCCGAGGAATACGCCGCCAAGGGCCGCATCAGCCAGCTGCTGGGCAAATACTGCAAGTTCATGCCCGTGCCGGTGGTCTTCGGCAAGAAGACCGAGTGGAAGGACGGCAAGAGCGTCGAGACCGACGAGGACAACGTCATCAACCACATCGAGCCGATCTGGACCAAGGCCCCGTCCGAGCTGAAGGACGAGGACTACCTGAAGTTCTATAAGGAGCTCTATCCGATGGAGGAAGAACCGATGTTCTGGATCCACCTCAACGTCGACTACCCCTTCACCCTGACCGGCGTGCTCTACTTCCCGAAGATCAAGGAGCGCATGGCCATCGACAAGAACAAGATCCAGCTCTACTGCAACCAGATGTTCGTCACCGAGCACGTCGACAACATCGTCCCGGACTTCCTGACCCTGCTGCACGGCGTGATCGACTCCCCCGACATCCCGCTCAACGTCAGCCGCAGCTATCTGCAGAGCGACTCCAACGTCAAGAAGATCAGCACCTACATCACCAAGAAGGTCGCCGACCGGCTCGAAGAGATCTTCAAGGAGCAGCGCAGCGAGTTCGAGCAGAAATGGGACAACATCAAGCTCTTCATCGAGTACGGCATGCTCACCGACGAGAAGTTCAGCGAGCGCGCCATGAAGTTCGCCCTGCTCAAGAACACCGACGGCAAGTTCTTCAGCCTGGAGGACTACCGCACGGCGATCGCGCCCAGCCAGACCGACAAGGACCAGAACGTCGTCTACCTCTACGCCACCAAGCCCGCCGAGCAGTACAGCTGGATCGAGGCCGCGAAGAACCAGGGCTATGACGTCCTGCTGATGGACTGCGAACTCGACAGCCATTTCGTCAACCTGCTCGAGAGCAAGATCGAGAAGACGCGCTTCGCCCGCGTGGACAGCGACTCCGTCGACAACCTGATCCCGAAGGAAGAGAAGGTCAAGCCCGAGATGAGCGAGGACGACAAGAAGATGCTCGACGAGCTCTTCAAGACCGTCCTGCCGGAAGGCAACGACTACATGGTCGACGCGCAGAACCTCGGCGAGGCCGCCGCTCCGGTGCTCATCACCCAGAGCGAGTTCATGCGCCGCTACCGCGAGATGAGCGCCCTGGGCGGCGGGATGAACTTCTATGGCTCCCTGCCCGAGGCCTACAACATCATCGTCAACATGCAGAACCCGCTGATCGCGAAGATCTGGGGCGCCAAGAAGGAGGCCGCCGACACCCCTGCCGCCGACTTCGCCAAGGACAGCGAACTCCTGCACCAGGTCGTCGACCTGGCCCTGCTGGGCAACGGCATGCTCAAGGGCAAGGCCCTGTCCGACTTCATCGCCCGCAGCGAGAAGCTCCTGCAGTAGGTGCCGAACCCGGCGCACTGCGTCTCAGCAACGCTATCTGCAACAGCCACTTACAAATTTGCCCCGGGAGGATTCTCCCGGGGCAAATTCATAAAATACTAGGAATCAATCGATTCTGGAAACGCGGCTTTATTCCTCCTGCTTCCGGACCTCTTCTTCCCCTCGCGGACCGAAGTTGACGGAGATGTCGCCCCGGGTGCCCTTCCCGAACTCATAATCGTTTCCCGGGAGGATGGCGTTGAGCAGGATGCCCACAAGCGCTGCGACGGCGAGGCCGCTCAGCGAGGTGAAACCGAGGTTGATGGCGTCGTTCGCGCCGTACTTGATGCCGATGGCGAGCACCAGGATCAGGGCCGCGATGATGAGGTTGCGGGAGGAGGTGAAGTCCACCTGGTTCTCGACGACGTTGCGCACGCCGACGGCGGAGATCATACCGTAGAGCACCAGCGAGACACCGCCGATGGTGGCGGCCGGCATCACGCCGATCAGCGCGGCGAACTTCGGGCAGAAGGCCAGCACGATGGCGAAGCAGGCGGCGATGCGGATGACGCGCGGGTCGAAGACCTTGGTGATGTTGAGCACGCCCGTGTTCTCACCGTAGGTGGTGTTGGCCGGGGCGCCGAACAGGGAGGCGACGGCGGTGGCGAGACCGTCACCCATCAGGGTGCGGTGCAGACCCGGATCCTCCAGGTAGTTGATCCCGGTCGTGGAGGAGATGGCGCACATGTCGCCGATATGCTCGACCATCGTGGCAAGCGAGATCGGCAGGATGGCGATGATCGCGGCGACCACCAGGCCCCAGTCGGGGTTCTTGAACACAGCGAAGGCCGTATTGTTCCAGCTGAACGGCAGGCCGATCCAGTCGGCTTCCTTCACCTGCGTGAAGTCCACCTGGCCGAAGCAGGCAGCGACGATGTAGGAGCCGAGCACACCGAGCAGGATCGGCACGATCTTGATCATGCCCTTGCCCCAGATGTTGCAGACCACCACGATCAGCACGGCCAAGATGGCGATCCACCAGTTCTGGCTGCAGTTCTGGATGGCGGAACCGGACAGGGTCAGACCGATCGCGATGATGATCGGCCCCGTCACGATGGGCGGGAAATAACGGAGCACCCGCTTGGCGCCGAAAGCGGCGAACAGGCCGGCGAGCACGAAGTACATCAACGCCGCGAAGAACACGCCGATGCAGGCGTAGGGCAGCGAAGCAGCGAGGTCAAGTCCCTTCTCGGCACCCATCTGCGTGACGGCCGCATAACCGCCGAGGAACGCGAACGAGGAGCCCAGGAAAGCAGGGACCTTGAACTTCGTGAGTACATGGAAAAGCAAGGTTCCGACACCTGCGAAGAGCAGGGTTGCGGAGACGGAGAGACCGGTGATCACCGGTACGAGGACAGTGGCCCCGAACATCGCGAAGAGATGCTGGAGGCCGAGGACGGTCATCTTGCCCGCGCCAAGGGGCCGGGCATCGTAAATTGCCTTTTGTACTTCAGCCATAATATATATTATTTGGGTTGTATCAGGGTCGCACGGCGACGATTGAACGGGATTATTCCCATTCGATCGTTCCGGTGGGCTTCGGCGTGAGGTCGTAGAGCACGCGGTTGACGCCCGGGACTTCCGTGATGATGCGCTGCGTGATGTGGTGCAGCAGCGCGTACGGGATCTCCTCGATGGTCGCGGTCATGGCGTCGCGGGTGTTGACGGCACGGATGATCACCGGCCAGTCCCAGCTGCGCTTGTTGTCCTTGACACCGGTGGACTTGTAGTCCGGCACGATCGTGAAATACTGCCAGACCTTGCCCTCGAGGCCGTTCTTCGCAAACTCCTCGCGCAGGATGGCGTCGCTCTCGCGCAGGGCCTCCAGGCGGTCGCGGGTGATGGCGCCCGTGCAGCGGACACCCAGGCCGGGACCGGGGAACGGCTGGCGGAAGACCATGTTGTCGGGCAGGCCCAGCTCCTTGCCGACCACGCGGACCTCGTCCTTGAAGAGCAGCTTGATGGGCTCTACCAGCTCGAACTGCAGGTCCTCGGGCAGACCGCCCACGTTGTGGTGGGACTTGACGGGGCCGGACTCCACGATATCGGGATAGATCGTGCCCTGGGCCAGGAAGCTGATGCCCTCGAGCTTGCGGGCTTCCTCCTCGAACACGCGGATGAACTCCGCGCCGATGATCTTGCGCTTCTGCTCGGGATCGGCCACGCCGGCGAGCTTGTCCAGGAAACGGTCCGTGGCGTCGACGTAGACCAGGTTGGCATCCAGTTCGTCACGGAACACGCGCACCACCTGCTCGGGCTCGCCCTTGCGCAGGAGGCCGTGGTTGACATGGACGGACACCAGCTGCTTGCCGACTGCCTTGATGAGCAACGCCGCCACGACGGAAGAGTCGACGCCGCCCGACAGGGCCAGCAGGACCTTCTTGTCGCCGATCTGGGCGCGCAGCTCCTTGATTTGTTCCTCGATGAATTTCTGGGCCAACGCGGGCGTCGTGATACGCTCCATGCTAGCGGGACGGACGTTTCCTGTAGTCATAGTATGCAATTATTATATTGATATTCAAATACTTGTTACTCCCACTCGATCGTTGCCGGCGGTTTCGAGGAGATGTCGTATACAACCCGGTTCACACCCCGGACCTTGTTGATGATTTCGTTGCTGATGTCCGCGAGGAAGTCGTACGGGAAGCGGAACCAGTCGGCCGTCATCCCGTCGGTGGACACCACGGCGCGCAGGGCGACGGGGCTCTCGTAGGTCCGCTCGTCCCCCATCACGCCGACGCTCTTGACCGGCAGCAGCACGACGCCCGCCTGCCAGACGGCGTCGTAGAGGTTCTTCGCCATCACGCGGGGATCCGAGGCACAAGGGAAATCCATCCCGGTGCAGTCGTAGCGGCGGAGACCCCGGATGAAGATGTCGTCCGCGTCGCGCAGGACCCGGAGCTTCTCCTCCGTGACCTCGCCGAGGATGCGGACGGCCAGGGACGGACCCGGGAAAGGATGGCGGCCGATCAGCTCTTCCTTGATGCCGAGGGCGCGGCCGACGCGGCGCACCTCGTCCTTGAAGAGCATGCGCAGCGGCTCGACGATCCGCAGGTCCATCTTCTCCGGCAGGCCGCCCACGTTGTGGTGCGACTTGATCTTGGAGGCGATGCCCGGGATGCCGGCCGACTCGATGACGTCGGGATAGATGGTCCCCTGGGCCAGCCAGCGGGCGCCTTCGATCTGCTGCGCGTAGCGGTTGAAGGTCTCGACGAAGAGCCGGCCGACGACCTTGCGCTTGGCCTCGGGATCCGTCACGCCGGCGAGCGCCGAGAGGAATTCCTTCGAGGCGTCGGCGCCGATGACGTTCAGGCCCATGTCGCGGTAGGAGTCGAGCACGGTCTCGTACTCGTCCTTGCGGAGCAGGCCGTTGCCCACGAAGATGCAGGTCAGGTTATGGCCGATGGCCTTGTTGAGCAGCACGCCGGCCACGGTGGAGTCCACGCCGCCGCTCAGGCCGAGGATGACCTTGTCATCCCCGAGCTCGGCGCGCAGCCGCTCCACGGTCGTGTCGATGAACGAGGCGGGCGTCCAGTCCCCCTTCAGGCCGCAGATGGTCAGAGCGAAATTGGACAGGATCTTCGCGCCTTCGGTCGTATGGAAGACCTCCGGGTGGAACTGCACCGCGTAGGTCTGCTCCCCGGCGATCTGGTAGGCTGCGTTGGCGACCTCCTGCGTGGAGGCGATCACCTCGGCGCCCGCCGGCAGCCGGGCGATGGTGTCGCCGTGCGACATCCACACCTGGCTGTGCGGACTGACGCCCTTCATCAGCGGGGAATCCGGGCGGACGACGTAGAGCATCGCCCGGCCGTATTCGCGGGCCAGCGATCCCTCGACATCGCCCCCGCATTGCTGGGCGATGTACTGGGCGCCGTAGCAGATGCCGAGCACGGGGATCCGGCCCTTGAAGAGGGACAGGTCCACCTGCGGGGCATTGGCGTCGCGCACCGAGCAGGGACTGCCGGACAGGATCACGCCCTTGACGGAATCGTCCAGGGCGGGTACCTTGTTGTAAGGGAATATCTCGCAAAAGACATTCAGCTCCCGCAGGCGCCGGCCGATCAGCTGGGTCACCTGGGAGCCGAAGTCGAGGATGACGATCTTATTCACCGCGGGAGTAGTTAGGCGTCTCCTTGGTGATGGTGATGTCGTGCGGGTGGCTCTCCGCCATGCCGCTGGCCGTGACGCGTGTGAACTTGGCGGTCTTGAGGGCCTGCAGGTTGCGGGCGCCGCAGTAGCCCATGCCGGAGCGCAGGCCGCCGACGAGCTGGTAGACGGTCTCGGCGAGGGTGCCCTTGTACGGGACGCGGCCCACGATGCCTTCGGGGACGAGCTTCTTGAGCTCGACCTTGTCGTCCTGGAAATAGCGGTCCTTGGAGCCGGCCGCCATCGCGTCGATGGAGCCCATGCCGCGGTAGGCCTTGAACTTGCGGCCGCTGTAGATGATGGTCTCGCCCGGGGACTCCTCCGTGCCGGCGAACATGGAGCCGCACATGACGCAGTCGCCGCCGGCCGCCAGGGCCTTGACGATGTCGCCGGAGTAGCGCAGGCCGCCGTCGGCGATCAGGGTCACGTCCGTGCCCTTGAGGGCCTGGGAGGCATTCCAGATGGCGCTGAGCTGCGGCACGCCGACGCCCGCGACGATGCGCGTGGTGCAGATCGAGCCGGGACCGATGCCCACCTTGACGCCGTCCGCTCCGGCCTTGACGAGGTCGCGGGCGGCCTCTTCCGTGGCGACGTTGCCGACCACGGCGTCGAGGGACGGGTAGGCGGCCTTGACCCGCTTGAGCAGGTCGATGACGCCCTTGCTGTGGCCGTGGGCGGAGTCGAGCACGACCGCATCCACGCCCTCGGCGTAGAGCGCGGCCACGCGGTCGAGGGCATCCGGGGTGATGCCGATGCCGGCTGCGACGCGCAGGCGGCCCTTGGCATCCTTGCAGGCCTCGGGATGCAGGCGCTCCTTGATGAGGTCCTTGTAGGTGATCAGGCCCACGATGTGGCCCTTGTCATCCACGACAGGGAGTTTCTCGACCTTGTATTTCTGGAGGACGGACTTGACATATTCGCGGTCCGTGCGGGAGTCAGGGATGGTCACGAGGCCTTCGGCCGTCATCACGTCGCGCACCGGGACCGTCAAGTCCTCCTGGAAGCGGACGTCGCGGTTGGTCACGATGCCCACGAGGTGGTGTTCGCCGTCCGTGACGGGGATGCCGCCGATGTGGTTGTCGCGCATCAGGGCGAGCGCGTCGCCCACCGTCTGGTCCTGGTTGATCGTGACGGGGTCGCTGATCATGCCGTTCTCCGAGCGCTTCACCTTGCGGACCTCGGCGGCCTGCGCGGCGATGCTCATATTCTTATGAATCACGCCGATGCCTCCTTCCCTTGCCAGGGCGATGGCCATCGGCGCTTCGGTGACTGTGTCCATGGCGGCGGACACGATCGGGATGTTCAGGGTGATGTTGCGGGAAAAACGGGTCTGCAGGGAGACTTCCCGCGGCAGGACTTCGGAGTACGCCGGAATCAGGAGTACATCGTCAAAAGTCAGGCCTTCCAGGGCAATTCTTTCATCGATAAAGGACATAGCGGAGGGACTTTTATTTGACTGACAAATTTAGCGAAAAAACCCTCCCGCTCCAAAAAAAGTTTTCCACAATCCGCTGTCAACAAAGGGCACCCGCGTGCCGGTACCCGCAGGCAGTGCCCCCGTCTCGGCTTCCGTCCTCGCTTCCCGCTGACGCGGGAACCGGATCCGGCGCCACGGATCCTGCTCCGGCCGAGCCTTCGCCGGGGGCACTGCCTGCGGGTACCGGTACGCCGGAAACTATGGCTGCTGGGCCTCGTCCCGTTTGCGCTTCTGATACATCTGCCGTCGGAACGCAGTGACGCAGGGAGTCTGAGGGGAACGCCCCTCAGTCATCTATAACACCTGGCTGGCAGATTCGTCCCGTTTGCGCTTCTGATACATCTGCCAGGTGTTATACACATTATGCCAGATGGAATAGAAGCCGCCGGCGACGGAGACGACCGGCGAGAGGAAGGTGTAGCCCATCCAGATGCCGAAGACGGTATTCTTCTGGCCCAGGGCCTGGCCGGCGGAGATGGGACACTGGTAGCGCTTGCCGATGCGGCGGCCCAGCCAGAACTGCAGGGCGCAGGCCAGCAGCGAAGCGATGCCGATCTCCCAGAGCACCCCGGCCCCGGAATCGTTCTGCACGATGGCACGCGTGCTCATCAGGATGGCGAGCGTCAGCGAGACCGCCCAGATATAGAACGACACGCCCGTGTACTTCAGCAGCCAGGCATGCACCCGCGGCAGCAGGTAACGCACCAGCCAGGCCAGCAGGGCGGGCAGGATCAGCAGCGGGAACACCTTGGCGAGGATGCGCAGGAACGCCTCCGAGAACGTGAGCCCCTCCATCGGATGGATGAGCGGCACCATCAGCGGCACGAGCACGGCCACCGCCAGATTGATCAGCACCGTATACGTGACCACGCCGGCCATGTTGCCGCCCAGCTTGCCCGTCACCACGGCGCAGGCCGTGGCCGTCGGGCAGATCAGGCACAGCATCGCCGCCTCGATCCCGTAGTAGAACGGGATCTGCGGGAAGAAGACCAGCAGCAGCGACAGCAGCACGAACGCCCCGCACTGGAAGAGCAGCAGCCACAGCATCCACTTGTGCGGACGCATCTGCTGCGGCTCGATCTTGACGAAGCTCAGGAACAGCATCGCGAAGAGCAGCAGTGGCTGCACCTTCTTCACGACGGCCTCCAGCACCGGCCCCGCCGGATGCAGGGCCGGGATGGCATGATAGACCAGATAAAGGGAGGCGCCCACGATCATTCCGATGATGAGCGCCCAGTCCTTCAGGAATTTACCGAATGTGTAGCGATACGCCCCCATTATGCCTTCTCCACCCGGTCAAGGAAGCACTCGACCGTGTTCTCCATCAGCATCGCGATGGTCATCGGGCCCACGCCGCCGGGTACGGGCGTGATCCAGGAGGCCTGCTGGCGGGCGCCGACGAAGTCGACGTCGCCGCAGAGCTTGCCCGCGGCATTGCGGTTCATGCCCACATCGATCACCACGGCGCCGGGCTTGACCATGTCGCCCGTGACCACGTTCTCGCGGCCCACGGCCACGACGAGCACGTCGGCCTGGAGCGTGACGGACCCAAGGTCCTTCGTGCGGGAATGGGCGATGATGACGGTGGCGTTGCGGTCCAGCAGGAGTTTGGCCACCGGCTTGCCGACGATGTTGCTGCGGCCCACGACCACGGCGGTCTTGCCGCACAGGTCGATGCCCGACTCGTCGATCAGGCGCAGGATGCCCTTCGGCGTGCAGGGCACGCTGCAGTGGCGGCCGAGCCAGAGGTCGCCCACGTTGAGCACGTGGAAGCCGTCCACGTCCTTCTCCTTGGCGATGGCATCGATCACGCGCGCCTCGTCGATCTGCTTCGGAAGCGGCAGCTGGACGAGGATCCCGTCCACCTCCGGATCACGGTTGAGCGTATCGATCATCTGCAGGAGCGCCTCCTCGGTCACATCCTCGGCCATCGTGATCAGGCGGGAATTCATCCCCACGTAGATGGCGGTCTTGACCTTGTTGCGCACGTAGACCTGGCTCGCAGGGTTGTTGCCGACGATGATGACGGCGAGCGAAGGCTTGCGGCCGTACTTAACTTCCAGCTTGCCGACGCGCTCCTTGAGCTCCTCCTTGATGCGGTCGGAGAGGGCCTTGCCGTCCAGGATCCGGCCGTCCAGCGCCACGTGGGCGATGTCGCGGCGGCAGAACAGGGCGTCGCAGGAGATCTTGCCGAGCTCGTCGTAGACTTTCTGCCGGGCGGCACGAATGTCCGCGCCCTCGGCCACGACCATCATCACGCGGCCGCCGGCCGTGAGCAGCTTGCCGCCCTCACGCTTCGTGCCCATGTGGTACACCTTGGCATCCACATTCTCCACGCCGCAGATCTCCGCACCCTTGGGATAGGATCCGGGGTAACCCTTGGAAGCCAGCACGACGCCGAGCGTCACGGCCTCGCGCCAGACGGGCTGCGCAGCGGCGCGCCCGCAGGCCACGGCCTCGAAGATATCATAGATGTCGCTCTCCAGCAGCGGCAGCACCACCTCGGTCTCGGGATCGCCGAAACGGGCGTTGAACTCGATCACCTTGATCCCGTCCGGGGTCTTCATCAGGCCGCCGTAGAGTACGCCCGAGAGCGGGCAGCCCTCGGCGCACATGGCCTTGGCGGTCGCCTCCAGGATGCCCTTCAGGGCGAATTCGCGGTCTTCCTCCGTGATGAACGGCAGGCCCGTGTAGGCGCCCATGCCGCCCGTGTTCGGGCCCTTGTCGCCGTCGAAGGCACGCTTGTGGTCCTGGGCCAGCGGCATCGGGTAGACCCGCTCCCCGTCCACGAAGGCCATGAAGGAGAATTCCGGACCGGTGAGGAAATCCTCCACCACCACGCGGCCCTTGCCGAAGGTCTCGTCCAGCAGCATGCTGCGCAACGCGGCCTCGGCCTCCTCCGGCTTCGCGGCGATCACGACGCCCTTGCCGGCGGCCAGGCCGTCGTACTTAAGCACGGCCGGGAACGGCCGGGCATTGACGTAGTCCAGCGCCTCCTGGAAATCATCGAAGCTGCGGTAGCCCGCCGTGGGGATGCCGTACTTGTCCATCACCACCTTGGCGAACTCCTTGCTGCTCTCGATGCGCGTCGCGGCCTTCGTGTGGCCGAAGATCCTGAGCCCGGCCGCGCGGAAGGCATCCACGATGCCCACGGAGAGCGCCGCCTCGGGCCCCACGACCGTGAGGTCGATCCCCTGCTCCTTCGCAAAGGCGAGCAGGCCTTCCACATCCGTATCCTTGAGGGGGACGCACTCCGCCTGCTGCGCGATGCCGGCATTGCCGGGCGCGCAATAGATCTTCGCAACCTGCGGGGAGCGGCTGAGCGCATCCACGATGGCGTGGCAGCGTCCGCCGCCACCGACCACGAGCACTTTCTTGTCCTGGGCCATATCTCTTCTAATGCTTGAAATGTCTGATTCCGGTAAAGAGCATCGTGATGCCGAGCTCGTCGGCCTTGGCGATGGACTCCTCGTCACGGATGCTGCCGCCCGGCTGGACGATGGCGGTCACGCCGTACTTGGCGGCGAGCTCCACGGTGTCTCCGAACGGGAGGAAGCCGTCGGAAGCGAGGATGAGCCCCTCGGTGAATCCGGCCGCCTGCGCCTCCTTGAGGGCGATCTCGGCGGAGCCGACACGGTTGGTCTGGCCGGCACCCACGCCGATGGTATGGTTGTCACGCACCACGGCGATGGCGTTGGACTTGACGTGCTTGACGATGCGCCAGCCGAAGTCGAGGTCGGCGAGCTGCGCCTCCGTCGGCTTCACCTTCGTCACGCACATCTCCGGGGTGAGCGTCTCCATCGCAGTGTCGAGCTGCTGGGCCAGCATGCCGCCGTTGACGCCGACGTACTGCATCGGGGCCTTGGGCTCGCGGTTCATCGGGACCTCCAGCACGCGGAGGTTCTTCTTGGCGGAGAGGATCTCGAGGGCCTCCGGGGTGTAGGACGGGGCGATCACGATCTCGAGGAAGATGGGCTTCATCCCGAGGGCCACCTCGGCAGTGAGCTCGCGGTTCACGCCCACGATGCCGCCGTAGATGCTGACCTTGTCAGCCTCGTAGGCGGCCTGCCAGGCCTCTTCGATGGTCTGTCCGACGGCCGCGCCGCAGGGGTTCATGTGCTTGAGGGCCACGCAGAACGGCGCATCGAAGTCACGCAGCACGTTCAGGGCGGCGTTGGCGTCCTGGATATTGTTGTAGGACAGCTCCTTGCCCTGGATCTGGCGGGCGAAGGCGAGGGAATACGGAGCCGGCTCCAGGGCCGCGTAGAACTTCGCGGACTGGTGGGGGTTCTCGCCGTAGCGCAGGGGCTGCTTGAGGTCGTACTCGAGGAAGAGCTTCTCGTTCAGGCCGGCCTGGGCGCGCATGTACGTGGCGATGCACATATCGTACTCGGCGGTGTGGGTGTAGGCCTTGGCGGAGAGTTTGAGGCGTGTGGCGTCGGAGGTCTTGCCGCTCTCACGGAGCTCGGCGAGCACGGTATCGTAGTCGGCCGGATCGCAGACGATCGTGACGTCGCGCCAGTTCTTGGCGGCGCTGCGCACCATCGACGGGCCGCCGATGTCGATGTTCTCGATGGCGTCGGCCATGGTCACGCCTTCCTTGGCAATGGTCTGGCGGAAGGGATACAGGTTGACGCACACCAGGTCGATGGGCTCGATCTGCTGCTGCGCGAGCACCTCCATGTGCTCCGGCAGGTCGCGGCGCGCCAGGATCCCCCCGTGCACCTTCGGATGCAGGGTCTTCACGCGCCCGTCGAGGATCTCGGGGAAGCCCGTGACCTCGCTGATGCCGACGGTCTGCACGCCGTTGCTCTCCAGGAGCTTCTGCGTGCCGCCCGTGGCGATGATGGTCCAACCCAGTTCGCGGAGCCCCTGCACGAACGGCAGCAGGCCCGTCTTGTCGCTTACGCTAACTAACGCCCTCATAGATTCTTCAATAACTTTTGGATGGTTTCAATGTACAATGCATGTTCGATTTTCTGGCCGATCCGGTGCACTTCCTCCGGATCGTCGCCGTCGTACTCGAAGGCCCGCTGGGCGATGATCTTGCCGCCGTCCAGCACGGCGTCCACGTAATGGATCGTGATGCCGTAGACCTTGACCCCGTACGCGACCGCCTGCTCCACGGCGTGGGCGCCGCGGAAGGCCGGCAGGAGCGAGGGGTGGATGTTGATGATGCGTCCGCCGTAGGCTTCCAGCAGCACGTCGGAGACGATGCGCATGTAGCCCGCCAGGCAGACGAGGTCGATGCCCAGGGCGTCCATCCGGCGGATGATCTCCCGCTCGAAGGGCTCCTTGCCGCCGAGGTCTTTGGGTGCGGCGACAAAGGAAGGGATGCCGAAACGCTCCGCCCGCGCCACCACGGGCGCGCCGGGCTTGTCGCAGACCATCAGGGCCACTTCGGCGTCCAGGCGCCCGTCGGCGCAAGCCTGGGCGATGGCCTCGAAGTTGGTCCCGGACCCGCTGGCGAATACCGCTAACTTCTTCTTGCTCATTGCAGGATGATGTTGACGCCCGGCTTGTCCGTCACGCATCCGATCACGGATGCCTTCTCGCCGTGGGCGGAGAGGATGTCGATGGCCTGCTGCGCCTGCGCGGCGTCGAGCACGAGCACCATGCCGATGCCCATGTTGAAGATGTTGAACATCTCGCGGTGCGGCACGCCGCCCCACTTCTCCAGCATACGGAACACCGGGAGGATCTCCCAGCTGCCCTCGCGGATTTCGAGGCCCTGGCCGTCCCGCAGGACGCGGGGGATGTTCTCGTCGAAGCCGCCGCCGGTGATGTGCGCCACGCCGTGGACGTCGCACTGGCGGATGACGTCCAGCACCTGCTTGACGTAGATGCGGGTCGGGGTCAGCAGGACCTCGCCGAGGGTGCGTCCGCCGAATTCCGGCACCGGGTCGGAGTAGTGGTGGCGGCCGTCGGCGACGATCTTGCGCACGAGGCTGAAGCCGTTGGAATGCACGCCGCTGGAGGCGATGCCCACGAGGACGTCGCCCACGCCCACCTTGGTGCCGTCGATGAGCTTGCTCTTCTCCACGACGCCCGTCGTGAATCCGGCGATGTCGTATTCGTCGCCTTCGTACATGCCCGGCATCTCGGCGGTCTCGCCGCCCACCAGGGCGCAGCCCGCCTGGCGGCAGCCTTCGGCCACGCCGGCCACGATGGCCTCAACCTTGGCCGGGACGTTGTGGCCCAGGGCCACGTAGTCCAGGAAGAAGAGCGGCTCGGCGCCCTGCGCGAGCACGTCGTTGACGCACATCGCCACGGCGTCGATGCCGATGGTGTCGTGCTTGTCCATCGCGAAGGCGATCTTGAGCTTGGTGCCCACGCCGTCGGTCCCGCTCACGAGGACGGGCTCCTTGTAGCCGAGCGAAGCGAGATCGAACATCCCGCCGAAGGATCCGATGCCGCCCATCGAGCCCGGGCGGGCCGTGGAGGCGACGTGCTGCTTGATGCGGCGGACCACTTCGTAGCCCGCTTCCAGGTTCACGCCTGCTTTTTCGTAAGATTGTGCCATATCCGTTGTTAATCGTTTTCTACGTTTTCATCATACAGGAGCGTCGGGTATTCACCCGTGAAACACGCCTGGCAAGGGTCCGCGCAGCCGAAGCACGACTCGCGCGTGGACTCGGGGCTGAGGTAGCCCAGCGTGTCGGCGCCGATGGCCTGGCGGGCCTCCTCGAGCGTCCGGTGCGAGCAGAGGAGTTCCTCCGGGGTGGAGGTATCCACGCCATAGTGGCAGGTGAAGCGCATCATCGGGCTGGCGATGCGCACGTGCACCTCGGTGGCGCCGGCCTCGCGCAGCAGCTTGACGATCTTGAGCGAGGTCGTGCCGCGCACGATGGAGTCGTCCACCAGCACGATCCGCTTGCCCTGCACGATGCTGTGCACCGGCGAGAGCTTCATCTTGACGCCCAGCTCGCGCAGCGACTGCACGGGCTGGATGAAGGTCCGGCCCACGTATTTGTGCTTCACCAGGCCCATCTCATAGGGGATCCCGCTCTCCTCGGCGAAGCCCATCGCCGCGCTGAGGCTGGACTCGGGCACGCCCACGACTATGTCGGCCTCGACCGGATTCTCCCGGTACAGGCGCCGTCCGGCCTCCTTGCGGTAGGCGTGGACGTTGCAGCCGTCGATGTCGCTGTCCGGACGGGCGAAGTAGATGTACTCCATCGCGCACATCCGGTGGCGGTTAAAGTGGGAATAGAGGGTGCTCCGGATGCCGTGGTGGTCCAGGGTCACGATCTCGCCGGGCGTCACGTCCCGGATGAACTCGGCCCCCATGATCTCGAAGGCGCAGGACTCGCTGCTGACCACGTAGCCGTCGCCCATCCGACCGATGCACAGGGGCTTGATG
>Ga0310697_10003998_pt1 | contig 14704 bp, 21 predicted proteins | sample 172DNAGHGlowgp2_FD_203883 | JGI IMG/M metagenome (GOLD analysis project Ga0310697, IMG submission 203883) | Sheep rumen microbial communities from Palmerston North, Manawatu-Wanganui, New Zealand - 1728 DNA GHGlow gp2 (v2) (version 2) | ecosystem: Host-associated > Mammals > Digestive system >...
AGTCCATCATTATAATTTACAAATCTATCATCGTCCCACATAAGCCAATCTTTTTCCATCTTATGATTGGCTCTTGTACATAATTCATCAATATCGTGATACTCATCTTCTTTATCTAAAGAAGAATGCTTTGGAGTTACTGAAGGTGAACATTTTAAATCAGATTCGTAATAATCTAAGTCAAAATCTTCTTTAATTTTCATTTGTGAATTATTATCTTTTGATTCTTCAAAGACACCATCATCTTCTTTTGAAGCATCTACCCAGCCTGTATTCCAAGCATCTCTTTCTCCTGCGGTACCAAAGAATGGACAATCTGGTCTTTCTATTCCATCATAATAAGCTTTCTTACCGTCTTTATATATTTTATCAAGATGGTCTATCCAATAATTTATAGTAGATTCTTTTAAGTTATTTTTTACGAAATGAAGAAGAGTATGCTTTGGGAAACATCCGATTGCTTCTTTAAGTTGAATATCAATATAATCTTTTCTTGATTCAGTAACCAAAACTCCAGCGATTGGAGATTTAATTTCAGTACCATCAGCGATTAAATCAGTCTGAAGTGGTTCAAGATTTGAAGGAGCTTGATTCTGTCTCGTAATTGGGAATTCATTTGGAATCTGATTAAGATTAAAGCCAGAATCGTTAAATGATTGTCTATCTTTCATATTTTTTCTAACATAAGTGATAGTATCAGTTATTCCTTTTACATCTTGGCTATTTCTCTCTGGTTCAACTCTTTCATACCCATTATCCTGAGCCCCGCCAGCAAGAATTGTTGTATTTGCTGCATAAGGAACTATGAAATATTTAAGATTGAATCCCTGTGGTGCGATAAAATTAACCGCATTTAAAAAATCATCTATATTGTGGTCTTCTGATTGTAAAAACATAATATTTCCTTTTAAAATATGTTAATTATTTAGTTAATTTTTAATATATTACCTTTTATAAAGACTTATTATACTGGAATTGGAATACAAACATATTTCATTGATAATGGCTGGACTGAGAATTTAAAAGATGTTTCAAACGGAAATAACAATTAAAACGAATATAGTTGATATTCACCAATTTTTAAAAATGAATGAAGCTGAAGCAAAAGATAAGTTAATGAAATGGTTAAAACATTATGAAGGCTTTTCTCTTGATTATTCAAATTTTGTAGTTGGTAAGTTCATATTTAAACACAATACGGAAATTAATCCATATTCTGATGAAGAAAGTAAAAGATTAAGAAAAATATGTTCAGCCTGGTTTGAAATGCAAAGAATTAAAATAGAAAAAGTATCAATTTATTCACAATATATCTAACTTTTTTATTATTATTCATTATATAATAAATATGAAAAAAAATCTGCTTTGAATACCGAGATTCTCTTTGTCTTGATGGAAAGTTTCATAAACAGGAATGTATTGTGGAATCCATTGAAGAATGCAAAAGAATCTATGGTTTAGATGAGCCAGATGTTGAATATCATATTTTAGAAGTAAAGGAGATTTAAACTATGCCAGAGAAGGTAAAGAAGATTAAGGCTGCAATCAAGAACAAGACTTATGATTGGGAAGCTGCTATCAAAGGAGCTGCTGATAAGATTGCCTCAAATCCCGAAGTTTTACTTTGGAGGTAGCCCAAATGGACTTCAGAAAAGAAATAAATGATATGGTTTATGACCAGCCAAGAGAAGATGTAGTAAATATGTATAATTATACTCATTCTCTTTATGATAGACTTAGAAATAATCCAAACGATAGAAATTGGATTTTGGGTTATATAGATGAACCAACTGTTTCTGCTGGGTGTTCATATCTGAAAAAGACTATGAAGTTTTTATCTCGCAAGATTTCTTGGATAGATAGGAGAGCTGAACTTGACAAAGCCAGTGTTTAATGTAGCTCAGAATATTCTGAATGAAATTGAAAAAGCTGAATCAGTTAGTGAAACAATTGATTATATAATCAATGGTCTTGAAAATAATTCAGCTAATTGTTTACTTCAAATAGGTTATTCTGATGATGATAAAAATAATCAAAAATGCCTTTCATTTAGTAAAGATGATATTTCTAGAGCTAAAGAATTGATGGAATTGGTGAAAAAATGGAACGATGAAGATATTACCAATTTGAAAACTCAGTTTGAAAATTTATAAATAGGGAGAATATAATATGTGGTTAAAAATTGATGATGAAGTTATTTTTATGAATGGAGATTCAGTTTCTTCATTAAAGGAAATTCCAAAGAAAGTTTATAAAATTGATTTCAATAAACAAATGGGAATTTTCTTAAAGGAATCAGAAATCAAAACTGCCCACGGGAAAATTTACGGAAATTCACAGAATATTGCTGACCATATCGTTCAGGCATTTAAATTCAATGACCCAAATCGTAATATGGGTGTTTTACTCTCAGGCGGACGAGGTCTTGGAAAAACCTTGACTACTCGTCTTATTATTGAACAACTCAAAGATGATTTCCCAGTTATCATAATTTCAGAATTTTTGCCAGGATTACCAGATTTCCTTACCAATTTCAAGAATTGTGTTATTCTTATGGACGAATTTGAAAAGTTTATGGGTGGAAATGCAAATGGTGGAGATAACGAAGACGACCAGACAAAGCAGGAAACAATCCTTTCTTGTCTTGATGGAAATACTGGCTGTACTGGAAACCTCTTCCTTTTAACTGCGAATAATATTTGGAAAATTGATGAAAACTTGAAATCTCGTCCTGGCCGAATTCGTTATCATTATCGTTATGAATCAGAAAATGCTGATATTGTTCGTCAGTATTGCCAGGATAATCTTAAACGAAAGGATATTATTGAAGAAGTCGTAAAAACTCTTGGAGTTGCTAAATATGTATCTCTTGATATTATCACAGCATTTGTTGATGAATTGAATAACTTTCCAAGTCTTACTCCTACTCAGGCAATGGAGTACTTCAATATTGAATCTTCTGAAACAAAATATAAGATTTATATTGCTGCTGAAGTAAATGGAAAGCAAGTAGTATATGAGAGAACATTCAGAAATTATTTGTCAGAAGATTGGTGTACTCTTGGAAATAAATATCGTTCAAAATATGATGAAGATGAAACTGTACCAGCGATTATCTATGGAAAGGAACAGCTCGACCCTTCAGTTATCGACCTTCAAGATGCTTCAGATGGAATTGATGCAGATAATGTTCATATTCACTCAGTATTCATTGAAGACCCTGAGTTTGCTGGTTGGTCAAAGCGTTATAATAAATCAATGATGGTTTAGTTTTTATAATCTCCTTATTGATGGGAATGGCTGAAAAGTCATTCCCATTTTTTTTTGTTAATTAATTATACTAGATATATAAAATTTAAATTGGAGTAGTATATATGAAAAAGATAAATGAGAACGCAAATTTATCTGATAGATATTATATAGAAGCGCCAGAAGAGCAGGCAGACGCTGAAAGATTTGATACTGCTGTACAGGATATGGATTTGGTAACACCAGAATCAAATTGGTATGATTTTGATAATACTTTCATTGCTACAGTTGAACAGATTAAAGCAATGGTTGAAGATTATGGAATTGAGCCAATAGTTTATGAAAACTTTGATGAACAGAATGGGCCTCACGGAAGAATCTATGATGTTTATTCTTTAGTTTTCGATGCTGAACCGTTATCTGAATGTGTCTGCGCTGGCCAAGCTTGTGGTAATGGAACAATATCTGATTTCGTACCAGAAAATATGAGAGCTGTTGTTGATATTCGTGATAAAGATAAAGACGAACTGAAAGAAACTAAAGAGGTTCCAGCAGAAAATCCAGCTAATTTCAGATATAAGAATGAAGAAAATAATATTGAGTTTGAAAAAAGAAATCCAAACAAAATGAAAGTTAATAAAAAATTACCTGAATCTATAGAAGACCCAGCTTTTAAAGATGGATATGATTCTTATATGGATTGGATTAAAGGCCCACACGGAGAAGAAGAGCCAGCTAGCTGGATAGGTAAAGGTAAAGCATTTTGGGACGGAGTCTATCAAGCCAAAGCAGATAAAGAAAAGAAAGATAAAGAATTCTGGTTGAATTATAAAAGGGAAGAGCATCCATTAAGTTGGTATTTTGACCCAGCAAATAATCCTAGAATGCCAAGAAATGAATCAATGGAGAATAATAAAATGATAACAAATAAAAGAGTTGAAGAATCTTTTAAAAAAGTTTTAGAAACGAAGGAAGTTCCAGCTGAGAATCCTAATAATTATTATTACGGAAAGGCTGAAAAAAATATTGAATACTCACAAATAAATCCCGATAATATGAAGGTAAATAAGAAATTACCTGAATCAAAGCTCGTTGAACATTTTGACTTTGAAGATGACGATGATTTAGGTTATGACGACTTCGATTATGATGGTGAGATGGAAGATTTTAATGGTGGAGAAGATTTCTACGATGAAGGCTGGGACGAATATACAGATTCAGCAGCAGAAATGTATGATGATGAAATTGAAAATGAAATAGCTGATACAATGCCAACAAGAACCCCAATTCTTAATAAAGAAACTGATGAATATGACGACCTTCAAGATTTTGAAAGTGATTATACAAGAACTGGAAAAGGCGATTTTGACTGGATAGTTAATTATGATAAACCAAAGCCAATTGAAACAGCTATCGACCCAAAATATTTTGAATCAGAAACTCACGCTATCCCTAGAAATATGAGAGAATCTAGAGCACTTCCTGGTGGAATGCTGAACTCAGAAGAAAAAACAGCTTATGAAGATTTTTTAAGAGAAAGACATCTCAAGCAGGATAAAGTAAAGAACAAGGAATATGGAAAAAATAAACTTGGACTTTATGATGATGAATGTGGAGAGAATGGTTGGCATAACTGGGACGGAACAAAAATCGAAAGAAAAAGATAATTGAGATTTTGATATAAAAAGAAAGAGTAGGAATTAATCCTACTCTTTTTTATTTTATATGTTATATTCTTTTATTTGTTTTATTCTAAAGAATGTTTTTGCGCAAATTAATAAACTTAATATCAAAACTGGAATATCAACAGCCATATCTCCAAAAACTCCAATTTTATTTTGAAAATAATTATAAATGCATAAGAATCCTACAATATAAATTAAATGATTAAATAAAATAAATGATTTCTCAATTTCAAGTTTAATTGAAAATAAAGTCTCTACTAATAAAATAATTGTGAAAGATGTTAAGTATACTAACCAATTTTCAGAAACTATAGCATATAATGAAAAGAAGAATGAATATGCTTTATAAATATTAGACTTCCATTTATCTTTTGATGATTGTACTCTGGTCAATAAAAACATAGAATTTAATTGAATAATCATCATTGTAATTATCGGAACACAATCTAAAATATTCAAATTACATACACCATTTAAAAGAATACAGAAAGCGGATGCAATTATTAAAAATATATCTCTTATATATGTTTGATTGGAAAAATACAAATCACAAAGCCACATAATAGAGTATCCGATAAAAAAGATTTCAGCTAAAGATAGAATATTAAATATTATTGGAAACGCCATTTTGACTCCTTAAAATCGCATTTGTTTCTATTTCTTCCATATCTTTATTTCGTAGCCAAAATAATACTTTACTTGAGAAAATAGATTTTAAGAATAAAATAATAGTAATTAAAATTGTAATCTCATAAGTGCTATGAAAATTAAAATAAGATAATGAAATTAAGATAAATTCATAAAACAAGAAAAAGAAAACTGGGTGATTTGCTGATTTTACGAAATATGAATGAGACTTTTTATAATAACTTTTTCCAATAGATTTTATCCACATTGTACCTAAAATTATTAAAGGAATAAACTTTAATAATACCAATATGGAATATATTATATTATTGCTTTCTTGGAAAATCACATAATTTCCAAGTCCAGCTAGTAAATAAAATAAAAGCTCAGGATAAGAAGTAAACGTTAACGCTGGAGTATATATTTCTCTAAATATCGGGCAGCAACAGGCAAAACAGATATTTAAATAACAAAGAAATTGAAGAACTGAAGTTATAATTAATTCATTCTTTATTTTTGTAAAGTTATATTTCTTGATTAAAAAGATTGCTCCTTGATATATTGCATAAGTATGGGAACAATAAACAAAGATGATGGATTGTACATCAAGTGGCTTCTTCAAAACTACATATATAATTGCGAAGAAACATTGAAGAAGAATCAGAATACAAGATATAAAATAATTGAAAAGATAAGTTGAAGCAAATCCTAAATATGGCTTTCTTAAGTCGGCGCATAATTCACTTCCGACTTTAATTATTGAATATGAGATAAAAAGTAATATTATAAAAGCGTAAAATAAATTAAAAGCTATATTTAACATTTTTCTTTTATAACTCCCAAATCAATATTTGGGAAGTCTCTCGCGATGATTGCATCTCTATTTTCTGAATATTCCGATTCAATTTTATCAAATTGTGCTTGATATTCAATTCTCAACTTTTTAGCGTGATTTAATGATGATTGGAGAGAATCTCTAAATTTTGATTTTGTTTTTTCTATGATTTTTCTAACTTCGGTTGGTTTTTCAATAAAATTAGGTGCCAAGTCAGCGGCTTCCACTATTTTTGAGAATGTTGAATCATAAAGTCTTGTTAGAGTATCTTCTAATTGTTCTGGTGTTTTCTCATTTAATCCATTTAATTTAAGAATTGATAAGATTTCTTCGTCAACATCTTCAAATAAATCAGAAAACCAATAAGAGAAAAGCCTTACTCTAGTATCGTGTATATCTTCAACACCTAAAAGAATTTGATATTCTTTTCTAACATCTATTCTATATGATTTAAGTCTAGCACAGAAATCTTGTTTTTGTTCAGAAATTAATCGCTCTTTTAAATTATGAATACTTTCGTTCTTTTTGATTGCAATATCTGGTAAGTCAATGATAAGATTAATAAGTCCAGTTAATTCTTGATTAGATGAAATAAATAAAGCTGGATGCTCAATCTGTTCTTCTAATTCTTCATCACCTTTTTTATTTTTTCCTTTTTTACTTGCTTTCGCTCTTAAACCATCTTTTGTTAAATCTATATCTTTATTTAAGAGTTTGTCTACGAGTCTATAAATTCCTATAGATAAAAATACTACTAAAGCTATTAAGACCAAAAATACGAAAATAAACGCAATTGGGTGGTCTGATATTAATGCAACTAACTTATCCATTTTAAATTATATCCTCAAACATAACTACCTGATATTTTTAAATATGAATATTTAGTTAATTAATTTAAAAAAAATTAAAATTTAAATAAAATTAAGAAAAATATATTTTTTATCTATCATTTAAATTTACACTATCGTTTTGCGAAAAATTCAGGTATTTGTGAAAAAAATTTATAATTTTTTGTTATATTTGTTCAGTTAATATAATTTCATTATGAAATATCCACTTTGTTTCCCTGTATATAAGCATAGAAAAACTACAATTTTAGATAGATTAGATGGACTTGAAAATCCGCCTGATAAGATTTATTGTTTTATGTATGATTTTGATAAAGAAAATTATAATCTTGATGATTATAAAGGCATTAAAAATCTTACAATAGTTTCTGTGCCCGATGAATATAAATCATCTATGAAAATGAGATTATTTATGCAGAATTATCTTACTGAACAAGGTGTTAAGAAATTTTGGATGCTTGATGATGATGTAAGTAATATTCAAGTATTATGGAAACAGGAAAATAAAGGACATATCAATAAGGTAAATCTTACAGAGGCTTATGAATATATTGAAAACTATTCTGATGAAAATGATATATCACTTATTGGTCCAACATTATCTTCAGTAAAATTCTATTGGGCTAAGGGGATTAATGATTTTTCAGGTAATGGAATGCCAGCAGGAGCTACTTTGATAAATAATGAAAAACTCCTTTCTGCTGGGGTTCATTATACTGGAGATGCTTCAGTCAATGAAGATTATGAAATATGGATTAATACAAGAAGAGCTGGATTAAAGGCTGGAACTCTTGATGGAGTATTATTAAAACTTTCAGAAACAGAGAATGGAAGAGGCTCTTGGGTAGCTAATGAAGCAAATTTCAAAATCCATTTGAATAATTATCTGAAATTCGGAAACGATTTTAAATTATTTTGGAATGAAAAAACAGATGATATTTGTGCTACAAGACCTAGGGGTAGATGGGTTGAAAAGGAAAGAACTTGGCATCAAGGATTAGTAGATAAATGCCACGAATATCTTAATGAAAAAATAACAAAAGAAGATTTTAAAAATTATTTGCTTAATTTAGGAAAAAAATATTAATTTTATATTGGAGGTTGTGTTATGAAAAACACAAAGTATACCAGAAAATGGTTCTCACCAAAGGCACTTAAGAAATATGCCTATGGTTATGTAGATGGAAAAGAATTACCAACTGACCTTCCTGCAGATGAAAAGGAAAAGGTTATGGAGATGGTAGAAGCCATCAAGTTCGTAAATGAGTACACAAAAGAGAATAAGATTGTGACTGAAAGATTAAGAACTTATTATGTTGGCGAGACAATTAAATGTGATGCCGGGTTTGAAGTATGGGCCCCTTGTAGGGGAAAGCCAACTGGAACAATTGTAGCAATCCCGACAGATTTTGGAATCGCAGTAGGAATTTCAAAGATTTCTAAAGACGAGAAATATCCAGTAGCGATTGTTGGACAGTATCTCGCTTTGAAAGATGCGATAGCAGCAAAGGAATCAGCTGAGAAATCTGGTTCTTATAAATCAGATGAAAAGAAATCTGTTGTTGCAACTGATGGAAGATTCAATCTTTTGAATGGACACGAAAAGAAACAATTTGAAAGATTCACTTTGAGAACTAAGTGCTATTTCTATCCCGAAATTTATTCATTCTCTCGTGGAGAAAATCCTGTTTCTTACCCAAATTATGATGAAATTCATCGTAGACAGGTTCTGATTCTTGGGGAAGATAAAGTTAACTCAATGAAGCCAAAGCCTTCAAAGAAAAAGAATAAGAAATAAAACATATAGGCCAGGATTTACATTCCTGGCCTTTTTCATTATATTATAAATATGAAAGTGGTAAAATATCAAAAACTATTTTTCAGTGAGCCAAAACAAGTAATTTATAGAGCAGATGGTAGATGGAAAAAATGGATGTCTATTTTTGGATTAGAAATAGCTCCTGGCCCAAAAGTAGTTTTCTATAAATCAGGTCGCACCTTCTTGAGTGAGCCACTTTCCAAAGTCGAAAAACTTCTTTATTATGATTTAGATGGAAATTATGAAAGTACAAAAGGAGAGCCTCATTCTGTTAATCTTTTTGAAGATTATGAATATAATGATATATGGAATTATTTAAATGAAAATACTTAATTGTTTACCAGAATATTTTATAGAAGGCATCGAAAATTTATATATAAATACCACTAATAATAGTGGAAGTTCATATCATAATATTAAATATATTCATTCTGATAATAATTCATTTATTTTTGGTGGAGTATTTTGGGATAAAGTAGACCGATATGTATATGATATTAAATGTATAAATAAGATTCTAATAAATTCAATATCCGTCACTGATATTTTTATGTTACCTTGGAGAGAGCCTCTTCCTACAAATAATATTTGGGAGCAATTATGAGAGTATACGCCTCTCTTGATAAAGATTTCATTGAAAATATAAAATTTATTCGCATACAAATTGATAAATGGAGTTCTACTCAATTTCAAGATATTATATCAATTAGAATAGATAAAGATAGACTTTTTATAAATTTTTATGATATATTCGGTAATAGTAAAAAGGTATTTTTTAGAAATGACGAAATTGATAGATGGGAAATAAAAACAAAAGAAGGCACTTATTACAATTATCCATCAATAAAGCTAATACCTTTTCAGATTCAGCCAGAAAAAGATTTTAATAATATTTGGAGAGACATTCTATGAAAATATATTCAGAAGGCGAAGAAATTTGGAATGGCTCAATGGATATTTTTGTTAAAATGAAATTAACTAACTATGAGAAACATTATAGATTTGTTGATAAAGTTTATTGGAAAAAAGGAGATTTTTATATAATCTATCTTACACCTAATGGCTATAAAAAAGATTGTTTTGAAATTAGAGATATTAAATCTTTAAAATATCGATGTTCGGGAGATTTTAAACTTAAAAAATTAAAGCTACCATTAATATATAACGGAAAGCTCAATAAGATTTGGAAAAGGCTTATTTGGAAATGAGAATAATTAAAGAAGAGTTGAAAACATTTGGAGCAACTCCTAATCATATAAGCTATCATCTTATAGATAATGGCCAATGGGGTGGAATTTCCAGTATTTATGCAATAAAATTAAGACAAGAAAGAGATGGGGAATGGGTATATCTTTTTTATAATTCATTATTTGCTATAATGACTGATAATTCTTGTTTATGTCTTCCGCAAAGAAATATTAATCAAATGTTTATTTTAAAAGATGATATAAAAACTGAAATAAAATTCGATATGGATTTTGGCAAATTAGAATATAATAAGTTAATATTTTCTAATCTATGGAAATAATAAAATTAACTGAAGAAGATTTCAATTATATTAAAAAAATATTAGATATTTGGAAAGAGCAATTTGATTCTATTATGGCTTTGCCTTTTGAAGAACAGAGAAAGAATTTAATCGAAATAACAGAAAATTATCTGAAAGAAAAATGGCCTGAAGTTAAATATAAGATTTTGGATTATAAAGGAAACTTAGATATTCCAAAAGATAATATCGCTTTTTATATCGGGAAAGATAAGCCAGAATTATATATTTATATTACTCAATCTGGCCCATTACTTTTTGATTCATATAGATATGATGCTTATGATAAAGGCCCATTTGAAAGACCAAAATGGGATTAATGATTATTATTAGAATGATAACTCATTCTTCTACCAATATCACATAAATCATTATCCATTGAGTCTGGTTTCACAAAATTCCATACTCGTACCATCTTTTTTCCACATTTTTCACAGTTTGGACATTCTACTTTAGAATCTGATTTTATTTCTTTTGTTTCACCACAATCATTGCATTTAAATGTAAATTTCATTATTTCTTAAGTCCTGTTGTTAATTCTTTATTTTTTAAATTTTCTTCTTCTATAATAACCTCTAAAGATTTACCATAGACATTTTTAATGGTTTCTTTATTGATAATATTATTAAACTCAAATTTTCCTTTTTTAATTGGATTATATGGTAGCTCCATTAAATATTTCTTATGAAAAGAAAATCCAACTTGATATAATGGAGATAATTGATTCCAGTCAAAAACATAAGCTCGTTTATCTGTTCTATCTATATCAATACCAAGTATAACTAAAGTTTGGATATTTTCACATTCTGAATAAGCTCTTAAATAAGCATCTTGATGAGGCTCTACTGCTTTTAATGAAAATGCTGATAAAGATTTCAGAAATTTTGCTTCCCAACAAGTAAAGAAAAACTTATCATCTATATTTAACATACCAATTCCATCAAAGCATCGTTGAGATGATGAAGCGAACATCCCACTTGGGTCGGGAATTTTAAATCCATTAATTAAGCTATTTTTGATTATAGTACAGAACTCAGCTTCTGATTTCATAAAACCTCCAATATATAAATTTAGTTAGGAGTATTTTATGTTATTTAAATCATCGTAATTTATAATTTCATTTAATGTTTTATTTTGATATTTAATTTCATTATTTGATGCGATATACCAATTATTAAAATTTTTGGAATACCTTGAGTGTACCGATTCAGTAATATCAGCTTTAAATGTACCAATACAATATGATTGATTTTCAGTAGTGTTTCTTACAGATAAGCTACCATAATTACCAGAAAAATATACGTAAGTTCCAATACTAGAATAATCACTACTTTCACCATTCCAATAATTTGGGCCTAAATGTAAATCAACACTATCATATCTATATGATGTATCACCCATACCTCCGCTATATTGTGAGCCGCTACTTATAACAGAGTAGACTCCAGCTCTAGGAAAAGAAGTTGAGCCTTCAGTATAATCAACAAAATCAAAAAGTGCATATACTGCGCCACCACCATTACCATAGGAATAATAATAACTATATGCTCTTCTATAACTAGAAGTATGATATGATACGGAAGTTGGCATTCTGAAATTTGAAACATAAACTCTAAGGCCACTTCCATTAGTTGTAACTTGATAATCCCCTACTTCAAGTTCAACATTATTAGTGCTATAGTTATAATTACTACCTTGAGAATCATAACCGCCACCTTGATAAGTTTCAATTTGAATCCTTGGCTTTTTATCAGAAAATAGAGTATAATCATAGATTCTAAATCTTACATTACCTCCACTTCCACCAGCTGCTCCATAAGTAGGGTCATAAGATGTGCCTCCACTCCAAGAAACTTCTGATTTATCATATTGAATAGCATAGGCATATCTTTCAATAGCATTTACAGTAACATATATTTTATCTGCATCTCTTATGTGATTAGGCGCCCACACACTATTTTCTCCAATATTCAATTTTTTATAACGAGTACTATAGTTTCCACCGTCTTGATTACTTATTATTTTTACTATTGGAACTCTATATGAGTTTTGAGTATAATCATAAAATTCAATATAGCATCTACCAGTTTGTCCATACCCTGCTCCCCAAGTTCCAGTTTCATATACATATTCAGATATATATTTATTTGGAGTAGCTGTATATTGTAATCCTAAATTATCATCTGGTAAAACTTCCCCTTTAGTAATTACTGAAGAATCGTGAATATACCAAGAACTTTTAGGCTCATTAGATTTATCTACTTTAGAATTATTATAATACCATTCTTTTGGATAAACCATAAATGTTCTACCATTAGAAGAATAATATCTTAAAGCTACTGGATAGGTTCCGCTAATAGAAGGCCCAGTACTACCAGGTCCTATTTCTAAACTATTATATCTGATTCCTGTTGCTGAGCCTTGAGTATAATATCCCCAGCCAAATGATTGAGTTCTTCTCCAGCCATCATAAGAATAATGAGTATAAATATCAGTACCAGAATCATATCTATCTAATGGTAAAGCTTCACTTACTACATTATTATCAAATTCTTCTCTAATAGATGTTTGACTATATCTTGAATATTGATTTGTGCTAATATTATATCTAAATGTCGCTGAAAATGGATAATATCTTTTTCTGAATGAATCATTGATATTTTTTATATCATCATTTGGCTGATATTTTAAAATGCCAATACCATTAGTTCTATGTCTAATAAATCCGCTTGATTCTCCATATCTAACTGGAATTACAAATTGCTGAGTTGCTTGATTTGCTACAATCCAGCTATTCTCTGTCATTGAATTTTCTATATTTTCATTTAAATTATTGAATACTAATGCTACATTTTTATTATCTACTGAATTTTGTAATAATCCAATTGGTTTCTTAGCTATAGCTAAAAATGTATATTCCTGTGAATCAAAATTAAAATAAAAACCGGAATGAGCCACTTCAAAATGGCATTTTATAGATTGTTTAATATTTGAATTATTTAATTTATTTGTAATATCAAGATTATTTATAGTAATATTATTATTAAAATTTAAATCTTTAAATTGATTTATTCCAATAGTCCCATTATCCCAAGAGTGCCAAACATCATTATTATTTACTAAAATAACAACCTTATATTTCATATTTACTGATTGCAAAAAATCAATATTTTCTATTGAATTATTATTTTGCCATTCTGATTTTATTTTATCGTAAATAGAAGAAATATTTATTGTTATAGAAGAAATTATATATTTTTCAGTATTTTGGCTTATAGCGTAATTAAATACTCCTGCTGGTAATGTAAAATTATAAATCATATATATATATATATATATATATCCGTATTAATTTAGTTTGCTAGTTAAATCTTCAATATAAATGAGTGCTTCTGAAATACTTTTTTCTACATCATTTTCACCTTTAATTTTCCATACTCTATTAAAGTGATTATCATTTTCACAAATGACTGATACTTCTTCTTTTAAGTAATCAATATTAAAGATAATTTTTACGTTTTGCATTCTTATTTATCCTTTTTAGTATTTTAATATTAAATTAGTAGACTAATTTTATATGGATTTTTGATAAAATACATACTAATTAAAATAAAGGAACAAATTAATGGAAAGATTTAATATTGCTAACGGTACATTTTCCAATTTTTTGAATGATGGTTTTACTCTTCAATTAGGAGAAATGTTTGCCGATTATGCAGGCGACCACGTTAAATTATTCATAGGAAATGCCGAAGGTACCTATGATGTTTTCGATTTTGCAAATAAATCAGAAGCTGTAGTATTCGTTCCTACTTCTTCATCAAGAGATATTTCAGCTCAAGATGTTTTTGATGATACAAATATCTCAAGTGTTTCTGATGGACTTGCAAAATTATTTTTAACTAAAGCTGATATTGACCCATCTACTCATAAGATTCTTTTATCTCAAATACCGGAAACAATTGCTGGGGGTTTGGATTCACAGGGAACATATAATAAACAAACTCTCCCAACAGCAGCAGATAAGCATTCTAATGATGTAGATAATTCTTTATATAATGAACAACTTCAGAAATTGGTAAAGGGAGATTTTTG
>Ga0310697_10003999_pt1 | contig 14704 bp, 10 predicted proteins | sample 172DNAGHGlowgp2_FD_203883 | JGI IMG/M metagenome (GOLD analysis project Ga0310697, IMG submission 203883) | Sheep rumen microbial communities from Palmerston North, Manawatu-Wanganui, New Zealand - 1728 DNA GHGlow gp2 (v2) (version 2) | ecosystem: Host-associated > Mammals > Digestive system >...
TTTGGATATCTTGTCTTAAGAATACTTAGTTTTTCAAAACTAATATCCTTATATCCTTCTGGCATAACTCCTAATAATCTTCTTAATTTATCAAGAGTTGCCAATGAATCATCTTCAAGTACCTCTTTTTCGCTTTCCTTTATTTTATCAAAGCAATAATCAACTGTACTTAGGAATAAATCCTGCTTGTCTCGAAATGTATTGTAAATTGTTTTTTTACTCATACCCAGTTCGGCAGCGATGTCATCCATGGTGAATTTAATCCCTTTTCTGTTAAACACTTCAATAGTAGCTTCGATAATCTTATTTTTTAATAATCTTGTTTTCGTAGCCATATTTTCCTCCTCACTATAGGGTTTCGTAAAATGATAGAGTATATAATATATTATAGTAAACTTCACCCTATTTTTCCATACCAAACAACCAAATTCAGAAAACTATTTGACTAAGAATCGTTTCCTTTATAGCTTTATTTTAACACCAATCTTTCTTTTTTCAAGAAACGTTTTTTACAAATTTGGTTTCCGTTTTTTGTGCATTTTTACCTACGCATTTGCCAAAGTACTTTTTATAGTGGGTTGTTCATTTTTTTCACAAGATGTGGTATACTAGAATTGGCTGTAAGTATGATTTTTTACGGAAGGTATAATTCATATTTATAATTTATATGCTTGGGGGTGGATTATGAAATTAACTTTTATCGGGGCAGATCATGAAGTAACCGGCAGCGCTCATTATTTGCAGGTCGGCGACAAAAATATAATTGTAGATTACGGCATGGAGCAAGGTGTAAATCTATATGTAAATCAGGAACCACCTTTTACTCCTGCAGATACAGATTATGTGTTTGTAACACATGCACACATCGACCACACTGGTCTTTTACCTTTGTTATATAAACAAGGTTTTAGAGGCAAAGTCTTCTGTACAGTTGCCACTTTTGAATTATGTTCCATTATGCTTAAGGACTGTGCACACATTCAGCAGTTTGAAGCAGATTGGCGTTCAAGAAAGAATAGACGTAGTGGTAAGGATTTAGTTGAACCACTTTATGATTTCGACGATGTTGATGGTATTCTTGGATTATTTGAAGGCTACCATTATAATGAAGAGATTAAAGTTTGTGAAAATGTTAAAATTAGATTTGTTGATGCTGGTCATCTTATAGGTTCCGCTTCAATTGAGGTTTGGGCTACAGAGAATGACATTACCAGAAAACTTGTATTTTCAGGTGACATTGGTAATTTCGACCAGCCACTTATCAAAAATCCAACATATATAGATAGTGCCGATTATGTTATTATGGAATCTACATACGGCACAAGATTACATTCGGATGAAAAACCTAATTACGATGGCGATTTGGTTAGTATAATTAGAGATACATTTGCTAGAGGCGGTAACGTTATTATCCCTTGTTTTGCAGTAGGTAGAACTCAGGAAGTTTTATATCACCTAAGAAAGATCAAAGAGTCTGGTGTTCTTCCTGAATTTAATGATGCAACAGTTTATGTGGATAGTCCACTCGCTGTCGCAGCAACTTCTGTTTTTAATGAAAAGAATAGAGAATGTTTTGATGAAGAAACTTTAAGTCTTATGGATCAGGGTATTAACCCTATTGAATTTAAGGGACTTCGCCTTTCAATTACAACTGATGATTCAAAGGCTATTAACTTTGACCCTAAACCTAAGATTATTCTTTCAGCTTCGGGTATGTGTGATGCTGGTAGAATTCGTCATCATTTAAAATATAATTTATGGAGATCCGACAGTACAATTGTATTTGCTGGATATCAGTCAGTTGGAACACCTGGCCGCACCATTTTAGACGGTGCTAAGTCAATTAAAATCTTCGGAGAAGAAATTGCAATCCAAGCTAAGATTACAAAAATTGAAGGTATCAGCGGACATGCAGATAGAGCCGGTCTTCTTAAATGGGTAGAATCTTTTAAGGAAAAACCAAAAGAAATATTTGTTGTTCATGGTAATGACACTGTTACTGATGAATTCGCCGCTCTTGTTTCTAATACTTTTGATATTAAAACTGCTGCTCCTTATTCAGGTGCTGTATTTAATTTACTTACAGGCAAATTTGAATTCAAAGGAGTTAAAGAACCTATTAAAAGAAAACAGGTTAGCACTAATAATGTATTCAACAGACTTATTGCGAACGGCGAAAGACTTATGTCTGTTATCAGAAAGAACGAAGGTTGTGCAAATAAAGACTTAGCTAAATTTGCTGACCAAATTAAAGAGTTATGTGATAAATGGGACAGATAGTTGCATTTTGATACTAAGTGCAATTATTCTTTACATACGTATAAATGATTTATGCTAGATTATTATTAATATGGAGGATTTATTATGGGACTTTTGGACAGTTTAAACAAAGCTGCCGAAGAGGAAAAATATGCTAAAGAATTAGCAGCTAGTGCTGATTCTTCAAATGATAGTAGCGAGAATGCTACTAAGTCTAAAATTCCCGTATACTATAGTGAGGTTGTCAACTTAGGATTTAACTGCGAAGTTTCCTTTAGAATATGTGGATATTTTAAAACATTGCATTCATATATGTATTCCTGGATATATAGTCATGATAGAGAATTACTTTTAGATTCTTTTGACAAAATGCATGATATTTTATCCGGCGAGGTTGAATTTTTACCAGATACAAATATGATAAGATGTAAAAAATTTAATATGTCATTTCACATCAAGGCAAGAAGGGATGAACTTGCAAACTCCCTTGGTTCTTTAAGAGATGACGCTTGTAAGGAGGCTTTAGAAGAACTTCGTAGTCGTGCTTCACATTTAGCTGACAAGACCGAAAACTTATTTAACAGTCCTCTTTCAACATTATTTATTTACAAATTAAAATTTACGAATGACTGGGAAGCTGATAACGACTATGTTCAAAGAATGTTAGATAAATTGTCTTCGCTTTATAAAAGTGGTCGTTTCACACTTTTAATCGTTCTAGAAGCTGCTCATGCTTATAAATTTACGCTTCCAGAAAGTGAACATTTACAGATTGCCACGGTTCCAAACTTTACTAATCTTAATAATGTTCAGGAAGGTAATACTACAAACGACGGTTGGAAAGAAATAGAGGATAAATTCTTTAAAAAGGTCCTCTTAAGATAATTGATGTACATTTAGGAAAGATGTATTCCGTTGTAATAATTTAATTTTATTTTATTAAAAAAGACCATGCTAATATCACATGGTCTTTTTTTCTACTACTGCACCTTTTATAAAATTCAAAATAACTTTATATCCTTCTGCATTATAATGTAATCCATCAGATATATAAGCTGATCTTGCATTTCCATTATCATCTCTCATGGTGCTTGCTATATCAAGATATATCAAATCTCCATAAACATTACACATTTCATATATCTTCGCATTATAAATTCTTGCATTTTCATTTGAAAAAGTTGGATGATTAATTGAGAAAGCCTCGCCCATAGGAAGAATATTTTCTACATATATTATAGCACCTGGATGACACTCCTTAATTTTATCTATTATCACTTCTAAATCCTGTATGAATTTATCCGCATCTCCAAGTCCCAAATCGTTCGTTCCATAACCAACATAAAAAATATCATAATCTGCATACTCTATGGTTTCTAATATATTTCTATAATATCCATCACCAAATGTATACTCTCTTTCATAACAAGCCGCTGCCGCTGTTGTACCAACTTTAAAAAATCCATTCCACTTAGGCAATCCAGAAAATTGTAATAATCCCTGAGTTCTAGAATCTCCTAAGAAACATACATTTTCAAAATATGAATCATCCACCTTGTCGCATTTTGCTTTGTACTTACTAAAGTTATACCAACTATTATTAAAATGTGCATGCTTGTATGCGACTTCCTGATCTAAAACAAAAGGTTCCTTATATGATTCTTCTGTTTCCAAATAATTACTTTCATTTGAAACATGTCCAGTTTCATTTAAATGGACTTCATCTTTTTCATTATTTTTTATTATGTTCTTATTAACCCATAGCAACGCTATCGTCGTTACTGCGACGACCATTATTAAAACAGCTACACATATTACAGCGTCTAAATGTTTCGCTTTGGATTCATATCTTTCATCTCTCTCTTTTATCTTCTTACTCATTTCTCTTTTCCTTATTAGTTCTCTTGTATATTTATAAATATCCCCGCGTGTTACTGTACAACTTTATTTATAGAATGTCAACTATTCTTATTTTTTACAGACATAAAAATACACCCCAGAATCCATATAGGACGATTCATAGGATGTATTTATACTAATTCATTTGATTTTAATTATTTTCTTTCATCTCTATCTGATAGCTTCTGACTTGCATAAATCTTAGGAACTATTAATCCCTTCTTAACCAAACGAGCATTTACAAACTTATCTACAAGGTTCGCTACTACTGCTACGATTGGAACACCAAGGAACATTCCTAATATACCTCCAGCCCAGCCACCTAATGTAACAGCAAATAATATCCAGAATGGACGAAGACCTGTTTTATCACCTAAAATCATAGGTCCTAATATAAATCCATCAAACTGCTGTAAGATGATAACTAATATAACAAACTTCACTAAACTTCCTGGAGCAACTACTAGTAATAATAAACCTCCAATAAAGCCTCCAATAAATGGACCAATATATGGAATCATGTTTGTTATTCCAACTACCATACTAACGATTAATGCATAATCAATATGTAATACTGTACATACTACAAAACATATAACACCAATAATTGATGAATCAATAAACTTTCCTATAATAAAGTCACTGAATATATCATTGCTTTCACGTAAATTTGAAATTATTATCCTAGCATGTTTCTCACTAAATATTGCATAAATAAGTCTCTTTAATGAGCGAATCATTGATTTCTTATCAAGTATTAAATAAAATGAAACCACAAATCCCATTAATATATTATAAATCCAAGATAATACTGATTTTGAAGTACCATATATCTTAGTTCCAATATTTGTAGCACTATTCTGAATAAAATCAATGGCTGTTGGATATGCACTTTCCAATGATTTTTCTATTCTTTCCAAATCCAAGTCTGGATACTTCTTAGCTGTTTTTTCAAACCAATCATATGCTTTATCTGAAAATGATTTTGCGTTTTCAACCAAATCGTTAACACTATTTAAAATATTAGGAATAATATAAACTAATAAAGAAACAATTACTCCAACAAATATCACATATGATATTAAAATTGAAAAATACTTTCTAAATTTAGCACATTTTCCTCTGAACAACTTTTTAAAAGCCTTGTGATATAGCCAATTGTATAATGGATTAATACAATATGCTATAAGTATACCAACCATAAATGGAGCAAGTCCGTTAATCAGATCTTTAAGAAAGTCCAAGGTTTCAGCAAAATTAAAAATAGCTTTTACTAAAATGGCACAAACCGAAACGACTATTATCGTATAAATACTTATGGTAAAATACTTGTCACTTCTCTTAAAAACCAGCTTTCTTCTTTCTTCTTCCATAATTTCCTCCGTATAAATCTACTTATATTAAAGTATAACAAGAATTAACCAATAAAACAAGGCAAGTTTTTAAACCGTAACCTTCCGGTTCCTTCGCTGCTTATCGCAATGAACCACGTACAGCTCGTAAGCCTTCGGCTTCCTTCGCCGCCTATCTCAATGAACCACGTACAGCTCGTAAACCTCAGGTTTACTTCGCTGATGCGGCATTCGCCGCATAAAATAAATGAATTTATTTTCATAGCAATGAGCCACGTACAGCTCGTAAACTTTCCGGTTCCTTCGCTGCTTATCGCAATGAACCACGTACAGCTCGTAAGCCTTCCGGTTCCTTCGCTGCTTATCGCATTGAACCACGTACAGCTCGTAACCTTCCGGTTCCTTCGCTGCTTATCGCATTGAACCACGTACAGCTCGTAACCTTTCGGTTACTTCGCTGATGCGGCATTCGCCGCATAAAATAAAAAGAAAAGAATTTGCCTTGAAAGCAAGCTTTCGGCAAATTCTTTTCTTTCCATTTTACGTGGTTCATTGCTTACGCACAAAAAAAGTACCAACCCAAACAATTTAATGTTCAAACTGGTACCTTTAGTGCGCCTCCAGGGGCTCGAACCCTGGACACCCTGATTAAGAGTCAGGTGCTCTTCCAACTGAGCTAGAGGCGCGTAACTCAAAACGCAAGAGTTATTATAAGATAGTATCAAGAAAAAATCAAGTCTTTTTTACAATTTTTTTAATATTTTTTAAGATTCCTATTTTTTCTTCTAATTATTAGCAATTTGATACTATCTCTTAGCTATCAATTTACATATAGGATTACCCATTGAAGAGAACTTCTGCTCATACTCTGTCATGACATTTCCTTTGCACATTTCTTCATTATTATGAAGGTCTTTTGTACTCTGTTCTACATGAAATCTTGTATTTGGAATCTCCTCAAGCGAGAAATCAAATAAATCCATGTTATCAGTCTTAAACTCTACAACTCCATCTTTATTTAAAATCTTATCGTATCTTTCAAAAAATTGTCTTGATGTAAGTCTTCTTTTTGCATGTCTATCCTTTGGCCATGGATCAGAGAAATTAAGATAAATCTTATCTACTTCGCCTTCAGCAAATACATCTGTTATGTATTCTGCCTCCATACGAATAAAAATAATGTTATTGCATTCCTCTTCCATTGCCTCTCTTTTTTCAATTGCACGAAGTAAAACACTTGAATACTTTTCAATTCCTACATAATTAATATCCGGATTATTAAGCGCAAGAGTTGTTAAAAACTTTCCCTTACCCATACCGATTTCTATGTGTATTAGATTATCATTTCCAAAAAACTCATTCCATTTTCCTTTTAACTTTTCAGGTTCATTAATGGTAAATTCACTTTCAACCATCTTCTCCCTCGAACCTCTTATATTTCTAAGTCTCATATTTTATCTCAACTTTCCTATTATTCTCATATAAATCAGCAAATACTTCTCGCGCTTGTTATTATATCAAATAATTTTATATTTTAAAGTCTTTTTTCTTTATTTTATACTTTTCAACTTCTTAAGAAACCCTTTTATTCCTAGGTTTTACTTGTAATTTCACCCTTATTTTGATATTATGTAATCGTTAGAATTTAATATTGGAGTCAATTATGAAATTTAAAATTAAGAATTTATTTATATATATTTTTGTACTAATGTACATCTTAACTAGTAGTATTTCTTATTCATCAACAGTATTTGCTGAGCCTGACGAAAACGAAGTTCAGGCAGATGATAATTCTGATATCGAATCAGATGAGGATGAGGACGAAGATGAAGATGATGAGGACAGCGATTTAGAAGATTCAGAAAGTAATGACGAAACTGAAAACACTAACAGCGAAACTACTGATGTTTCAAATGAAAGCAATTCACTTTGGCCAGAAGGTCCAAAAATAAAAGGCAAAACAGCAATTGTCATAGATGCAGAATCTGGTGCAATTCTTTATGAAAAGAAAAAAGATAAACAGATGTATCCTGCAAGTATCACAAAAATTCTTACATGTTTGCTTACATTAGAAAACTGTGATATGAAAGATAATGTTACAATGTCTCATTTCGCCGTTTACAATTTAAGATACGGTGATGCACACATTGGTTTAAAAGAAGGCGAAACCATTTCTGTTGAAGATTGTTTATATGCACTTATGCTTGCTTCAGCTAATGAAGTTGCATATGGTCTTTCAGAACATATCGGTGGAAGCGTCGAAGGATTTGCTGAAATGATGAATAACAAAGCTAAGGAAGTTGGCGCACTTAACAGTCACTTTGTTAATCCTAATGGTCTTCCAGATGAAAATCACTATACTACCGCTTACGATATGGCGATGATAACAAAGGCCGCATTAAAATATGATCAGTTTTCTAAAATTGTAGGAACTAAAATGCATGTCATCGGCAAAACAAAGATGACAAACGAAAAAAGATACACTAACAACTTCCATCGTATGTTATATGAGGATAATAAAGAATATTATAAAGGTATCATCGGTGGCAAAACTGGTTACACTGAAGAATCCGGTAACACTCTTGTTACAATAGCTGAAAGAGACGGAAGAAAGCTTATCTGTGTTGTTCTTAAATCAAAGAAAATATATGAAGATACAAAGGATCTTCTTGATTTCGGATTTGAAAAATTCAAGTCCGTTACAATTGATGAATCAACAATAACATCACCAACTGGCATGTGTTACAATAAGCTTGCACAAGCTCTTGGAAAAGGAATTATGACCGTTTCTTATCCAAATGGAAATTACTTAACAGTTCCAGCAAATGCAGACGAGAACGACATCACATATGAAATAGCTTTAAAGGATGAGAATACTACAGATTCTACTAAGCCTACAACTACTAACGAAACTGCTAGTACAACTAAGCCAACTGAAAAAGCAGATTCACCAAGTACTCCTCCAGTTGCAACAGTTACATATTACTATGATAACAAGGAAGTTGGCAGTATCGATATTTCATATAAAGTAACTGCAAGTCCAAAAGAAGACAACGACGACAAAGGTGGCTTTTTTAAAAACATAACTAAAAAGAAAACAGTTAATTTCTTTAGTTCTTCAATTATGAAGGCAATTCGTTTATTAGGATTAATTTTAGGAATCACGCTTCTTATATTAATCATACTTGCAATAAGAATTGCACATATTAATAAAGTTAATAGGAAGCGTAAAGAAGAACGTAGACGTAAACGACTTGAAATTAGAGAACGTGAAAGACGCGAACAGGAAGAATCCTACAGACGTGATCGTGAACATAGAACAAATAGAGATAATCATATGAGATAAAAATGGGACCATTAAATGGTCCCATTCTTTTTGTATTATTCACAAATTATTTAACAACAAATTTATTTGTTTTTGCTTTCTTAAGACGTTTCTTATATGCTTTTTTATTTTTCTTATTTACCTTAAATATAAGTTTCTTAGCTTTCTTTCTAGCAAATGCCTTCTTACCAATCTTAGTAATCTTAGTTGATTTAATAGTTACCTTCTTTAATTTATTAACATTAGCAAATGCTCCTGCTCCAATCTTAGTAACATTTTTCCCAATAGTAACCTGAGTAACTTTCTTATTACCCTTGAATGCATTCTTTGCAATAGATGTTACATTATATGTATTACCATCAATAGTTACCTTGTCAGCAATATTTATTTTCTTTAAAGATTTCTTTTTAAGTCCAGTTACTTCAACTTCACCAACATCACCTTTTTTAACAACAGCTTTTGTAACTTTATATGCGAAATTCTTATCTGCTAACTTTGTTCCTACAGCAGGTGCCTTAAAGGTATCCTGAGCCACTGGCTGTACTTTCTGTTCTGGCTTCTTATCTTCAATCTTAGTTACTTCCACAGAACCTGGTTCTTTATACTTATATCCACCATTAATTTCCATCTTATAAGATACTTTTCTATCATCTCCAAATACAGAAGCACTTAATTCGATTAAATATATTTTTCCTGCTTCCAATTCGACTTTCTCTTCAAAACTATCTCCGTCATAAGATCCTTTTATATAAGATCCATTTTCATCATATATACTTATACTAAGCCATTCTTCATCTTCCAATCCAGAAGCAGCTACCTTTATTGTATACTCTTTCGTTTCATTTGGGCAAATAACCAAATTATAATTATCATTGGTACTTGCCTCACTAATTTCAAGTTTATCAGTATCAACTACTTTAATCTTATTGCGTTCTCCATAATAATAATATGAATAATAAACAACTCCTGAATAAGAATTCTTACCTTCTATTCTAATTACAAATGCACCATTTCTAGCAGGTTTACTATTTTCATTTGGCAATCCAGCTATCCAATTAATCTTTTCAGGATTTTCATATTCTTCATCATAATCATCTGAATCACAATAGCTTAATGTATAATCTTTACCTTCTTCAAGATAATCATTTATAAAGCAAAAATCATATTTTTTAGTATTTAGATCATACTTAATCGCCTGATTAAAATAAGGATAATAACTTTCAATTGCTTTCAAATCAGGAATATCAAAAAATACAACCAGTTCTCCTTTATACTCTCCTTTACCCGTAAACTTAAATGCATATGTACCTTCTTTAGTTATTTTATCCTTTGACCATTTTCTTATACCATCTGCATAATCTTCCTGTTCACACCAACCCTCAAAAACAAAATCCTTATCTTCCTCTGGGTAAACATACACAGCTTCTTTTTTTTCAAAATCAAAATATGATATATATAAATAAATATCCTTATAAGATATAACATTATATTCATCAGGACTTTCTGCCCAAATATTTTTTAAATCATATGGATCAATAATAGAAATATCAACAACTGCTTTATTAGAGTATTTTCCCATACCTTCTATTAAAATAGCATATGTGCCTACATCCTTTGGTATCCCTTTAATCCATACATCATCGAATGGTTCTGGATCTTCATCAAAAAATTCTCCATCAGGTACCGCATATCCTAAAATCTTATAATCTGTACCTAAACTAAGATACTCCAACATCATATCTTCATCACTATCAACATATCTATATATTGGTAAATATGGAATTGTTTCACCTGTATATTTTAATCTGTAATTATCAAGTTCCAAATTAATTTCACTCAAATCTATAGGTGAACTACTTTCCTCAGCCTGTACGTTATATGTACCCACAGGACTAAATGAAGTGACAACAAGTGACAACGCTGCCATTACTGCCAGCATATTCTTTTTTAATTTTTTCATAGGGTTATACTCCTCCTTAATAATATAATACATTACTACTATAATATATCCCTTGCTACATTTCAAGCAAAAGTTATACATCGTTAACCCTATGAAATAATATTACATTTTTACATAAAACGAATGGGACCATTTCTATGGTCCCATTAATTCGTTTCATGTTCGACAACATATTATGTTTTGTTAGATTTTATTTTAAAACTCTTTCGAGTTAAGGATGACTTCTTTGAATGGGATTAAATTGAATTAATCCCATTCATCCATTTCTGGTTGACAACAATTTTATTTATGTTAGATTTTTATTTACGAGTTCTCTCGAACTCAAAGGATGAATATTTATAAGATGTTTTATCTTATGTCATTATTATAATCAATTTTATTGATTAAATCTCCCTTTTTGTGTAAAGAGTTTAAGAACAAATTGTGAACAAACAAAAAATAATTTGTGAAATTCACGCAATTTTACTAATTTTCCATCACAAAAATTCAAAAATCATATCTTTTCAATCGTATTTACCTTATGTGTATATGTTTCAAATTGCTTTTCTAATTCTTTAATTACTTCTGTATAATTCTCTTCCTGAGCTGCCTTTAGCTTTCCAGAATTTTTAAGCATATTAAACTTATCTTTCAACTGAGCAAATGCATCCTTCGCAGAATCCTTGTAATTATTTTCCATATACATCTTTATACGATCAAGTATTTCTTCTAACTCTTTATGTTTTCCCTTATTCTTCCCAATTCCAAACATTAATCCTCTCTCCATTTCTTTAAAAACCCTTATAAAACGAATGGGACCATCATTATGGTCCCATTATTTCGTTTCATGTTCGACAACATATTATGTTTTGTTAGATTTATTTTTTAACTCTTTCGAGTTTAGGATGACTTTTTAAAGTTAGACTTCTTAAAGAATACTTTCAACTTTCGGATGACGTTTTTTGTATTTCTTTATCTTATACCATTATTATAATAACTTTTTTGATTTAAATCTCCCATTTTATGTAAATAGTTTAAGAACAAATTGTGAACAAATACAGAAAATGTTACGAAACTTATCAAAAATGAATAATTTTGTTCACAATTAGCTATATTTACGTCTTTCAAAATCTTATTGATTTAATTTGTTCTTGGTATTACGATTGATAGAATAAATACACCATCTTCTATTTCAACCTTATCTATACCTTCGTACTTTAATACGGTTTCTTTCATATTCTGTACGCCAAAACCATGATGCGCTTTATCTTTCTTTGTTGTAATTCGTTCACCTTCATCAAAAAGTCTTGATAATGGTTGCGTCTTTTCCTCTTCATTCATTGAATTCTCTAATTTTATAAGAAAGAATTTATCTGTTCTCTTAACAGACAGTTTAATCCATCTATTAATATCCTTAGGTATTTTCTCACAAGCCTCAATGGCATTATCAAGTGCATTTGCGAATATACTACATACATCCACAGCTTTCATTCCAAGCCCACCATCAATAACTCCTTCAAGAGAAAATTCAATTCCTTCTTCGTCCATCTTAGCCGCTTTCATTCCAACTATACAATCAAGCATTTCATCTCCAGTTATATATTTCGGAGACATGGATTTAACATTTCCTAAAAGTGTATCAATATATTCCTTCGCACCATCATAGTTTTTCTCATCATGCAAAGCGGATAACATTGAAAGATTATTAATAATATCATGTCTAAATGCTCTTATTTCTGTCTGATTCTTTTTATATTGATTGATATAATCTAGCTCCGCTGAAATATATTCTTCCTGAATAAGAGTTTTATCCAATACATATTTTCTAGATATTATGATCATAAAAAAGAATGGTATAACTATACACAACGCAAGCATTATAACTCCAAGTTCATATCCCATGTATCTTTCACGTTCAGATTCATCTAACCCCTTCATAAATGGTAAGTATAAAATAGCAATCATTAATACTTCCCATAAAATAAAGTATAATCTAAATTTCCAACCTATATACATTGTTCGATGTTTTTTATACATACTAAAATACAATACCAAAAAGAAAATAAGCATTATTAAAAGGTATGTAAATGTAAATACAAACGCAGATAATCCACCCTCATATTTATAAAAATTTATAATACCATCAATTGGTAATTTCCTCTGATCCAAGAAAAACATAATCGAAAAATGCATTCCACTTGTAATGTACACTTCAAATACCATTGTAAATAAGAAAGCACAAATACTATTTATTATTCGCTGTCTTTTAAATGTTAACAATGGTATCAGTATCATAATCACAAGACAAACTACTGTATTAACCATATCTATCCAGGCTTGTTCCGATATTATTCCCATACCTTTCTCATATTTTTCATTCCAACTTGGTCTTAATATCAAATAATCATGTATAACTGTAAACATATTTAAACTAAAGCCTATAACCATACTAGCAAATACAGGCATCAATGTTTTCCTATTGAAAGAACCTTCTTTACCTATGAAACATATCATTATCATTATTACAGAAAGTATGGCAGCCCATTCTCCTGTATATCCAACGATTGCAAGTATACTATCTTGTAAAATCGAAAAAAACTTATCCCCACATGTCATATTATATACCCCTTTATATTAATTAATTCACGCACAAAATGAATGGAACCACTTACGCGGTCCCATTCATTTCTGTCAAGATTGACAACATATTATGTTTTGTTAGATTTATTTTAAAACTCTTTCGAGTTAAGGATGACTTCTTTGAATGGGATTAAATTGAATTAATCCCATTCATCCATTTCTGGTTGACAACAATTTTATTTATGTTAGATTTTTATTTACGAGTTCTCTCGAACTCAAAGGATGAATATTTATAAGATGTTTTATCTTATGTCATTATTATATTCATTTTTTAGTGTTAAATCTTCCACTTTCTGTAAAAAAAATAAGAACAAATTGTGAACAAACAAAAAATAATTTATAAACATGTGGCATTTTTACCTAACAAACTATGGAAAAATAACATTTTAACTCGCATTTCGCATATAATCCCTAAAATAACAAAAAGACCTTCCTCCCCGGATAGGTCTTTTTTGTTAATCATCTAGCTCTTCTATTTCTTCTATCTCTTCTTCATAGCTAGATCCCTTTTCTTTTTCTTCGCGCATCTCCATCTTTTCTCTAATTCTGCGCTCTCTTCTTTTTTCTCTGATTGCCTTCTGTTTATCAGCAATCTTCTGTGCTCCTTCTTCATCTGTTGATTTCAAAATCTTTATCGCATAGCACATATCTTCTTCTGCTGATTTGATTCTCAACTTTCCTCGAACCAAACCATGTTCTTTACAATATCCAACACAATAATGTGTTTTCATGCCATCTGAGAACCAGTTAATACGTCTTTCAAGAGGTTTATCACAAATATTACAGTTCATAGTAGTCAATTCTTTGTCTCTAAACATTTCTTCTTTATCAAAAAATTCTCTTGAAACATACTTTGTATAATTCTCAAATCTAATGAAAATTTCTTCTTCCTTAATACGAGGTAAATAGAATGTATCTACTGAGAAAAATCCCTGAACCTTTTTAAAGTCCATAGTTTTCATAACTCTCGCTGTATATATTGAATCATCTATCGCTCTATGGAATGGTATATCCATATCAATCTTCAATTCTTCTACCGCGTATGAAAGAGTTCTTTTAGTTCGTCCGTTTTCATAACAAAGACTATACATCTTTTGTAGATCATAGAAGAATAATGGAAAATCCAATACTCTTTCTAAATGATAAAACTTCATATTTCTTTGAAGTTCTCTCAAATCCATTGTTCCCCATGTTACAAATCTATAATCATCTCCACACCATTCTAGAAAATCATAAATAACACTTCTAAAACTTCTTCCTTCATATAACTCATCCAACGTGATATGAGTT
>Ga0310697_10004000_pt1 | contig 14702 bp, 6 predicted proteins | sample 172DNAGHGlowgp2_FD_203883 | JGI IMG/M metagenome (GOLD analysis project Ga0310697, IMG submission 203883) | Sheep rumen microbial communities from Palmerston North, Manawatu-Wanganui, New Zealand - 1728 DNA GHGlow gp2 (v2) (version 2) | ecosystem: Host-associated > Mammals > Digestive system >...
TACTTTTCTTGTTCCCGGGTTTGAAAAAGTTTTACGAAGAGATGTTAGCCTTATCTTCCAGCCGGTCTGCTTTATAAAAGGCCACTGGAACAAAGCCTGAACAGAACCACCCGCAATAACTCCAATAGACATGGCTCTTGCCGGATTTTGGGTATGTGGAGCAAGTATATAAGTTACTAAAACTACAATGCCGTTAAACAAAACCGGAGTAAAGCCCGAAGGTGCAAAAATCTTACAGCCGTTTAATACTCCCTGAAAAAATGCCGCAATAGAAATGAGGAAAAGATAAGGGAACATTATGCGGGTTAAATATGTAATTTCCTGCTTTTGTGCAAGCCAGTACTGAACCTGTTCTGCATAATTTACAGCTGTGGCATCGGCAGGCTTTTTACAAAAAATCGGCATGAGAAGTGGGGTAATAATAATTCCAATAACAACAACACAGGCTGTTAAAAAAGAAACAAGTGTTAATGTAGAGGCAATAAATTCCTGGGTTGATTTTTTGCTTTCTTCATCATTTCCTTTTTCTAGGTAAGATTTAAAGGTTGGAATAAAGGCAACCGAAATTGCATTTTCTGCAAAAAGCTTTCGTAAAAGATTTGGGATTAAAAAGGCAACGGAAAAACAGTCAGAATAAAATCCTGTTCCCAAAAAAGAGGCCTTTGTCATTTCGCGGATAAGTCCCATTATGCGCGAAGCAAAAGTCATGAGCGAAAGAACCAGTCCCGACCGAACTATGGACTTCTTTTTTTCGCCTGTTTGTGTTTCATTTTTTTCCATGAATTAAGAATAATAAGATTGCGAAATTTGTTCAATTGATTTACAATAAAACTAGGGTAAATTCCCTAATAGAGTGTTCGGAGGAGCCTCAATGTCCGCAAAAAAAGGTCTTTTCTCTAAAGTCGGTAAGACAAGAATTGTCCCGATCGGGATAAAAATTCTTATTATCTTTATTACAATTATCCTGCTTTCTAACTTTGCTACAAATTTTTTGTCGGTTCAGCTTTCAAAACGGCAGATAATCAACCTTAATAACACAATCATGGTTGAGCAGCTTAAAGAACTTTACACAAATGCCTCAAATCAGTTTCAGATTTACAATTATTCCGATGACAAGGAAGGTTCACAGGAAGCCCTGGAAAAGGTTGCAAAATCGGGATTTTCTAACAAGAACTCTGTTGCCCTTGGAGTAAAGCCCGATGGTCAGATTCTTTTTGCAGCCCGCAATAATATTTTTACAGACTGGAGCTTTTTTACAGACGAAGAAAAACTTAATAAGCTGAATGAAGATTACAATAATGATATAAAAGAAGGTTCAATTACTTTTGAGCACAAGGACGGAGAATATTTTGGTGTTTATAAATATCAGACAGACTGGGGTTACTACCTTATTCGTGCCGAAAAGCGTTCAGACCTTGATGCAAATACACGAAGCGTTCTTCTTTATACACTTTTAATCATCATCATTTTGACAATTGCCTTTGTTGTTATCGGCTGGCTCATTCTGCGACACGAGTTCCGCCCTGTTACAATGATTACAAAAGATTTGTACGAAATGCAGCAGCATAAACAGCTTGAGCTCATAGATTTGTCTCATGCTAAAAACGATGATATTACTTATCTTGCGGCTTCTTTCAACTCACTTTCATCTTCTGTAAATAATCTTCTTGGAACCTTCCAGAAATTCGTTCCAAAGGATGTTGTTGCAAAAGCATATAATGATCAGGGTATTGGTCTTGAAGGAAGTCAGCGTGAACTTGCAATGCTCTTCTCTGATATCAAGAGCTTTACCTACCGAACAGAAACTTTGGGTAACGATATTATTGACGTTTTGAATGTTCACTACAACCGCGTAATTCACAATGTCCACGAAAATCATGGTGTAGTTGGTTCAATTATTGGAGATGCAATTCTTGCGGTTTACGGAACTCTGGAATCTAATAGAAGTAAATCTTACGATGCAATTCTTGCAGCCTGGGATATCACGCATGCAACTGCAAGCCTGCGCGAAACTATGAAGCTGCGCCGTATTGAAATTGAAAAGAAACGCAAGCTTACAGAATCAGAAGAAAAAATCTTTATTGCAGTTTCGCTTGATGTTGGTGTTGGTATTGATGGAGGAAATGTATTCTACGGAAACATCGGTTCTAATGAACACATGGCAAATACTGTAATTGGTGATAATGTAAACTCTGCATCCCGTCTTGAAGGTCTTACACGAATTTATCACCTGCCTGTAATTGTTTCTGAATATATTAAAGACGAGGTTCTTGCCGAAACAGCCCGCTTTAAGTTCTACGAAATTGATACTGTTCAGGTTAAAGGAAAAACTCAGGGAAAGAAAATCTACTTCCCGTTTGATACAAATGAAATGGATTCTGCTCTTCTTGCAAAATATGATTTGTTTGAAGAAGGCTTACAGGCATACTACAGCGGCGACTGGAAAAGTGCACGCAAGAGCTTTAAGAATTCAGAATTGCCGGAACTCACCGAAGTTTTTATGGAACGCATGGGTAACAAGAGCGCACCGGAAGGATGGAATGGAATATGGGCAATGACGACAAAATAAATCAGACAAATGATCAGAGGCACAAGGAAGTTCTTCTCTTTTTGAATGATGAGTTGAACCGCCTTCAGACAGTTAATAATTCCGACTCTTATGATTTGGAAAAAGAGTACGCAAAAACAAAGAAAAACAAATCTCCTTTTTCTACGCTTCTTCTTGCCGGAAGCATGCTGGTTGTTTTTCTGCTTGCCTGGGGAATTACCGCTTATATCAATTCTAAAAACCAGGAAATCACTGTAAACCTTGCTGAGTTTGAAGGGCTTAATGTAAAGAACCTCCTGGATTCTGTTTCTAAAGTTCAGGCAAACTATGATACAGCAATGAAGAACAGAACTAACATTATTTCTGACCGCGATATTGCCCTTAAAAATGCAAAAGAAAAAAGAGACAGTGAGCTCTTCCTTATTGAATCCTTGAGTCTTGATGATAAAGCCGAAATTCAAAGTCGTCAGGCTGCTGTTCTTGAAGAATATGAAAATACTGTAGCCCAGATAAAGCAGGTTTATGATCCACAGATTCTTGCTGCCGATACAGAACTTGCCGAATATAAAAAGCAGCTTGATGAATATGATACTGCAAAGCTTGAGGCTGCACGTCAGCAGGAGCAGGCCCTGGACAGTGAAAGAAGAGTTCATCGTCTGGAAATGGATAAGCTTGCAAAGGAATATGAAAACCGAATTGCAGTACTTCAGGATTCTTATGCAAAAGAGCGTAAGGATAATTCTGAGCAGATCCGCCGTCAGGTTTCTGAAGTTTCTCAGACCTATCTTCGCCAGATTGATATGCTGGACCCTGATTTGACTAAAACAAGCGCTCAGGGAATTGTAAACACTATAAATGCAAAAGAAAGTAAAGCCTTCGATTCAGAAAAAATCATAAGCGAAAATGCAATCGAAGATGAATCTGTAATAATCGGGCTTTCGCAGTTCCAGAAAACTTATAATCAGTTTGATACTGTTCAAAAACCATTTGAAACTATTCCTTATAAAAAATCGGCTCCTTCTTATTTCAAAGCTTCAAAGGGAATTGTAAATAACCTTGGCTCTGTTTTTGAAGAAACAAGTCTTAAGTTTGCAAGTGAAAAGCAGGAGCTTAATAAAAAGGTAGGAAGTCTTGAAGAAGAAGTTACAGGTCTGAATAAACAGATAGAACAAATGCGTGTCGATTCCGAATCAGAAAAAGTTGCTTTGCGGGAGTCGCTCAACAAGCAGTTCCTTGATGAAAAGGCCCAGCTTGCTTCTGATTATGTAGGGCTTTATGATCACATTCTTGGCTCTGTAAAAGCTCATGCTGTAGTAATGTCTGCTCACGACAAAGAGAACATCCGTATTTATGTTGTGCCGGACCAGCGGGAACATATTACAGAAGCAGGCGTTGGAGCAGAAATTAAAGCTTCTAAGTCTGTAAAAGGTCATATAAAACCAATTCCGGGCGAACCGGGCTTCTACCGCTTTGAAGCTGCCGTGGACAAGTCCGGAAAGGTTCAAGATTTTGACTTTAGCCTGATTGCCCCCGGCCAGATAGTGAAAGTTTCAAGCAAGTAAGGTGGCCCCTGAGCCTGTCGAAGGGCCTCCTCATTGCATTTTCTCTCTTTAACTGTTAAATTATCCCTATGGACGTAAACGAAAAAAATACCATTGTGCCAATCCGCATGGGAATTGACATTGGTTCTACCACTGTAAAAGTGGCAGTGCTTGATGATGATGACAAGCTAATTTACGGAGACTATCAGCGACACAGGGCAGATATTCGCAACACAATTATCACAGTTGTAAATAAAGCCCTTGATTTTTTGGAAAAAGAACTCCCTAACGGAAAAAATCAGACATTAACAGTAAAAGTAACCGGTTCCGGAGGACTTTCTGTATCTCAGTGGCTTAATGTTCCTTTTGTTCAGGAAGTTATTGCTGCTACAACTTCTGTAAAAAAAATAATTCCTCAAACAGATGTTGTAATTGAACTTGGTGGCGAAGATGCCAAGATTACATATTTTAAAGGCGGAGTAGAGCAGCGCATGAATGGTACTTGTGCCGGTGGTACAGGTGCCTTTGTAGATCAGATGGCTGCCCTGCTCGAAACAGATGCAATGGGGCTCAACGAGCTTGCAAAAGGCGCTCAGCAGATTTATCCTATTGCAGCCCGCTGTGGTGTATTTGCCAAAACAGATATTCAGCCTCTTATTAATGAAGGTGCCCGCCGTGAAGATATTGCCGCTTCTATTTTTCAGGCAGTTGTAAGTCAAACAATCAGTGGTTTGGCCTGCGGTAAGCCTATTCGAGGTAACGTTGCATTTTTGGGTGGACCTCTTCACTTTCTGGACCAGCTGCGCCAGCGTTTTATAGAAACCTTAAAGCTTAAGCCTGAAGAAATTATTGTTCCTCAGGATTCTCAGCTTTTTGTTGCAAGCGGTTGTGCCTTTAGTGCAGAGCGAAAGTTTACCGGAGACCCTGATTTTAAGTTCCCGACAATCGAAAGCTTCCGTGAAAGCTTGAAAAATCTTGTTGGGGCTGAGCTTAGTGAAGTTCAGCGTCTTGAACCGCTTTTTAAAAATCAGGCAGAGCTTGATGAATTTGAAGTTCGTCATTCTGAACAGAAAGCAAAACGCGGCGACCTTACAAAAACTCACGGTCCTGTATTCCTTGGACTGGACTCCGGTTCTACAACAACAAAAGCAGTTTTAATAGATAAAGACGGACGAATTATCTGGAACTTCTACGCCCACAATCAGGGAAATCCTGTTGAGCTTGCTGTAAAGGTTCTTAAAGATTTATATGCCCAGCTGCCGGATGATGTTTATATTGCCCGTGCTGTTTCTACCGGTTATGGTGAGGCACTTTTCCAGGCAGCCCTTGGAGTTGATGCCGGTGAAGTAGAAACAATTACCCACTTCCGTGCCGCAAACTTTTTTGTACCTGGTGTAGAATTCCTGCTCGACATTGGTGGCCAGGATATGAAGGCCCTGCGCATGAAGGATGGAGCTATTGTTTCCATTCAGCTAAACGAAGCCTGTTCTTCCGGCTGCGGTTCCTTCCTTGATAACTTTGCAAACACAATGGGCATGGACGTAAAGGAATTTGGAAAGATTGCCCTTATGGCCCAGAAGCCTGTAGACTTAGGTAGCCGCTGTACTGTATTTATGAACAGCCGCGTTAAGCAGGCACAAAAAGAAGGTGCTTCTGTTGCAGATATTGCTGCAGGTCTTTCTTATTCTGTAATTAAAAATGCCTTGTTCAAAGTAATTAAACTTCGCAAGGCAAGTGATATTGGAAGTAAGGTTGTTGTTCAGGGTGGAACTTTCTTTAATGATGCAATCCTTCGTGCATTTGAAAAAATTGCAGGTGTTCAGGTTTACCGCCCGGATGTTGCAGGTCTTATGGGTGCCTACGGTTCTGCCCTTACTGCCTATGACCAGTGGCTGGACTTAACTGCACCAAAGCCCGGCGAGCCCGAAGATACAGTTCACGAAGTTCGTTCAAATATTGCAAAGCTTGAGGATCTTGAAAAGTTTAAGGTTGATCTTGAGCTTAAAAGATGCGGAAAGTGTCAGAACAATTGTCTTCTTACTATTAATACCTTCTCTACAGGCTCAGAAAAAAGGACCTTTATTACAGGTAACCGCTGCGAAAAGGGTGCCGAACTTGATGAAGCTGCAGACGGCAAAAAAGGCTCTCAGGTAATAGATGCCAGCAACAAGGCAAATACCGGTCTCGATGGCGAAGATGATATTGGTAAACTTCCAAATCTTTTTGAATGGAAAACAAAAAGGCTTTTCCACTACGTGCCTCGTAAGCCGGAAGATGCTCCTCTTGGAGATGTAGGTATTCCCCGCGTACTCAACATGTACGAAAATTATCCGCTCTGGTTTACCTTCTTTAATGAACTTGGATTCCGTGTATTGCTCAGCCAGCGTTCAAGCCGCAAGGTTTACGAAAAAGGCCTTGAAACAATTCCTTCGGAATCTGTATGTTATCCCGGAAAAATCTGTCACGGTCATGTTGAATCTCTTTTGCAGCGTGGCATTAAGTTTATATTCTATCCTTGTGCTCCTTATGAAAAGTTAGAAGATAAGGGGGCCGGCAACCACTACAATTGTCCTATTGTAACAAGTTATCCGGAAGTTCTGCGTAATAATATTGATGCTTTAAGGCAGGATCCTTCTATATTATTTATGAATCCCTTCCTGCCTATTTACGACAAGGAAGCTTTGGGCGAACGTCTTTGCGAAGAACTGCTTCCAAAGTTCCCGTCTCTTTCAAAAGAAGCAATTGCATATGCACTCGACAAGGCCTGGGCAGAGCAGGAGCAGTTCCGTCTTGATGTTCAGAAGGCCGGGGAAGAAGCTCTTGAAGAAGTAATTACAAAAGGTGGAAGCGGTATTGTTCTTGCAGGCCGTCCATATCACCTTGACCCCGAAATTAACCATGGTATTCCAGAAATGATTGCTGGGCTTGGACTTGCAGTATTTACCGAGGATTCACTTGCCCATCTTGGAAAAATTGAAAGACCTCTGCGCATTATTGATCAGTGGACCTATCACAACCGCTTGTACCGTGCTGCCCAGTTTGTTTCAGAAATGCCTGATCTTGAACTTGTTCAGCTTACTTCTTTTGGCTGCGGTCTTGATGCTGTAACTGCCGACCAGGTAGATGAAATTTTACGTGCGAAGAACCGCATGTACACACTCATAAAAATTGACGAAGGAAGTAACCTTGGTGCTGTACGAATCCGCATCCGCTCTCTCATTGCTGCAGTAAAGGCTCGCCGCCGCAACAAGGTTAAACGCTCTTATAAATCATCAGCCTATGAACGTGTTGTGTTTACAGAAGAAATGAAATATACACACACAATCATTGCTCCTCAAATGTCGCCTATTCATTTCCGCCTTATTAAACGTGCCTTTGAATCTGCGGGCTACAATTTTGTAGTTCTTGATTCTGTAGACCCTAAGGCTGTAGATGCAGGTTTGCGCTATGTAAACAATGATGCCTGTTATCCTTCTATTATAGTTGCCGGTCAGATGATGGCTGCCCTCGAAAGTGGTAAGTACGATTTAAATCATGTAAGTCTTCTTATTACACAAACTGGTGGCGGTTGCCGTGCTACAAACTATATTGGCTTTATTCGTCGTGCTTTGAATGATGCCGGCTGGGGACATATTCCTGTAATCAGTTTGAGTGCTCTTGGACTTGAAACAAATCCGGGCTTTAAACTTACCATTACTCTTATTGATAAACTTGTAAAAGCCTGTATGATTGGCGATGTATTCATGCGTGTGCTTTACAGGGTTCGTCCTTACGAAGCAGTTTCAGGAAGTGCAAATCAGCTTTACGAAAAATGGAATGATAAAGCAGAAGCCTTCCTTAAAAACGGTGCCGGCTGGGTTGGATATCATAAAATAATCAGGGGAATTATCCGCGACTTTGATACTCTTCCTCTTAAGCCTATTAAAAAACCGCGTGTAGGTGTTGTTGGAGAAATCCTTGTAAAATTCCATCCTACTGCAAACAATCATATTGTTGAGACTATAGAAAAGGAAGGGGCAGAATGTGTAATGCCGGACCTTGCCGACTTCTTCTTCTATTCCTTCTCGGTTGATATTATCCGCCGCAAGGATTTAAAACTTTCGCGTAAACGTGAACGAAATGCAAAGCTGCTTATCTGGGCACTTGAGCTTTATCGTCAGCGCATGAAGCATTATCTTAAAAAGAGTCGTCGTTTTGATCCACCTTCTTCTATTTACGATATGATGAAAGGTGTCGATGATATAGTACAGCTTGGAAATCAAACTGGTGAAGGCTGGTTCCTTACTGCAGAGATGGTTGAACTTATACACGAAGGTGCTCCTAGCATTGCCTGTGTTCAGCCTTTTGCATGTCTTCCTAACCACGTAACCGGAAAAGGAATGATTAAGGAATTAAGACGCAGGTTCCCGGAATCAAATATCTCTGCAATTGATTATGATCCTGGTAGTTCCGAAGTTAACCAATTGAACAGACTCAAGCTGCTTCTTTCAAATGCACCGGTTGGAAAACATCCTGACGAAGTTGCAGACGGAATGATCCGCATGAACGACGGTACTTTGGTAGAAGGAATTATCAGTATGGCAGAAGGTGCCACCGATGTGGATCCTGCGGAGGAAACAAAATGAAAAAGTTGAACGGAAAGATTTTTATTGGTTTATTCCTGCTTTTGCTGGCAGCTCCGGTTTTTGCCGATTACAATTCCTGGGGCATTCCCGATTCTTCGGAAATTCGAAAGGGGCTTAAAGAACGATGGTTCGAAGCTTCTCTTGAAGATGTGCGCATGAATCTGCCGGAGATTTACGACAATGATGCGGGTCAGAAGTTTCAGGTACGTCTTGAAGAATCTGATACAACTTATATGATTTTTGTTGCACCTTGTGCCACAATTAATGTAAAGGTTTATTCAAACAAAGGAATGAGCTATGAACAGCAGGAGATCTATCCTGGAGAAGCGCCCGGCAGCTGGGTGCTCGTTCGCGATAAAAAGACGAATAAGCCTATAAGAATCCGCTGGTATTTTTCTGTAGACAGTGATATTTATGTTCAGTTTACTCCTTATGGAAGAACCGCCGTTGCCGATCTTTTAATTTACGGAAACTATGCTTCTAAGGGTGCTTCTACAGGCATTCCTTTTGACAAGCTTTATGAGCTTTCCTTTGCCGATGTTATGAAGATGACAGCAATTTCTCTTCCATGGAAATACGTTACAGTTGACGGCGATAAATTTGGAAGCGTTCTTCAGATGGCCGGTATGATTCAGAAAAATCTTGGTCGTGTAATGTTTGTTCAGAATGCAATGTACGACGAAGACGGAAACCTTGTTCAGATTACAAACGGAAAACCTTTTGATACAGAAAATCAGGATCCTACAAAGCTGTATCTTTCTTCTGCAGGCTTTGTAAAATGGATTGCAGACGGACTTGTTGAACCAATAGCAGGAACAAAATTAAAGAGAGCCCCTCTTGTAAAAGAAACCGTTACTGTAAAAGAAAACGGATACCAGGGTGTGCTTTCTCAAAAATACAATCTTTTCTTTGCCCTGGACTGGATCCGCAACCTTGCCGCAGCAATTACTTCTGTTAATAATGGCAAGGTTTACATGTATAACGAAGCCGGTACTGATGTTACAATTAATCCTTTTGCAGCAACTATAAGCGGAGCTGGCACAGTAAACACCGTTACATTTATAGAAGATACAGGTTATAACGTTTCTGTATTAAAGTCTCTTTTATATGTACTTGCTGCTACCGAAAGCGGAAACTTTTACTTTGGTGCAATCCGCGAAACAGATAAAACTATAACTCCTGAAATCAAAGTTTTTAATGATTGTGTTGCATTTTTCCCTTATTTTAGCAGTAACGGTTCCTTTGGTTGCTTTGTTTATATGAATGGTAAACAAATTTCGCTTGATGACTTTTGTATGATTTATCCGGATGCTTATATTTATCTTACAAGAGCCCGTGCGAGCAAGGATTTTTATCCGGAGTGATAAACGGATTATTTTATGAAAAAGAAATTCTTACTTACAGTTTCGGCCCTGCTTTTTTTAGGGGCAGGTGCGTCAAAACTTTTTGCAGCTCCGTCGGAACTTGATATTTACAATAACCTCAATATTTATTCAAATGCGGGCTATTACCCGGGCGTTGTAGTTCAGGCAGAGCTGCTCGAAAATAATTATCCCGAATCTGTTTTTATTGTCGAAGCGCGCATTGCAAAAGGTCAGGCTCTTACAATTCTTAAGCGTTACGAAGAAGCCGAAGAAACTTTTGCAGCAGTTCTTTCTTCAATTCATTTTGGTGCTGCCGATTATGCAAAGTGCTGGTATTATCTTGGGCTTGCTTATTACAGCGACGGAGATTATACAAATGCCCTTAATGCTTTTCATACAACCTGTGATGTTGAACAACGCGAAAATAAAATTGAATATTATCCGTCTGCTCTTTTATATGCAGGACGCATAAATTATTTTATGGAACTTTACCCAAAGGCTGTGCCTCTTTTTGAATATGTAGTTACAAACGGCGGATATTTTTCAAAGCCGGAATATGATGAAGCCTTACAGAAGCTGCTTTTTTCTTATAACTCAAGTGGCGACTATGCAAATACAATAAAGCTTTACGATAAACTTGAAGCCTCTGATTATTCCGATAAAGTTTTTGCGGGGCTTACAATTTATGCTGCCGATGCTTACGAAAAAACTGGGGATGTAAATCAGGCATATCAGATTCTTAATAAAAATCAAAATGATGATTTTAAAGAAATGCTAAGCATCTTCCGTCTGAATCTTGGAGTTGCCGCTTACAGCAAAAAAGATTATGCGGGCGCTTTAGAATATTTTGACCTTGCAGAAGAAAGTTCTTCCCCGGAGGTTTTGCTTCCGTGTTTTATTTACCGCCAGAAAATTACCCTTGATAAGGGTGGCAAAAAAGCAGTGGAACAAGTTGAAGAAGCTTTGAAGCAAAAGGAAGAAGATATTTTTGCAGCAGCTCCGGATATTCCGGGACTTGCCGATTCTTACTGGTCGCTTATGCTCCGCTGCAAAGCCTTTGATTCGCCTTCAAAAGATCAGGTTCTTTCTGTTTATAATTCTATAAAAAAGCCTTCTGCAAAAGATGCTTATACATGTGCTTTTGTTGTGCGTCAGAGTGACAGCCTTCTTGCAGAAGAGATTCTCGCCCCCTTTAGCTCAGATACTCAATGTGCAAAACTCTATGCAGCCCTTCTTGCAAAAAATGGTAAGTATGAACTTTCTGCTGCTCAATATAGTTCACTTGCAAAAAATAAAAAGCTGGACGGTAATGGTCGCCTTGAATATGCAAAGGTTTTGTATCGTCTTAAGAACTGGCGCGACTCTTGTGACCAGGCTCTTGCTTCTAATAAATATCAGGGCTTTTACCTTGCAGGACTTTGTAAATTTAATCTTGCGGAATACAGGTCAGCCTACGAGCAGCTTACAAAATATGTAAACTCAAAAGGGACTATTTCAAAATATCAGAGGCTTGCAAATTATTATAGGGGCTTGTGTTCTTACAAACTTTCAGATTATAAAAACGCATATAAGATTTTTGCAGCTTTCTCATCAGATTATAAAGAACGCGATTCTTTTGCATACAGAGCCTGCGAACTTGCTGCAAAATCGGCCCTCATGGATGGCGACCTTAAAAATGCAGCTTTCATGGCAGAAAAAATGATTGACGCTTCTATGACTCAAGTACAAAAAGAGGATGCTGTAATTTACTGCTCCGAAATTTATACAGACTGCAGGGAATACGACAAGGCAATCAGTATTTTGCAGGCTCAGGCAAATGACGGCTCTGATTTTGCAGTCCGCTGTATTCTTGCAAGTGCCGAAGTATTTGTAAAAAAAGGCGATCTTGACAGTGCAGACTCTGCTTATAAAAAAATCACAGTTGAGGCTGCCGGAAAAGATAATGCAGAATATGCAGCCTACCGTTCAGGTGAGATTTTTTATGCAGCCCAAAAGTATGATCAGGCTCAGCAGCGTTTTACAAAATATCTTTATGATTATGTAAACGGAAAATATACAGATGCTGCCTATTATTTTAGCGGCGACTGTAACATGCAGACAGGTGACTATGACCTTGCAATCATGCAGAATACAACGCTGGTAACAAAATATCCAAAGAGCATTTATTCTTATGGTGCCTATAAAAATTTGCTGCAGGCATATTACTATCAGGAAAACTACCGCGATGCACTTTCTACTGCACGCCATATTGTCCGAGATTATAATGACCAGGCATTAGCTGATGGAATTGGTCAAAAGGTTGTAGAACTTGAACGCATTGTTAGCGGAACAGACCGAACAATTGTAGAAAAGAACAGTGAATACGAAAGGGCAGGTAAGACAGCTTCTAAAAAAGGCCGTAATGCCGGTTCAGAACTTGTTCAGCTTTATGCAGAGCATGGTATGAATGATGAGGCCCTTGCCCTTGCTCTGGAACTTTTGAATTATCAGAAAGATGGTGATGAAATGTATTATGCCGCACAGAATGCAGATTTCCTTGCGGGCTATTATTATAAATCGGGCGAGTCAAAAAAGGCCGCCGAGTATTATTTAAAAGCTGCAGAATATTACAGGTCAAGCGGACAGGATGATAGCGATAAAGCCGCCGCTGCTTTGTATTCTGCAACAGATTCTTTTATAGCTGCAGGTCTAAGGGGCGATGCAGAAGTAACTGCAAAGGCTCTTATAGAATTATATCCAGATACAAAACAGGCCGGCAAAGTAATGAATCTTTTGAAGTAAGGGGCAGGAATATGATGAAGATAAGAAAATTTATTTTTGGATTAGTAGCATTTGGAATGTTCACGGCTCTGTCTGCTCAAAACAGCTCTGAAGAAAGTCAGATTGAACTTCCTGATTTAACTACTGTTGTAAGCGGGGCAGAGGAAGAAGAAAGCCTTGCACCTGCTCCTGATTTTGATGATGTTTTAGAACTTCCCTTTAATTCAGGAGACCTTGTTCCGGTGCTGCCTGCTGCTGCAGTTGGTGACGAAGCCGCTGTTGTAAATGCAACAAACGATGATTTGCAAAAAGACATTTATGCAGAAGGAACAATTGGTGGCGGATATCCTGCAGCCTTTACCGGCGATTTTGAAATCTCACGTCTTTATGGTGCAGATCCATTTAAGATTTCTTTTGCACATAATTCTGCTGCCGGTTTTGCAGGTCATAATCTTGCAGACGGTTACAGCAATCATTCAACTTTAATTGGAGTGGAAAAAGATTTTATCCGTAAATCCCTGCGCTGGGGTTTTGCAGGCCGCTATGAAGATTGCGGAAACGGACTTCAAAGTAAAACAGAAAGCATTGCGGCAAATAATCAGGATGCTGTGGGACTTTCGGCAAATGTATTATGGGAGCTCCCAAATGATTTTGAACTTGCTTTTAATGCGGGCAGTGAATTTTATTACCGCTTTGCAGATATCACAAAAAATTCATCAGATACTTTTGCAGTTCCAGACTGGATTCGAAATACTTCAAGAATTACTGCCGACCCAAAATTAAAAATCTCCTGGATACACGAAGGTTTTGATATTTCTTTCAGCTCCCTCTACAATCTTGAAGCCTGGAATAAAGTTGTAAACCGTGGAGAGTTTGATCTTGCCTTTGCCTGGCACAATGAGAAAATCAAACTCTTTGCAGACGCCGGACTTGTTGTAGGAAATTTCATTGGAAATAATCCTGTAATTCCACCTTTTACTCTTGGGCTTGAAACAAATCTTCCTGTTTATTTTTCGGACAGAGAGTTGAATCTTTCTTTGTGTGGAGGTCTTCTTTCTCAAAGACAGACGACTGCCCAACTTGAAAGTTCATATAAGTTTTCAGGTATAGATTTCTTTACTTCTGAAAGCTCAGACTGGTATGGAGAACTGTCAATCTTAGTTCCATTAAAAACTTCATTTACAGGAACCGTTGCGGCCGGTCTTTATAGCACCGCTTTTGAAAATGGAGTATGGACACCTGATTATGATGACCCGGCAAAACTTGTATCGGGCTTGTATACCTTCTCTCAGAAAAATAGAAAGGAACTTTATACCGATTTTGCCTTTACCTGGAAATACAAGATTTTTGCCGCTACTGCAAAATATCATGCAAACTGGCTCGAAACTCCTGTTCTTGAAGATAAGCACACAATCAGTGTAAACCTGGCCCTTCAAAGTCCAAAGGGCTTATGGGGTGCGAGCTTAGATACAACTTATGTACTTGATTCATCAGACAAACCTGTAATCAGTCTGGAAGGATATGTGCAGGCATCTTCTGCGGTGCGCATTGTTCTTTCGGTTAATGATATGTTAAAATTGCTTGGTGCAGAAGAACGCCTGTATGCCGGACAATATGTCTCAAACAGCGGAAATGCATCTTTAGCCGTAAAATTTTTATTTTAGGAGCAAAAAATGATAGAAACTTTAAAATCTGGCGGACTTTTGATGATTCCAATTATTATCTGTGGAATCATTGCAACTTTTATAATTGTCGAACGCTGCATTTATTTTGCAACAATTCGCAAAAAGGATGAAACCCTCATTTCAAACGTAAACGCTTCTCTTGCAGTTGGAGACTACGAAGCTTGTGGTGCCGCTTGTGC
>Ga0310697_10004002_pt1 | contig 14696 bp, 8 predicted proteins | sample 172DNAGHGlowgp2_FD_203883 | JGI IMG/M metagenome (GOLD analysis project Ga0310697, IMG submission 203883) | Sheep rumen microbial communities from Palmerston North, Manawatu-Wanganui, New Zealand - 1728 DNA GHGlow gp2 (v2) (version 2) | ecosystem: Host-associated > Mammals > Digestive system >...
GATTTTGCTTGTCTTGATTTGCAGCACTAAGGTAAGTGAAAAATCTGACATGGCCAAATCCTGAGCCGCTCGGCTTTGCCGCTTGCCCCAGCAAGAACTTTTTGTTGCTCAGGTACTTATAAAGAATGTTAAACTAAAGTGCTGCGGAATTTAGGTTAGAGTCAATATTTACAGGCGTTTCATTTTTTACGGTCACGCTCGTCAGGCTGGAGCAACGCTCGAAAGCAGACTTTCCAATGCTCGACACGCTGTTGGGAATCGTGACGGAGGTCAGACGTTGATAATCACAGTATTGTCCATCACCTTGCGGATATTCGCCGCATAACCGCCCGTAGCGATGATCACCCCCTTGCGGGCATGGGCTGTCACCGGCGTACCGTCGGCCATCACAGCCTTCACGCCCTTCACGTGTCCGCCCTCCTCGATGAGTTCCTTTGCAGCGGTCGATTTCAGGACGCGGTTTTCCTTGTTGCCTTTGATGAACGTCGTGTAAGGTGCCATGATGTAAGCGCCCCAGTTGCCGTCGTAGTGTTCAGGTGTACCGTCACCGTCGGTATCAATGTCGGCTCCCAGTATCTTATTGCCCCGGAACCACAGGGCTCCCACGAATCACCAGCACCGTGTTGCCCTGTTGCGCTGCCTCGGCAGCCGCAGCTAGTCCTGCTCCGCCTGCTCCCACAATCACCACGTCCCAGGTGCCTTCCACAGGTTTCTGCTCCGCCTTGGGCAGGCTGGCTTTCTTGAACTGCTCACCATCCGACACCTTCGCCATGTTGGCAGCCTCCGCCACGCCTTTCATCAGCGCACGGCTCGTCACTGTGGCGCCAGTCATCGCGTCGATGCCGGTACCGTTGGCCTTGATGATTTGGGGAATCAGCTCGTCGAACACGATGTCGCCGATATGGGGCGTCTCGTGCTGCTCCAGCACCTTGATATCCGTGACACACGAGTCGCTGAATGTCACACTCAGGCGGATGTCGCCGTTATTACCCTGTGCAGTCACCTCGTAGGTACCCGCCTGAAACGTCAGTGGCACCTCTTGTTTGCAGCCGCAGAACAGGATGGCGGCGAGTATAAAAAACATAATCTTTTTCATATCATCCATTGCTTTTTAATGTTGGGGAGCTATTTTCTTAGAAACCTTCGAGAGCTTCTGGATCAGGATACGATAACGTCTGCATTTACTGCCATCGGCAACAGCTCAAAAGATTTCACCGTTCCATAGCATTTTCAGGAAGTCAAGGACATAGATCAGCTCGACATCGCCCGACTTACGGGTGATAGGATCTAACGATACCAAGATGAGCCGACATTCGGGATGTTCCTCCTTGAAGGCTTTCAGACCGGCCTTGTGCTTGGTCTTCAGTTGTTCGGAGGACTTGATTTCAATGCCCACCTTGGCATCGCCGATGACTGCGTCGACCTCTTTCTTGTCGTAGGTGTGCCAGTAGGATATCTCCTCACGCTTGTCGTTGTAGCCTTTATAGGCAATGATTTCCTGGATCACGAGATGCTCAAAGGCGTGGCCGTAGGCGTCGGTGCCCCGTTTCAGGGAGTGACGCCCCAGCAGGTAGTTGGCAAGACCGACATCGAAATAATAGAACCGTGGGGCCTGGATGATTCTCCGCTTGATTTCTTTCCGGTATGCGGGAATCTCATAGCCAATGAGTGTGTCGTAGAGTATCTGGAAATAGGATTTCACCGTCTTGGCCGAGACACCACAGTCGGAGGCGATATTAGAATAGTTCAGTATTTCGCCGTCAGAGATGGCAGCGACTTCCATAAAACGCTCGAAGGCATCGAGTTCTCGCACTTCGCCTTCCTCCCTGATTTCCTCATCCATATAAACTTTGACATAGCCGGAAAGACGTTTGGTGGCGTCCTCAACCATATAATGACGTGGAATCATGCCATTCTGTATGGCCCTGTCAAGTTGAAAGTCTGTCACCTCTGGCCACACCAGCGGAAAGAGTGTTTCGGGAATGGCACGGCCTCCGAGGGTGTTAGCTCCAGAGCGTTTCAGTTTCCTCGAGCTGGAACCGCTGAGGATGAACCACAGTCCCTTGTCCACCATCAGCGAGTGTACGATATCGAGCAGTTCGGGCACTTTCTGTATCTCGTCTATGATCACCAGCGTGCCGGCAGCCCTGTCCCATAGCGCTTCCTTCAGCGAGTTAGGATTTCTTTTAAAGGCTTTCCTGATGTCAGGATTCAGCAAATCGTAGTATATAGCCCCTTTGAAACGTTCTTTCAATAGGGTTGACTTGCCGGTCTGGCGGGCACCAAACAGGAACATTCCTTCATCCAACTTGTTCTCAATATCAAAAATCCTCTTGTACATAAAGCCTTAAATTTTGGAATTACGCTCCTAAAATTTGTATAAAATTCGGGAGTACGGTTGCAAAATTACACATTTTCGATGAATCCACCAAATGTTTTCGCGGTTAATTCACAAAATGATATGCCCGACCACTCAAAGGCACCTATAAGTTATTTCTCCCATTACTCCACCTTGGTCAGGGCGAAGGAAGCTGGATAGCGCTGGCCGTTGTCGTCCTTGCGGATGGCGCCCCAGATCATGGTCTGGTCGTCTATGGACATGATTTCCCACGTCTCGCGGTACTCTACGCCATTGTCAATCCAACGCGTGAAGAGAAGACGGCCGTCCACGAAGTATTCGTTGAGCGTGTTGTTGCTGGGCACCCAGCTGCCACCGTTCTTCACATAGTAAGTAAAGGAGAATTTGCCCTCGTACTTCCAGCGATGCACCTGGCCATCGTCATACTGTGAATGGTCACTGGTAGCGCGGCCCTCCCAGGTACCCAGGATGTAGGACGGGTATTTGGCCGTCGTCTTCTCCTGCTATCCACTTGGTGCTCTTGATTTTCTGCATGATCTCGTCGGCCGTGGGGACTGGTACCTTATACATTGTGAAGGACTCTACATACTGCTCTCCCAGCTCGTTCTGGCGCAGGGCGGCCCAGGTCGGGCTCAGCGGGGTTGTCATCGTTACTACACGATGTGGACACACTTGCGCCGCAAATCAGGATGGCGGCAAGTATAAAATACATAATCTTTTTCATATCATCCTTTGCTTTTTAATGTTACTTGATTAAAGTCTTCTTACCATTGACGATGTAAACACCGCAGGGCAACGTCTTGAGTTTTTCGCTGTTGTTCTTGCCTTTGATTAGCAGACAGCCCTGAACTGAATACACCTCGTAGTCGCCATCGGGGGCAATGCTCATATCCCTGATGCTCTGAATGCTCTTGTCGTCCGTGAGGATGACGGGCGATGTGAATGTTCCCACCACGGCATCGGGCTCGAAGGCAATGGGGCACTCCTGAAGCTGGTCGTTGTCATCCTTGACGAGGGCGTAGAGCGTGCGGTGCTGCCCATTCACGGTGGCATCGAAGGTAAATGTCGCGTCGTCGGCCCCAGCTACCGTCAGCACGTAGTAGCCACGGTCGGGCAGTGTGGTGAAGGTCTGCTGACTGTTGTTGGTGGCGGTAACGGCCACGTTGTTCATGTCTACCTCCGAGGCATCGGAGAGCATGAGCTTGGCAATGACAAGCATGTTGTCAGCATAGCCGTAGTTGTTGCCCGAGGACTGCTCACCGTCAGGCGCGAGCATCCTTGCCTTGAGTACATTCTTTGAGGTGACATCGTCAAAGACGGGCTTCACCGTGCTGCTGCCTGAATAGTACTTATATCCCATGCCGGGCATGAAGTTGGTCATCAGGCCTTCCCAACGATGGTAGGCCTGCGACCACTGTGCGTAGGCATCGCGTGCCTGTAGCACGTCGGCATCTTCGGCAGTGAAGCCGGAGAAGGCAGAGGTGACCGACTGGTTCTTATAGAACGGGTTGCGGATCCATGTCCAGCCCTGCTTAATGTCCTGCTTGGCATCAGCTCCTGTGAGTAGTTTGCCCGAGACGGTGACGGTGACAGGTTCCAGTGCCCTCATGGCGTACATTGAGTTCTCGTTCAGGCTTTCCAGGTCGCGGCCCATGAAGCCGTAGGGCACGCCGTCGTCATCCGTGTCAGGATTCCATTCCGCGCCGTGGGTCTGCGTCTTGACGGTGCGAATTTTTCCATTGGCAAACTGCAGGGCGTCGTTGAGACTCTGTCCGGCGGTGTTCACATAGAAGCTCACCCAGTTCCAGCCTTCTTTCAGACTTATCGTCTGCTCCACGGTCGCTCCGGCAGTGAGCACCTCGGGATTGTCGTAACTGCCGAAGGGCATGGCGTTGGCGGTGAATGTCATCGTTCCGCCCGCCTGTCGCTCGAGTGGTGTGTAGGTGACGTTGCGGCTGGCATCCCATGCCTTAAACATGATGCTCTTGCCCAACTGGTTCTGACCGCCATAGATGGTCATGTTGACGAAATAGCTGTTGCGCTGGCTGTTGTACTGTACATGGCTGACCCCCACACAGACATCTTCCACGAAGGCGGCCACGAGGTCGGATTCATCCTCGCTGAAGGCCCCGTTCACTGCCAGGCGTACGGTCATCGGAATGCTATATTCCTTGTCGCTCTTATCTACAGTCCATCCAGGCGCATTACCCGTTACCTGCAGGTCGATGGCGCAGCGTTCCGTCATGTTGTTGCCTACATTCGTCAGACCGATGCTCTCCGAGCGTTTACCCACTGGCACGTTGGCACTGACGGTACACGTTACGGAGACAGTACCCTTCGGGGCGATGGTGCCGGAAGAAGGCGAAGCTGACAGCCACGAAGGCATGTTCAGCGTCCAACTCACATTGCCGCCCCCCAGGTTGACGATGTCCCTGGTAAAGGTTTTCTCCGTGCCTTCATCGGTTGTAACGGCTATCGTCTGGCGGTCAGCCCATCGCAGCGGATTCTTGCGCACGTAAGCATTCCAAGAGATGCGGTTCGAACTGTTGCCGTTGACGTCGGGCACATTCTTCAGCGTGATGTTGACGGTGGTGCCTTCCAGTTTGTTCAGTGCTTCGTCGTCGATATTGATGGTCACCTTGCGGTCGGAAGCCGTGAACGTATAGTAGAGGTTGCTGCGCGTCAGCGCAATCTTCAGCGCGGGCGTGGTCGTGGCCAGCACCAGTGGGCCACTGATGTCGTGGGTCGTGACACTGTCATGTTCTATAGCACTGTGTGGCGAGAAGGTGGTGACAACCTGATTGCCCTCGTCGAGTGCCGAGAATTCAAACGGATAGTAGCGCACCAGTCCCTTGACCGAGGCGGTGTCTATCATGTTGTACCGCTCGTCAATCAACAGACGATTGCAGTATAGTCCTTTCCAGATGCGCACCTCGTCGATGTCGCCCGTCAGGCCGTTGCCAAAGTACAGGCTGTCGCAAGCGATGCTGGGTGTTGACTTCTCCTGCAGGGCCATTTGGTTCGTGCCGTCCACATATACCATGGCCGAGATGCCACGCTGCACGTTCAGCAGCACGTGGTGCCACTCATCGCCAAAGGTGCCTACCGACTGATACGTCCGCTCTGCGCCCAGCATATTCGTCTTCAGGGTGAGGTGGCCGTCGGCATTGGCACTCATGGTGATGCCGTTGTTGCCAGTGTTCAGAATCCGCTGGTCGGTCTTTTCCGTGAGCTGGGTGTCTGTCTTATACCAGAACTCTAAGGCATAGCTGTCCGAATCGTCTATGTTGCAGTCGACCATCGGGATGGCCAGATGCTTGTCGGCGGTGAGGTGTGTACTGTAGTTCACGTTGTCGATGAACCATCCGTTGTCAGGCACCTCGATATGGTTGCCGCCCACGATGTCCTCAGCCGTCTGTCCGTGACCTTCTTCCATTCTCCAGTAGTGCCACAGGCCGTCCTCCAGTCCGCTCTTACGCTTCATACCCAGCGTCAGCTGACCATCGCTACGTGCATAATTCCAGAGAGCTAGGTCAGATATCTGACAATCAGAGAGCGCGCCAACCGTCATCTTGCCATTGCTCAAAATGTCGGGTACTATTTCACTCTTAAACACCTTCTTGGTCTGATCTCCATAACATGCCGTCAACGAAAGCATATTCTGACTGCCCTCCATCTGTGAATCCTTGGCTTGATAAGACAACTGCAAGAACACCCACTCATCGTCCATGAAGGTCAGCGGCTCTGTGGCTTTTATTTCAAACGGTTCGACCGCTTTGCCTTGCGCGTCTGCGGCACCGCCATTGGCAATGACCACAAATGGCGACTTCTCATTGACACCAAATGCAGTCAGAGTTTCGTTCGTGCCAAACGTCAACAGATAGCCCTCTGCCTTCTTTGCCCAGAACTCCACGGTGAACGACTGGTTGCGCAGGTCTATCTTGTTCTGTGTCATAGGCTGGCTTTCAGAGATGTTCTGCCCCACTAAGCCCACCTGATAGACGTTTTTGCTGTTTTCAAGCAGCGTGCCATAGACCTCGATGTTGTTGTCCTGGGTAATTTTGTCGCCAGAAATATCCTCGTTGAATTCGGCGCTGATGATGCTGCTCATATCCAACATACCGTCAGAAGGCAGAGGCAGCGTAATCAACGTCGGTCGGCGCGTGTCCTTAATCACAGCGATTTCTTCCGATGTATTCGTCACCTCTTCTTCATTGCCATGTGCCGTAGCCGACAGCACGCGGAAGATGTAGTTGCCGTCAACATACTGCTTCATGTCCAATGGCATCTTAATGATGCCGCCGCCGGCTGTTGCTGCTTCCACCAGACTTTCCTGTCCTGGCAGCGGTTCACCAGTCACCCATTCCTTCAACGTCGTCCAGTCGTTCTTGTTGTAGCGGTACTGCAGGCGCAATGCCTTCAGCCCCTGATGGTTCAGGTCGAAGTCGCTCACCTGGAAATTCACGGTCGTACCCGTAGCCGTGTTCACCACATTATTATTTATATGCAAAGCCACGTCGCTCGAAACAGGCACGAAGTGAGCACTAATGGGCACCACCGACTCGATGACCGGCCAGTGGCTGGTGGCATCGTCCTGAGTCGTGGAGCGCAGATACAGCTTGATGTCGTTATAATCCAGAATGCTCTTGTCGCCCTGCTTCAGTTCGATGGTCTTCTCCACCGTCTTATTATAAGGTATGAATAGCTTCATGCCTTCCAACAGCGGCATGCCGTCCACCGTCAGCACGGCACCCTTCGGGTTCGTATCAGGCTTGTAGCCCAGTTTGAAGTAGTGGTTCGACTGTGCATACGACTGGTTGCTGAGCTTCACCTTGAAGAAGGCGGAGCCGCCGTTAGGCACATTGCTCTGAACAGGTTCGTCGATAATCAGCTGCGGCACCTCCATCTGGATGGTCTTCGCCATGATTTCCTCGCCTTTGCTAAAGAAGAGCGTCGAGTCTCCGTCCTCGTAGGGGCCGTAGGTGTGTCCGGCCCGGGTGCGGAAGATGGGCCCCCATCCGTACGCTGATACGGCGAGTTGCTTATGCTCATCCTCCTTTTCCTCTTTTTTGCAGTACACATCGACCGAGTGGTCGCAGTAGTCATTGTCTCCCATGGTGAAACTGAAGGTCTCCGTTTGAGCGTTGGAAGTCGTTTTGATACTTTTCTGTATATGAACAGAGTTGGTGGCGGTTTCAATAACAATGCCTTTTCCGTTAAATTTGTTTCCCGAGTTCCATTGGCCGATGAGATGCTCTTCACCTTGTGTGGTTGAGACATAGACGTTGTCCGTTGCAGAGGTATAGGTGCGTGTCACCTTGGTGCCGCCGTCGAACGAGATGTTTTCGGTGAGCACATCTGAGGTGTTGCGGTCTTCGTACATCAAGACTTTCTCCTGCTCATTCCTTTTAATGACGTTTTTCCAAGCCTCTATCTGGTCCAGCATAAACTGAATGGTATCCTGGCAGTTCACGTTTGCAGGTGGGACAAATGCATACGAGGGTCCTTCGTAATTATTAACTCCGGCAGCTGCGCCAAACACCTTGTCATAGTTGCTGCGACCGTAGTTCGGGTCTGTCTCAGCCAGGTTGCTGTAATAGTGAGGGGTGGTGATTTCCGAAGGACTCTTGCGAGGTTTGCCGTAGGTGTCCTTCAGCAGTTTCTTGATCTGTGCCTCGTAGTTGGGAATGATGTTTGTGAGTATCTCCAATTGCGAATACATGAAAGTGGTCTTCATCGAGTCTTGCACACCCGTCACGTCGCGGACATCGAATTTCGATGCATTCCTCGGAATATAGACCTGACGTGCATCGCCAAAGATATGGTTACGGCTGACGCCTACATAAACGTCGCCCCAACTGCCTACATACTCCTTGCTGCTCTGAGTGGAAATATCCTGGGTCGTCGTGTACGACTCGGTGTCGAGATCGGTATGGCCTTTGAGGTAAGTGCCTTCTAATCCTCCAGTAAACGTATGTTTAATTCCCTCTGTGGCAATTATGCCTGATGCTAATCCCACAACCTGTTGGGTATGTCCTTTCGCTACTTCGACAATATCTTTCGAGTGTACTCCATTACTGATGACGGTTTCCGACTTCATGGTTATCGTCGAGCCTTTCTTCCACGTAGCGCTCGACTTGGCACCGGGCGGGTCGCGCAACACCATCAGCACTTTGTCCGTGCCCAGGGTCACAAAGTTTTTGCCCATGTTGATGGTACCGACGTTGACACCTTTCATGCCAGGTCCCTGATTGGTGCCGTCGGCACGCCACTGGATGCCCGCATTGTTGTCAGGCACCCAGTCGTACTGCTTGCCGCTGACAAAGAGTTGCATGGTGATGCTTTGGGCATGGTGGGTTTTCGCATTGGTGTTCGGCAGACCGGCATACCATGTGTAGGTAGCACAGCCTAAACTGTCGAGCATCACGCCATTGAGGTTTTCGCCGGCAGGCGTACCCTCCTCATACAACACGCCATCGGTACCCGTTTGCGTCTTGGAGACGAGCGACTGGGAAGACGACAGCGCATTGGCTATCTGCACAAAGCATTTCTGTAGCGGCTGCCTCTCCTCCGTCGCCTTCGGGTCGTCGGCATTCTTGTAGGTTTCGTATGCCTCAATGTCGAACTCGTATTCGTTGCCCGTTACAAAGACGGGATAGCCTAATTTGTAACTAAAGCTGTTGCCGTCTTTCGTATAGAGGTTGTCTATCACATATTTTCCATCTTCATCATTGCCTGTATATGTTTTTGCACCGAAAGGCACTCCTTCGTTCACCTTGAACACGGGCGTGGTGTGGTAGTCGGCAATATACTTGCATCGGTATTCGTATATCTTCTCTGCTTTCTTCTTGACGATTTCCTTACCGGTTACGGGGTCAGTCGCCTTGCTTTCGCTATACAGCGTGTCGGCAGAAGCCAGTTGGAACTTACTCAGGTCAACGGTACGGCTTTCACCGACCACGACATCGCTGTTGGCCACCAGCGTCTGGGCACTCATCTGATAACTGACAGGAGGCAACATGGCCGAGAACTCACCCGTCAGGGAATCGGTCTGAATGTAAATCTTCTTACACTCCTCCACCGAACCGAATCCGCGATACGAACGGCTCCGTATGCTGGCGGTGTCGCTGGCCACCTCCACCCGCTCGTCGTTGAAGTCGTAGGTAAAGGTGGTGCCGTCCACCGTCTTCTTCGCGTTCACATAGTAACGGTCGTCGGTGGGAGTCAGCGTCATCGTCACACGCCCGATGTTGTTCTCTGAGAGATTGAAACCCAGCGGCTTATTCTGATCCCTGAAGCCGCCCACGATGCGTCCTGCAAAGTTCACAAGCGTAGCGTCCTCAAAGTCCAGGTTGTAGGTCTCTGTCAGAAAGGTGTGCTTGCCGCCGTTGGCGGGATAGCGACCCTTGTCAACAAAGACGTGGTTATTGCGCTTCACGGTGATGTAGTGGTCGCCGATGGGCACGCTGATGGTGAACTTGCCTTCTGCATCGGTCATGATGGGCATGCCGTCCACGATGCAGGGCGTGCCGTCCACCTCGAAGGTGCAACTGTCCACGGGAATGGTGGTGCCGGCATAGCGCACAGTGCCATGCACGGGGAAGTAGCTGACGTCGGTGAAGTTCACTCCGCTATACACCAATGAATGGTTGCTGATATAGCGCGTCTGCTTGGAGCTGTTGAACTCGTGGATGCCCTTCGACGGCGTGATGGCGTAGTTGATGCCATTGCCAGAGTAGGGGATGCCCGTGATGACATACGAACCATACTGGTCGGTCAGTCCGTAGCACGACACTTGACCCGTCTGGTTTGGCGAGTCGTCGGTGTAGGACACGCCGCTCACTGCCTTTCCGTGGGCATTGTTGGGTACGCTGTTGGTTCTCGAACGGTCATAAACATATCCCGTCTGATAGCCTTCGTTCATAGGCCAGTAGAGGGAAAGGCCCTGCTCGTCGCCCGACAGCATGCGGTCGTAACTGCTCATGATTTCGTCATCGGTCAGCGCACAGCTATAGACCCGGACCTCATCAATCAGCAATGTAGAATCAGGATACATATAACTATCTTTAGAAGGCAGGCCGAGACTTTCATCATACTTTTGCATACCTACCACGAATGCCTTGGGCTTTTCATTGATACGGAAAGGCCTGGCATAACCAATCACGTCCTTATAGAATTTTCCTTCTCCGTCTATCACGCCTAAGTCAAATATTCCCGATAAATAGCCTTCACTGTCTCCTTTTCTATGCCTCAAGAAAACATACGTCCATTGATCACTATAAATTCTTCCATGTTGTAGTTGATAGCCCAGGCCGCCGGTAGCGTTTATCGACAAACCATTGCCTTTATAAACTTGTAAACATTTACCATTCTCAGTTACAATGGAGAAGAAACGACCTGTTTCTACATTTTGCTTAACCCACATGCCAATGGTAAAATCGCCCTCCAGCGCGTTTTCGCTGAGACCATGGTCACCACCGATGGGTACCTGGATGCCATGACTCCCGGCCGTGAATTGTTTGGCATAGAAGAACGAATGAGCATCCTCTGTGCTGGAGTTGGGCGTCAGCGACACACGCACACTATCGACAGCATCGCCTGAACCGTAGAGCACCTGTCCGCTGATGGTGCCATAGTCCTGCGCAAAGCCGATGGCAGTCTTGTAGTTGTTGCAGGTCAGCTGTCCCTCGCAGTCGGTGTATGCCGCCACGCGATATTCATAGTATCGGCCTGCCTCACAGTTCTGGTCATAATAGGAATAGGTGGAGCCGGTTCCCTGTACGGTATAGATTTCACGGAAATCCTTTTCCTGCACATCGCGGCGCGAGACGGAGAACGTGGTGGGCGTGGCACTCACTTGCTTGACTTTCCAGATGAGGCTGCACCCCTTCTTGTCTGTGCCTTGGGTGGCGGTGAGTGAGGTGACGGTGGTTCCGCCGCTGATTCTGGTGTAGGAGATGTTGGGCGAACTCGCGAAGGTAGGCACATTGTCGCCACGGTCGAACACGATGCGATACTTGTAGCCTATGCACGAGGCCTCGATACCCTCTGAGTGGACATACGTTTCAGTTAAGCTTCCGTCTTTATTCGTTGTCTGCTCCAGATCCGCAACCCTCAGTTTGGCAAGTTCCACCCAATCTGTGCCGTTGGTCTTCATATACTGTATGGCAAACGTGGGATAGAAGCCGTTGTAGGTCTTCTTGGGCACATAATGGTGATTCCACGTCACCTCAATCCTGTCATCCAACGGCGTCGCCTCCGGGCTGCCAATCAGCGGCGACGTGAGGGCGATTTTGACATTCGCAGTCGTGCTGAATTGAGCCAAGGGCGCTTGTGTTTCGGGTTTCACGGTGCCGCCACGCCCTTGTGCCTCCAACCAGTAGTTGGGATAGAAACAGACGCTGTATTCGTAGGGGGTATCGAACTGAAGTTGTTGGACATCCTTGTCTTCATATTTGAACACGTCGGCAGCATCGCTGATGGCCACCGTTTTAAGAAGGGTCCACGAAGTGTCATCCTGTTTGCGGCGATAGACATACCATTTTCCTGCGTAGGCGGCATCCTCGGGGTCATAACTCGCGGCATCGGCCATGCGCCAGGTCAGCGTGACACTCTTGGCATACTGGTCCGTCGCACAGTTCAGATTGGTGGGCTGGGCGAATATCTTGGTCGTTAACTCTCGGCTATCAAAAGTCTGCGTACAATATTCATGCAAGGACATGTGTTCTTTCAGAGAGACCTTGTAAGGGTGAGAAATAGCATACAAACCCACGTTCCTGCTCACCTTGACCGCAAACTTGCCAGACGGTTGCTTGGGGGATTTGCAGGAAAACATGTTTTTTGTATCGCTCAAAGGTTGTCCAGACACATCAAAATAGCGTTCTTTGGAAGAAGTTCCGAAATGGGCATCAATAATCATGGTTTCGGGCGACACAAAATACACCCTGCTTTCTATTTGATTAAGTTGCATCTCTTTCAACTTCTTTTTTTCGTCAGCGGTGGTGGTAAAGTTTAAAAACCTTATATATTCCGAATGCCCGTCATTAGTCTCCCATTTGCAATCAAACTTGACGGAAAAGTCCTCCAATGGATCCTCACATTTATACACTCTCAGGGTGGCGACTTGATTGTCAAAGCCTGTAATCTGCGTGAGCACAACCACGAATTGGTTATCCTTGTAAATGATGTCATTCAATCCGTATGAGCCTGTAAAGTCATCGTCATGACGGTAATTGAAATCATCATAATCAAAAGCTGAGGGATTAATAATATCTTGTCCAGACCTGTGACCAAAACGAAATTTGTGTTCAGTGAGATAGTTGTCAATACCTTTCAGTGCAGCAAGCCTCAACGAGAATTCCTGATAGGGTGACCCGGTGGTCCTATTATGTCCATTTACCAATTCAGGGTAGTCCATGGCCTGCACCATGACACTGGTCACGGCTAAAAGAAGGGTTAGGAAAAGTTTTAGATTTTTCATAATATTGTCGTTTTATTGTTATTACTTAATTGGTACGGGTTACGGTACGGGCAGCGGCGGTGGAGCCTGTAGTGATGCTGGCAGTGCCGTCGGTGTTTATCTTCAGGATTTTCGCTCCACCGCTCAGCCAGTAGTATCCACCTGATTCCACTGTCGTAAACGGCAGGAAGATGATATTGCCGGCAGGGTCAGAACTGCCACCGCTCTTGGCACGGAAGTAAACGCCACTGACCAACGTGCCACTGCTGTCGTAGCCTTGGCCGGAAATACAGTCACAATTATCAATGAGTGCCTGCGCATCAGCTTCTGTCGGCAGGGCGGCCTTGACGGCATCCGACAGGCTTTCGTATTCTACATTTGATGTCTTATCGTAGGGCAGCGTGGCTCCCTCGTTGCGGACAGCCCAGGACTTGCCCGTCGTCATCTCGATATGCTCGGCCAATGTGGCACTGAAGCGGTAAGCCTTACCACTGACCAGATTCTTGCCGGTCACATTGCCGGCATAGACAGTGCCGTCGCTGCAACGCACGGTGACATGGTAGCGGCCCGTGGAGTGGTCCTTGGGGAAGAGCATCATCCAACCCACCAGAGTGTGTCCGCCATCGATGGTGCAATCAGTAAAGTTCAGCGACTGCTTGCATTGCTTGAAGTTCGCATCATCACCATCGTTATAAATCATGCCCGTTGCCTTTTTGTTTTCGCCATCCTCAGAATTCAGGCCGGAGAAATTCTCCGTGATTCTGGTGGGGAAGTAAAGGTTGTTGTCCGCATATCGCGTCACGGTCAGTTCGCTGACGGTCTTGCCACTGGCTGAAGCAGGCAATGTGAGCGTGAAGCGGCAGGGGCTGAGAACATTGGTGAAATGGAACAGGCAGGAGGCATTGGCATCGGTGGTTACCTTGGGAGCCACCATATAGTTCTTGGCGCCTAAGTGTGCCGTGCTGTTGTTGCCCGTCTGCGTCTGGCCACTCAATGCAATCTGTCGGGAAGTGGTGCCGTCGGTATTGCTGTTGTAGGGATAGTAGGAATAGTAAACAGCACTGGGATTGAGGGTGAAGGCACCGCCGTCAAAGCTTGTACGCAGGTTGCCCGATGACGTGCTGGGCATGGCGGTATGGGTGGTGCTCTGCTGGTTGCCGTTGATTTCGCCGACAACATTTATCACGTCACCAGCATTCCAGGCAAACGATAATCCGTTTTCACCGGCAGTCAGCATGACACGGGTAATGCTGCCGTCCTCTTGGTCGCCAAATTCATAACTCGGCATGTAGCCATACACGCCCTGGTGACCGTCTGCCTCAGACAAACCTTCAGAATGGTCTGAGGCACAGCCAACGAATAGCAGCATCGTTGCTGCGTATAGGATATGTTTCTTCATCGCCATATATACAAAATAGGTACGCGCATACATTAATATTATTCTTCATCTCCCCATTCATAGCCTTTGCCTTCGCCCTGTGGGGGATTGGGGTTAGTTCCTGTCAAAAGATGAGAAGTGGCAATCTTTACCGTTCTCATGCTTGGTGTTGAATACTTCTTTTTCTTCATATCGTTCTTGTCGTATTTCTCTTTTTGTTACCACCGAGGGAGTCGCACCCTCGGTGGTATGGGTGAGTTATACTCCGTCCGAGGGGTTACTCCTCATCGTCAAAGCCATTGCTGCTGCGGCTCCAGGCACTGTTCACCTCTGAGCTTTGCAGCGTATTGTTCACACCGTGATTGCTGGCGCAGATGACGTGCTGGTGCTGAAGCCTCACTACCTGCGTGGCAGGCTTCATATAGTTTTTCTTTGTCATGGCTGTTTCCTCCTTTTATTTCTTAATATATTTCTTTCCGTCCTTAATATACAATCCCTTG
>Ga0310697_10004004_pt1 | contig 14686 bp, 17 predicted proteins | sample 172DNAGHGlowgp2_FD_203883 | JGI IMG/M metagenome (GOLD analysis project Ga0310697, IMG submission 203883) | Sheep rumen microbial communities from Palmerston North, Manawatu-Wanganui, New Zealand - 1728 DNA GHGlow gp2 (v2) (version 2) | ecosystem: Host-associated > Mammals > Digestive system >...
CCCAGGTAGTCGCGGTGCCACATGGTCAGCCATTGGCCGAGGGTCAGGCCGCTGTCCTCTCTGAAATCACCATGGTCGATGGTGACGGAGACTTCGGTCAGCTTCTTCCGGACTTCCGCCTGGGTTCGTCCATAGACCGAATGCCGTTTTCCATCGGCACAGTATCGGGCTTCCCAGCTTCCGTCAGCCCGTTTTCTGATGGTTCCTTCGCCGTTAGCACGCTTTCTTGCCATTGTTTTCTCCTTTCGACAGCCAATCCAGGAGAGCCTGACGGGCGATCACGATCTTTTTGCCAGCATGGATGCTCGGAATCTGATTCTCCCGAATAAGTTGGTACATCGTTGGCCTGCTGATACCGATCAGCTCCGCTGCTTCCCGGACGGACAATGTCATCTTCGTGCCCGGCGATGATTGCTGAGGTATGCTGTTGTCAAGGTGCTCTGGCTCCTGCAGAGCCGCGGTGCTGTCCAGCATGCGGAGAACCTCGTCCACAACCTGGTGTACCTGCTCTTCAGTATATAGCCTGTTTCTCATCATGGCAATATCCTTTCATGCTTTAAAGTGATGTAAAGTTGTAAACTATCTCTTTCCCGAATGCTCCTGCCGTTTTGTTACCGGTTAGAATCCGATTTTTAACGGGGATGATTCATTCTTCATCTCCCGTCTGAACAAGCCACGAAAAGCCCTGCTCTGGAAGGCTTTCTGACAGGCTAACCGGTAACAAATTACGTGCGTTTCATTTGCTTTCGCTGATAGTAGCTGCGCTGTTTGACCCGGTTGCGGAGTCGCTCGTGAAGAGGTTTGCAGTGCGGGCAGTATCGCTGTCGACCGCTGTTGGGGATGAAAGCTCCTCCGCACCAGGCGCAGGTTCTTTCATTCGGCCGGGTCACATCTTCTTCCCGAAGCAGTTCTGTCCAGATGATCCGATTCAATTCCGGATTGATGGGCAGCACGCATTCCAGAAAATAATCGCAGTCAATAGCGCCGTCGTGAATCGTCGGATAGCGGGGATTGATGATGGTGCACTCTCCATCCTCAATACATTTCCCACCGATGTAATTGCAGCATTCTCCATGCGCCAGAGTTCTGACATTCCGGATTAACATGTTGTTCATTCTTTTGGACTCTCCTCGTTTACATTCATCTTCCATCATGATCTGGCTGTGTGTCCGATTACACAGTCAGGAACAGTTGCGGCGCTGCTCTGCGTTCGGATCATGCTTCGCGGCTGCATGACGCAGAGCAGTGTGTATCTGAACGCACAGGATAGCTTTTCCTGTACGGGAAGTCATAGAGGCAATTCGTATGACTTTGGCTTCCGCTGACAGCATATCACATGGTTTCCAAAATCGTTTTCATGTTTTGAAAACTTCAGAAAGCGTTGCAGCTTAAGGCTTTGTTGGCATTTTTGCGTCTGGCTAAATTTCTAAAATGACGGTTTTACTGGGGTTCCCGGGCCAAAAGTTTTCACGAAATGAAATTTATTTTTTCAGAAGACCGTCTTCATGCTCTCCTGAAAACAGCCCCGGAGAATAGTAGCAAGCAATGCAAATCTGCTAGATTTTGCAAAAAGCTTGTTGGTAGGCTCCGCCCCCAAGCCCCTGATCTGCCAGCGCAAGCGCTGTGGTTGTGCAGGTTCCCTGCGCTTTGTCCCGTCCCAGATATCATGAAATAACGTGATTGCTTCCGCTGGATCGGAGCAAAATTGCCGTGTAAGGAAAGCCATTATCACTCGTAAAGTACCTCCAACCGTTCATAGATTTGTCTTATCAATTGAGTAATCTCCTCCTGCTTTTCCAGGATCTCATCGATTTCTGTTTCATAGATACTTCCATGTTCGTTCATTCGCTTGGCAATCTGATTTACGTTATTTGAAAGAATACTCATCTGCCGAGAGGCTTCCCGAAGCTCAGGCAGGTCAAGCCGCAATAGATAACCATTCAGCACCATCGCGCGAAAGAATCCTGATTTGTTTTTGACGCCGGCATTTTTCATTTTCTGCTGAATGATAGCGGCCTGTTCTGGAGTGGTATCGAAACTGAAGTGAACAGTGTGGTTTTGCATTTCGCTCATGTGTATCTTCCTTTCTGAATCCAATAAACTCAGGTGCATTGTTTCATTGCTGTTGTTTGGTTCGGGCTTATTTTTCACTGCTGCCTCTGGCAAGAAACCTTGTTTGGCTCACTGCCGGTCCTTTCGGCGCTCCCTTCCGAAGAGGAAGATCATGGCGGTTTGGACAGATCTGGAAACGTGGCCCTGATTGTCAAGGTGCGCTTCGTTGGCGATGCCAACGACTAATGACGGGAATGGCTCAGCTCTTTCGTCTTGGTTAATTGCTTACCACGATTCCCATTGTTCTTCATTATCTGAAACCTGGGGAATCGAGGTTGCATCCACATAGTTCCGCCATGGTTCCCGCTGCAGCCATTTCACAATGCCGGGGACATACTGACCATTCGCTGTCAGCCAATCCACGGTTTGTTTTTCCGCTTCCAGGGCGGACAGGATAGCTTCAATCGTCGCGCCGTCATTCAGTGCCTTCTCCACCAGCACTGCTGCAGCCTCACGGTTTGTCCGCCTGTTCTGCGGATAAGCAAGCCATATCTCTGAAAAACGATCCGGTTCAGTCTTCGTCCCATACCCTAAAGAAGAATATATATTCTTTTTATATGGGTTAGGTCTTGCCAGCGTACCGGTTTGGGCGGAACCGGTCTGATTCCGAGGATCAGTTGGTATCACAGTGATACCGGTTTCCTGATAACTGGTATCATCCTGATACCATGCCTGACTGGCATCCAAAGGGGAACCGGTACAATCCTGAGCATCCCATGCCTCTGCGCTGGCTCCATCATGGATACAGGTCGCTCCAGCTTCTGGTCCATTTTTCACACCGGCAGGATCGGGCCAATTCACCACATGCAGCATCGTTCCCACGTTAGGGATCGACCGGATTGTTACCATGCCCTGTGCTTCCAGCATCCGCATTCTGCGGCGCAGCTTGTCCCTGGACCAACAGAGTGCTTTTGCCGTTTTCCGTTCTGACAGGGGCATGTCGCCCGGCTGAAGCTGCAGCCCGCGCCAACAATACTGATTGTGGCTCGCCATGGCCAGGCAGTGAAGATACAACTTCACAGCTCCATCGTCAGCCCATATCGGGCTTCTCATGAGCTGCCGGATTGCATCTGCGTTTCGTCTCGTGTTCATCATCGTTTCCATCCTTTCTTTTCTCTGGTGTTATCCCCGCCACCCCCCTATATGGGGAATAAGGCGCAAAGTGACACCGGTCATCGGAAATAATCTTTGCAGTCCGCTTCATCTCGCTTTCTTCTGATGCATATCATCGTTCATTCAAGATCACCTCTAAGCACCCATAAATGGCAAAATAACATCGATTTTGGAAACACCTGCAGAAATTTTTTTCGGGATTGAAGCCCATGCCATGCATTTTCCAGCTACCTCCCACCCTTCAATGTAAAAATCAAGGCTAAGTGACACCGGCTTTAGAAAATTTTCTGAGCAGTACGCTTATCGCATTTCCACTGAATGGCGTTCATCGGCAGCCATGCTGGTTTACCTCCTCATATCTACATGGCGAAAATCATCGTTTTTGGAAACACTTGCATGAGATTTCGGGGTATTTTTTCTTTGATACATCCAAGACCATTGCTGGAAGCTCATAACGACCACAAAGGCCTCCGAAGAGGCGCATAGAAAAAGGGACGGTCCGGCAGCCAGCGCCAAGAGCGTCCCCAGTCTTTTCAGCCTGTCATTTACGTGTAAAGACATGGTTATTTGTGATATACTAAAACTGATTTCTATTCCGAAAGGCTTGGAAAGAAATCAGCTGCATGCAAGAAAATGTAGACATGCTTCGTCTTTATAGTGGAGGTCAAACACCGATTACTGACAAATGAATGAAGGAAAGAAGGACAGTTGCATTGAAAAAGGTGTCATGTTGGTTTCTGACGTTTTTACTGATTCTTTTGGGTATATCAACCTGCAATGTATATGCGGAAGAATGGGAAACATTTGTGAAGAGGCACGCCGAAGAGATTGTTAAAGAGAGATTCAATGCAGACTACGGAGCTGCAGACTTCTGGGAAGAATTGGTTGATGCCAATGGTCCGTTTCGTTTCTGGACTGTCGAACAAAAAAACTGGTACAGCGGTCTGCTGCCATATTTGATCGAAGCAGAGGAACAAAGAATCCAAACATATCATCCAGATTGGATTGCGTCTGTTCCCTTTGCAGATCAGATTCTTTCCTGGAAATACGGCGTTAGAGAACCGGGAATGATTGAGGAAGATGAAGCCAGACAAATGGCGCTTGACTTCCTGATGTCATCGTATGATCTGGATTGCAGTGAGAACAGAGTATCCGTATCACTGTATACCGGGCATCGTGAAACAGGAGACTTTATTGCACCATACTGGGTATTTCGTTTCTATGATCACTCGCTTGTGAAAGCCGAGGTCTGGATCAATGCCAAAACAGGATATATGCCCAGGCATCAAATGCTTGAAGTAAAAGATAAGGTCAAAGAATCTTTTGTGGAAATGCTGAAAACCGGCTATACCGTGGCAGGTGAACCAGTTACAGCGGATATGTTCACGGATGATGCTGTTGAAATCTATTTCTCCGAAGAGGATCATTTATGGTATGCTGCTGTCAATCCAGCCGGAGATTCCTATTGGTATATTTCAATCGATGATGCTACGCTGGAAACAGTGAGTACTTCGACAGCAAACGGATGAGCAAAAGAGGATTTGAAAAACATGCGTAAACTTGCGGCGTATATGGCTCTGATGATGATTGCGATGGCTTGCCTGAATACGGCTTTTGCAGAAGAACACGATAGTGTAAGGTATGCTGGGGGTGACCAGCAGTGGAAAGAAGGACAGCTATGATGAAGAAACCCTTCCTTTGCCTTGTTGCTCTGATTCTCATGCTGTTCAGCGCTTCGGCGTTGGCAGCCGGCAGTGATGAAGCACTGATCACAGATACACTCCGCCAGGCAGGCATCACTGAGCCGGTGCAGCTTACGCAGTGGGGCGACTCGGCTGCTTGCTTCGCCGAGACGGATGGCGTCAAAAGGCTGATTCTGCTGGAACGGCATGACGGCGTGTGGCAGATCGTGATCGATAATCCGACAGCGCTGATTCAGGAGTGGGACTGGCCGGAGCTATATTCGGACACCGACACAGCGATCTATTGGGAGTACAATAATTTTGACGGCAAGACCGCCATGGTTTTCAGCAGCTGGCGGGAAGCCGGCGTATGGGGTCAGGTGGAAGCGCAGATCGCAGGCAATGAAGCCGCAGGCGCACTGTATCCCCTGACGTGCATCGGATGGCGCGAAAACCATGGCGGTGAAATCGTACTTACCCATTTTATAGATGATGAAAATGGAAATACGGTTCGTGAGTCTGTCGAGTACGTTCCCGCGCCGCAACTTTCAGCGTATTCTCATCTTGCAACTTATGATGTTACCAGGTTCCCTGTTTTTGAACAGGCAAGTGCTTTGGAAGAAATCTATACCGAGCTGACCTTCGTCGGCACCTGGCAGTTTGTAGGCGGCGGTGAGCTCATGGGCTTCGGCTTCCGGCTGAACGCGGACGGCACAGGCCGGTGGCTGGACAGCGAGGACATGGAGCACTGTCCGCCAAAGCACCTGCACGAAACCGGTGACAGCTTTACCTGGCAGCTGGACGGGGACCGCTTCATCTGCCGGGACAGCCAGGGTACCGTCGAACGGTTCACGCTTGAGCAGGCAGATTCCCGCATTCTATTCGCAGAGGAGGAAGCCGGCGGCTTCTATGCCCGCTTCGACGAGGAGGCCATCCGGGCGGAGATCGAAGAGCGCATGGGCCGCGGTGAGATGACGGAGTTTGACGCCCTGGTCATGGACTACCTCAACGACACCCTGGAGCCCACGCTAACGGAGCGTCTGAACCTCCGCGATGTCAACGCCCGGGTGGACTGGTACTCGGAGGAGAAGAGCGTCATCGTGGAAGCCTGGCAGCTGGATGAGGATGACGCTGTCACCATCCGCTTTACGGAGTCCGACCTGACCGTCACCATCGGGACAGCCGAATCCAAATGGACAAGCGGAGGCGGGATTGGCAGGGATCTGACGGCGCATGTGTATTACAAGACCGCGTCCACTGCCCTGGGAAACGTGCGGGAAGAACTGGCAGAGCAGCAGATGCTCACCGGCGAAGTGAACCCCACCGCCCGCGAACCGCAGCCCGGCGAAGCGGCCATCATGGCGGAGATCGAACAGAAACGCGCCGACGGCACAGCGGATGCTTTCGACAATCTCGCCATGGATGCCATGAACGGAACCATGACCGCCCGGCTGGAGGCCATGGGCCTGACCGAAGTCAGCACGCGGCTGAACTGGGAAGGTCCACTGCACTTCATCCTGGCATGGGGCCGGGATGCCGAAACCCATTTCCGCGTGGCGCTGCGCTTCACCCCCTGCGCCATCGGCGTGTGCGTGGGTGATGAGGTCGGAGATGTGACGCAGATCCCGGTCAGCTGGTATGAGAACTACCTCCGAAACCCGGAGGTTGAGATCTACGAGAACGCATACCGGCTGATCCAGTCGGAACTGGCTCTGGCCTCACAGCAGCAGCAAACACTCTTTTCCATGCCGTTCCTGACCGGAGATGTAGGACAGTTTCCGAAGGGGAAAACCTACGAGGTCTATCGCGGCCCCGGGCAGAATTATGGCCGCAGCGCCAATGGGAAGGCTTCCGTTTCCACCAACGACACCATCATGGTATATGGTGTTCGCGGAGACTGGATGCTCATCAGCTATGGCATCTCCGGCGGACACACTCGCTATGGCTGGATCAGCACCTCGGGGCTTCCTGCATCGATGTTTGAATATTGCCCGGAGTTGATCTTCCCCGGGGACGATGGCACGGAATATGTCTATGCCACGGTCAGGCAAAATGCCCGAATGGTAGATGTGCTGGAGTCTGATCAGGACTTCATCAACCCCCTGCAGCCCGGCGACAGTGTCCATTGCTTGGCGGAGATGAACGGCTGGGTGCTGGTGGAGATCTATGCCTGCGACGAGACGTACTGGGGCTTCGTGCGGTGGGATGACCTCGATACCCGCCATGGATACGCGTTTACAATGAAAACCATTGAGCCGTCCTCTGTGTGGTCGGAGGAAGAAATCTGCGCCGCCATGCAGGCTGTGGCGGATGCCTACACTGGCAGGGCATCGGGGCACACCCTGATCTCCCTTCGATACAGTGACGAAGACAACAGCCCGGAGAACTGGCCCTCCGATGTCCCAGACGGCATCGAATGGATGAAACTCTATGGCACGGCCCGCTCCATTTCCTACTATGATTTCGAGATCGCAGGCAGCGACGGCACCGCCGAAGACCTGGTCTTCTATGTCTGGCGCGAGCCCGGCGGGGAATGGGTCGGCGGCATGGGCGGGTATGAGTAAGCAAGAAGTAGGCCACTTCGCTTGTAAAAAAACTTCTGTTAGTGAAAAAAGATGGAATCAGAAACGTCTGTATAATTGAACCCCAATAAACTCAAGGAGGACAATACCATGAAAAGATGGCTACTTGTGATGATCATTTCACTTGTTTGTCTGCTGACCGCAGTTTCCGCATTCGCCTACGACGACAACACGGCTGGTGTGGAGAATACACCGGATGATGTACGGTCTATTCTGACTTCAAGATGGCCTGAATGGGAAATAACGGGATGGGTTAACCCGGCAGGACTGAGGAGCTCTTCTGCCTGTGCATTTGCAGCTATCCACAAAGACCGCTCTAACACGTTGGTTGCATTCGGTTACAAAGATGGTCACTGGGTTTATAAGTGGAGCAACGCAGGTGCTCTCTCTCAGCGGGCATATGGAATGCAGTTGCTCGAAGGCACTGATGGCGGGAAATCACAAGCCAGGTTCGTCATCCGTGAATTAACATCACCGACAACGGAAACAGTCTGGACACAATCACGAAGCGGGCAGCCATTCCTTCTCACAAGCTATATTGTGCATGACACTGACTCCAGTATTCTCGAAACATTAACTGTCAATGCGGAAAACATTCAGTATCAGGGTTGGAGGACAGAAGAAAGGAAAGTGTCCTTCAGAGGAACGACTCAGAGAGATCTGCGGTATTTCTCCTGGTCTGCATTTCCGAAGACTCCAGATGAACTGCGCACAGGGTTGACTGCTGCGCCGGAGATCCCTTCGGGTGACTTGGAGGCACTGGATATCAAGTTTACCGGAGGCAAGAGGTACGATGTTTTTTCCGCACCGGACAGATCTTCCCTTCGCGGCGGAAATGGAAAAGCAAGGGTTTCAACAAACGGTTGGATCCAAGTGTTTGGCACTGAAAATGATTGGGCATTGATTCAGTATTCTATCGATGCTTCCCACTACCGTTTCGGTTACATTAGCAGTAAAGCCCTGCCCAAGAAGGCAAATGTTCCCGCCCTGTCTTTTAATGCTGTTGATGCATGGACAACCACTGCAGTTTCCCTGACAGATGATCCTCTCTACAGCGGGTCAGAATTACTTTTCCTACAGGAAGGATTACATGTTACGTGGTTAGCAACCCTTGGTGAGTGGGCTTATGTTGAAGTAAGCAGTGGTGATTGGGCTCGCGGCTTTGTTCCGCTCTCATCCGTCACAACATCACAAGAAATTGATATGGAGAACAACCCTAGTGAAGGCGGAGAAATAGTTTACGATGGGGTTGTAACTGTGTTTCATGATGACCGAATCGAATTTGAATTACACATTGCGGAGAGTGGCCCGTTAGCCAGCAGCGAAGTAAGTCAGATCCGTGTAACAGACACTTTTGGCGATTCCGTATTGGCGATCCTTTCGCCTGATTCATACGGAACTTACTATGGTAACTGCAGTCTTGGCGGCGATGTAACATCAATTACGCTTACCGCAGTTGATGACGCAGGTACCGCATATTCCCAAATTGTCAGAATAGAATGGTAATCATCCTGGCTTCACCCCGGCCAGACTTTATCAATAAATAGCCAGCGTGTCTGCGGATTCATGCCATTGAGCAGTCTGTAGTGACCAACTGTAGTGGAACGGAGAGCAGTCGCATCTGACTGCCACCGCCGAAGACCTGGCCTTCTATGTCTGGCACGAGCCCAGCGGGGAATGGGTCGACGGCATGGGTGGGTATGAGTAAGCATAGAAGAAAAAATTAGCCGGAGGTTGTACTCATGAAAAGATTTGCTTCAGTTCTTCTCTCTTCTGATCATCGTGATCAGTGCAGTTTCTTTCGCCGAGGAAACGCCGTGGGTTACCATAGAAAATGTGCGGGAACACAGCAGCTATGTATGGCGCGAAGAAATCCCCCGCTATAACGGAGCGGAGGAGCAGGGATTTCAGCCGCTTGCCATGGATCCGGCGGAGGCTTGGCAGCGCCTGCGGGACGCTTATGATCGGGGTCAGGATGAAGCGACCCGCGAACTGCTTCAATCCTGGGGAATCGAGATGGAGCCCTGCGGGGCGCCTGTGCTTCGGGAGCTTATCAGCCAGGCAGACCTTCAGCATCATGGGAATGCAAGCATTTCAACCGAGAATGTGCCGTTGGTGCAGCTGATCAGTTTTTCCGGATGGGGCTGGGGTGAAGAAGGGACCCTGATCTTTGTAGAGCATTGGCCCGATTGGTATGACTTCACGCTCCTCCATCGTTTATCTCTTAAATGTTACATTCCTCGTCTGGCTAAACCGAGAGCCATATGGTATATTTGTTACGATGTAGATAGCGAAGGAGGTATCGAACATGAAAGCGAAATTGCTGTTAATGGTTATACTACTATCAATCCTTTCCCCTATGAATACATGTCCAGCAGAAGCAGCATCCGGTATAGATGCCAATGACATCTTTGTCCTGGAAATGAACAAGGCCATATCTACGAAAGGACCGTTTTATACATGGTCATTGGAAGAAAAAGCTGATTTTTACAATAAATATGTTTACCACAATACAGGAACACGGAGAGGTGTACCAGATGAAAGGCATATTGGAACTGAAGCGGTTAAAAATCTCGCATATGATTATCTATGCTCATATCTGGATTGTATTAAGGACGATTTATCTGATTATATTCCAGATGTGGATTTCTGGGTTGAAGTTAACATGCAAGACTTTGATGAGCACGAATATTATTCTGTATGCTTTTTAACAGAAAATACTGATACAGGCAAGTACGAGAATACATATCAGTTAATGATATCTGCTTATACAGGCTCTCTCATCCAGCTGTTGGATATAAAGCAGATGACTGCAGATTAAACCTGCAGTCATGGTTGACTATGAAAATGGAGTTTTGCCAGACAATTACGGCATGCAAAGGAGCAAATACAAATGAAAGCCAAAGGGTTCATTCTCTTGTCTGCGATTCTTATGATCACGATGTGCCTTGCCGTCACGGCTTCGGCGGAAATCGTGGGAAGGACGGCGGATGGGTATATCCATCGCTATACTGCAGATAACGGTCAGGAGATTTACTTCGTCTCCATCGAGAAGGAGCCTCCGGTCAGATATGAAGATGTCAATTTTGATGGACATCCGGATCTCGTCATGGTTACAGCTTTAGGGGCTTCCAACGCCTATTACGAGTTCTATCTCTGGAATGGCAGCGAATATGAATATGCTGAACACTGGATCGATGATATTATCAACTATGAGTTAGTGGACGGACAATATCTGGTATCAAGGAGTAACGATGGCAATGCGGGTACATTGTTTCATGCGGAGATTTGTGTCTGGGATGGAAATGTCCTAAAGAGCATTCGCACCATAGTGTCAGAAGAGGAAACATCCATTGTATGGGAAGGCAGAATCGGAACTCAAACTACAAATCTGGACCGGCTGCACGTTACTGTATGGGAAGCAGACAGTCTTGTAGGTGAGGCAACGGTATTATGGGAGAAAACATATGAACCCTTCCCTGAAAACCAGGCTGCCCTTGATGAGATGGAAGCGCATCTGTGGGATGGACTCAGGAAGTAAGAAATGGCCTGCGTGGACAGTACCCGCAAGATGCGTGAGAAGCTTCCTGTCAATCGGACAGCGAAAAATGAGCGAGATATTATAACAAAAAACCTCTGGCGGCCGACAAAGGCTGCCAGAGGTTTTTGTGGGGAAAGCGTGAAAAGTAGTCGTTTCGGTAAGGATATAAGCTCATGCCCGGATATACTTCTGCTTGCTGCTGTTGGGCTTATCTGGGATTGTGCGCTTCAGCCTGCCGCTTTCCAGCAGGGGTAAAAGAATATTACGTCTGAAATAATCCTGCGATTTGATGCCGCAGAATGATTGCATCTCCGTGCGACTTCTGGCTTCCTTGCAATATTCAAGAAGAGCGTTTAATTTCTGAACATCAAGATTAACGCGTATGACTTCACCACCGACTTCACCACCGACTTCACCACTGACTTCACCACCGACTTCACCACTTGACTTGCCCACTTGCCCACTTGCCACAGGTAAAATACTCCCCGGACCGACCTTTGTCATGGAGCCAAAGGAGAGCGGGATGATGATCTTGAATACGTCGCCCTCGATGAATTCCGGCTCCGCGCCGCTGTACATCATGGTGTACTTATAGCTGTTCCGCATGCCGGAGCCCAGCTCGTCAGCATACCCGATTTCTCGGAATACTTTGCTGATGGTGGGATTCTTGGCGAAGGGCTCAAAGCTTCTGATGTCCAGCGCACCGATGCCGTGTGCCCGGTTTCCATTTTCCACGGTGATCCTGTCTCGCTCGATCAGCAGCTTGGCCACATACCCGCTGGAGTAATCCCGGTGAGCCAGGGAGTTTGAGATAATTTCGCGTAGGATCTTGTCCCTGGCGCTAACACTCTGGATGCCGTCCAGCACGAACAGATCATTCAGATGCTTCTGCCCGAAGGCGAACATCTGCTCATAGGATTCCAGCAGGTTTGTTAGAATGACCTCCCGGTCGTCATAGCGATCTACGTTATAGACGCGGTAAATGCAGTCTGTTTTGTGATGAGCGCAGGCTGAGGCGATCATGTTGTCCGTGCCAAACAGCAGAACTGCCGCCAGGGTGATGCCGGTTCTTCCTTCTTCATCCGTCAGGATCAGCCCACTCGTTCGGAGCAGTTCTTCATTGTCCATATCTGCCCAGGGATGACGCTGCTTATCGAAGAGCTGTTTCCGGGTAATCGCCATCTCCCGGGCTTTGTCGATCAGATCAGCGCGGAGATCGGATACGCTCCAATGGGGATAGACCCTGTTTACGTAATAGGTGCTTTGCTTGCGGGCATAGCACTGAAAGACCCGGTCGGATAAGTCGGTAATGTCCATATCCGCATCGCCATTCCTGTCAAAGATCCGCCCTTTATGACGAACGACTGACGGGCTGACGGGAACGTGAATGTGGATGATATGGTATTCGCCGGCCTGCTCCTGGATCATTTTGCCTTTCTTGTCCACGCCGGAGAAGGTGCCATCAGAGACGAAAAGGTACTCTCTGGCTGACAGATAGAGCGGCGGAAAGATCTTATCCTTGTTGTTGGCCAGCGTGACGAAGTTTGTAATGAGCTTTGCTGCGGCCGACGGATCGACGCCGAAAACAACGCCGGTATCGTGAACGCCCAGGAAAATATCGCCGCCCTCCCGATTGGAGAATGCGCAGACGGAATCAAATAGGGATTTCGGCAGATCGGTTCTGGCTTCCTTGTATTCGACCTGATAATTCTCTCCATGCCGGATCAGAGACAGAAGTTCCTCCGGCAGGCTGGGAATTCTGCTGCTCATCGCTGATCACCGTCCTGTCCGTTTTCAGTCCGTTTTACATAAGTCAGCTGAATATCATAGCCCAAGGCTTCGACCATGCTGGTAAAGGTTTTATTGACGACTGTTTCCTTCTGCCGGATCACCCGGTTGACATAGGCGGGCGTAGTACTGATTTCATGCGCCAGTTTGGCCTGCGTTGTCCCGGCTTCAATGCACATGACTTTTATATCGATCTCAACGTTGTTTTTGACCACGATCCATACTCCTTTGACAGCCAGATTGAAATTGCACATAAGAGACAATTAATTATATCTCAGTACAGCATGGATTTCCAGTATTCTGGAGTATTATTTGCTTGTTCTATCCCAATGATACTTGGATCGCAATCTCGTTGTGCCGGGATTCGTACTGGCAGAGTGCATTAGAACGGGCCATTCGAAAAAGCCGCCTCCAGGGAGACGGCTAAGTGGAGCATGATTATGCATAGACCAGTTCGTTGAGGATTATTTCTTCTGTCCGCTGCCGGATGCTATTCATGCATCTGACCCAAGCAAGTTGATCTCTTGTTTTCATCTCTTCGCTGATGCCTTCAGCATCTGCCATTTGTCGGACCATACGGTCCATCCGATCAGCGCAGCAGGTATCGATTTCCGCCAGGTGCTCGTACAGCTTTCCGGAAAGGATGAGTCGCTCATACAGCCCGGGGCGATGCTTTTCAAGGTAGCTTTTGCGCATCCTGCCATAGCGGCCGATGCCCTGTTGGGGAGTTTCAGCAAATTCAAGAGCAGGGAAATAATAGTCTCCGTGAAAGGTATAATGAATGCCGTTTTCGATGATTTCCTTTTTCATCTGTGCCATGGTGATGACCTCCTTTGTTACGTTTGTTGATCAGTTTGCTTGTTTCTGCCCCCTTCAACAGCGTGCCTCAGCAGATCATCTCCGGTTGTTGGTTCCACCCCAATTTCCACCCCAACCAGGGTTTACTCAGAGTGTATGATATTGATCGATTTTGTCTGATTCGATTCCAACTTTGTACCAGATTATACAAAAAGATGCATTATTTACAGCTGCCTCCGACTTCAAGTCCTGTTTCCCGCACCAAACGAAAACCCTTGAGAAATCAAGGGTTTTCGCCATTTTTGGGGTCCAAAAAACGGGCTTTGAATGTAATTATGAATGTAATTGGTCACGACTAACTCCAATCTTGGCTGGTATTGGCTGGGATTATTTTTTTTATTTTCAAAAATATTGTTTTTGTCTGATATTCTCCACGGTTTACCCTACGCACGTCCAGAGCCCTCCCCTGCGGTCAAATTGTCGGGTTCCTTGCCTGAATTGTCGGATCGACACCTTTCAAATGACAAAAGATTTTGATATACTATCATCGTAGCAAGGGAGTAGCCAAACGCGAAAGCGTGGTTGCGAACCGTCAGCCGATGCGCAGGCATCCGGTTTCAACGAAAAGGCAAGACTTGCATTGCGGGAGTTCACCCGTGATGCAAGTCTTTTTATATAAACTCTCATGCCACACATTAAGAAAGGAGGAGCCCTTCAATGCTGAGCTTCATCATCATCGTTCTGGTTCTGTCTTCTCTGTTCCGCCGTCCTCGGTATTGGGGATTCTTCCCCTTCATGGGCGGCTGGGGCTATCGCCGTCCTCCCATGGGCTGGCATCATCGTCCGCCGATGGGTGGCCCTCACGGCATGGGAGGCTTCCATGGTATGGGCGGCGGGTTCAGGGGCGGCCCTCACGGACGCTTCTGACGTTCCCTCTGATCTCCGGGGCGGAGTCCCCTCCGCACCGTTTCCATTCATAAAGAAAAGGAGGCGCGATCATGGCAAAGGCCATCACAAGCCGTCCCAATATCTTCGGCGGGACAAGCCACTACGACGAGCACGGGAAAAAG
>Ga0310697_10004005_pt1 | contig 14686 bp, 4 predicted proteins | sample 172DNAGHGlowgp2_FD_203883 | JGI IMG/M metagenome (GOLD analysis project Ga0310697, IMG submission 203883) | Sheep rumen microbial communities from Palmerston North, Manawatu-Wanganui, New Zealand - 1728 DNA GHGlow gp2 (v2) (version 2) | ecosystem: Host-associated > Mammals > Digestive system >...
CCAGACAGACAAGAAGACCGCGGTCCTACGGACAGAACAACAGCCCGCTACACATGATGTGCAGCGGGCTGTTTGGTAGTTGCAACTGTAATTGCTATAGAACGTTTGTACTAACTGTAACGATTACTTTTCCCAGATGTTACCCCATTCGTTTCCTTTGGTCGCAGCGGGACCATCATAAGTACCTGGCGTGGGTGTCACCGAAGGATTCTGACTACCTTGCTGACCAGTAAGGCTGATCTGAAGAATAGCATCGGTACCTTGAACCTGTACCACGACTAAAGAGGGTTGCTTATATATCTTTTTCATAATGCTATAAATCTAATCATTTAACAAGAACCTTTTTACCATTCACGATATTGACGCCCTTACGGGTCTCGTTCAGCTTGCGGCCTGCGAGGTCGAAGATGTCGCGGACATCCTCGTTGCCGTTGATGTCAATCTTCAGGACACTCGTAGCAGTGCCATCGTCGAATACGAGGGCCTTCACTTCGCCAGAAGGAATCGTGAAGTAAGCACGGAATGCATTCATCGTGGCACCAGAGCCAGCCTTCTGAATCCTAGCCTGTGGCGTAAGGACGAATTTGTTCGTCAGGCCACCAGCGGCGATAGGAGCATACGTACCTGTGAAGGTATTCTCAACGCCCACACTGCCAGCAGCGGCGTCAGAGAGAACGAGATTCTTCAGTTCCTTAGAAGCAATTGCCTCGGGAACGAACACCAGATAAGGAGTAGCAGCATCCATCGCATCCTGCTTAGCAAACGTGATATTACCATCTGTATAATTATCGAACGCATAAGCGTAAGCACCTGTTCCGAAGAACGCATCGATATCGTCAATTGCGAACGGCAGGCAGACGGTGTTCCAACCTGCGATGAACGCGCGGTTCAGGGTGACATCGAACGTACCAGCAGTGATTGTGCTGTTGTCAGCAGTCTCATCAAGCGTGTAGCGAACCTTCATCGTGTTCACTGCAGTGGCGAAGGCCTCAGTGTCATCGCTGAAGTACACCTTGATCTGAGCTGTCTTGTTCTCAGGAATAGCGTATTCGAATGAGAAGGTCTTCGTTGCGTTCAGGTTGATATCCTGAGCTGCTGAAGCATCACCTTCCTGGACGCCATTGATGAACAGCTTCGCATAGACGCCCGTCTCATTAGCACGCAGGCTGGTGACGGTGGCAGTGATTGTTGCATTCTCGCCCTTATCCGTAGTAGCGGGGAAGCTGGTGGCAGTGACATAGAGGTCGTGCTCGATGCCAGCGACCTTCGTCCAACCGATGATGTTGTCAACTTTTACGTAGCGACCAGTGAACTTCAGGTAGTACTCGCCAGCAGCCAGACCGCTGATGGAGAAGGTTTTATTGGCTTCTGTGAGTTCTGACTTGTAGTCATCAATCTCCGTCCAGTTAACACGGTCTGTAGAATAGCAAACAGTCAATACCGCATTGCTCTTGTTTGTGGAGTTAGAGCCATAGTACTTCGCATCAAAGTTCAGGACATCGCTTGTGCCTTCAACATCTAGTTTCTGAGTAATAAAGTCAACAGGTGATCCACTATAGCTTCTTTGAATATTCTTTTCGGAATAATCAACACTCCAGCCACCATTGTACCAACCAGCAGGCAATAGCCCATCGCTGAAGTCCACATTCAGCGCATTCGGATCCATGGTGGTAGCTGTGTAGTTGATGACGAAGTCGCCAAGGCTAGTCTTAACAGTTACAGCACCACTCTTCTCACCGTAAGGAGCCTCCACAGGCATTGTGATGGTCAGCGTAGCGGACTCGTCAGCCTCCAGTGAGGTCTCATCAACAGCAGCGGTAGCGACACCTGTGACGGTTGTAATCGGAGAAGTGATGGTCAGCGTGCCGCCACCAATATTCTTAATGGTGTAGTTGGCCGTAGCCTCAGCAAAGATAGAGCCGAACTCCTCGGTCACGCCACTGGCCACAACCGTGCTGCTCTTCTTCACCTGAATCATGGGAGCATCGTTGTTCAGCGTGCCACCGTAGATGTTGTCAAGATAGACGTTAGCGCCCAGGAACTCAATCATGGCGACTGCGCTGGCATCAGTATTGCCTACGCTGTACTGCATGGTCTTGTATGCGGAGCTATTGAAGTCTTCTGTCTCAGTAAAGTCGGTATAGTCAGACCAGCTGAGACCACCATTCAAACTATGACGAACCTTCAAAGAGGCTACGCCATAAGACATTTTCTTGGCATCGAACTGAACCTTTTCGTTAGCTGCGATGGTTAGTGTCTGCGATACCAAAGCTGATTCCGTATAGACGTATGCCTGCTGAGAAGAATAGCTCCAGCTACCCTTCTCGACGAAGCTTGAAGGAATGCCGCTTGCGAAGTCCACATACCACTTGCTGCCGTCGCGGGTCTGTCCACTCAGGTTGACAACCTGCGAAGCGACATCGTCGCCAGAGATGGTCAGTACGTCGGAGAGTGCAGCCAGACCGTTATTGGCATCGAAGAGCTGAGTCACGGTGATGACCGCCTGCTGACCTGCAGGAACAGTAGCCTTACCAGCGCTGATGGTCGTCGTGGTCTCGCCTGCGGGTAAGGAGATTGCTACAGCGTAGTCATCACCCGTTGCCAATGCAGCAGTGAGGTTGTTCAGCGTAGCCGTACCCGTGTTGGTAACTGTAATCACATATTCTGCATCCTCGGTCTGCATGCCAAAGTTATAGTCAGCCGTCTTGTCGAGCGTCATGACGGGAACCGTCAGAGCGGTGAAGCCATAGATGCGGTTGATGCCAAGCATTGCGCCAGTGAAGCGAATCTGTACGGTGCTTTCTGCCTCTGCATCTGCAATGTCCGTGATGGTGAATACCTGGTCAGCAACATTACTATAAGTTGATGCTACCAAGTCAACAGGAGCGCTCCAGTTGGCACCACCATCACAAGTATAGCTGTAGCTGAATGACTTGCTGCCATAGCTGCTGCTACCCTTGATTTCCACATACAGCTTTTCTGCGGCGTCAGCCGTAAACGGTGTGGTCTCAATGGCGGTAGAGCTCAGCGATGCCACATTGTCAGTCACATTTACGCCAGTCCAACCGGTGTACTGTGCAGCATCTGTGAAGTCAACCAGGTTCTTGCTGCCATAGACGAAGCCCTTGACTGGAATCTCGAAGTTGCCGCCATCGGTAGTCAGTGTGACAGTGCCGCTCTTAGCGCCAATGGCTGCATTGGTCATCGTCACGGTAAGCACCAGCGGATCAGCACCAGCAGCCACCGTCATCACATCGCCAGCAGTGGCAGCAGTGAAGCCCTCAGGAGCATTAATCTCAGAGATGGTTAATGTACCCGTACCACTATTACTAATCTTATAGGTTGCATTCTGCGCTGCCTGTGCCCAGCCGAAGTCCTTCATTGTGCCAGAAGCTACAGGAGCATCCATAGCGTCGGTAACGGCAATCGTTGGGTCGTTGGCATTCAAGCTAAAGCCTTCAAAGTTGTCGAGTTGGTAGTCATCATTAGCAAAACGGAACTTGTAGTTGCCAGCCTCAAGGCCAGTGATTGTGAATGTGCCAGCATCTCCATTATTCAGGCTTGAAGGATAGCCGCTGTAGTTAACGAAGTCTGCACCATCCTTTGAATATTGTACTTTTACAGTCACATAGTTCGCCGTGGCCTCATAATCGAAGGTCAATTCTTCCTCTGTGCCTGCGACAATCAACGACGGCGTAGTGAGGTAGGTTGAAGTGCCATATGCATAAGCAGCCTTGGCCACGCCATCTGAGAAGCTCCAGTTTGCTCCAGCCTCCCAACCTGCAGGAAGTGTATTACCAGAGAAATCTTCACTCCACGTTGCAGGATCTTTTGCTTTCGCTGTAACGGTAATCGTCTCAACTGCAAGAGCATCGTATGAAGGTGTAACGGTAACATTACCATTCTTAACGCCGTAAGGCGTGCCATACTTGAAGATGATATCAAATGTCTTAGATCCACCTGCGCCAATGCCTGTCAGAGAAGAAGTAGATACTTCGAAATCTTCGCAGTCAGAAATGATAGTAACGTCCATCGAACCTGTGCCACTGTTAGTAACTGTAATAGTTTCAACAGCATTGGCCGTGAGAGTTCCGAAGTTAACGGCATTGGTTGAGACGGCAAGTACTGGTTCATTCGCACCCAAGTCAGAACCTGTGACATTGATGACAAAATTGCCTTCTGAGGTGGTCACAGTCACCGTGGCCTCCATGGCAGGTTCGCCAGCGCGTCCAGCATCGTAAGTGCGAGTAATCACAAGGTCGAAGGGAGCGGCTGTACTCTCAGTCCAGTTGGTGCTGTAGGCAGCCGCGCCTGTACCTGTGATGGCTACGTTGGTGATGTTAATCGTGCCTGCACCTGCATTTGCGAAGTTGTAGGTAACGCTTGCATTCGCAGTGGTCTCACCAAAGTCGTAGTTGGCAGGAGTATTTACGACGGCAGCGTCCTTGGTCACGGAAAGGACAGGAGCGTAGGTCAAGCCATGAATCTCGTCAACGACGACATAGTAACCGACAAAACGCAGTTTGTTGACGGTTGTAGGAATGTCGCTTAATACCATGGTGCCATAGTCCGGAAAACTCAGGCCATCAGCATTCTGCAGTTTCTTTGAATAAGCGGTCCAAGTAGAGCCGTTATCATTTGAGCCCTGAACAGTGAGATAATCACTCGAGTCACTGTCATAGCGCTTTGCCTTGATAATGATGAAATCGCCAGCTGAGAAAACAAGCTTGGGTGTGGTCAAGTATGCACTTCCGCTCTTGCCTGTGGCCTCGCCATCTGCGAATGTCCAAGAGGCATTTGTCCAATTAGCAGGTAAACCTCCTTCGAAATCCTCCACAGTCATTCCCGCAGGCTTAACAGTACCCGTTACGGTGAACGTAGCATCCTCCATATCGGTGGCACTCACCGTAATCAGAGACGACAGAGCACCAGTGGTGGCTGTGGACATCGTAATCGTCACAGTCTGACTGGCACCTGCAGCCAGAGACGTAGGAGCATTCGTAATCTCAAATGCGTCATTGGCCGAAGAAACGCTGATGCCATTCAGTGTAGCAAGACCAGTGTTTGCAATGGTAAAGGTCTTTGTAGGAGCAGGATCTGCATTCTTCTCATAAAGACCAAAATCAAGCGTAGCAGGCTGAGTCACCACCATCTTGGGCTCAACAGGAAGTTCGCCACCATAAATATTACGCATGTTGATATACCAGCCGTTGAAGCGGATGCGCTTGACACCTTCTACAGGAATTGTAACGCTTCGCTTTGTCCAGTTTCCATAAGTATCGTCTGTAAATGCAGAACCAATAGCAGTCCAACCCGTAGCACCTGTTGCATCAGTGGTGTACTCTACAGTGACGGAGGGAGAATACCAATCTGAACTTGAATATTTAGCCGTTTCAAATGCTATCAATTCACCAATTTCGAAGTTAAGTTTAGGAGAAGTAAAAGCCCACGCATAACTACTGCTACTACCTGACTGGCTAATATAGCCTTCGCTTGCTGCCCAAGCAGAACCATAAGAACCAGTCTGCACAGATGTCCAGCCATCAGGAATCTGACCATCTGAGAAGTCGAGATAAACCTTATTCGGGTCACGAAGGGTTCCGCTGACATTCAAAGTGAATGCGCTCAGACCTGCGCCAGTAGGTGTAACAACGATGGAGCCGCTGGCAGTAGCATCGGGCATTGTAATGGTCAGGGTCTTCTCGCCACCAGCGGGAATAGAGGTAGCATTGCCTTCTACTGCAGCAGTAAAGCCATTGGCACCGCTAACATCCACGGAAATAGGTGTAGCCTCCGTGCCAGGATTGCTCAGTGTAAACACCTTCGTCGTACCAGCTGTAGCAAGGCCAAAACTGTAGGCATAAGGAGAATCCAACTTAGTTGAACCGTCCTTCAGTGCAAAGCCAGGACCAGAAGCTGAAGCTTCTTTCTGCGTATATGTCAAATCATCAATGGCAGCATAATTCAAGGCTATGGCAATTTGACCTTTATAATCGCCTAAACTAGCTGTTTTTGAAGCGAAACTAGGCGTTGAGTTTGTTTTCATGTTTCCAGTGGTATATAACTGGTCACCAAGTGCAGAGCCTGTATATTTATATACAATAACGTAAGCATTTGAATTTTTGTTATAGGCTCTGGCATAAAAGGTTATAGATCCCTCTACAGCTTCTATTATAAGGTAATTTGCATTGTCGGACTTAGAAGACGTCCAAATACCATTACCACTTCGAGCACGGTCACTATTTCGGGTCAAATCACCAACAATACTCCATCCTGCTGGTAAAGAAGCTCCATTGAAATTCTCTGTCAACGTAGCTGCCCACGCCGGACTGGCGCCGCTGAGGAGGGCTACGAGGGCGATGAGTAAGAGTTTACTCTTTCTTCGTAAGTTTGTAAAATGTTTCATTTGTTTATGATTAGTTAATATTTGATTTTCTATGGGGAGTTATTTCACGACAACCTTCTGGCCGTTGTGGATGTAGAGGCCACGAGGGAGTTGAGGGCTGAAGGCTGAGGTTTGATGGCTGACCTGGCGGCCGGAGAGATCGTACCAGGGGGTAGCGACGGGAGCGGGGGCGGCCACGGAGGTGACGGCATCGGGAAGGATGGTGCTGAGGGCGAAGGTGGCGGCGTTGGTGACGTCGCAGTTATCGAGCAGCGTGCCATCGGTGATGGTCTTGCCGAGGAAGGCAACCGCGTGCATATTAGCGAGGTTCCAGCTGGGATCCACGGAGATGGTGTATTCCTTGGTGAAGCTCATGGGGGTGTTCCACGCGACAGCGTCGCCGAAGGTGGCGGTGGCGATGTGGCGCAGGACATAGTCGTGGGCGAACGTAGCGACAGAGCCGTCGGCAAGGGTCTGGTCGGCCATAACCTGATCCTCGGTGAGATAGAGGGTAACGGCGCCGTCGCCGAAGATGTTCAAGTAGTCACCACCACGTTTGCCGGTGACGGTGATGACGAGTTGGTTCGTGGCCTCGTTGTAGGTCGCGGACTTGATGCTGACGGTGGCGAAGGAGGGTGTGCCGGCATCGATATAATCGAGGAGACCGGACATATTGGCCACGGCACTCTCGCCAGTATCGGGTTGCAGCAGCATATTCGCATAGCCGCTGACGACGACACGGTTAAAGGTCATCGCAGGCACATCGAAGAGACCGAAACGCTCGCCGAGGTCAGCGGCCTGCGGGAGAGCAAGGACATCGGACTGGCTGTCGAGGAGGTCGGTGTGGATGAAGACGGGGATGACCGCGGGCTTCGACTTCACGAGGGCGGCCACGGCCTCCTGCACGGCAGGAATGCTGCGGCTCTGCTGACTGACATAGACCTCCATGAGCTGACCCGTACGCGTGAGCGAGTTGGTATAAATCTGGAAGGAGGTGGTCGTCTGGTCGTCGGCCTCGGTGCCCGGGGTGATGGTGGCGTCCTTGACAGAGAGAATTTTGATGGTGAAGGTGTGCTGCCCTGCAGCGAGGCCGAGGTCCTGCAGCGAGAGGGCCTGGTTGACCATGCTGGAACCGGTAATCTCCTCATCGATGACGAGTTGTCCCACGGGAGTCTCATCGACGGTGAGGTCGAGGGTGACGCCCGGGAGGGCCTTCGTGCCGTGGTTCTCTACAAAGAAACGGATGCGCATCTCCGTGGCATCGGACTTATAGTAACGGGCATCCGTAGCGAAGCCCACGACAGCGGGGTCGTAGTCGGGCAGGTTGCCGCCACTGAGCACGAGCTGCACGGCGAGGGTGCCGGAGGCGGAGTAGTCATACCAGCCGAGACCGTAGGTGTCGTTGGTATAGGCCAGCAGGCCGTAGGTGCGTTCGGTGGTGTTGACCATGATGGGGCGCGACTCTGTGGAAGGATAGTCCACGTAGTAGCCCATATACAGTTCCTCCTCGGTGCCCTTGATGACGTAGGGCGTAGCGAACGTCACCTGGTTCCAGCCCTCTACCACGTTCTCACCGCTGAGGGTGTAGGAAGCCACATCCTGTGCCGGCTTGTTGGGATTGGGGTCGGCAGAGACGAAGGCACGCACGCTGTTGACGGCGGTGGAGCCCAGGGAGATGCGCATGCCCACGATGGCGGAGCCAGCGTACTTCGTGATGAGGTCCTGCCCGATGAGGGAGCAGACACCCTGGGGCTGGGCATCGATGACCTGCAGGGCATCGTCATCGGTGACGTAACCCACATTCAGCGTGCCCTGCGCCTGCACAGCGACGGCGGCGAGGCTGACGAGAAAGGAAAAGAAAAGTTTCTGAAAAGACATGATAAAACGGGAGGTAAGAGGTTGAGTTTAAGGAGAAAGAAAGACACGTTCCCTGGGTGAGGGGACGGTGTCTTTCTTTACTAAGAGGAGACATCCTTATGGAAAAGGAGGTCTTACTTGATGATTACTTTCTGTCCTTTGCCGCCTTGGCGAATGACATAGACACCGTTCTTGGCAGGCTTCACACGACCCATGTACTTACCCGTGAGCGAGTAGAAGCCATCGGGCTGAGCGGCACGAGCGGACTCAACGCCCTCGATGCCTGTGCCGATGACGACGTAGGTGTTGGAGAGGGGACTCTCACCTTCCTGATAGACGGCGCTGACGCCATAGACGTTGTTGGTTTCGCCCTGACCGTCCTCATCGGAGAACTCGGTGTCTGTGAGCAGCTCGGTGTTCAACTTCACACCATTCTTATACACGTTGTAGCCGAGGAGGTGTGCGCTGGCGGGCGTATAGGTGATATCGTCGATGAAGAACATGAAGCCCTTGTTGTCGTTGTTGCCGAAGTCATACTCGGTCTCGTCCGTGGGCACAGGCGTCGTGCCGACGGGGTCGCTGACGCACTGGATGGCGAAATACTTGGCGCCCTCGGGGAGGTCGAAGGTGAAGTTCCCCTCGGAGAACCACATCGTGGCTTTCTTGGTGCCGCCCAGGGCAACGAAGCTCTCGGGGTTGGCATCGGTGGTGGAATAGAGGACGTTGAAGAGCTCTACATAGTGGCGATAGACACCAAAGTTGTCTTTCACCTGCGATGTCCAGCACTTGGCATAGAAGGAAACGGTCTGTGCCTGGCCGTTGAGCTCGGGAGAGATGAGCCAGTCGTTGCTGATGACATATTCTTTGCCATCTGCATTATTGGCACGCTTGGCACCCACCATCGACATCAGCATCTGCGAGCCGGACTGGCAGTAGAACGAGCAGGTGTCCTCCTCCCAATAGTAGGGGTCGATGCCGGCCTCACCGGGATTGAAGACCTGATAGGCGAAGGGCTTACCGGCGTAGGGATAGCTAAGGGTGCCATACATCGGCATATTGATGACGGCCGTTGCCTCCTTGCCGCCGAGCTGCAGGGTTGTCCAACTGCCGATGCCGGAGATGATGAAGGGAGCATAGCTCTCGAAGTCCTCCTTCACGGGAGCACCCAGCTGGGGAGCTTCCCAGGCGAGGGCGGTGGCATCGCCCATCTGCATACCCATCAGGCTGACAGTAGGCAACAGAAAGTTCGAGACGCGCACGCTGGCAGGCTGTGTGCGGTTGTTGAGGGTGTTCTCATCGGCAGCGTAATCCACCGTGACATAGATGCTCACGGTAGAGCCGTCGCCGGCGGTGGGGGTATAGGCGAGCTCGTAGGCCTGCGTCTCATCGGCAGCAATGGTCTCACCGTTCACGCTCTTCACCAGCCTGTCATTCACATAGAGGTTCACGGTGTAGCCGCTGGCCTCGTTGACGCCGATGTTCTTGACCTTGGCCACCACGGTGCCAGACTGGTTAGCCTGGAACTGCTCGGGCAACTCTACGCGCACGCGCAGGTCATTATTATTTTTTACGATGTCGCCTTCAATCCAAAGGCCCACGACAGACTCCTTATAGGGGAACTTGGACAGGAGCGTAGCCTGACCGGTGGTGATGTCGATCTCATAGAGACCTGTCGTCTTCACGCTGACGGAGCTGGTGCTCTTCTCCACATCGCTGTTGAACATATTGCCGGCGTGGTAGAGCTTGCCGGTGCGGAAGTCAGCCACCATGGACTGCATCTTAGTGCGGGGAATACCGTGACCGATGTCACCAATCTTCGTATATTCACCCGTACGCTTGTCGATGGTGTAGAGCGTACCGGGGAACGTGGTGTTGCCGATGGAACGGCCGCCATAGGCCAGGGCATAGAGGTTGCCATTGGGGTGAGCGGCCAGCGCACGGAACTCAATGGGCAGCGCCGTCTTGCTGATGCGCGTCACGGTCATGGTCTCCAGGTCGAGAGTGCCGAGGAAGTAGTTGCTGAGAGCATCGTCGCCGGAACCGGAGATGTCGCTGTAGATGCAATACACTTCGTCCTCGATGGGGTCGTAGGTCAGGTCGGTGAAGTTCAGGCCGCGGCTGGCCGGGAAGATCTGCTCGTCCACCTTCTCCCAGGTGTTGATGTTCCACTTACGGGCCACCACTTCCATGGTCTCGGAACCGTACTCACCGCCGATGTTACCGGGGTCATCGTCGTTGTCGGCTTCACGGCCGAAGAACGTATAGAAATAATCTCCCACACGGATGGCACCCTGGCCGCCGTAGATGGCAGCATTGGTGATGTCGATGTTGGGCGATGAATAGGTCATCATCGAGGTCTCATAGTCGTACGAGCGCTCAATCTCGTAGGTCCATGTCTTCTTCTGATCGGTGAAATTGTACATACCAATCAGCCATGTCGTCCACTCACGGCTGTCATTGTTCTGATACCAAAAGCCATCGATGACATTTCCGTGGAACTGTACATTCTGGGCCTGAACCGGTGCAGTCACTGCACCCAATACAGCAGCCATAGCTGCGATGAAAAGTGTTTTCTTTATCATTGTTGTTAATTATGTTAGCCTTTTGTAAAGATGTAGGCAAAAATCGCGCAAATATAGCACTTTATTTCAACATGACAAAAGAAAAGCGCGATTTTATGACAAAATCGCGCTTTTCTTATCGTAAAACTGACAATAAGTAGCGTTTATCGCACTATTTTCTTGCCATTAACGATGTATATGCCATGTCGCAGGGCGTTGGGTGCCACGCGTCGGCCGGAGAGGTCGTAATACTGCGTAGATGAAGCACTTGCAGAGGGCTTCTGAGCAAAAGGAAGCTCAGCGACGCCCGTGGAGGAGCCGAGGCTCTCGCAACGCACCTCGTCGAGGAAGAAACGGCGCAGCGAACCCGTAGGCGTGAAGCGTACACGCATCTTGCCGTAGCCCGTGATGGTGGTCTTGCACTCAGTCCACTGGTCTGCCTGCAACACGAACTGGGTGTCGGAGATGGTGAAGTCGGAGATGTCGTCGTCCTCGCTATAGAGCGACAGCGTCAGCGTGTTGCCCTCGCCCGTCCAGGGGGCGGCGAGGAACGTGAAGGAGGTGGTGCCGTTGATGGCGAACAGAGGGGTCATCGCGGGCGAGGCGGTACGGCTGGAGCCGAACTTGGCGCAGGCATTCGCCCCACCCTTCTCATTCGCGGCCCACCAGCCGGCATTGTCCGCCACGAAGGCATCGCTGCCGATGGTGGCTGTGCCGCCCCACTTGCCGTCGTTGCCGCCCACGCCGGCACAGCTGTTGAAGGACTCGTAGAAATAGACATAACCCGCCTCATCGTCGCCCGACTCCTCATCGACACGGAAGTCGAAATCGATGGTGCCGTCGGCATTCTGCTTGATATGGGTGATGGCGGCATTGAGGAGCTTGCGGCCGTCGCTGTTCTTATGATAAAGGGTCGCACGTGGGTTGGAGGTATTGGTGAGGCTGTCGAGCTTGCCATAGGGATAGCAGTCGCCCATGACATCAGCGTAGTCATACCACTGGAAGCCGTAGTCGGGATCCACCTTATACGTCTGGTAGCTGTTGTCGGCAGCCACGACATGCAGGCGCTGATGGTCGTTGCCCACGGCTTCGTTGGCGGGCCATGTCAGGTCGGTACAGTTGACGACATTATGGCTCCACACCTCGGCATCGTAATCCACATGCGTGATCAGCAAGCCCAGCAGCGAGTGCTCCTCTACCCCGTCGAGACAGCGGTCCCAGCCCACCATCTGGCGGTTTTCCAGGAGATAGTACTCATTGCGGTTGGCTTTATTATAGATGATGTAGGCCTCTCCGCCCTGCGAGAGCGGTTTCATGCCGCGGATCTGCGTGTCCTCGGTCAGCTCGATAGGTTGCAGCCAGCCGCAGTACATACGTTCGTAGGCGGTGTAACCCGCTGGGGTGTAGCCAGCCACATTGAAGCCGTTCCATTCACCCTGGTCCATAATGCTCCAGGTGTTCATGCCATAGTTCACCCCGCTGACATCATAGACGTCGGGCAAGCCGAGGCAATGGCTGAACTCGTGGCAGAAGGTGCCGATGCCGGCGAGGACGAAAGCGGTGCCGGACTCCGTATATAAAGGAGAGAGCTCCGAGGTGCAGGCGTAGTCGTCGATGGTCACGCCATTGGCCTTGAGGTTCGTAATGCCGCTCAGCGAGAGGGAGTACTTATGGGGCCAGATAGTGTTTTCATCGCCGCCGGCACTCTCGTTTTGGCCGGCATAGAGGATAAAGACCTGATCCACCTTGCCGTCGCCGTCGTTGTCGTAGTTCGAGAAATCGATCTCGGGATAATTGCTTTTCACGAGGTTCACGGCATCCACGACCATCTGCTCGGGATCCAGGTCCTGCGCCTGAATGCCGCCGTAGTTCTCACCATAGTAGCTGTAGGCATGGGGCAGGTTCACAGGCCCCACGACATCAAAGGACATGGTGAACTTACCGCCGCTCTGCGCAAGGAAGTAGTCACGGGCGGAGCCGTCCGTCATGCCCAGCGACAGGTCCACGAAGCCCTCCTCGTTGAGCATACGGTTGAAGACCTCACGCGTATTTTCCTCCTGGAACTGGCAGTCGCTGAAGTTGGCAAGAATAACCAGCTCCTTGTGCTGCCCCTCGAAGGGCGCGTGCTCTTCGCCTATGTGTATGCGGCGGGGGGCCTTGCGGCGCGCCGCCTTGCGTGCGGTGGTCAGCTGCGAAGGGGTGACAACCTGATAATAAGGTGCATCGGACATCTGCGCGTAGCGCACGCCGTTGGCATCCTGATAGAAATGACAGAAGGCATCGCCGCGCAGCTCAGCACGCACCTCTGTGCCATCCGCGAGTTTCAACATTTTCCATTGTCCCCGCCGCGCCGGCACAGCCCAGAGTCCAGTCGCCATCACCACGAACGACAATGCAAGAAGGAATTTTCTAATTAATTTCATTTTTCACTTTTTGTTTAAGTCATTTATCCGAGAAATACTTATCGTATAGTTCCTTGGCTATAGCAATCTCATCTCCCTCAGCCTCAGCTGTGAAGGAGCCATAGGCATAGGGAGCACCCTCGGGCAGATAGTTGGTGATAGCAGCGGACATGCCATTGGCAAACGGCCACTCGAAATTCTGGAACCAACTCTGCGCGTTGTAGTTATTAGCAAAGAAGGCTTTCCAACGGGGGTAATAGTAGGAGGACAGCAGGCCGTTCCACTCGCGGTTGGCGTAGTCGTGGAGACCGCCTTGCTCGCATTGGGCGCGGTCGCCCCAGGTGGTGAGAAGCATACGGGCGTTCTTCTCGTAGAGGTCCTTCTCGGTGGACAAAGCGCCGAGAGCGCGGGCAGAGGAGAGCCAGCGGCCGAGGCGCAGCTCGGAGCGAGTGCCAAGGAGGCGGTCTTGATCCATGAGAAGCGCCAAGAAACGATTAGCAAGATTTTCGCGCACGGTACCACTGGATGCTTTCATCTCATCCAACAGTTCTTTGCCATAGTCGGCAAGGGCCTGACGGGCGATATCGACGAGGTCGTAGCGGTAGTTGTCATTGTCGGCCAGGGCATCACTGACGGACAGCATCTCATAGAACGCTGTGCGCAGGTCGGCAAAGTCCCAGTACCAAGTGGAGGCCGCCCAGCTGCTGACCCTGCCGGCCGTGAGCGACGGTCGCATAAGGAAGACACTCTCCGTGGTGCCCTGCTGGCCGTTGTTGGGGCATTGATAGATGCCGGCCGCGAGGCGCTGCCAAGCAGACAGCAAAGTCTTGAAACTTGAATCCTGAAACTTGAAACTTCCAAACCCATATCTCATCTTCACATAGTCTTCAATCCACGTGCTGCGGGTGTAGTCGGTGTTGGTCCAGGGAAGGGCATAGAGCAGGTCGTAGAGCATGGCGTTGTTCTCAATGCCCTCGGGGAGGGCGCCAATACCCACGAGTTTGTTGGTGCTCTTGTTGTTACGCGCGGCGTAGAAGCAGTTGATAAGACGGTCCAAGCGACCGAAGAGACCTACGTTGCCACCGAAGTTGGACACCTGTCCCCACACCCAGTCGTGGGCAGACCCCTCTAAATCTCCCCGTGAGGGGAGACTTTCAGGCTCAACTGCTGCACTCTCCCCTCCTTTATGGGAGGGGTCGGGGGTGGGTCTGCTCGTGTGATGGCCGCTACACGCCGTGTCGGCGTATTGGTCGCCATGGAGGTCGAGGATGATAAGCTTGCCACGCGGGATGGTATGCGTGACGATGGTGGTGGGATTGTCCTGCCAGTGCTGCGCCACCCACACAGCATTGGCATCGTAGGTGGACAGCGCCTCCCACATCGCATTCACCGATGCCGAAGCGCTCGTAACGCCGCTGGGCACACCGCCTTCATGGAAGGGGTCAATGGCATAGAAATGGGTGGAACAGACATCACCAAAG
>Ga0310697_10004006_pt1 | contig 14685 bp, 11 predicted proteins | sample 172DNAGHGlowgp2_FD_203883 | JGI IMG/M metagenome (GOLD analysis project Ga0310697, IMG submission 203883) | Sheep rumen microbial communities from Palmerston North, Manawatu-Wanganui, New Zealand - 1728 DNA GHGlow gp2 (v2) (version 2) | ecosystem: Host-associated > Mammals > Digestive system >...
TTTAGTTAGGGGTAACCAAAGGTAGTGATTTTATCTTAGCTATCTTTCTTATGGCTCATTTATTTGTTGATTAACTATGCATTTGTCGGATGAACCTCAATTATCAGGGCGCAGGCAAACCCATAGTGGAAGACCCGGATGGTGACAGCTGTGTGTGGGAACTGGCATTTGAGGTTGTGCCTGTGCCGAAGGAGGCTAAGACGTACCTGCTGCGGTGGAATCCTGCTATCAGTTCATTTAAGGAAGAGGACTATAAGGAGTGCCTGGCAGACATGGTGCACGGTATGTTCCGCCTGAACTGGAGCATCCACGACTGGGAAGAGGCGAGAAGGGGCGATATGTTCTATATGATGCGCTCGGGTGATGACAAGGCCGGCATTGTCTTTGGCGGACAGTTTATTTCTGATCCATATCCAGGCGATGACTGGGCAGGAAGTAACAAACGCAGGATGTATGTGGATTTGATTTGTATGGCCCATGCAGATTGTGAAGAGAAGCCGGCTATTTCTGTGGATAAACTATCTGCTACAATACCAGATTTCGATTGGACGAAAGGTCATTCAGGCGTCTTGCTGCCGAATGAGATAACTGAAAAGTTGTTGGAACTGTGGAATGAGGGATGAGGGAAGTGGGAGTTACATGCGATACTCGGGTGAAATAATAAAAGTGTGACAAGGTGTAGGAACCCTGTCACACTTTTTGGTTGCTATGCTGAAAAAGCATTCGAACTCATTCTTCTGTCTTTTTCTTACGTGGTTCGGCTGTTGCCAATTTCCATACTCGGGCAGAATTGGCGGCGATAGTCATCGTAACGCTTTGGTCACCCTTGACTGTCATCTGCATCTTCTCGCCTGTCAGCAGGTCTGTCGTGTTGTATTTCTTTTCCTTTATGTTGAGGAAGTCAATGGCATGCTGCGGTATGTTTACGCTAACTTCGGCATCATTGTCGTTAAAGTTGCATACTATCAAAAGAGTTGCGTTATCCTTTTTGCGCAGGAAGGCATAATGGTGGTCGTGGTCGAAGTGCTCTGACGATGGATTTACGTACATCAGGTCATAGAATTCTCCGTCAATGGTTTTCTCCTTTCTCGCTATGTTCAGCACCTTCTGGTGTATGTCATATATCTCTTGCTCCTCATCGGTCAGGGTTCCGTTTGCAGCCCTGCAGAGTGAGCCGATAGACCAATAGTCGAAGATTGTGGTACGTCCGTCAAGGCCAGAGAAGCCTTCTGCGTCCATTCCCCTTTCTCCATATTCTTCTCCGGCATAGAGCATGAACGGATTAGATTGCATCAGTACAGAGGCAACCAATCCGGGGATACCCTTGCGCGCTGATGCTGCAAAGAAGTCAGATGCCACGCGCTGCTCATCGTGGTTCTCCAGGAAGTAGAGCATGTGGTCCTTGATGTCATCTGTTGCCTGCCAGGCTTTGGTAATGTATGCGGCTGAGCCGGATTTGCATATAACAGAGCGCATGGTGTCATACATCCCGACTTTGTCATAGAGGTAATCGAAGCCTGCATTGAGGTAGTTGCGGTACTGGTTGGGGTCGTAAACCTCGCCCACGAAGATGATGCCTTCGTGCAGGAATTTCACTTTGTCTATAGCCCATGACCAGAATGCCGTAGGTACCATCTCTGCCATGTCGCAACGGAAGCCGTCAATACCTTTGGAAGCCCAGAAGAGCAGGATGTCGGTCATCTTGTTCCACGTATCGGGAATGGGGTTGAAGTGTCCTATATGTGTCCAGTAATCCACGCCGTAGTTCAGTTTCACCGTCTCATACCAGTCATCTGCGTGAGGACTGGAGGTAAAGCGGTCGTTGCCGGTAGATTTTGCCGGATACTCTTTGTATGGTTGCAGGTTTGCAGAGTCGCAATGCTCGGCACCTGAAGGACCGTAGCGCAGGTCGAAGTATGGGTCAAAATGCTCTCCGGGGCAGTAGTAGAAGTTGTTGTGCGGATTGAAACCGTCTGATACGTTGTCGTCACGTCCGAGGTCTTTCACGCCTTCGGGCTTTGCTATGGATTTATACTGTCTCGCCACGTGGTTGGGCACGAAGTCTATGATGACCTTTAGCCCCAGCTTGTGGGCACGGCTTACGAGGCTTTCAAACTCCTCCATGCGCTTGTCCACATTAACTGCCAAATCGGGGTCCACATCATAGTAATCGCAGATGGCGTAAGGTGAGCCTGCCTTGCCCTTCACCACAGCAGGATGCTGACGGGGAATGCCATACTCAGAGTAATCTGTCTGCGTAGCGTGACGCAATACGCCGGTAAACCATATATGGGAAAATCCCATATCCTTGATATGCTTCAGAGTGGTTCGATCAAAGTCATTGAATTTGCCGGAACCATTTTCTGTATATGTTCCCCACTGCTTGCGTGTTTCGTTACGGTTGCCATAGAGGCGTGTAAAGACTTGATAGATTAGGATTTTATTATTCATAATAGTTTTCGGTTAGAGTTGTCTGATAATACTTGATTTACTATGTCGGTTATTTGTTGTTTGAGCTCGTTGATGAATGTCGCGGCATCATATTTCCGGGCTTCTATGTCACGCAGTTTCTTCTCCCAGATGCCTGTGAGTTCAGGCGACTTCAGCAGCTCCTCATGGATGATGTCTATGAGTGCCTTGCCTGTTGGAGTGGCTACGATGCGCTTGCGTTCACGCTTGATGTACTGGCGTTTGAACAGAGTCTCGATGATGTTTGCCCTTGATGAAGGTCTGCCTATGCCATTCTCTTTCATTGCGGCACGCAGTTCATCGTTATCTACGAATTTACCTGCCGTTTCCATCGCTCTCAGCAGGGTTGCCTCGGTATAGTAGGGCGGGGGAGAGGTCCACTTCTCTGCCAGCTGTGGCTCGTGAGGCCCTTCTTCGCCTTTGCTGAATGTGGGCAGCAGCTTCTCGTCTGCGTTGTTGTCGGGGGGCGTGTCGTCCTTTTCGCTCTCCGCGCTTTCTTCCTTGTCTTTCGGCTGTGCTGTCTTATTGAACACCACTTTCCATCCCTCGTCGTTTATCACCTTTCCTGACGTGCGGAACAGTATCGGCGAGGCATCTTCAGCTGCGGGCTTCACCTCAGCCATGACCGTTGTGGTTTCAAATTTGCAGTCATCATAGAAAACGGCAATAAACCTGCGTGCTATGAGGTCATATACATTCCTCTCGGCATCAGAGAGCCCTTTGGGAATGACTCCCGTGGGGATGATGGCGTGGTGGTCGGTCACTTTGCTGTTGTCAAAGACCTTCTTGTCCTTGCGCAGCGCCTTCCCTCCACCGAGGGGGCGTATGAGGTCGGCGTATGGTGCAACGCCGTTGAACTTCACCTGATAGACACCGTTAAGCGTCTGCGGGCATTTCTTGTAGATGTCATCAGTCAGATACTGTGTGTCAACACGTGGATATGTCGTAAACTTCTTCTCATACAGGGACTGTATAAGGTTCAGCGTCTGCTCTGCCGTGTAGGCGAATTTCTTGTTGCATTCCACCTGTAGCGTTGTGAGGTCAAACAGCTGCGGCGGCTTCTCCGTTCCCTTCTTCTTTGTTATGGAGACGATGTGGAGCGGTTGTTCCTTTATCTCCTCTACCACCTTCTCTCCCTCCTCTTTTGTAAGAAATTCCAGCGGCTTGTATATATCGCCCTTCGGCTTTATGTTTTTTCCCTCCTTCTTCGCTTTCTCCACTTCCGCGGCATCTTCTGCCTCAGCTTCCTCATCGTGGGCTATGGCGTTGAATTTCGTGTTGCGATACAAGGTGGAGAGCACCCATGACTGCTTGGGCACGAAGTTCTCTATCTCTCGCTGCCTGTTCACAATCATCGCCAGCGTAGGCGTCTGCACACGTCCTATGGAGAGTGGTTGCTTGTCCTGCCGGTTGTTGTCCTTATACTTTATGGTATAGAGCCTCGTGGCATTCATTCCCAGCAGCCAGTCGCCGATGGCGCGTGACAGGCCTGCCAGGTACAGGGGCTCAAACTCCTTCTGGTCTTTCAGGTTGTTGAAGCCTTCTCTTATGGCCTCTTCGGTCAAAGATGAAATCCACAATCTCTTCACGGGACACTTCACCCGTGCCTTCTGCATCACCCAGCGCTGTATCAGCTCTCCCTCCTGGCCGGCATCACCGCAGTTTATTATCATGTCGGCTTTCTCGTACAACTTCTCCACGATGGCATACTGCTTCTTGATGTGGTCCATCTCAATCAGCTTTATCTGGAAGCGTTGCGGAATCATCGGCAGCGCGCCCAGCGTCCAGCGTTTCCACATCTCCTGATAGTCGTTGGGCTCCTTTAGTGTACACAGGTGTCCGTAGGTCCACGTCACCTGATAGCCATTACCTTCGTAATAGCCGTTATGTTGTGCGGTAGCGCCGAGCACATTTGCTATCTCTCGTGCTACTGCGGGTTTCTCTGCAATACAAACAGTCAAATTTTATCGAATTAAAGCCCCCCTCCAGCTCCCCCCCTTGGAGGGAGGGATGTGAGTGGCGAATTATGAATTATTAATTATTAATTCCCAAGCAGCATCTTGGCATTTCGCCTTGCTGCATCTGTAATGTCAGCTCCGCTCAGCATCTGTGCTATCTCGTCTATGCGCTCTTCCTTAGTCAGCTGACGCATCATGGTGCTGGTGCTGTCAGACAGATTCTTCTTCTCTACCTTATAATGGTACGTGCCTCGCGCAGCTATCTGCGGCAGGTGTGTGATGCTGATGACCTGTCTCTCTGCCTCGCCCATCCGGTGCATGATGTTGCCCATCTGTTCGGCTATGCGGCCACTCACGCCCGTATCTATCTCGTCGAATATGATGGTCGGCAACTTCACGGCTCCGCTTATCATGGCTTTCAGCGAGAGCATCAGTCGGGCTATCTCGCCTCCCGATGCTACTTCGGCAACAGGGCGTAGCGCCATACCTTTATTTGCTGAGAAGAGGTAGGCAACCTTGTCCTGACCTTCGGGCGAGAGGGCGGAGGCTTTTATGTCTATGCAGAACTCCACACCAGGCATCCCCAGAGCCTCCAGGCTGCGTTTCGTCTCAGCCTCTATCTTCTTTGCCGCCTGCTTACGTGTTGCGGTAAGTTTGTCTGCCTTCTTGTTGGCGATGTCCGTAAGCTGTCTTACGGTTTCCCGCTTCTCCTTCAGCACTTCGTCGCTGTTGTCTATGCCGTTCAGTAATGTCTGCAACCGTTCCTGTTCATGCAGCAGTCCTGCTATGTCATCCGTGTGATACTTATGCTCTAAGGAGTAAATGGTGTTGAGGCGTTCGGTGACGTAAGCCAGTCGCTCCGGATTAAATTCTATTCTTTCCGACTCGGCTTCGATGTCGGTAGCGATGTCTTTCAGCTCCACATATAGTGAGTCAAGTCTTTCAGAGAGCTCCGTCACCTTGGGGTATATCGCAGCAGCAGAACTTAGTTTTCCCTCTGCCTGGCGAACCTGCTCTACGGCGGCACCGTCCTCTCCCGACAGCAAAGTGGTGACTTCATATAGCGCGGTCTTGATTTCTTCTGTGTGTGAGGCGGTTTCCTGTTCCTGTTCCAATTCCTCCTGCTCGTCCTCGCGAAGTGCGGCGGTTTGCAGTTCATTGAGTTGGTAACGCATATAGTCCTCCTCCGTGCGCGAATTCTCTATGGATTTCTGCAGTTCTTCCAACTCGCGCTCCGCCTCTTTCAGCTGGCTGTAGGCAGCAGCATATTCTGCGCGTTCCTTTTCGTTAGAGGCCATGATGTCCACCACGTTGAGCTGGAAGTTCTCCTTGCGCAAGAGCAGGTTCTGGTGTTGTGAGTGTACGTCGATGAGCTTCTCGCCCAGCTCGCGCATCTGGGTGAGTGTCACGGGAGTATCGTTTATGAATCCGCGGCTCTTTCCTTGTGGTGACAACTCTCGCCGTATGATGCAGTCCTCGTCATCATACTCCAGTTCCTCTTCGTCAAACCACGTGCGCAACTCATAGCGCGAGATGTCGAAATGTGCTTCTATGACACACTTCTTGCTTGCGTCTCTCAGCGCCTTGCCGTCAGCACGCTGGCCTAACAGCAGGCCTATGGCACCCAGAATGATACTCTTGCCGGCTCCCGTCTCGCCTGTTATGACTGAGAAACCGCGATGCAGGTCGATGTCGAGGGTGTCGATGAGGGCGTAATTGCTTATGTTCAGGTGTTTCAGCATCCTTTCTATTGCTTAATCTTTTCCCACGTGGCCGACAGCGAGGGGTTAATGTTGAACAGTATGTCGTAAACGGTTTCCTTCTCTTTCGACGTTCCCTTACCTTTATATATATTAGCTAACTCATCACGCTTATACTCCGTCCACAGTTGTGGCAGCAGCGAGAGGGGCTTGTTCTCGTGGGCCTTCTTCAATCCCGTTTCTATCGCTGTGCTTATTTCCGTGCGGCCACGTTCCGCGTTATTCGCCATCTCGTCAAGCCCCTTGCGGTAATAGTCGTACTGCAACTGTCTTAACGGCTCCATGGAACCCTCCAGATAGTCGTTGATGATGGAGAAGCGGTTCTTGGAACTCTCAAAGGCCTTCCATCCGGGATAGTCAAGATTCTGGGCGTTGTTCGTGAGGTTCATACACGTTTGCAGCACATCCTCGCCGCCCTTGGGCGAGAAGGTGTCCAGATCCATTCCTATGATGAGATAGGCGTAATAGGCTATCAGCGCAACGAGCTGGTTGTCTATCACATCGGGATTGTACTCTAACCGGTCAAACTGATTGTAGGTAAAGGTGAATTCGTTATCCTGATACTGAAAGAGTGTGCTCGTATAGGATGCGTTGAATACTGGCCGGTTGGCTTGTATCATGCAAGAGCATCCCCACGTGCCCTCCTCGCGTTTCAGCTCCTTTACCGTTATATTGAAGCTGCATGAGATGCGCTCCTGGTCAAGAAATTGCAGGGATGTCCATCTCTGGGCGTTTATAAACTCCTGCAGCTTGTCGCGCAACTCGTCATAGATACTTTCCTCGGTTCCCTGAATCTGGGAATGGTTGATGTTGACCTTCACGTTCAGTTCCTGGGCAGATGCGGTAAGAAACATCAGCCCAAAGAGCATCGTCAGTAGTCGTTTTGCCGTATTGAGGTGTAGCATTTTGAGGAGTTAAGGAGTTAAGAAGTTAAGAAGTTAAGGAGTTAAGAAGTTAAGAAGTTAAGACATTACTATTCTTGTACTGGGGGCATATTATGGGGACGTATTATGGGAGTGTATTATGGGAACGTATTAATGGGAGGGGGCGTATTTTAGTTGTATGTTTTCTTCGCCTCTCTCAGCCTTATGCGTGTCAGGGCCTGTTTTGTGTCGAGTGTGAAGTCTCCTCCGAGTATCCACGACACATATCCCGGGTCGCGTCGCATTACGTCAACGACGGCCATACCCTTGTACTTGCCGAAGTTGAAGTACTCCTGCTTGCGTTCCTTTCCGTCGGCATCCAGCAGAGGGTTGCCGTCAGGACCTTTGACGGGTCCCCATACCATGCGTCCCGCAAAGTCAACAAACCCTTTTTGGTTACACAGGGCATGCAGGTCATCCATATTGTTGGCCAGCTGCTTCTCGGGGTCCTCTTGCTTGCCTGGAGCATACATGTCCAGCTCGCCCATCAGCACCCTGTAGGTAGCTTCCGTGTCGCCCATAGCATTATGCGCCTCATAATCGTCATCCATATTGCGGCCACAATAGAACTTGTATGCGGCAGCCAGATTTCGTTTCTCCATTGTCTTGAAGATAGTGCAGGCATCTATGAGGCGACACTCGGAGAAGTCGAAGCTCACCCCCGCACGCAGAAGTTCGTCTGCCAGCAGAGGGATGTCGAAATAGTTTGAGTTATATCCCGCAAAATCGCACCCCTCAAAGTCTGCTGCCAGCGTCGGAGCGAGTTGCTTAAACGTCGGAGCATCTGCCACCATCTCGTTGGTGATGTGGGTCAGCTCAGTCACCTCCTTGGGTATGGCCATGCAGGGATTTACGTAATAGTTCTTGCGCACCTCCTCGCCGTCGGGTGTCACTTTGATATAGCTTATCTGTATGATTTTGTCGCGTGCGACATCAAGTCCCGTCGTCTCAAGGTCAAAGATGATGAGGGGCTTTGTCAAATTCAGTTTCAATTCGTCAGGTATTTATTTAGTTTGCTCCGCCCTATTGGTTACGTTTGCGCAGCAGAGCGGAGCAATAATTTGTTAATTCGCTAACTCGTTAACTTGTTAATTCGTAAATTTGTCAATTCGCCAGTTAGTCATTAATCAGCATAGGCATGATGAGCATCAGCACGTCCTCGCCGTCTGGCTGCTCTGCAGGGCGTATCACGCCAGCCCGGCTTGGGTCGCCAAGTTCTATGATCACCTCGTCGCTGTTCAGGTTGTTCAGTATATCTACCAGCACGGAACCCTTGAAACCTATTGTCATAGGAACGCCGCCGTATTCGCATACCACATCTTCCTTCGCCTCTGTTGAGAAGTCGATGTCCTGGGCATTCAGCTCCATGTTGTTCTGCGTCATGCGTATCTTAACCAGCATAGTGCTCTCGCTTGCGAAGTGCAGCACGCGGCGCAGGGCGTTGATCAGGCCCTTGCGGTCAATGGTTACGATGTTAGGATTGTCTGACGGTATAACCGACGCATAGTTAGGATAGCGGCCCTCGATGAGGCGGCAGAGCAGCATACCGTCAGGGAACTGTATCTCTGCGTTCTGCGTGTCAAACTTTATTGTCACCGGCGTCTCGTCATCGAGTGACAGCACGTTGCGCAGCAGTCCTGCGGGCTTCTTTGGCAGAATGAATGACGCGCTGACCTCTGACTTTGATGTCAATATCATATTGCGCACCATCTTGTGACCGTCGCTCGCCACGATGTTCAGCGCATCCTCGCGCAGGTCAAAGAAAATTCCGTTCATTACCATTCGCAGTTCCTCGTTGGCTGTGGCAAACAATGTGCGCTGTATGTTCTCTGCTATTCTTCCTGCTGTCAGCGTCGTCTCTGTATATCCTCCCTCCAGGGCTTGCATACGTGGATACTCGTCGGCGCTCTGTGCCGTCAGCTTAAATGAACCGCCCTGATAGCGCACGCGCAGAATGTTCGTATCGTCAATCTCGAATGACAGCGGCTGCTCGGGAAGGTCCTTCATCGCATCAAGTATCAGACGGTTTGGAAGGCAGAAAGCACCAGCTCCGTCACACTCGTAAAGCGGCAGCATACACTTCATCAGGTTAGCGTTGTCACTCGCGGTTACGGTCATCTGCCCGTCGCCGATTTCAAAAAGGAAACAGTCCAGTATGGACAGAGAATTCTTTGAGTTAATAACTTTTGCAAGCGTACCCAGCTTGCTGGCCAGAGTAGAAGATGATAATGTAAATCTCATATCACTTATTATAATAATGTGTAATGTATTTGAAGTTGTTTAGATTACTTCATGCAAAAATACAAAAATCCCTTGATATGACAAAAAAAACATCTAAAAATTTCTCACTTTACAACATTTTTTGTAATTTCGCAGCAGATTTTGCACCCCACGACAATGGATGGCGACAATACAAAGTTAATCAGAAACATCATAAACTAAAAACAAAACATAGACTTAAATGGAACTACAAGGAAAAATCATTGCAGCCCTTCCTGAGCGTAGCGGCACCAGCCAGCGCGGAGAGTGGAAGGTACAGGAATTCGTTCTCGAAACCTTAGACTCCCAGTACCCCCGCAAGATGGTATTCGATGTATTCGGAGCCGATCGCCTCCAGCGTTTCAACGTTCAGGTGGGACAGATAGTCAACGTGGCATTCGACATCGATGCACGTGAATATAACGGACGTTGGTACAATTCAATTCGTGCCTATGACGTTCGTCAGGTAGATCCCAACGCAGCTCCTGCACCTGCAGCAGCTCCTGTGGCTTCTCCCGTAGCATCACCTGTACAGGCTGCCGGCACAACCTCAGCGCCTGCACAGACAGCAACGCCGGTTGCCGCAGCAGCCGACGATGGCGACGATCTGCCATTCTAATGAAACGGCAAACCCGCCGGGCAGTAAGGCTGACAGAGCCTTGATATACTACTGCCAAAATGGCAGTGGCAAACACATTGATAATCAACACGTTGTAATAGTAGGTCTTTTACCTTGTGAAAGACCTACTATTAGTGTGTAAAAGACCTGCTATTACCGCCTGAAAGACCTACTATCAGAACGCAATATCAACTCTGCCATTTTGGCAGAGTAAAAACACCCTCCAAACTTTCTATTGCCGATAGCCAATTTTACTGTTACCGTTGACCTGCTTTACTATTGCCGATAGCCAATTATACTGTAACCGTTGACCTGCTTTACTGTTGTCGATAGGTAACTTCCCTGTTGGATGTAAGTAACTTCCCTGTCGGTTGTAAGTAACTTCCCTGCTGGTTGTGAGTAACTTCCCTTTTGGTTGTGAGTAACTTCCCTGTCGGTGATGGATTACTTCCCTATTGCTTTCCTTATCTGGGAGACGTTGCTTCGTGATACAGGAATGGCTTCGTGGCAATGGCGGACAATGAGTTGCGCGTTGCCGGAATTGGATGTCAGTTGTTCTACTTGGCTCAGGTTGACGAGATACGCCCTGTGGCAACGGACGATGGAAGGATAGGCGTGAAGCTCGTCCTCCATTTGTCTTGAAGTGGCACGTAGCATATCTGTGCGTAACTGATTGTCATGCAGATGATAAACTTTCACATAGTTACCGACGGTCTCAATGAAAAGCAGGTCATCAATGTTCAGCGATACTTTCTCGCTCGTATTGCCGGTAAGGGTCAATGACGGGGCTGAATGGACTTGCGTGGATTGTATCTGTTCGCTCCGAGCCTTTGTTTCCTCCAATTCTGTTGTCAGGTATCTGCTGCGAAACTTGTAGCGCCAATAGAGCCCGATAGCAAACGAGCAGAACGCTATCACAAGCATTACCTGAAGAAAGCCTTTCAGAGAGAGAGGGTCGGCAGCTCCGATGCGGGTCATGGGGAAGTGAAGGTATATGCTGATGAGCAAAGCTTCCAACGGGGTGTTGATGAGCTGAAACCAAAGATTGCGCCGAATGATGTAATCTGCTCCCTTACTGAGCGTTGCAGGCATCTTGACAATGTGCTTCATCAGGGCTTCCGTGACATAGCATATTCCAAGCCCCAACACCCAGATGACCAGGAGGTGAACGTAGAGCATCATTCCCAACTCGCCTATGCCGAGTGGTTTGAAAACGGCTAAGGCAAGGCAAGTGAATCCTACACTTATGATGCGTACGCTGAGGGTTTCTTTGTTTCTGTTGTTCATAATAAGTGATGCAAAAGTAATAAATAAAATCAATATAGCGTGCAGTTCGTCACAAAAACATGCAGAATATCCCAGAAACTTGTTGATACTGGCCGTTTAGCCTAATTTTGCAGCCAGAAAAAACTTAAATTAATGAAAAGGAATTGTTTTAGATTTTCTGCATTATCAGTAGTCGTAATGATGTGTGTAACCGCCTTCGGACAAGGCGACAGTATTTCAACCGACTCGGCACTATGGTACAACCAGTCGCAGCAATTGGACGGCATCGTGGTGAAAGGCCGTTTGCCCAAGACACGCGTTAAGGGAGATGCTATGCGCACCACGGTGGCAGGCACTATATTAGAAAAGGCCGGCACGGTGAGCGATGCCCTTGGCAGGATACCTTCTTTGGAGGCAGAGCGCGACGGAGCCGTAAAAGTGACGGGACGCGGCGAGGCCGAAGTATATATCAACGGGCGCCGTGTGCTGGACATAAAAGAACTGTCCAGGCTTCGTTCTGACCAGATACAGTATGTGGATGTGGTGCATAATCCCGGTGCCCGCTATGCCGCCTCAACGAAGGCCGTAGTGCGTATTACGCTTAAAAAGGCTCAGGGCGAGGGCTTCTCGTTCCAGGAGTATTTTGATGGTATGTATCAGTATGGTCATACGCTGACCAACAATCTCGACGTGAACTACCGTACGGGCGGACTTGACGTTACGGTCTCATTCTGGGCGGGACGCTACGGGCACAGTAAATCGTTGCAGGACAATACTTTGACCTATTATGCCGGACCTGAACGTATAGACGGAGTCAGCACGCAGGAGTCTGAGAAGATATGGAAAGGCTGGTCGCCGCAGGTGCAGGTCAACTATATGTTGAATGAAAACCACAGTTTCGGGGCATACTACAAGTATGACCGTCACCCTAATGGCAGCCTCAATGGGTGTTTCTATACCGACAGCTATGAGAATGGAATTTACAAAGAACGCTCGGAGAGCGACATAAGGCAGGAAGATGAGTTTAGGAAGCATATCTTCAACGCTTACTACAACGGCAAGATACGCAAACTGAGCATAGACCTGAACATCGATGGTCTCTTTGATGATACCCAGTCACCCGGCGAGACGAAGGAAACGACAGCGGAGATAATTTCTGGGCCATGAAGCTCATCCTGTCATATCCTGTATGGAAGGGCAACCTGTCGCTGGGTGGGGAATATAGCAACAACCACCGTACGGACGCTTATGACTTCCTGGCAACCGATGAGGTTCCTGTGAAGACTACCGACACGAAGATAAAAGAGAAATCCACTTCGGTCTTCATGGAGTACGGTCGTCAGTTCGGCAAGCTGTTTGCCCAAGCGGGTTTGCGCTACGAACACCTGAAGAATGACTATTATAATTTCGGCAAGCGTGAGGATGAGATGTGTCGCAACTACGGCGACTGGTTCCCTACAGCCGTTGTCTCGGTTCCTGTAGGCAAGGTGCAGCTTGCTCTTTCGTATCGTCGCGACATAGAGCGCCCAAACTATTCAAACCTCACAAGCTCAACGGTTTACATAAATCGCTACACCTATCAGAGCGGCAATCCGTATCTGAGGCCTACATATACCCACAGCCTTGTGTTTAATGCTGCATACAAGTGGATGAACCTGACGATGAATTATGGTCGCGTGAAAGATGTCGTGATTCTTTCCACCGAACCCTTCCCTGGTTCAACAGATCCGTTTGTCAGCCTTGTGCGTCCCGTCAACTGCATGGAGGATTTCAATCAGCTAAATATACAATACTCAGCCCGTCCGGTCATTGGCTGCTGGCATCCTATGTGGTCTATTGCCCTCCAGATGCAGGACTACAAGTCGCCTACGGCAGACGGCAAGTACATTACCCTCAATCACCCGTGGCTCTTCATAGGTTGGCAGAACGACTTTGAACTGCCTCACGGATTCCGGCTCAATGTGTCAGCACAATGGACATCGAAGGGAGACCAAAGAAACTATCGCATGACCTCAACCCGTTTTGTCACCGGCATAGGAGTGCAGCGCGACTTCAGCCTTCGCCGTGCAGGCACGTTGACAGCCGACCTGCGTTGCATAGATCCATTGAACACCAATAAGACAGAGGCGACAATTTATGGGTATCGCGAACTGACAACCATGAATCCTGCCCGCCGTACTTTCATGCTCGACTTGACGTGGAAGTTTAATGAGGCCCGCTCAAAATATCGTGGCTCTGGTGCAGGAGACAGGCAGAAATCGCGCATGTAAGTGGAACATGGCATTTCAAAACCTAATCGTACCTTTGGCTTCTCCGCGCTCGGCGCTTGCGACGCTTTCATCAAGCGAAGCGACTGAAAGAAGGTACTACGTCTTGGATATGAAAAAAAATGCAAGCACTTTTTTGCATATCTCAAAACTTAATCGTACCTTTGCACGCGATTTATATATAAAGGTACATGATTTCTGCAGGAGAGTATATACAATTTAAGGCTTTTGCACGACAGGACGGATTCTTTTTGGGACTGTTCTGGAGTATTCTGTTTTTCTGTTTCGTATATTCCATACACGTGCCCATGCTGCAGTTTGCATATCTGAGCGGCGTGGTGGCTACTCCGTTTGTGGTGCTGTGGCGCGTGAAGTTTTACCGTGACAAGATACTTCCGGGAGTTATCTCATATCGCAGGGCTTTCGCATACGGCGCTACGATTATGGCATACGCCTCGATAGTGCTGACAGCAGCAACGCTGGTGTATTTCTATTTCCTTGACGGGGGCTCATTTCTCTCTGCGCTGAAGGAAAGCTTTGCGTCTGCTGAGCTGAGGCAGTCACTTTCCGGCGCAGGTATTAATTTGAAAGATTTGGACGAGCAGGTGTCGCTACTGTCACAGGCCCGCCCCGTTGACATAGCTATCTCTACATTCTCCAATTGTGTCATCATGTCGCTACTGCTGAACTTGGTCTTGGCGCTCATTGTGAGAAGGAGGGAAGTGACGAATTAACAAATTAACGAATTAGCAAATCATGCATTATGCATTTTGCGTCTTGAATTTATCATGGATATATCGGTAGTTATCCCTTTATACAACGAAGAAGAGTCAATCCCCGAGCTTTACGCATGGATTAGCCGGGTTATGAAGGAACACGACTTCACCTACGAGGTGGTGTTCGTTAATGATGGCTCCACGGACGGGTCGTGGAATGTCATAGAGAATTTGGCAAAGGAGGACTCTCACGTACACGGTATCAAGTTCCGCCGCAACTATGGCAAGTCTCCTGCGCTGTACTGCGGCTTTGAGGTGGTGCAGGGCGATGTGGTAATCACAATGGATGCCGACCTGCAGGATTCGCCCGATGAGATACCGGAGTTGTATCGCATGATAAAGGAGGACGGATATGATCTGGTGAGCGGATATAAGCAAAACCGTTCGC
>Ga0310697_10004007_pt1 | contig 14684 bp, 10 predicted proteins | sample 172DNAGHGlowgp2_FD_203883 | JGI IMG/M metagenome (GOLD analysis project Ga0310697, IMG submission 203883) | Sheep rumen microbial communities from Palmerston North, Manawatu-Wanganui, New Zealand - 1728 DNA GHGlow gp2 (v2) (version 2) | ecosystem: Host-associated > Mammals > Digestive system >...
ACGGTTCGCAATTATTATTCTTTGCAGGATCTTGGATTGTTAATTCTGCAAAGGAGAAACACGAATTGGCTACAACAAAACAGAATTGGCTACAAATTGGCTACAATTTTGAAATGTATAAAAAAGGAAAATCCCGTAAGTCGTTGACCTACAGGACTCTTTCTTTGGCGCTTCAGGATGGGCTTGAACCAACGACCCCCTGATTAACAGTCAGGTGCTCTAACCAACTGAGCTACTGAAGCAGGTTTGCATCGTTTTCTCGATTGCGGGTGCAAAGGTAATGCGTTTTTTGGAAACGGCCAAACTTTTTGGCAAAAAATTGCGCTGAAAGCTAAAAATTTTGCAAAAATCGGGTGGAAATGGCGGTTATTAGGTGACAAAGGTGTAATTTTGCAGGCTGAAGAAATATGAATGGAATGATGAGACGTTATTTTTTTCAACTGTTATTGCTGTTATCGCCCATTACTATTTTGGGTCAGGAGCAGAAGAATCACAACCTGGAGGTTGGCAAGCAGCTGGACATTTTCAACCAGTTGTATAAGAACCTGGATTTGATGTACGTCGACACGCTTAACGCAGAGAAGACAATAGGTACGGGTATACGGGCGATGCTTCGTTCGCTGGATCCTTATACCGAATATTATTCTGAGCAGAAGGACTTGAAGTCGTTCATGTCGGGTAAGTACGGTGGTATAGGTGCGCTTATCCGTTACCATCTGAAGCAGAAGACGGCCGTCATCGACGAGCCTTACGAGGGGACGCCGGCTCAGGAGGCGGGTTTGAAGAAGGGTGACGTCATTCTGAGTATCGACGACTCGTTGATGACGGGCAAGGACACGAAGTACGTCAGCGAGCATCTGCGTGGTGACGCCGGTACGACGTTCTTGTTGAAGATTCGCCGTCCCAGTACCGGTAAGGTGATGAAGATGAAGATTACCCGTCGCCAGATACAGTATGCAGCTACGATACCTTATTATGGTATGCGCGAGGACGGTGTGGGTTATATCTGTCTGTCGCAGTTTACTGAGGGTTCGGCCCAGGAGGTTCGGCGTGCTTTCATCGATTTGCGCAATCAGGGCATGCGTTCGCTGGTGCTTGATCTTCGCGGCAATGGCGGCGGTAGCGAACAGGAGTCGGTGAATCTGGTGAATATGTTTGTTCCTCGCGGTCTTACTGTGGTGTCGAACAAGGGCAAGATCCGTCAAGCCTCGCACGAGTATAAGACAACGGTTGAGCCGTTAGACACTGTGATGCCGATGGTGGTACTTGTCAATGGCGAGTCGGCCTCTGCCAGTGAGATTACCAGTGGTGCCTTGCAGGACTTGCACCGTGCGACGATTGTTGGTACCCGCACATATGGTAAAGGGCTTGTTCAAGTGCCTATTGACCTGCCCTACAACACAAATGTGAAGATTACGACCAGCCGTTATTACCTGCCCAGTGGGCGCAGCATCCAGGGGACCGGTATTACTCCAGATGTTGAAGTTAAGCTAGACACGGTTCCGAATATCGTTTATTACCTGTCTGGCAGTGGCCTCGACTCTACCGAGGTGGCTTTCGACTATGTCGTCGACTACATAACTCGTCACCCCACTATAGCCCTTCCTTCTGAGTTCCGTCTGGCGGATGCCGACTTCGCTGATTTTAAGCAGCGAGTCATAGCCAGCGGTTTCACCTATGACCCTGTGAGCAAGAAGCAGCTTGCCGAGTTGGTGAAGACCGCTAAGTTCGAGGGCTATTATGACGAGGCAAAGTCAACGTTCGATGCGCTGGAGCGACAGCTCAGTCATGATGTTGGCCGTGAGATTGACAAGCATGTCGATGTCCTGCGTCAGATGCTTGAGTCGGACATCATAGCAGCCTATTATTACCAGTCGGGAGTATTGGAGTCGGGCTTACGCTACGACAAGCAGATGCGAGAGGCTGTCAGGCTGTTGACCGAAAAAGTGGAATAAAAGAATAAAAAATCGGCAGATTATTTGCAGATGTGCGAAAAAAGTCGTACCTTTGCAGCCGTTCAGTGGAATGAGAGGCCCGTCCGGGTCTCTCATTTTCATTATAATAACGCGATATTAGATGATAAACAAAGAGGTATTAAAGACATTGGTAGAAGAGTGGTTGCAGAGTGGCGACTACTTTCTGGTAGACATAGTCTTCGGCAGCGACGACCGCATTGTGATTGAGATTGACCATGCCGATGGTGTTTGGATTGAGGACTGTGCAGAGTTGAGCCGTTTCCTTCAGGAGAAACTTGGCGACGAGCTTGGCGACTACGAGCTTGAGGTCGGCTCTGCCGGTATCGGCCAGCCTTTCAAGGTCGAGCAGCAGTATAAGAATCACATTGGCGACGAGGTCGAGGTGCTGCAGGCTGACGGTGTTAAGCTCAAGGGCCTTCTGAAGTCCGTTGACGGGCGGGACTTTACCATAACTGTACAGGAGAAGCAGGTCGTTGAGGGCAAGAAGCGCCCGGTGCTTGTCGATGTAGACAAGACCTTCTCTATGGATGGTGTGAAGTCGGTGAAGTATCTGCTGGCGTTCAAGTAGAGCATTAATCGGAAACAAATAAAATAGACAATATAATGGCAACAAAGAAAGTCGCGAAAGGTCCCTCGATGATTGAGACCTTTCAGGAGTTTAAGGAGACCAAGAACATCGACCGCACCACGCTGGTAAGCGTTCTTGAGGAGAGTTTCCGCAATGTTATTGCGAAGATGTTCGGCTCTGACGAGAATTTCGACGTTATTGTGAACCCCGACAAAGGTGACTTCGAGATTCACCGTAACCGTATCGTCGTTCCCGACGGTGAGGTTACTGATGAGAACAAGGAGATAGCCCTCAGCGAGGCCCAGAAGATCGAGCCGGACTACGAGATTGGCGAGGAAGTCAGTGAAGAGGTTGAGTTCGCCAAGTTTGGCCGTCGTGCCATCCTGAATCTCCGCCAGACTCTGGCATCGAAGATTTTGGAGCTGGAGCATGACTCACTCTACCAGAAGTACAAGGACAAGGTCGGCACCGTCGTCAGCGGCGAGGTCTATCAGATGTGGAAGCGTGAGGTGCTTCTTATGGACGACGAGGGCAATGAGCTCCATCTGCCTAAGCAGGAGCAGATACCAGCTGACAACTACCGCAAGGGCGAGACCATTCGCGCCATTGTCAAGGAAGTCCAGAACGAGAACAACAACCCGCGCATCATCCTTTCGCGCACCAGTCCCGTGTTCCTTGAACGTCTGTTGGAGGCTGAGGTTCCTGAGATTAACGACGGTCTGATAACCATCAAGCGTGTTGCCCGTATGCCGGGTGAGCGTGCCAAGGTGGCTGTCGAGAGTTACGATGAGCGTATCGACCCGGTGGGAGCCTGCGTCGGTGTCAAGGGAAGTCGAGTGCATGGTATTGTGCGTGAGCTCGGCGGCGAGAATATTGATGTTATTAACTACTCGTCGAATATCCAGTTGTTCATCCAGCGTGCTCTCTCGCCCGCAAAGGTTAGCAGTATTACCCTTGATGAAGAGAACCACAAGGCCGAGGTCTATCTTCAGCCCGAGGAAGTCTCCTTAGCCATTGGTAAGGGTGGTATGAATATCAAGCTTGCCTCGATACTTACTGAACACACCATCGATGTGTTCCGTGTGGTGAGCGATGCCGATGCTGACGAGGATATCTACCTCGACGAGTTCAGCGACGAGATAGACCAGTGGATTATCGACTCCATCAAGGCTATCGGTCTCGATACAGCCAAGGCAGTACTGAATGCTCCTCGTGAGATGCTTATTGAGAAGGCCGACCTTGAGGAAGAGACCGTCGACCATCTGCTGGAGGTTCTCAAGGCCGAGTTTGAGTAAAATAAACAACAAAACAGAACAAAGAATCCAAGTGGAAGTGAAAAGTTGGAGTAATTCAATTCACTGTTCACTATTCACTTTAACCTTGTAATATGGGAGTAAGATTAAATAAAGTATTAACAGAACTGAATATAGGACTTCAGACGGCAGTTGAATTCCTTAGGAAGAAGACCAGTCTTGGCGAGATAAAAGACGAGACTACGCCCAATACGAAGATCAGCGACAAGCAATATGAAGCGTTGGTCAACGAGTTCAGTGGCGACAAGGAGGTTAAGTCTCAGGCAGCCCAGCTCTTCCCCAAGAAAGAGAAGAAGGAGAAGAAGAAGCCCGAAGTGATCGAAGTCAAGGACGAGGTGCGCCAGACGTTCAAGCCTTTAGGAAAGATAGACTTGAACAATCTTGGAAAGAAACCGGTGGCTGCCGTTCCCGAAACGCCTAAAGTGCCGGCTGCTGCCGAGAGTCCGCGCGAAGTTGTGAAGGAGGAGGTGAATGCCGAACCTGTGGTGACGACTCCCGTTGAGAAACCCGTTGCTGCAGAGTCTCCTGCCGTCACTGCCGCTGAGTCTCCTGCCGTCAGCACAGAGTCTCCTGCCGTCAATGAGCCTGCTGCCGAGGCTGCTCCGGCTTCCTCCGAGCTTGCTGCTGATCCCGCTGTCGCCCCTGTCGCCGAAGAGTCCGTTTCAGCAACGTCTGCCGCTTCGGCTCCTGCTGCTCCGCAGGTGTTCACTCTCAAGAGTGAGACCAAGCTGGCTCCGAAAGTCAATGTGCTTGGCAAGATAGACCTCTCTACGCTTAACCAAAGCACCCGTCCCAAGAAGAAGTCGAAGGAGGAGAAAAAGAAGGAACGTGAAGAGAAGATGGCCCAGCAGCGCAGCGAGAAGAAGAAACGCGTGCGCATCGGCCAGGAACGTGTCGACATTGAGGCTGAGGCCAAGAACGATGCCAACAATAAACAGCAGAAAAAGCAGAAAGGCAAGGGCGGTAACCAGAACTTCAACGACAACGCCAGTGGTCAGCAGGGCCAGGGCGGAAAGAAAGGCAAGAACAAGAACCGCCAGCCTCAGAAGCCTCTTGAAGTCGACGACGAGGCTGTAGCACGCCAGGTCAAGGAGACGCTGGCCCGTCTGACGTCGAAGAACCAGAACAAGAAGGGTGCCAAGTACCGCCGCGAGAAGCGCGATGCCGTTGCCGAGCGCATGAACGAGGAGATGGCTCAGGAGGCTGCACAGTCGAAGGTGCTGAAGCTGACGGAGTTCGTTACCGTCAGCGAGCTGGCCACGATGATGAATGTCGGTGTCAACCAGGTCATCGGCACCTGTATGTCCATCGGTATCATGGTGAGTATCAACCAGCGCCTGGATGCCGAGACCATCAATATCGTCGCCGAGGAGTTCGGCTTCACCACTGAATACGTGTCGGCCGAGGTCCAGAACGCCATCACCGAGGAGGAGGACGACGAGAACGACCTGATTTCTCGTGCTCCGATTGTCACCGTCATGGGACATGTCGACCACGGTAAGACGTCGCTGCTCGACCACATCCGCAATACCAACGTCATTGCCGGTGAGGCCGGTGGCATCACCCAGCACATCGGTGCCTACAACGTCAAGCTGAAGGACGGCCGCCAGATAACGTTCCTCGACACGCCGGGCCACGAGGCCTTCACCGCCATGCGTGCCCGTGGTGCCCAGGTGACGGATATTGCTATCATCATCATTGCTGCCGACGACTCGGTGATGCCCACTACCAAGGAGGCCATCGCCCATGCCCAGGCTGCCAATGTGCCTATGGTCTTTGCCATCAACAAGATAGATAAGCCTGGTGCCAATCCTGATAAGATTCGCGAGGACCTGGCGCAGATGAACCTGCTCGTCGAGGAGTGGGGTGGTAAGTATCAGTGCCAGGAGATCTCCGCCAAGAAGGGCATCGGCGTCGAAGAACTGCTCGAGAAGGTGCTTCTCGAGGCCGAGATGCTCGACCTGAAGGCTAATCCGAACCGCAAGGCTACGGGCTCCATCATCGAGTCGTCGTTAGACAAGGGCCGCGGCTACGTGTCGACGGTGCTCGTCAGCAACGGCACGCTGAAGCAGGGCGACATCGTTGTCGCCGGCACCAGCTACGGCCGTATCAAGGCTATGTTCAACGAGCGTAACCAGCGTATCGAGCAGGCCGGTCCCGCCGAGCCCGCTATCATCCTCGGTCTGAACGGTGCCCCGACAGCCGGCGATACGTTCCATATCATGGAGACCGAGCAGGAGGCCCGCGACATCACCAACAAACGCGTGCAGCTGCAGCGCGAGCAGTCGCTGCGCACCACTACGAAGCTCGGTCTCGACGAGCTGTCGCACCGCATTGCGCTGGGCGAGTTCCACGAACTGAAAATCATAGTTAAGGGCGACACCGACGGCTCTATCGAGGCTCTCAGCGACTCGTTCATCAAGCTCTCTACCGAGAAGGTCCAGGTCAACGTCATCTCGAAGGCGGTGGGTCAGATCTCTGAGAACGACGTCATGCTTGCCTCCGCCTCCGATGCCATCATCGTCGGCTTCCAGGTGCGTCCGTCAGCCGATGCCCGTCGTGCCGCCGAGCGCGAGGGTGTCGAGATCAATACCTACAGCATTATCTATGATGCCATCGACGAGGTGAAGTCGACCATGCAGGGTATGCTCGACAAGGTCAAGAAGGAGATTATCACCGGTGAGATAGAGGTTAAGCAGGTGTTTAAGATCTCGAAGGTCGGTACCGTGGCTGGTGGTCTTGTCACCGACGGCAAGGTGCACAACAAGGACAAGGCGCGCGTCATCCGCGACGGTATTGTCATCCACACCGCCGCCATAGATGCCCTGAAGCGTTATAAGGACGACGCCAAGGAGGTGGCTACAGGACTTGAGTGCGGTATCTCGCTCGTCAACTACAACGATATTGAGGTCGGCGACATCCTTGAGACGTTCACCGAGATCGAGGTCGAGCAGAAGCTGTAAGGCTACGGTACTGTAGAAAGCCTGTCGCAGACATCTATAAGTTCAAATTCCAAAGGGCCACTCTACGTTTCTGTAGGGTGGTTCTTTTACCATCCACGAGGGTACGAAGTGATCGTCGTCTCCATGAATGAACAGCATGGGATAAGGGCAACGGGCTACCTGACGGAGTGGAGATGCCTCGGTGAATGACCAGCCGTATTTCAGCTGGCAGAGTAGCTAGAAACTGCCCCCGATGTCGATGATCAGAAACAGGGCAGCCAGTGCGGCCAATACAGTAAGAAGTTTTTTTCTCATTATTCTACTCCTTGGGCAGAGCTACAGATTTACGATAGCCCATGCCTGTGACATGACAGACGACCGTACCATCCTGATTTGTAACTCGCACCTCGACTGATGGGATTTTGTGGTGATCTGCCACAAAAACTGCTTCGGCTTTCAATGTATCACCCTCATGAGCGCTGGCAATGAACGTGATACTGTTCGAGATACCGAATGTCAACTGTCCGTGATAATTCATAAGCGCAGCAATAGCCAGGTCGGCCAGAGTAAAAAGGGCTCCACCTTGGCACACATGTCCACCATTGAGGTGAGTATTGGTGACTGTCATTTCTGCTACAGCGTGATGGCCGTCAACTTCCGTAATCTTACAACCTGCGCCTTTGGCAAAATGGTCTGTGCTATTCAGTAATTCTTTGATGTCCATACATTGGTGATTTATTCGGTAGACAAAAAAATATCCTAGAATCATGCATAATATCCCAGATATTTGCAAACCCCAAAGAAGATGTGCCACGTTGGTACATCTTCTTTGTTTTGTTTGGGCGCGTGCGCACGGATACTATTCTAGGTAGGTGTATCCGTAGAGTCCGGAGCGGTAGGTGGAGAGGAACTCCTTGCCCTCCTCCAGCGTGATTTTCCCCTCCTTGACGCTCTTGGTGACCCATATCTCCAGCTGGCGGACGAGTTTCTTGGGCTCGTACTGTACGTAGTCGAGGACCTCGGCGACGGTCTCGCCGTCGATAACCTGGTCTATGTGGTAATGGCCGTCCTTTACCGATACGTGCACGGCAGTGGTGTCGCCGAAGAGGTTGTGCATGTCGCCGAGGATCTCCTGGTAGGCGCCTACGAGGAACACTCCGAGGTAGTAGTCCTCGTTCTTCTTCAGCGCGTGTACGGGTAGCGAGTGCGAGTTATGGCGGTTTGTTACGAACGACGCTATCTTTCCGTCGGAGTCGCAGGTGATGTCCTGCAGCGTGGCGTTGCGTGTGGGCCGTTCGTTGAGCCGCTGTATGGGCATGATGGGGAATATCTGGTCGATGGCCCACGAGTCGGGCAGCGACTGGAAGAGCGAGAAGTTGCAGAAGTATTTGTCGGCCAGCAGCTTGTCGATGTTCATCAGCTCCTCGGGGACATGCTTGAGCGACTTTGCCAGGGCGTGTATCTCGTGGCAGACGCTCCAGTACATAGCCTCGATTTCGGCGCGAGTCTTTAGGTCGACGATGCCGTGCGAGAAGAGGTCGAGCACCTCCTCGCGTATCTGCTCGGCGTCGTGCCAGTCCTCAAGGACATTACGCGGCGAGAGGTTGTCCCAGATGTCGTACAGGTCCTTGACGAGCTGGTGCGAATTCTCGTCGGGCTCGAACTCTTCGGGCATCTCGGGCAGCGATGCCGTCTCCAGGACGTTGATGACCAGCACGGAGTGGTGTGCTGCCAGCGAGCGTCCGCTCTCGGTGATGAGGTTGGGGTGGGGCAGCCCGTTCTTGTTGGCTGCCTCGACGAAGGTGTAGATGCAGTCGTTGACATACTCCTGTATGGAGTAGTTCACCGAGCTCTCGCTGCTTGGCGACCGCGTGCCGTCATAGTCGACGCCCAGTCCTCCGCCGCAGTCGACGAACTCCACGCTGAAGCCCATTTTGTGCAGCTGGATATAGAACTGCGATGCCTCGCGCAGGGCTGTCTGTATGCGACGTATCTTGGTTATCTGCGAACCGATATGGAAGTGTATGAGTTTCAGGCAGTCGCGCATGCCTTTCTTGTCCAGTGCATCGAGGGCTTCGAGCAGCTCGGCGCTGGTCAGTCCGAACTTCGATGCGTCGCCGCCGCTCTCCTCCCATTTGCCGCTGCCGCTCGACGCCAGTTTTATGCGTATGCCGATGTTCGGCCGCACGTCGAGCTTGCGTGCTATCTTGGCTATGAGGTCCAGCTCGTTCAGTTTCTCGACGACGATGAAGATACGTTTGCCCATCTTCTGCGCCAGCAGTGCCAGTTCAATGTACGACTGGTCTTTGTATCCGTTGCAGACTATTATGGAATCGCTCTGGCTCTGTACTGCCAGTACGGCGTGCAACTCTGGCTTCGAGCCTGCCTCCAGTCCGAGGTTGAACTTGCGTCCGTGTGAGATGATCTCGCTCACTACGGGCTGCATCTGGTTCACCTTGATGGGGTAGATGACGTAGTTCTCGCCTTGGTAGTCGTACTCTTCGGCAGCCTTTTTGAAGCAGCTCCACGTCTTCTCGATGCGGTTGTCGAGGATGTCGGGGAAACGCAGCAGCACTGGTGCCTGTACGTCGCGCAGCTGCAGCTCGTCCATCACCTCGCGCAGGTCTATCTGTGTAGAATCCTTGCAAGGTGTGACAAACACGTTTCCGGCATCGTTGATGCCGAAGTAGTTGGTGCCCCAGCCGCCGATGTTGTACAGCTCACGGGCGTCTTCAATGGTCCATTTCTTCATATCGGTTGTAAAAAATGTTTCTTCGGGTTACTGTGATGCCAGCAGACGTGCTGCCATCTCGCGACCCAGAGCCTCGCACTGAGCCGTTGTATCGTCGGTGAGTGCCTGGCGTATCTCTACGGGCTGTCCTACCTCCTCGAACTTCAATTTTTCCTGATTCCATCGGGTTATCTCGCTCACAGCCTTCGATGCCCAGCTGAAGGAGCCGAACCATCCGAAGAGTCTCCCCTTGATGTCTTTCTGCGACAGTTCGTCGAGCAGCACGTTCATCTCGTGGTACAGTCCGGTGTTATATGTCGGTGCGCCGACGATGAGTCCCCGGTAGCGGAACAAGTCGCGAATGATATAGGAGTGGTGCGTCTTCGAGACGTTGTACATGATGATGTTCTTCAGTCCGGCCTGTGCTGCTGCGCGGGCTATCACCTCTGCTGCGCGCTCGGTGTTGCCGTACATGGTACCATAGCAGATGACCAGTCCCGGCTCGGCCTCGTACTTTGACAGGCGGTCGTAGATGGCAATGACCTTCTCGACATACTGGTGCCACACCGGTCCGTGTGTGGCGCAGATGTAGTCGACGCGGACACCGGCGAGCTTTTTCAGTGCCATCTGCACCGGTGTGCCGTACTTGCCGACTATGTTCGAGTAGTAGCGTGTCATCTCGAGCCAGTAGTCGTCGCAGTTCATCTGTTCGTCGACGTATGCACCGTTCAGTGCTCCGAAACATCCGAAGGCATCGCCCGAGAAGAGCACGTTGCCGGCCGTACCCTCTTCAGCCTTAGCGTCGGTTGCGAGTGTCATCATGGTTTCAGGCCAGTGCACCATAGGTGTCAGCACGAATTGCAGTTTCGATGCTCCGAGCTCGATGAAATCGCCGTTTCTTACCTCCTGAAGGCCTTCGGTCAGACGGTAGAAGCCTGCCATCATGTCGAAAGTCTTCTTGTTTCCGATGATCTTTATCCCTGGGTAGAACTGCCGCAGCAGTGCCAGCGACCCGCTGTGGTCGGGCTCCATGTGGTTGACGACGACGTAGTCTATGGGGCGGTCGCCGATGACTTCGCGTATGTTCTCTAAGTAAGGCATGAAGAAGTCCGCTTCGACGGTGTCGACGAGACACACTTTCTCGTCGTCGATGAGGTAGGAGTTGTAGCTTACTCCGTAGGGTAGGGGCCAAAGGCCCTCGAACAGGGTCTTGTTACGGTCGTTAACGCCGACGTAGTAGATGTTTTTTGTAATCTGTTTCATAGTTATAATAGTTTTCAGTTATGCTTTCAGGCTCTCGGCGAACTCCTTGCTGATGCTGTTGTTGAGGCTTTGGCAGCAGTTGGCCGAGAACTGCTGTGCCAGGGTGATGAGGCTGTCCCACTGCTGTTCGCTCAGTCCTGCCGTTATCTGCTCGCGTGTGATGCCGTAGTGCAGTAGTCCGTAGATGAAGCCGGCGTTGAAGTTGTCGCCGGCACCAATGGTGCTCACCACGTCGATGTCGGTTACGGGGTACTGCTTGCTGAAGCCTCCTGTGGCGCGCACCTCGACCGGGTTGCTGCCTCGTGTGTAGATGAAGTTCTTGGTGTAGAACGAGATCTCGGCGCGGTAGACGCTGTCGGCATCGTGCTTGTTGAACATGATGGAGAAGTCTTCGTCGGAGCCGCGTACGATGTCGGCCAGCTCAAAGTTCTCGAGAATGTTGGGCATCATCTTCACCACTTCGTGGCGGTGTGACGAGCGGTAGTTGACATCGTAGTAGAGTATGGCTCCGCGGTTGCGGGCGTAGTCGAAGAATGACTTCACCTGTGGTCTGACAACTGGGTTGATGGCGAAGAACGAGCCGAAGAGCACGATGTCGTCATGCTGCACGTCGGGGTAGGTGAACTCCAGGCGGTCGTGCGGATGGTCTTTGTAGAAGACGTACTCGGCGTTGTTCTGCTCGTCGAGGAAGGCCAGTGACAGTGGCGACTTAGAGTCGGGGAACACGCAGACGCCGCTGGCATCGACGTTATTGTCGGTAAGATAGTGTTTAACGTTCTCTCCCACGCGGTCGTTGCCTGTCTCGCTGATGAATGCCGCCGGTACCCCGGCCCGTCCCAGCGATATGATGGCGTTGAACGCCGACCCTCCTGGTACAGCCTTCACCGGCTGGAATCCTGTGCTCTGCCCGTCCGTTCCGGCAGTAGCACCCGTCTGTTGCCCTTCGTTTTTGAAGATGATGTCGAGGACTGTCTCCCCTATTCCAATAACTTTTCTCATATTGGCTGCAAAGATACGGACTTTTTTTGCAAATACCTAACTTTTTCGTACCTTTGTGGCCGTTTTATGAAGTATAATACAAAGAAACTGTCATCGGGGCTGCGTATAATACACATGCCGTCGGTGTCGCCTGTCGTCTACTGCGGCTATCAGCTGGCGGTAGGCTCGCGTGATGAGGGTGTCGGTGAGGAAGGACTTGCACACTTCACTGAGCACATGACTTTCAAGGGTACCGACCGGCGCAACGCCATCCAGATCATCAACGCCCTGGAGCGTCTTGGCGGCGACCTTAATGCCTACACTAATAAGGAGAGCACCGTGTTCTATGCTGCTGTACAGAAGGAGCATCTGCGTGTTGCCGTCGACCTGTTGACCGACGTGGTGTTCCACAGCACCTATCCGCAGACGGAGATTGACCGAGAGGTGGAGGTTGTGTGCGACGAGATAGAGAGCTACAACGACTCTCCCGCAGAGCTTATATACGATGAGTTTGAGGACCTGCTCTTCGAGGGACACCCGTTAGGTCACAACATACTGGGGCAGGCAGAGCGGCTGCGCAGCTATACCACCGTTGATTTCCGGCGTTTCGCCGATCGCTATTATCTGCCTCAGAACGCGGTATTCTTCGTCTATGGCGATGTGAATTTCCAGCGTTTGTGCAACACACTGGAGTCGTTGCTGCCCGAGAGTGCTGCCAGGTCGCTGCCGAAAGAGGAAATCGCAGCGACGAGTAATGACAATGTTGGAGCGGGACAGTATGGCAGTATTGCCGAGGAGCCGACCGGCGGCACTCCGCAGACAGTGGAGCGGACACGCGGCACCCATCAGGCACATCTTATAATAGGAACGCGCGCGTATGGTGCCGACCATCCGCGCCGCCTGACACTCTTTCTGCTGAATAACATCCTTGGCGGACCGGCTATGAACGCGCGCCTGAACCTCTCGCTGCGCGAGCGCAACGGACTGGTCTACACCGTTGAGAGCTCAATGGTGGCTTACGGCGATGTGGGCGTGTGGTCGGTGTACTTCGGCTGTGACCCTCACGACGTGTCGCGCTGTCGGCGTTTGGTGCGTCATGAACTTGACAAGCTGATGGAGAAGCCGCTCTCTCCGACGGCCCTCTCCGCTGCCAAGCAGCAGCTGAAAGGACAACTCGCCATAGCCTGCGACAGCCGTGAGCAGTTTGCCCTCGACTTCGGTAAAATCTATCTTTTTGAAGGGAAGGAGCGCCACATCGACGAGCTCTTCAGACGTATTGACGCTATCACGGCTGACGACCTGCGGCAGGTGGCGTGCGAGCTGTTCCCGGCAGGTCGGCTCACGACTCTTATATATAAGTGACGGGTGAAGGGTGGCGGATGTTATACTGCCGCCGCCATGTATCGGCGCATGGCCTTGCGCGCGGTGCCTAAGCGGTTTTCGACAGCCTTGTAGGCCACGCCGAGCTCTTCCGAAATCTCGCTGACCTTCATTCCGCCGTAGATGTGTAGTCGGTATATCTCACGGCAGTTTTCGGGTATCCGCGCCAGTCCACGCTCGAGTCTTTCTTCCAGTTCGTGTGCAGAAATCACCGATTCCATCGACATCTCGTCGCTTTCGCTTCGTTTAATGTAGTGCTCGTACTGCTCGTGGGTGGTACGGCGGCGGTAATAGTCGGAAACAAGGTTACGTGCTATGGTGTAGACCAGCGAGGGTAGTGTCTGTTCGGTGATAAGCTTGTCGGAGACCATGAGACGCATGAAGACATCCTGTACTATGTCTTCAGCCACGCTGCAACCACCGAGGCGGCTGCTGACGTAGACCAGCAGCGCGTCGCGGTGAGCAACGTAGAATGATTCTATGAGTCTCGTGTTATTCATTCTGTGGGTCTCCGTGCTATAATAAATAGACTATTCGTTCTCAACAAGCTTGATGGTACCGTCGGCATTGTAGAACAGTCGCTGCACCTTCAGCGAGCGTAGGTGTGTCACGTCGTTCGAGGGTACGCAGTCGTGGTAGAGCAGGTACCACTGACCTTTGAACTCCACGATGCAGTGGTGTGTGGTCCAGCCGACGACGGGCTCCAGGATGACACCCTGGTAGGTGAAGGGGCCGTAAGGGTTGTCGCCGATGGCGTAGCACAGGTAGTGGCTGTCGCCAGTGGAGTAGCTGAAATAGTACTTCCCGTTATACTTATGCACCCAGCTGGCCTCGAAGAAGCGGTGCGGATCGCCGGCTTTCAGCGGCTTGCCGTCGCCGTCGATGACGAGCACGGGGCGCGGAGCCTCTGCAAACTGAAGCAGGTCGTCGCTCATGCGGGCCATCAGGCTGGGCAGTGCCGGCATGTCGGGGGCGGTGAAGAGCTGTGTCTTACGGTCGGGGGCGGGTCCCAGGTCTATGCCCTCCTTCTGCACCTGCTGAGGTGCCACGTTCCACTGCAGCTGTCCGCCCCAGAGGCCGCCATAGTAGCAGTAGACCTGTCCGTCGTCGTCCTTGAACATGCAGGGGTCGATGCTGTATGCACCGCGGATGGGGTGCTCCTGCGGGATGAACGGGCCCTCCGGACGTTCGGCGATGGCCACGCCGAGGTGGAACACTCCGTTATAGTCCTTTGCCGAATAGATAAGGTAGTATTTGCCGTCTTTCTCGACGACGTCGCTGTCCCACATCTGCTTCTCGGCCCATTTCACGTCCTTCACGTCGAGGATTACGCCGTGGTCGGTAGCATCGCCGTTCTCTACGTCGTCGAACGACAGCACGTGGTAGTCTTTCATCTGGAAGTGGCCGCCGTCGTCGTCGAAGGCAGCACCAGCCTCCCAGTCGTGACTGGGGTAGACGTACAGCTTGCCGTTAAACACGTGGGCCGCAGGGTCGGCCATATAGTCACTGGGGAAAAGGTAACGCGGTAGTTTT
>Ga0310697_10004008_pt1 | contig 14683 bp, 7 predicted proteins | sample 172DNAGHGlowgp2_FD_203883 | JGI IMG/M metagenome (GOLD analysis project Ga0310697, IMG submission 203883) | Sheep rumen microbial communities from Palmerston North, Manawatu-Wanganui, New Zealand - 1728 DNA GHGlow gp2 (v2) (version 2) | ecosystem: Host-associated > Mammals > Digestive system >...
CATTTCGCGCTCACCGTTCGTACCCTTCTCACGGATGATAGCAGCCTTGATGCCTGTACGTTCACGTCGGTCAGCACTGATGCCATATTGCGACAGCTTACCCGTAAACGATGCAGGGAACTTATGTTCGATTGGTTGATTCTTATAGTTCTTGAAGCGCTCTGCAGCCTGTCCATTGAAACTCTGCTTCGTATCGAGACGATAGGAAGTGGAATACCACACATCCCTCAGATGGTCAATATCATAGGTCAACGCCTTCTTTTCCTTCTTGATAATCAGCTTACGTTCAGCGATTGGATAACCAATTGCCACATAACCGATGCCTGCTTCGTCAAGCACCTTCTCCACTTCAGCCTTCTGGTCGTTGCTTACCTGAATCACCACACCTGGATTCTCAGCGAAAAGTACTTTCACGAGGTCAGGTTCAGCAATTCCCTTCAAGTTTACATTCAGACCACCCTTCTGATTAGCGAAGGTCATTTCCAACAAAGTAGTGACGAGTCCACCTGCACTGATGTCATGTCCTGCCAGCAGCAACTCATTCTTCACAAGTTCCTGCACTGCCAAGAACGCATCGCGGAAATATTCAGGATTCTGCACCGTTGGCACATCGCTGCCCACCTTGCCCAGACTCTGCGCAAAGGCAGAGCCACCGAGGCGGAGCTGGTCGAAACTGAAATCTATATGATAGAGTGTTGTGTTTGCATCGTTCACCAAGACAGGACTTACCACCTTCTTCACGTCGCTTACCTCGCCACCCGAGCTCACAATTACCGTTCCTGGGCTCACAATCTTCGAACCGTCAGGATATTTCTGCGTCATGGAGAGGGAATCCTTACCCGTTGGCACGTTCACTTGCAGTGCACAGCAGAAGTCGCTCAGTGCTTCCACACCTGCATAGAGGCGAGCATCCTCACCCTTCTGAGAGCGACAAGGCCACATCCAGTTGGCAGAGAGGCTCACGCTGTCGAGACCATCAGCCATTGGTGCCCAAACGAGGTTTGTCAGTGATTCAGCCACAGAAAGCACACTACCTGCAGCAGGGTCAGCAAGACCTGCCTGTGGTGCATGACCAATGGCTGTTGCAATACCTTTTTCACCACGATAGTCGAGGGCTACGACACCGCAGTCGGAGAGTGGCAACTGGATTTCACCCTGGCACTGCTGACGAGCAATCTTACCCGTCACGGAACGATCGACCTTGTTGGTCAACCAGTCCTTACAAGCCACAGCCTCCAACTGAAGCACTTGATCCAAGTATTCGTCTATCTTGTCGAGAGAATAAGACACGTCTTCGTACTTGCGCACCACGGTCTCATCCTTCATATATGTCTTTGGAGAATGTCCAAACATCTGACTCACTTCCAAGTCGAAAGGACGCACGCCATCGCCCTGTTCGAAAGCGAAATGTGCATCGCCCGTTGTCTCACCCACCACATACAGTGGAGCACGCTCACGCTCAGCAATCTTGCGCACATGCTCGATGTGCTCTTCCTGAATGAGCAAGCCCATGCGCTCCTGACTTTCGTTGGCAATGATTTCCTTCGATGAAAGCGTCTTGTCGCCAATTGGCAACTTGGTCATATCGATGAGTCCACCACACTCCTCCACGAGTTCCGACAGACAGTTTACATGTCCTGCTGAACCGTGGTCATGGATGGAAACTACTGGATTTACGTCTTCTTCACACAGTGCACGCACGAGGTTGTTGGCACGCTTCTGCATCTCAGGGTTGGCACGCTGCACGGCATTGAGTTCAATACCGCTGGAATAACGACCGGTATCTACTGAGGAAACCGAACCGCCACCAAGACCGATGCGGTAGTTATCACCACCCACCACGACAATCTTATTACCCTTCTCAGGCGTACCCTTCAGGCAGTCGCGCTTGGTGCCATAGCCCACACCGCCAGCCAGCATGATGACCTTGTCGTAGCCGTACTTCTCATCCACATCTTCGCCATCGATGTTTTGCTTCTCCTCGTGCTCGAAGGTCAGCACAGAGCCTGTGATGAGTGGCTGGCCGAACTTATTACCGAAGTCACTGGCACCGTTCGATGCCTTAATCAATATCTGTTCTGGAGTCTGATAGAGCCATTTGCGCACAGGCATCAGGTCCTCCCACGAACGAGCGCCCTGCTCGCCATTGCGTGGATAGCTGGTCATATACACAGCCGTTCCGGCGATAGGCCAAGAACCTGTTCCACCACCCATACGGTCACGGATTTCTCCACCCGTACCTGTAGCAGCACCATTGAATGGCTCCACAGTGGTTGGGAAATTATGTGTTTCTGCCTTCAATGAGATGACAGACTCAATGTCTTTCACTTCGAAATAGTCGCTGGTGGAGTGGTCCTTTGGTGCAAATTGTTCCACCACAGGTCCCTGCGAGAAAGCCACATTGTCCTTGTAGGCAGAGATAATCTTGTTAGGATTCTCCTGAGTGGTCTTCTTAATCATGGAGAAGAGCGACGACTCCTTCTCTTCGCCATCAATGATGAAAGTGCCACCAAAAATCTTATGGCGGCAATGCTCAGAATTGATTTGTGCAAAACCGAACACCTCCGAGTCGGTCAGTTTTCTGCCGAGTTGTCCTTCCACATTGTGGAGATACTCGATTTCCTCTGGACTCAGTGCCAGTCCCTCCTGCTCGTTGTATTCCTCCAAGTTCTCGATGTGGAGAATAGGAGCAGGCTCGATGTTCACCGTGAAAATGTTCTGGTCGAGACCTTTGTACATGCGCTGAAGCATAGGGTCGAACTCAGCGTCCTCACTTGCCACAGGGAAGTATTCCTCAATGCGCTGAACACCCTTGATTGCCATGTTCTGCGTAATTTCCACAGCATTCGTACTCCACGGAGTAATCATTTCGCGACGTGGACCTACAAAAAAGCCATCAAGTGTTTGCGACAGTTCTTCTTTTGCCTCACCATAAAGCCAGCAAAGTTCCGACTTCTCATCAGCTGTCAGCTCGTGATCCACACTCGTAGCAATCACGCTCTGCGCTGGTGTTCTGAAAAAGTAAATCATTCTGAATGAAAAAATATAACGTTATAATGGAAACTTCAGTGCAAAGGTACGGATAAAATTTCACATAATCCCCATTTCTCCCAAGTTTTATAAAAAAGCGGCTCTTGTTTTGATTAAATCCCATTGCCGTATTTTTCCAACCAAGCCTGAGCTTGTTTATAATCAGGACAATAAGAAGCGAGAAGCGTATCAAATTTAGCAGTATGTTTCATGATTAACGTGTGACACAACTCATGAACAATCACATAATCTATCACAAAAATCGGAGCTTTAATAATACGCCAATTGATTGAGATATTTTTGCTTGCAGAACAATTACCCCATTTTTTCTTCTGACCTCTTATAAAAAGTCTATTAAACGGAAGCAACAATTTTTCGGAAAGTTCATGCACTCTTGAACGGATATACAATCCCGCTACATGTTTCAGCCATTTCTCTTGAGTTGAAACATCCAGTAAATTTCTTCTCGCCTGAATTGTTTTACTCTTATCGTTAACCACTACTTTATTCTTGTATTGTGAAGTATAGAAATAGGAATAACGATTACCAAACAACAGGATTTCGTTCCGTTTCAGCAATAGTCTTTCTTTTTTTTGGAAAAAATGTTGTTTGGATGCAATCCATCCAGCTTTCATTTCCAACACTCTTTCGATTTCTTCATCCGTAAAGCATTGAGGAACAAACAAGTGAACAGACCCATCTTCAATTACTCGAAGACGGGCATGTTTCACATTGCGACGCTCTATTCTATAATTAGCAGGAATTGTCATTAATCCAAACTGAAATATTTGGTTATTTTTTCCATTATCATCTGGGATAGTCCTGCAACTGACTCCAACCTCAATGATTTATAATTAGAGTCAATCATTAGTAACTCGATTTCTCCTAAAATATAATTACATGTCTTTGTATCCTGCCAACCAATAAACAATCGTTTACTTATCTTATCGACAAGTTCCTTTGCAAATGATTTTGCCAATTCTTCATCAACACCTGCTATTTGATTCTTGATAGTCTGGAAAATTTCAAAAGTTCCTTTGTTGTCAAAACCCATTTTCCTTGGAAGTTCAATGGCTTCATCTACATCAGTATAGAGTTCACCCAACTTTTTCAAAATTCCTTCTATCTCTAACGCATTGGCATTCTTCTGCTTAAGTAAAGCATCTAAACGCTCTTGGAACTCTATATAAATGGCACTATTATTTTGGTTAGTGCGAATCATCGTTTCTATGTCACGGATAATTTTTTCAGCTTTATCACTTGGCGACAACTTCGTTTCCTGTAGTTTGGACAAATAGTCCGCATCAATGGCTATTTCTGGCATGTGTCCCCTGAAGTCAAGCAACATGGTGCTTTCCACCAAAAGTTTCCTTGTCTGAACAGCATAGGATTCAGCATCGAAATCCATCCTACGGAACTCCTCCATATAGAGTTCATAGATAGTCACCAGCCACTGATATTTTGTACGACAAGGGCGAAGCCCTGGGTTTGGACTAATGGCTTCCCATAATTGTACGACCCGATGGAATTCGTTCTCAAACTGGCCGTGGTCTATCTCGCTGAGCTTTCGGATAATAGCAATCTGGCAATCATAACTGTCTTCCAGCGTGATTTCCTCAAAATGCTTAAAGGCGGTATCAAGCACTTTGGTGAATTCCTTCAGCAACGAATCCACATCCTCAAACTCACCAATGTCCTGAGGATCATAGTTCAATGCCTCCTTATAATTCTGGAACACACCTACATAATCGACTATCCGGCCAAATTCCTTGGTGAGTTTCATCTCTCCCTCACCATAATCGTATGGTCGGTTTGTCCTTGCCACAGCTTGCAGCAAATTATGGTCTCGCAGTGGACTGTCTAAATACATAGTCTGTTCAATAGGCGCATCAAAGCCTGTCAATAGCATATTGCAAACGATAAATATCTTCAGATTATTACCTTTTGCTTGTTCTTCTGGAGTAATGCGTTTCTTGAATTTCTCAATCAGTTGCTTCCGCTCCTTATCTGTCAGATAGAATGGAGAAAACATTTCATAACGCTCACTCGTCTCATATTGTCCTGTTGAGAAAACAATCTGCAATTCAGACTTATCGAAGTATTTCAGCAGCTCACGATAATAAAGCACACATGCTTCCTTATCAATAGCTACCACTTGAGCCTTGAATCCTTGTGGTTCCAATCGTTCCTTAAAATCCTTTGCAATGTCTGCCGCCAACACCTCAATACGCTCCTTCTTCTTCATCAGCGTTTTCCAAGGCTGTACCCTTTGTTCCACCAAACGTTTCTCATCTTCTTCCAAGTCAGCCGTGATTTCCTCATAACCTTTTTTCAGATTCTCTTTGTCCAAAAACCATTGTGAAGGACCAAGTGTATATTTGATGGGCTTTGTTGCACCATCGTTGATTGCATCAATCACACTATACTTGTCCAAATAGAATTCAACCTTTCCATCTTCATCCTTCACACCAAACTCTCGGTGCGTCTTTGGGATAGGTGTTCCTGTAAAGGCAAAACGACTGGCATTAGGCAGCACAGCTCTCAATTCCATCTGATAGTCCCCATACTCTGTACGGTGGGCTTCGTCTATCAGCACGATGACATTGTCTCTGTCATCAACTATGCTTCCCAGTTCATTGAATTTCTGAATTGTAGTGATAAAGACACCAGCTGGTTTATCATTAATGATAGACTTCAAGTCTCCTACACTCATCACCTGACGAGCGTTCGGGAAAACACAATCCAAGAATGTATCGCCTATTTGGTCTTTCAGGTCTTTACGGTCAACCACTATAAAAACAGTTGGGTCGTTCAGTTCTTCTGCCTTACGCAACTTATAGGCAGTATAAAGCATCGTCAACGACTTGCCAGAACCCTGTGTGTGCCAGATGACACCCTGTTTCTTGTCAGAGTGGGCTACACGCTCTACAATCTTATTGGCTGCACGAAGTTGCTGATAACGAGCCACCTTCTTAATAATCTTGCCGTTATCACGTTCAAACACAACGAAGTGTTGCAAGATGTCCAAAACTCGTTCTGGTTGTAACAGCCCGATAATACCAAACTTCATCTGCTCCAGCAGATTCCCATTCGACAGACGTTCTACATCAAAGTGCATCAATCCATCTTCTTCGTCCTTGTACGTTTGGCACAAATCATTCCCAGGGTCAAGAATCGGATTCGGGAATTTGTCAGCAATCACAGAGTCTTTCCATTCGCTAAAAAATGATGCAGAGGCTCCAGGGATGCCAAATTTACACAGACGACCATTACAAGCCACACCAAACAAATGTGCCATAAAGAGTTTGTCGCTCAGTTGGTCGTAAGTCATGAACTGCCGAACTCCTTCAAGCCAGTTGGTTCCTCGTCTCGCACATTGTTTGGCTTCAATAGGCACCAAAGGAATACCATTCACCAACAAGCAAATATCAGGTCGTTTCTGTTGAACAGCATACTGATTAGTAACGATAAAACTGTTCTGCCAGATATCCTCAAAGTCAATAAAGCGAATGGTCTTGTCCTCTTTGTCTATAGTCATCGTTACACCATCCACCAATTGATTCAGAAACTTTTCATTTCCTTCTATCGGACTTGGATTCCCCAGATTGTTGATTAGTGTTTCTACTGCCGATATTGCCACCTGCTTCTTGATACCATTCAGTGCCATCACCTTTTCCACCAGAATAGGCTCAATCACCGCATTCATCTGCAAGCGGTTATAAGGTTTCAAATCCTCAGCCGTCTTCAGCGTCCATCCCATCTTCGATAGCCATTCTGTCACTTTTGCCTCAACAGGCTTTTGTTCGTGTAGCTTGCTCATATTTAATCACATTAAATAATAATTCCCTAAATAGTTCCAAAGACATCTTCTGCCTAATATCACACATGATATTCAACTATATTTGATTACAATCTTTTAAAGAAATATGTTTTTATTCTATCTTCTCAAATTTTTTCTGATTCTTTTTTTGAAGCTCTGCAAAATCAAAGTTACTTCTTATCTGCTTTATTATTGATTCAACTATACAATAAATTTCACCACCTTTGCTATAATCTGCCACACAAGCAAAATTCACACGATGATCATTTACTAGCTTTTCAGCCCCTTGCTTTTTCTTTTTATTTCGAGGCTTATAAACAGCAATAGAATTTCCCCCTTGTTGCTTGATTAATTTCATACATGGAATATCTGTTTCTCCATCACCAAAATATATCATATGTTTAAAAGGAATAGGTCTATTTGATTCTTCAACATATTGATTAATCTTATAATTGTCACAAATTGAGGAGATGCCTTTATTTATCATAAAAAGGAATTGTGTCTTTGTAGTAAAATCAACAGCAACTGCAGGCCAAACAGCAATCCCATCTTCATACATAAAGGAACAAGCATATATTTGTTTAAATTTCTTACCAATCTTTGTTCCTTCTATCATTTCTTTAAGGCCAGACGAATTGATATAGTGCTGAATAATAACGCCTTCATTTCTCCCTACCTGATTGATTAGTTCGAACCATTCTTCTACACCTTTGTATAACTCGATACTTTTCCCAAAATTAACGAATTGCTCACGTTTTATACTAACATGTGCTGCACGTGCTTTATCAATCATTAGTTTCATATAGCAAAGAATGTTACTTGCCTCATGCTGTTTAATTAACTCATTATTCTCTCTCCAAAAAGAGACTTTATTCTTAATACCTATGGCTTTTAGGAAGTCATATTCTTGCATATTTAATGGAGACAACGTTCCATCAAAATCATATATTAAGGCTACTACTGGTTTCTTTTTAGACATAATATATTAAATTCTCTTTAAAATTACATTATTCTTATTTTCTTTGTTAACAAATTCTGCATCAAAGATTTCTTTAACCTTTCAATAGTATTTCGCATTCGCTTTTGTTTTTCAACGAATTCTTGTACACTAAGTATCATTAAAGCAATCATGTTTTGTTCTTTCACGTCATGTGGATAAGCAAACGAAATGCCCCCAATACTACTTTGTGTTATTTTAGGCTGTCCAGTTGTATCACCATATTGTTTGAATTTTAAAGAATTCATCTTCATCGTGAAAAAGTCAATATTATAACTATCCATTAAAACTTCTGACACCAACATTGCGTTATCAGTAACCCAGGATTTTTCAACGGTTTTAAATACATTTCCACAATATTCACCAACTCTTCCAACTATGATTGTTGGTTTTTCCAACAACGCTTGATGATAATACCCCGTAATACCATTGCCACCATAAACAGGTATGCAGTATTCATCGCTTGGAATTTCTTTTAGGTTTGAGGTGGTATTGCCTTTCCCATTTTTAAATTTAAAACAATGCTTTATTTTCTTTACTTCCCATCCAACAGGAACTTTGCCAAACTTTTCGTCAATATAGAATTCATCGGGTGTACGGAAAGTGCCATCGGGCTTCATCTTACCTGTGAGAAGGTTTTGCATGAGACTCTTTTTCAGTCGTTCTGCAGCAGCAATGCTATTCTGAACTGATGCTATTGCTTCATCAACTTTCGAAAGAATATTGGCAATGGCTGTTTGCTCGGCTTTTTGTGGGAGATTTATCTTTATTCGTTTTACCTTGGGAGCCGTTAATTGTGGGACACCTGTACTTTCTATAGGAAAATGAACAAGTGAATTGATATAATAAGTTATGTACCTACAGTCCACATCAACTTTTGGTAAGAGTACTAACAATCTAACGATAGCATCAAAATCCTCGTCACGGAATTCTGCATGACCTATATCTCCTCTTCCAGTTATTGTAACAGCATTACCACGATACCGCGGCTCCGAAGTATAACCATACAGCCCTTTGTTTTCTAAAGAATTAGCATAAATCGCCCATTTGGCATGTTCGGTTTTGCAAGGAGAATAGCTACCTCCTTGCAAATCACCACCAGCTTTTATTTCAAAGAGATCACCGATTCGCACTTCATTCCAGCTTTCCATCATTCACCTCCTTTCTCGTTATGCTCAATGACCTCCCAATGACCGCCCTTGTCTGGGCCGACACGACGGATCATATTTTCATTCTGCATTTCTCGCAAAATCTTCTTGAGAGTGGTATGCCCTAAATTTAGTTCTTCCTCCAATCTTGCAATAGTTGTAGATTTATCAGAGGATAGAACATCTAATATTTTCTGGGCATTTTCTGGCCACCTTTCTGGCCACTTTTCTGGCCACTTTTCTCTTTTCTGGGCATTTTTCTGTGTACTTTTCTCTCCAGTTTTCACAATAGTTTCATCCTCATCTCTCAATGCCGAGGTAAGTTTCACCTTCACCATAAACTCCACTTGCTTATATTCAGGTGCAGGATTACCAGCCTCAGCCATTTCGCGGAACATACGGTCAACACCCTCGCCAAACTCCTTGACAAGCTTGTATTCACGCATAAACTCCGCAATCTTTGGATTACGTGAGAAATGCATTTGTCGGATATTGTCTATACGCACCATGCCTGGCAGGATTCCCGGACTCTCCACCACATAATGATGGTCGAATATCTTTACCATAATATCCGTTCCTAAGATGCTATAATCACGATGAGCAACAGCATTTACAATCAACTCCGTCCAACAGAATTGGGGATATTGCGGAATGGTAACGAAACGTGCATCTTCACCCAAGAAAGTATATTCCTTTATCTGTGTGTCAACGAAATCAATAGCCTTTTGGGTCATATCTACGATACGCCCCTCGAAAGAAACGTCTTTCACAACATTCATTTCACGACCAAAGCGCTCTTCATCGCCCAAATAGCGGACAATTCGGATGCGAGCCCGCTGGAAGAACTTCTGAGGGTCTTTGCCAAAAAGCAGAATGGCAGCACCAGACACCTTTTCCATACCATTGACTGTGGTAATATACCCTTTGTTGGTGCGCAGATAAGTGGCGGCATCTTTAGAACAGCCAATTCTGCGACAGTATTGTGCCACGAAGTCGAGGTCAATGTCATCGATGGTGGCACCATAAACTGGTTCATCCTCATAGTATCGCCCACCTTTGGCATAGAACAGTTGCATACGCATCTCGAAGTTCAGTTTCCTCGATTTGTCGCCAACACGATAGAAGGCATCATCTGCTTGATTGGCATGAACTCGCATACTCGGCATAACATGCATCAGCAGCACACGGTTGGGCTTTCCATTAACATCTGTGCAATCAACAAAACTTACCTCAACAGGAACCGACGGCACACAGAAATCAAACGGCGCACGAAGCAATTCATTCAGATGTTCCTCGTTGCCATTGATGCCAGAGATTCGTCCATTGTCTTCTATGCCAATGACCACATCGCCTCCGTCTGCATTGGCAAAGGCCACCAATATTACAGCCAGCGACTTAGCATCAATACGAAAACTCTTGCGGTCGAAGAGTTGTCCTTCAGGTTGTTGTTGCAATTCTTTTATGTCAATCATGGCTGTTCAGTTTCAGGGTGTTTAACAGTTCGTTCAGCGACTTCATCGTTTCCGACTCAGCGCTGATAGCCTGTTGAAAATCGCGGATGGCATCTTGCAAGTCTATCTGTTCCTCTGGTTCAAAAGTATCCACATAACGAGGAATATTGAGATTGAACTCATTTTCCTCTATCTCGTCCATATCGACAATTGCAAAATAGCGTTTGCGTAACTCTGGGTCAGTAAACATCTGAAGTAGTTCTGCTTCTACATCGTCTATTGCCTGACGTTGCTTGGCTGCTTTATCTTTAGCAGCAGCAATCTTTGCCTCCTTGTCTGCAAGTAACTTGCTTAAAGCATTTTGAGAAGTCTCCAGCGCCTTTAATTCACTCTTAGTGGGACTCTTGCCTTTTTCCTCCTTTTCACGTACAGCCTGTTTTGCTTTGTTCAGTTTATCAGTCTTCGTGTCAATATCTTCTTTCGACTCTTTTTCTATTTCTAAGATGTCGAACTCCAAGTCTATGCTGATTTGATGATTCAAATGCATTTTTCTACTTTCAATCCATTCTTTAGCCTTGGCAATATCCCCCCAACTTTCCAACATCGTAGAAATGCGGAGCACATCCTGTGGCTCTAAAACACTCATGTTAGCATCTTCACGATACCAACCTTTCTTGGCAGCATAAACCATCAGCACCTTATCTTTTCGTTCTTCTGGTTTATTCTTATCGAAGAAGATGATGGCACCAGGGATGGTCGTACCATAGAATAAATTACCAGGCAACACAACAATAGCATCAATAATATTAACATGTTCCTTGAAGTCTATGCCCTGCAAGAAACCACGACGAATGAGATACTCCACATCAGCCTTGCGGTTCTGTCCGTCTTCCTCTTCTGTTTTCTCGGGTTGACCACGAAAGAGAACACCTTGCGGACAAACCACACCAGCTCTGCCATCCTCTTTCAACGAGGCAATGATGTGCTGCAAAAAAACAAAATCACCATTACTATAAGGCGGGACACCATAAATCAAACGATTGTATGAGTCCGTAAACTCTTTCTTATATTCCAACTGAGGTGTGCCATCTTTTTTCAAGACGGATTTACCTTTCTTGTCCTTCTTGGGTTCACCATTCTGCGCCCAGTTTTCCAACGAAAAAGGGAAATTGGCCATCACTTTGTCAAAAGTCCTCAGTTCCAATGGATTTTCTTCGTCCTTAAATTTCGGATCACGAATGGTGTCACCTTGTTCAATACGAGCATCCAAGCCATGTAGTATCATATTGATATTACAAATAGCCCATGTGTTCCACACCATTTCTTGACCAAATAGACGGATGTTGTTTCTACCCGAATACTGCGATTGCACGTATTTTGCTGCATTTAGCAAGAAACCACCCGAACCACAAGTGGGGTCATAAACCGTATCTTTCTCCTGAGGTTTTAGATACTGGACTATGATATTCACCACTTCCTGAGGTGTGTAGAATTGTCCAGCCATCGTTCCTCCTTTGTTTTCATCAGCGAAACGCTTAATCAGATACTCGTATGCATCACCCAACACATCTACTGTTACATTCCTGTTGCTCAAATCTATTGCTCCCAAGTAATTAATCAGATTGGAAAGCACTTCAGGATCAAGCTTTTTTCCACCCGAGCCATCGGGTGCAGGCTCATTCCAACGGACTGTATTGATGATACCCTTCAACGTATATTTACCATTCTTGTCTTTATTCACATCCGCAATAGCAGCAACTGCTTTGTCGAGCGTTTCGTTTTTCTTATCTATTGCCACTTTACGTACATCTTCCCAAAAGCAACCTTCAGGTATGATGAAATCGTGCATCCTTTTTGAAATGACATCCATTTCTTTGAGTGATGGCTCACGGTCGTGTTCTTTCACGAAATTTTCCATTTCATGCTCTATCTCCCACAGATAATTGTCCGACAATCGCTTGTAAAACAGAAGGGACAAAATGTAGGACTTATAATCCTCCACTTTATCACGTAATATATCTGCCATTCCAAAAAGCAGACTTCCCAATGCTTGCTTCGAGATCATGAGTATATGATTATTGAGTGAAAGGCATTTTAGCCTCTTTACCATACATAATAATTCAGACGCAAATATACATCTATTATTTCACATTCCATCATTATTATTTTAGAAAAAAAGAGTTCCAAAATAAATTTGCGTCGTCACACCCTTATTTTTCGCAACTATCTAAAAACAAAATGACGGACGCACTCAACGCGCATCCGTCATTCTTCATCTACTTTATTTTCTACTTTCCTCTTTTTTACTCCACCCCTCCCAAGAGCGCTACCAAAGTAGCATTCCAGTTGATGGCGATTTCGTTGGAAGCATACGAGCCCATATTGTCAAGGAACGATTCGTCAGGCTGTTTGGAAGGGTATTTCAGACCTGAGCCAAGGTCCTGCTGACCTGGATTTGGACCGCCTGCCAAGAGTCCTGGCACTGGGTCAACAATGCCATCAGCCTCTGACACACGATGATGTGGATGCATCACCCTCTTCGTGCCGAATCCTGTCACGAAGCAATAGCCTGTGGCATTCCTACCCAACACATATTCCATATTTTGCAAAGCTCCCTTCAGATATTTCTTATCCTTCGTCAACTGGTGTGCGTAAAGCATCATCACACCATCCCCACAGAATTTCTCTGCCAAGCAACCCCAACCGTAGTCACGAGAACTGTTGCCCGATGGTGTCTGGAAGCACGAAGTGACTGTCCGGTCAAGGAGTGCATCGCAGAACGACAAGAGTTGTGTGCGGAATTGCTGTGCCATAGCTGCCGAAGGCTGATGTGTCAACCAACTGAACACACCCAGCGTCGATACCATGCCCCAAGTAGGTGTGCCCACCCAACGAGGCTGATATTGCTTGGCATCGTCCGCATATTGTTCGTTCTTCGTCAGGAAATAAAGCTCGGTAGCAGCCCAGAACCATTCGTCGTTCGCATTGCCATCGCCGTAGGTTCCCGTGCTGACAGCAGGCTGAAACTTCTTGTTCATTTCGTCTTGATTATAGAACTGGCGAGGGTTCTTCTTCGCCCATTCATAAGCCGACTTAGCTGCCTCCTGTGCCTTCTGAGCGAAATCAGGATAATCAGGGTTCTGTGCATAGATACGTGCTGCCTGCGCCATCACCGCAGCAAAGTCGAGTGTGGCAGTCGTGGATTTCTGCACCACATAACGCTGCTGCTTGCAGTCGGTTGGCATGATGAAACCCTCGAAGTTAGGTGTCGTCAACTTATGATAAACACCACCATCAGCAGGGTCTTGCATCGTGAGCATCCACTTCAGGTTATACATCAATTCGTCCAAGAGGTCGGTCGTTTGGTTGTTGCTCTCAGGGATATTCACCTTGATGGCATCGAACTTCGCCTTATTCATCTCGTAGGAATTGAGCATGATACCGATGGAAAATGCCGAATTCACGATGTATTTGTTATAATCGCCAGCATCATACCAGCCCCAAGGCGAGGAAATGACCGTTCCTGCAGGACGACTTTCCGATGCTGCCGAAGGATGAATTTTGACTTGTGTGTCGGCATGCCCCAACGGACGAGCGAACTGCCCTGCATACTTGGCATCAATCGCCATACCCGAACGAATCAGATAGAATGCCTTGATGGCAGCCTTTGTCAACTCCTGCAATGCCTGTGGTTGAATCGTGAACGAAGCAGAGAATTTACCCGATTTCATCGAGTATTTTCCAGGTTTTGTCAAAGCAGAAAAATCCACCACAGTACGCTCCTTGCCAGACCAAGGCGATTTGGCAATACGCAAGAATTTGGGTTGAACTCCTACCGCCTTACCACTCACATCCACAATCTTCACACTGCCCACATCAACAGCCCCTTCGATGGTAGCAGTTTTCTCTTGGTTGGGACTCATCCCCACCTGATTCAAACGAATTTGTGCCGATGCACTCGCACATTGCAGCATCATGGCTGCCAAAAGAAAGTAGATTTTCATGAGTATTTTTTAAGTTTATATGTTTTTGAGTTTTTAAGTTTTTGAGTTCTCGCGGAGTTGTTTTTCATTCTTCATTCTCCTCCCCTCGGGGAGGCTGGGAGGGGGCCTTCTTTTCCTACATCTGTCCGCTCTCAATGAGCAAGATGCAACGCTCCGTGAGTCGGTCATCCACGTCAGGGTCGTACTCCTTCTTCAGGCTTGCCCCGAAGATTGTAGCAAATGCATTCCAGAAG
>Ga0310697_10004011_pt1 | contig 14678 bp, 13 predicted proteins | sample 172DNAGHGlowgp2_FD_203883 | JGI IMG/M metagenome (GOLD analysis project Ga0310697, IMG submission 203883) | Sheep rumen microbial communities from Palmerston North, Manawatu-Wanganui, New Zealand - 1728 DNA GHGlow gp2 (v2) (version 2) | ecosystem: Host-associated > Mammals > Digestive system >...
GACAGAATTCAACCAATACCAACAGAATAATAAACAAATTAACATATAAGAAAAAATGACAATAGACAAGAAAAACCCAAAACATATAATTGCGGATGATGGCAAGGTCTTTCAGCGCAAGTCAGATGGTTTCATATACGGAAATGAAATCTATCTTGGTTATACTTACTATCTCAACGGTGAAAAATTAACCATACCGTATGAAGAGCAAATTGAAGACTTCAATGAGATAGATGACCCAAACCCAAAGGAAGAGGAAAATAATGAACCAAACGCATAAAATACTATGGATTACAAGATATTCAATACATTGTCAAAATTCAATTCTGACACAAATAATGGACAGGACTTGAAATGTGGAATTCTCTATTTTGTGAAAGAGAACAACTCTTCACATTTTAGAACAAATAACATTGACGGTTCAGACACCATATATAACGCATTAACACCAACGGGAGACATTGAAATAACTGAGAACGGTGATGAAATTGACATTTCACAATATGCAACCGCAACTGTGGATGTTCCAATTCCTGAGGGTTATATCATCCCAACGGGTGACATTGAGATAACTGAGAACGGAGAAGAGATTAATGTAAGGGAATATGAAACCGCAACTGTGAATGTTGGTGGTGGTGCAAGAGTATTGGAAGGTGTTGAACTTTCAAGTGTTACAGGAGCAACGGGGGAATTTGATGGTAAAAAATATTTTGAAACTGTAACAATACCAAATGGACACACTTCAATTGGTAGTACTGCTTTCTCTAATTGTACAAGTCTTACAAGTGTGACAATACCTGACAGTGTCACTTCAATTGGTAACAATGCTTTATATGGTTGTACAAGTCTTACAAGTGTGACAATACCTGACAGTGTCACTTCAATTGGTAACAATGCTTTATATGGTTGTACAAGTCTTACAAGTGTGACAATACCTGACAGTGTCACTTCAATCGGTGATGGTGCTTTCTCTAATTGTACAAGTCTTACAAGTGTGACAATACCTGACAGTGTCACTTCAATTGGTAACAATGCTTTCTCTAATTGTAGAAGTCTAAATAAATTAACAATAAATGATTTAAGTAGTTGGTGTGGTGTCACTTTATATAGTCAGAACTCACATCCGCTTAATGCTTTTGGTGACTTGTATTTGAATGATGTTAAGATAACAGATTTGGCAATACCAAACACAGTAACTGAAATTAAAAATTACACTTTCAAAAACTGTTCTTTTGCAAGTATAACAATACCTGACAGTGTCACTTCAATTGGTAACAATGCTTTCTCTAATTGTAGAAGTCTTACAAGTGTAGCAATAGGAAATGGTGTCACTTCAATTGGCAATGGTGCATTTCAACACTGTAGAAGAGATATAACAGTTAATGTTCCTGACAGCGTGACAACAATTGGTAGTGATGCTTTCGCTGATGCTTTTACAACGGTTATTGTCGGAACAGGCATCACTTCAATTGGTGGTAATGCTTTTCAGGTAATAAATTCAACGGGTGCAATTAGAATAGCAAGTGTTACAGTTAAGGCTACAACACCGCCAACAATAACCTCTAACACCTTTAACGTTACATCATCTGCCCTTCCTAGATACCCAATTTATGTTCCCGCAGAAAGTGTTGAAGCATACAAGACGGCAACCAATTGGAGCAATTACGCAAGCAGAATTCAACCAATACCAAGTGAATAAAAAACTAATTCATTTTTATTATGGAAATAGAAATCAGAAATATACAGAACCAAATAAAACGTTCTTCAATGGAATTAGGAACAGAAATAGAAATCAGAAATATACAAAACCAAATCAAACGTTCTTCAGAGGACTCAAGAACCGTTGAGGGTCTTGCCGTTGTCTTCAATTCTGATAGCGTTGATATGGGTTTCATAGAAAGAATATCACCAAACGCAATAACAGAGGACACCATAAACAACAGTGATATATTTGCATACTTAGACCACAATTCTGACAGGGGTGTATTGGCAAGAAGTCGCAATGGTAACGGTACATTGAAACTATGGTTGGAAGAAGACGGTTTGCATTACAGGTTTGAAGCACCAAACACAGCATTAGGTGATGAGTTGTTAAGTTATTTGTCAAGAGGTGAAATTAATAATTCATCCTTTGCTTTCACCGTTGCAAAAGACGGTGATGTATGGGAAATGCGCAACGGAAAACATTACAGAACCATCAACAATATTAACAGACTGTTTGATGTTTCACCCGTATTTCAACCTGCATATAAAACAACAACTTCTGTCAGAAGAAGGTTGGATGGTTTTGCGCAGATTGAGGAGAAATTGAATAAAATAAAAGAGGAAATAGAAAAACTTTAAAATCTTGATTTTTTTCAGACTTTCACAATATTTATAATAAAGAACTTAACTATAAAAATAACACACTTATGAGAAAAGTTAATTCAGTCCAACTTCAAGATGAAAGAGCGCAATTGAAGAGAAAAGCACAGGACATAATTGACCTGTGTAAAAAAGAGGTGCGTGACCTCACAGAAGAGGAAGAAAAGGAAATTGAAGACCTCAAAGGACAGATTAAGAAAAAGGATGAAGAGTTGAAGGCACTTCAACAGAGAATCGCAGAACTTTCCGTAGAGGATGAGGAAAAAGAACCTCAGGAAGAAGATAAAAAAGAAGAAAATAAAAGAAGTATTAATACTAATAACACTATGAAGAAAGAACAATTCAGCCTTTTGACGGCTATACGCAACATTGTGAACAACAAGCCTATGGATGACATTACCAAGGCAGTTATTGAAGAGGGTGACCGCCAAGCAAGAAAGGCAGGCATCAACACACAGGGGCAGATTCAAATTCCTGTTGAAAACCGTGCAGACATCACTGTATCATCTGAAGGTGAAGACGTAGTGGCAACTGACATTTTGGATATAGTAAGACCACTCCGTGCAAAGAACGTATTAGTTCAAGCAGGTGCCAAGTTCCTTACAGGCTTGGTTGGAAATGTACAAATTCCACGCATGACCGCAGAGAATGTATTTTGGGAAGGTGAGAATGCAACAGCAAAAGACGGTGCAGGCACAATGGACCACGTCACATTAAGTCCTAAGCGCATTACGGCTTACATCTCCGTGAGTAAGATGTTATTGACCCAAACGTCCTCAGATGTTGAAAATGCCATACGTGAGGACTTGATTAATGCTATCAACACCAAACTTGAACAAACCATTCTTGGTGATGGTGACGGTAAGGCAGGTGGTGCATCTGTTGTAGCACCAATTGGAATGCAGAATGGTGTAACTGCAACTGAAGTTGCTGACTTTGCAACTCTGTGTGAAGCAGAAAGCGATGTTGAGGATGCAAACGTCCTCGGAGAATGTAAATACGTGATGAGCAACAAATGTAAAGCCGCATTGCGTGGAATGATTAAGGGCACTAACGCAACAGGAATGGTATATGAAAACGGTTCAGTTGACGGTACTACCGCACTCAACACTTCTCATCTTGGCACTGACAAGGTGTTCATTTACGGTGATTGGAGTAATCTTGCAATTGGTCAGTTCGGTGCGCTTGATATACTTGTTGACCCGTACACAGCATCAAAAGAAGCAAAGGTGAACATTGTGGTTAATGCCTATTTTGATGCAGTTAAGGTAAATCCTGACGCATTTGTTGTAGGTGAAGTTGTAACAGAATAATATCTGACATAAAAACGGGTTTGGGGTTGCAATACACCCCATCCCAATAATTTTCTAATTTATATAAAGGACTTATGTATTTACAGTTATACCAAATAAAAAAACATCTCAACATAGATGAAGAATTCCATGATGATGATGAATACCTCGTGGACTTGGCTATCGTTACGCAAAATGTGGTACAAAGACACATAGACAGACCTTTATCTGAATTGGAAGATGAAAACGGCAACATACCAAGCGCACTGCAACACGCAATGTTAATGTTAATCGGCACTTACTACGCAAGTCGTGAATCTGTCGCATTTGTCAGTTCCTTACCGTTGCCACATGCGTATGATTACATCATTGCATTATACAAGAACTATAACGGAAATCATGAAGCACCCATAGAAATACGATGATTGCAGGACGATTGAACGAGGTTATACAGATATTTGAACTTCAGGAAGAAGTCAATGAGTACGGTGAACGTGAACAGAAATACGTTTTCAAGTGCATTACACGTGCAAAAGTGGAGTGGAACAACGGAAACAGGACTGTTGAGAACAATGAAATAGTATTCAACTATGACAAAATATTCAATGTTCGTTCATACGTTCCGGTGACTGAAACAAGTCAGATTAAATGGCAGGGTAAATTTTACCGTATTCACACTGTTGAACATCGTAGGGAATATAATGACATTCTGATAAACGCTGAGTTGATAAATGACTGATAAGATTGATTTAAAATGGGAAGAGATAAAGAAGGATTTTGACAAGTTGATGAGCAACGACACGACAAAAGAAATTCTTTTCAAGGCACTTAAAGCAGGTGCCAAGTCATTGGAACAAAACACACGCAAACTGTTCAGAAGTGCAATGGGAGCAGCAGCAAGACATCCCAACAGGTGGAACGGCAAGACGATGGAAAGCGGTATAAGGATGAAAGCGGATAAAGCCTATATTGAAGCGATGGTTGCGATTATGGGTGATTTCAGACTTAAATTTTTTGAAAAGGGAACTGCGGAACGACAGACAAAAGGACGTAAGATTTTAGGTTACTATAAGGCAAACGGCAAAACATACCACAATAAACTTCAACGAGAGGGAAAAGGACACAGAACGGGACGCATTAAGGCGATGAACTTTTTTGCAACCGCAAGGTCAGACGAGAATACCATACAGGATATTATATTCAAAAATTTAGATAACGAGTTTCATAAACTGTTCACAAAATGAAAAATTTTGAGATTGGAAAGGAAATACACAGAATACTGACAGAAGCCAACATCACAGGTGTCGGCAACAAGGTTTTCCCGTTGATTGCAAACGTTAACACAACGTTCCCTTTTATCGTTTACAAGCGTTATAATTACAGGCCAACAGCCAACAAGGATTTGGACAGTGAAGTGGTAAGTATGGAAATAGTGGCTGCGGCAACCAAGTACGATGACAGTGTAGCAATAGCAAATTCAGTTGCTGACGCTTTAAACAGCAAAGAAACACAACTAATTGACGATATACAAATGACAAATGTATCTGAGGATTTTATAGATGACGCATTTGTGCAACAGATGACATTTGACATTTACATAAAATAGAAAATAAATTAATTAAAATATTATATATAATATGAGTAAAATTAAAGGTGGAGCATTAATGCTCTTTGTAGACGGAAAATCTATCGCATACGCAACTAGTCATACTTTAGAGGTGACTGCTGAAACTACCGATGCAACCAATAACAAGGACGAGGGCGGTGGCGATTGGACAAATCAAGAAGTTAACATGTTAAGTTGGACTGCTTCTTCTGAAAACCTCTATTCTGAGGACGGTGAGGGCAATAACTATGAAGATTTATTTGACCTTATGGTTGCAAAACAGCCAATTTCCTGTGTATTCTGTAAGAAATCAGAAAGTGCAGATGAAGTGCCTACAGGTGGTTGGACTACAAGCGTTCCTAAGTATGAAGGAAACGCGGTGATAAGCTCGTTGTCCTTAAATGCTCCAAATGGCGAGTATAGCACTTTCTCAGTACAACTTCAGGGCGTAGGTAGATTGGAAAAAAAAACGAGTTAACAACGGGTAACACAAACAGCAATTCCCAACCACAGGGTAATGAAGAACCACAATTGGGTGGTGGTGACGAGCCAAACGGAACAGAAGAACCGCAAGGAACGGAAGAACCCAATAACGGAAACGGTGGTGACTGATTAAAACAGTGTGACAATTCTTTATGGGGTTGTCACATTTTTTGATTGATTTTTTCAGTCATTGAAACTATTTATATTATAGACAATAATACATAAAAAAACTAAGATAAAAATGAAAAAAGTAAAAATCAAAGGTAAGAACTACAACATCAAGTACACTATTCGTGCGTTGTTCATTTGGGAACAGATTACGGGTAAATCGTTCAAAATTGAAAATATGTTGGACAACTACATATTCTTCTACTCAATGTTGTTAGCAAACAATAAGGATGACGTAATACAATGGGATGACTTCATTGAAGCGATAGACGATGACCCAAATCTGTTTGAGAAGATGGCAACATTGGTTGCGGAACAGCAGAAAAAGGACGAGATGTTTGAGACACAGGACGAGAAGGGAGAAAAAAAAAGTTAAGTGTAAGTGAACTATACGCTATACTTACTTTACGGCTACACTTAGACCCACAGTACGTGATGGATGAAATGGAAACGTACGAGATAGCGGCATTGATGAAATATTCATATTTTGCAATAAAAGACAATTGGGAACAAGCGAGACTGATAGCCTATATGGTGGCACAGGTAAATTCAAAACACCGTTTGAAAATTGAGGACATTTTGCCGTTTTCGTGGGAAAAGGAAGAAGAAGAGGAAGAAGACACAGCCATAACAAAAAAAGAAATTGAATCACTCAAAGCGCAAGCGCAACAATACATAAACAGTAAAAACAAAACCAATGGCTAAAGATTACGTTGTAAAATTTGCAGGAGATACAGGTGACCTTACAACCAAAATTGAGGACATAAGGGAAAGGTTTGACAAGATAACACAGTCAACAGCACCACTTAAAAGACAATTGAAAGACCTTCAAGCAATAATGGCAGAAATGAATATGAAAGGTCTGTCAAACACTGAGGAATTCGCAAAGATAGCACAATATGCAGGTCAAGTAAAAGACGCGATAAGTGACGCAGGAAAAGCCGTGGGCGAGTTTGCAAGCGATACACAGGCATTGGATGCTGTTGCAAGTGCTTTTCAAGGTCTTACGGGCGGTATAACACTGTTGACAGGTGCAATGAATATGTTTGGGGGAGAGAGTGAGGAAGTACAACAGGCAATACTTAAAGTACAGTCCGCTATCGCAATGTTGAACGGTGTACAGGCGATTGCAAACACTCTCAACAAAGACAGCGCATTAATGTTGGCTTTAAAATCAATTGGTTTGGGTACTAACGCAACAGCCACAGCAGCCAACACCACAGCAGAGGTTGCAAATACGGCAGCAGAAGTTACAAATACAACAGCCACTGTAGCAAATACGGCAGCAGAAACGGCAAACGCAGCAGCACAGACAGCAAACACGGCAGCAACAGAAGCGGCAACGGTGGCACAGGAAGCAAACAACGCTGCGGTTATGGCAAACCCTTACGTATTGGCTGCGGCTGCAATAGCGGGATTGGTAGCAGGTATTATTGCGTGGATTAGTTCTATGGACGATGCAACAGACAGTGAAGCGGCATTGGAAGCGGCAACGGACGCATTGTGTGATGCGATGGACAGTGAAATGAAAAACGTTGGGTCTTCCATAAACCTTTACAACAAACTCAAAAAACAATATAACGAGTCTGGAAAGAAAGTTGACGAGTTCGCAAAGAAGATAATCAACAATAAGGAAGCGCAGAAGAAATTAGGTGTTGTTGTCAAAACCGTTGATGACGTACACAGACTGTTTGCCAACAACACAAACGCATACCAACGTGCGGCAATAGCAAGAGGAAACGCATTGGCGGCAGAATCGGCACAGGCAGCGTTGTTGGGTTCAACATTATCGGAACTAACAAAAGTATATGCCAAATTCAAATCAGGACAGGAAGTCAATTGGCGAGATATGCGTAAAATCATACAAAACGCAGGTTATACTGCGGAAGCGGCAGACCAAATGATGCATTTCGCAGGTTTTCAATATGACGATAGCGGTCTGTTGTTTGGCTATGGTGACTTGGCAGGTGACGGAAGTCTTGAAAGACTTTTGGACTACGTGACAAGAGGTGGAGCGTTCAAAGTCTTGGAACAATTAGGACAGAAATTCCAACAGACATTTGAGGATGTCAATATCGCTGACTTTAACGGGATGTTGACAGACAACATTAATGTGTTAAATGATGCGGAAAATGCGGCAACGAGAACGGGACGGGCAGCAGCAAATGCAGGAAGCAATGCTTCACGTACAACAAGGGAAAACACAAAACTCACAAAAGAACAGAAAGATGAAATAGCAAAGGTATTGACCACACTTCAAGGATGTGATGCAATAATAAAGGACGCACAGGCAGATATGAAGAAATTGGACAATACGAGTGCAACCTATGTTGCGGATATGCAAAAACTTCGCAATGTCATAATGGGTGCGAGAGTTGCAAAATTAAACCTCATAGACAAGGACAGTATACAAGGTTTGGCAGAATATAAAAAGGTAGTACAGGAAATAATCAACGATTACCCACAAGGACAGGCAGGACTTGAGAGGTGGCAGCAAGAAATGCTGAAAATCAATGAAGAAGCCTATAAGATGGCTAACGCAATGTCACAAAGCGGCAGTTTGGATGATTTGAAAAAAATCCAAAGTGCAATACAGACGATTATCAACAGTCTGCCTGCAGGTAGCAGCGAGTTTGAAAAATGGCAAAACCTACTCAGAAATACGTTAGAAAAAAGTTATGACATAGCAAAGGCGATGTCAACAAGTGAAAGTCTTGACGATTTAAAAAAGGTACAAAGCGCAGTAACAGCCATAATAAACAGTCTGCCCGCTTCAAGTGACGAGTTTGAGAAATGGGGTAATATTCTTAAAGAAGTCAACGATAAGATAGCGGCAGCACAGCAAAAGGTGGATTATGCGACAAACGGTATTCAGACAGGTAGTTTAAGGGCAAAACAAGACGAGTTGAAGAAACTGCAAGAGAGACTGACAAATGAAAACCTTACCGTTGATGTAAGACTTCAACTGTCAAAGGATTCAAAGAAACTCCAACGTGAGATAAATGAAATGACAAACAACGTTGCAGAGGGAAGTATAAAGTATTTACAGGATGAAGTCGCTGAGTTGCAGGAACAACTGTCTAACGCAGATTTGACAATAGGTGAACGTATTGAACTGAACACAAAAATTGACCAACTACAACGAGAAATAGACGAGAAAACTAAAGGGGAATTAACGATAAAAGCGGAAATTGTACCAACATACACAAAAAAAGGCGATGTCTATGACCAACGTCAGAGTTACGAGAACGCAAACGCAAGAATAAGCAAAATACAGGAAGACTTAGAAAGAGGTGTCATCAAAAGCAGAAAAGAGGCTATCGCAGAAATACAGGATTTGAACGCACAACTTATGGCGATGAAACTAAAACCTATTGTCGTTCATATTGAAACGGATTTTGAAAAGATAGTAGATGGCATCAACGAAGGCTTGAACGGTCTGTCTTCAATTACAGGTCTTGCTGACAGTTTTGATACATTGACAGAAAAACTTAAAGAGGGAGCAGACGCATGGGATTTGTTCAAATCTGCGATTACCGCAACGGAATCCGTTTTGAATACCATAAGCAGCGTTATAAGAACTGTCACTGAAATACAGGAAATGTTCAACTTGACCAAAGGTGTTACAGCCGCAGTGAACAAAACGGAAGCGGAAAGTACAACAGAAGCAGCAGCAGGCAATATTGCAAAGAGTGCCACGGACACAGAAGCAGCAGTTGCGGCACAGACTTCAACATTGGCACTTAAAGCACAGGAGGCGGCATACTTGGACATGGCGGCAGCGGCTATTTTTGCAGCACACGCAAGCATACCATTTGCAGGTGTAGCAATAGCCACAGGACAAATCGGAACAATGATGGCTGCGATGACAGCACAACACACTGCGGCACTCACATTGGCTGCATTCGCTGAAGGCGGTATCGTGGGAGGTAACAGTATTTATGGCGACCGGATATTAGCACGTGTAAATTCAGGTGAAATGATATTAAATAAACGTCAACAGGCTAACCTCTTCAATGCAATCAACAACGGTATGTTAGGCGGCAGACAGGAAATAACATGGCGCATTAAGGGAAGTGACCTTTACGGAATATTAAAAAACTACAATAACATAAAATCTAAAACAGGCAAAGCAATATGGTAATACACGGACAATTTTATGACGTAAAAAACAACCTCATTGACGTTACGATAAACAATACAACCGTTACAGGTGAACAACTTGAAATAGGGCGTGAAAGCGGTGTGTTATTTGGTGCAGAACCTGTGACAATCGAGACGGATAATGAAGACACCTTTAATCATATCATCCGTAAGTCAGCGACAATTAACCTAATAACGACAACATATAAAGGTCACATCTTTTTTGCCAATAATGCACGTAGTGTAAGTGTAACTATAACGAGAAATAACACCTGTATTTTCTATGGGTTTCTAGAACCAAACACCTATGAACAACCATATACAAAACCGTTAGACGAGTTTTCACTAAATTGCGTTGACGCTTTAAGTACACTTCAGTACTATAAGTATATGGGGGTGACACTTAACAATTTTGACACAAAGAAGACAGACGCAACACAACGCACGTTTTTAAACATCCTAATACCAAATATCCTTTCATCTGAAATAATGCAAGGTGCGGTTTATTACGACCTATCTAAGGGGGTTTCAAGTGCGAGAACATCATACATATTCAATGACCTTGCAATAAATGAAAGTTATATTATAGGTAAGGACTATGAAGACACATGGACACAGGAAGAGGTATTGGAAGAAATACTAAAATATATGAATTTACATATTATTCAAAACGGTTACAATTTTTTTATTTTTGATTGGGATACGTTAAAACAAAACAAAACCCTGTGGCGTAATATAGTGTCAGGAAGCAGTGTTACTATATATTCTTCTCTCGTTACTATGACTAATGCAATGCACGCGTCTGATGACACTAACATCACGATAAGTGAGGTGTATAACCAAATCAGCGTAAAAGATGAATTGGAGGCACAGGACACGTTAGTGACATCACCACTTGAAAAAAGTGACCTAACATCATTATGGAGGGGTAAACAGTTATATATGTCTGAATTCATAGCAGAGGGAAGCGGTGACAATGCACACGATGCGATGATAAATATGGTTAATGGCAGGGCAACCACTTACAAGAATGCAAAACAAGTAGATTGGTTTATTCAGGCACTTAACAATAAAAATTGGAAATTGATGTATAACGGTGAAGACAGTATTGACGAGTTAGGTGAACAAGACCAAGACGGAAAATATAAAAATCAGTGGAAACTCGCAAAATACCTTAAAGAACACACCTGTGTTCCGTGTATCTTCAAGTTAGGCAAGATAGAAACTAAGGGCGGTACTGTAACAGACAATTCACCTGTTTCAAAAATTGACATGAAACCGTACCTTTACATTTCTATCAACGGAAATCAAATTGATTTGGAAAATAGCCAATACCCAAATGATAATGACATTGACGGTCAAAAACCAATAATTGAATACGTTGGAGATTCAAGTGGCGGTGTCTTTTCACCCGTCGATGATGATACAATAAATTATATTGTATTTACAGGTAAAATACTTCTTCAACCTATAACTTATGAAAGCGGTAAAACTTACGTTTCAACTACCAACAACTATGAAACGATAAGAACACAAGGAATGCGCAAGTCAGAAGGCGCACATGCGGCTGTTCCACATTACGGTTATATAGATGACCCAACAGACCTGATTTTTGTTGAAAGTTTAAACAACTTGGTTAAATCAGACAACAATAGCGAAGGCAGATATTACACTCGTAAGTTCTACACTACTGAATATGTAAAGGATGAACCAACAACATACCTGACAGACGGCAGCGCAGGAATTCAGCCGTGGACAGATGATAAATGTGACAAGGGATACCAATACAAGTACAGCAAAAAATGGAATTCAGAAGACACTTACACAAAGTTGCCGTTAATTGAATGTGAACTTATAATTGGTAACAAGAGATTAATTGAAACCAATATAGATGAAAAAGGAAACAGTACATTTCAGTGGGTCCCACTTGGACAGGAACCAACACAGACTGTTGACGGTGTTACATATACATTAACCACTTTTAGTTTGGGTGTAAATCCAAAAATTGAAGATTATATAATTGGACAGGAATATGACATTCAAAACACCGTATCTTATACGATGAACTTAGATGTTGAAGGGACAGCAATACCTATAACAAAGGATGACGCATTAAGTGGTGCTGTTATTTTCAGGATATTGGGGCCTGTCAACACTATTTGGAAAGAGATAACAAAAAGTACACACAGACACTTTTTATTTTGGCGACACACCACATGGGCGACAAATAACAGATTTATTTTATCCCACTGTGAAAATATTATAATTAAAGAATTTGAATGTAAATTATACTGTGACAATGGACAGAATGCAGTAAATGAACAAAATGACTTGATATATATGTCAGATGAAACTGACCAATTTGTCAATAAAAAGGATGACATTGAATTCAAGTTTATAACACAGTTGAGTAGTCAAGAGTGTTTGGAAAAGGGAATTGAAAACACAATAAACATTAATGCCGTTATTGACGCAAGAACCAACACACCGCTTACAAGCATTTACAATGCAAACACACAGGAGACCGCAAAGGCTGAAGAGCACTATGTAGATAACTATTACAGGGAATATTGCACACCGAGAATACAAATGTCCGCAACAGTCCATAATTCAAATGATATAAAATTCAATAATACATTCCACTCTATACCTCTAAATAAAAATTTCTTCGTACAAGCAATAAGCGAGAATATTCGTAATAACACTTCAACAATAAAAATAAAAGAAATTTAACTAAGGAAAAATGATAAATATAAAAAGTTTTGCAAAGGCAAAAAAAGGAACTTCAACAAGTGACAGTTCAACAGGTTTTAGCAACACAACCACATTGGTCAAAAAAAACCTTGACACACATTATATTTATGGTAATCCGTTTGACGGAACGCAAGATGTTAGCGGTGAAATAAATAATGTCACAAATATCAATGCAAGTGGCACTGTTACAGCAGAACAGGTAGCCGCAACAACAGGAAACATTACAACAGTTAATTCCACAAACGGTAACATAACAAATGTAAATGCCACAACAACCAATACAACTAACCTCACTGCAACAAGTGCTGAAATAGATGATTTGATTGCAACATTGTTTGAAGCGGAAGACGCAGTTATCGGTGACCTAACAGTTAAGAAAGCGCACTTTTGGGAATTGATAATAGATAAAATGAAAAGTACTGAGGGTGCATTTATTCTCAGTCCCGCAAACGCAAAGATTGAAAAGAAACAAGGGAATTACCTTATGTGGAGGATTAAAGACCCATATACAGGTGAAGCAAGAATGAATGATTTTGCGGTGGGTGACCAAGTAATTTGTATGTCTTTCAACAAGGCAACGGAAGTGCAAGTTGCAACTTACGATGTGGACAACAAGTATTATTGGTCTGTTGTCACGGCAATTGGTCAAAATATGGCTTATGACCCGATAACCTCAGAATATGTTGAATGGCATTATATAACACTGTCAGACGTTGATTATGATGGTACACTTGACATTTCAGAGGGTGATGAGTTAGTTGTATTAGGAAACAGAAATGACTCAACAAGACAGAACGCAATAATAATGTCCGCAACAAATTCAAATTTCCTTGATGAAACCATAACAGCACCATCAATTGTCCAATATAAGGGAATACACACGTTTGAGTTGGCAAGATATAGATTAAACTGTATTGGTGCAAGTGGTAATACGTTCTATGGTAATTTCATGGTGGTCAACGGCAATAATTACACAGACGTACAAGATTTAATCAATGATTCCAAAGCAAACATTGCGTCAATAGTAACAGACAGTCAAATGTCATTCATCATAACAGATGAAAACAACCAATATGACAGCATAAGCGCAGGTGTTGGACTTGTTCAATCCGTTAGTTTTTATTTGGGTAGCACATTAATTGAAACCAATGAACTTGACAGTACATCATACGTTAAATACAGAGGACATACACACTATATTAACAACAACACACAACCACGTGTACCGTATGTAACAGGTATCGTTTTTGACCAATTTACTGATGTTGATACAGAATTACAGATAAGTTACAAGTATGTCGGTGTTGACATGCAGGGAAACCCTGTTGCAAGTGTAACAGCGCAAGATGAAGAATTTGAATGTTATGTGAAATTTACACGTGACGGTGTTACTTATGAAAAGACATTAAAAGTACCTTGTAAAGTAATAGCAACACAAGCGGGTGATGATGCGGAATTTGATATGATGTTTGTCAATAATTTCAACGCAATAGTAACACTTCAAGACAAGTTAACAATTAACAGTACTGTTGACGTTTATCATTGTGTAGGGCAGTCTGTGACAAAAGTAACAAACCTTAATGACTATACACTTACAGCCACAAGTAACGCAGGTGACAGTATAACATTCACAAAGTCCAATGGGTCATTTACCTATTCAAACAATAATTACAGAACAGACTACTCACAACAGCAAACGCTACAAACATCATATACATTAACACTAACAAAAAGTGGGAACATACAAGACAGACAAAGTTTTCCTGTTATATTTGATGCAGGTTCTATTTTCCAAGTAAAGCAAGACGCAATAACATTAGCCGTACAGGGGTCTAACGCATACACAGACCAACAAATAACGACAGTCA
>Ga0310697_10004013_pt1 | contig 14671 bp, 11 predicted proteins | sample 172DNAGHGlowgp2_FD_203883 | JGI IMG/M metagenome (GOLD analysis project Ga0310697, IMG submission 203883) | Sheep rumen microbial communities from Palmerston North, Manawatu-Wanganui, New Zealand - 1728 DNA GHGlow gp2 (v2) (version 2) | ecosystem: Host-associated > Mammals > Digestive system >...
CAAAGGACCTCCCTGTTCGGAAGGTCCTTTTGCTGTTATGCCTTATTTCCCTGCGGCTTTCAGGACGTGGTCCAAAAGCACGCAGGTCGTGATGCCGCCGACGCCGCCGGGGACCGGCGTGATCGCTTTGACGCACGGCGCGACGCGGTCGAAATCGACGTCGCCGCAGAGCTTTCCCGCTTCCTCGTCAAAGTGGATGCCCACGTCGACGACGATCTGGTCCGGATTTGTGAACTCCGGCGTGACGCTTCTCATCACGCCCGCAGCGCACACGAGAATGTCCGCTTCCCTTGCGATCGCGGGCACGTCCTTCGTGCGGGTGTGGCAGGTCGTGACCGTGGCGTTTGCATGCATCAGGAGCATCGAGACCGGACGTCCGATGACGAGCGACCGTCCGATGACCGTGGCGCGCTTGCCCTTCGGGTCGATCCCGTAGAAGCGCAAAAGCTCGAGTACAGCCTGCGCGGTGCACGGCGCAAAGCCGAGGTCCGTGTTGGCGTACACGCCCGCAAGCGAGCCGTCCGTCCAGCCGTCGATATCCTTCTTCGGATCGAACAGCTTGCGGATGCGTTCGGCGTCAAGTGCTTTAGGCAGCGGGCGGAACAGCAGAATGCCGTGGACCGCGGGATCGGAATTGACCGCCCCGAACGCCGTCTCGAACGCGTCCTGCGTGACGGTTTCGGGCAGGATCACCTGCCGTAAACGGACGCCCACTTGCTCACAGCGCTTGATCACGCCCTTTTCATAGGACAGATCGTCGGCGCGTTCGCCTACGCGCACGACGCAAAGCGTCGGTTCGACGCCGCGCGCCCTGAGCGTTTCCGCCGTCTCGCGCATCCGCGCGATCATGGCGTCCGCGACCGGCTTGCCCTTGAGGATCTCCGCCATGGCTCAGTCCTGATAAATCGGGTACTTGTCGCAGAGCTTCTTGACTTCGGCGTCGATGTACTCCTTGGAGTTCTCGAAGTCGTTGACCGCAAGCGCGATGCAGTGCGCGATCGTCTTCATGTCTTCTTCCTTGAGACCGCGGGTCGTGACGGCCGGGGTGCCGATGCGGACGCCGGAGGTCACGAACGGGCTTCTGGGCTCGCCGGGGACCGTGTTCTTGTTGACCGTGATGTGGACCTCGTCCAGACGGTTCTGCAGCGCCTTGCCGGACACGTCGAGACCGATCAGGTCGAGCAGCATCAGGTGGTTGTCCGTGCCGCCGGAGACGATCTTGAGACCTTCCGCCTTGAGCGCTTCGGCAAGCGCCTTCGCGTTCAGAACGACCTGGTGCTGATACGCCTTGAACTCGGGCTTCAGCGCTTCGGCAAGCGCGACCGCCTTGCCCGCGATGACGTGCATCAGAGGACCGCCCTGGATGCCCGGGAAGATCGCCTTGTTGAAGTTGAACTTATCCGCCGCTTCCTGGTTCGCGAGGATCAGACCGCCGCGCGGACCGCGCAGGGTCTTGTGCGTGGTGGTGGTGACGACGTCCGCATAGGGGAAGGGAGAGGGATGCTCGCCCGCCGCCACGAGGCCCGCGATGTGCGCCATGTCGACCATCAGGACTGCGCCGACCTCGTCGCAGATCTCACGGAACTTCGGGAAGTCGATCGTGCGGCAGTACGCGCTTGCACCCGCGACGATCAGCTTCGGACGGAACTCGAGCGCCTTTTTGCGAACGTCCTCGTAGTCGATGACGCCGTGCTCGTCCACGCCGTAGGAGACGCACTTATAATACTTGCCGGACATATTGACCGGGCTGCCGTGGGTGAGATGACCGCCGTTAGAAAGGTCCATGCCCATGAACGTGTCGCCCGGGTTCAGCACCGCAAAGAACACCGCCATGTTCGCCTGTGCGCCGGAATGCGGCTGCACGTTTGCGTAATCGCAGCCGAACAGCTTCTTGGCACGTTCGATCGCGAGATTCTCCACGACGTCCACGTACTGGCAGCCGCCGTAGTAACGCTTGCCGGGATAGCCCTCCGCATACTTGTTGGTGAGCACGCTGCCCATCGCCATCAGGACCGCTTCGGATACGATGTTTTCGGATGCGATCAGCTCCAGGTTGCCGCGCTGACGGTTGAGCTCGTCCTGCATTGCCGCGCCGATCTCGGGATCGTACGCCAGTAACTGCTTCAATGCCTCATTAACCATGTGTGTTCCTCCTGTGAATTTGTTTTCTATGATGCTTTTATGGCGCAAAACGCGCCCTTTCCGCTATGCTAAATGTAACGCGAACGCGCCCGCGTGTCAACACCTTCGCGGAGTATATTATTGCATGACGGATGCGCCGTCAATTCATGCGCCGGAAGGCGCAATTCATGTCCATTGGACAATTCACGGAGCGAAGCGGGAATCCATTTCCGTTTTGCTCCCTGAATCTGCAGCATGAACGAACGGCTGCTTTGCCGCGCAGGAGGATCATCTCCCGATCCGGTCGTACAGCGCAAACGCTTTTTTCAGCACGTCCGCATGGTCGAACGCGAGACGAACGCCCTCCGGAAAGACGAGAGCATCGCCGTCGCGCGTGATCGTGATCCACGCCGCGTCCGCCGCGTCGTCGCCCGCCTTGAAGCGCACGTCTTCACGTTTCACCGGCACGAGAAACGCGTCCGAAACGATCCAGCCGCGCGGATCGCGTCCGGGCTTACTGAACAGCCCGATCTCGAAGATGTCGTCGACCGTGTATCCGGTCACGTTCGTTTCCTCGAAAAGCTCGCGCAAAGCGCCTTCGGCGGCGCTCTCGTCCGGGTTCACGAACCCGCCCGGCAGCGCCCAGCAGCCTAAGAAGGGATGCCCCTTGCGCCGGATCAGCAGCACGTCCCTGCCCTCCGACAGCAGTACGACGTCCGCCGTCAGATACGGCGCGGGGTAATGCCTGTCCTTGTATGCCGCCAAAAACTCCCGTTCCGTCAGACCGTTCTGATCCCGTGCTTCCATATCGATGCCTCCCTTGTGATCTATTCTTTTAGTATACCGCCGAACGCGGTCCGCGTCCACGGTTATTTTTTGCCGCGCACGCGCCTGTTTCCCGCAAAAATCAATTGAAAACGGTATATGAATATGATATAATAAAAAATACGAATGAGCATTCCCGAAAGGAGAACCGATATGAAACTGAAACGACTGGCTGCGCTTTTGCTCTCGGCAGTTTTGCTGCTGCCGCTGGGGATCGTCCGGCTTTCCGACGGCACGAACGCCGATGCGGAGCCGGATCTCTGGGAGCAGATCGAGCGGTATGAGGACGCGTGCCTTTCGGAGCGCGGCGTCAGCGTCTCGACCGCCTCCGCAACCGATTATATGACCATGACGGACGGCGTCGTCGCGCTTGTCGAAGGCTGGAGCGGCTATGAAGCGGGCTCGCTGTATCTGAACGGACAGTCCGTCTTCTGGCACGATACGGACGGCATCGGCAACGGCTGGATCCCGAACGCGCGTCAGAAGCAGCGCGCCAACCTGACCGGCAGGGATCCGAAGGAGGTCGCCTCGGTCGAAACGGTCTCGTACGCGAGCAAGGGCGGCTACCCGTATTCCTCGGACGTCGCGCTGATCGGACCGTATTACGGCGTGGACTCGAGCTTCACGAATCAGTACCGGAACGAGGCAAACTCGATCGCGCAGGCGACCGGCGGCTCCTGCACGGTTTATTCGGGCAGCGCGGCGACGATCGAAACGGTCGCGCACGCGCTCGAGACCTGCGGCACGGTCATCTTCGACTCGCACGGCAACACCGACTATTCCTCGGTGTCCGGCGACTATACGTCGAAAGCGAACACCTCCTATCTCTGCCTCACTAGCTACGAGGGTCTGACGAGCGCGGATACCGCCACGGTGGAGGGACGGTTCGGCAACTATCAGCATGCGTTCCGAAGCGGCAGCGGCGCGTTCGTCGACGGCACGGCGATCAGGAACCACATGACCGGCTTTGCGCCGAACAGCATCCTCTGGATGGCGATCTGTCTCGGCATGGCGACCGACGGCATGGAAGCGCCGCTCAGAGAGCAGGGCGTCGAGGTCGTCTACGGCTATTCGCAGTCCGTCACCTTTGCCGGCGACTATAACTGGGAAGCATACTTCTGGAACAAAATGAAGGACGGCGCGGACGTTGCGGAAGCGATCGCGTACATGAAGCAGCAGGGCGGCTACAAAGATCCGTATACGAGCGTTTATCCCGCGTATCCGATCGTGGCGTCCTCCGAGGACGACTATCCCGGACAGGGCAACGTCGACGCGCGGCAGGAGGTCTTCTCCTCCTGGACGCTGTTCCCGCAGTTTTCCGTCACGGCGACCGTCAACGACGCGAGCCTCGGCACGGTGTCGGTCAACGGTACGACGATCACGGCGACGCCCAAAGCCGGCAGCAAGGTCGCGGGGTATGCGGTGATCTCCGGCTCCGCGTCGGTGACGCAGAAGGGCGACGGTCTTTCGAAGACGCTGTTCTCGGTCCGCGCGCAGAGCGACTGCACGATCCGCATTGATTTTGAAAAGCGCACGCCGGCAAGGTTTACGTTCGTCACGCCCGCGGGCGTGAGCTGCAGCCCGATCAACGGCTACGTCGAAGACGTGTTCACGCTGCCGGCGCCCACCGGCACGCCGACGGCGAACGCGCAGCCCTATACGTTCTACGGCTGGGTCGACGCGCGCGTCTCCGATACCGATACGCGTCCGGACTGCCTGTTTGCGGGCAATACCGTTGCGGTGACCGGCGACAGGACCTTCTACGCGCTGTATTTCTACGCGGTGCAGGACGGCGCGTCCGTTCCCGCGGGCACGTATCAGAAGCTGTTTGCGCCGCCTTCCGACTGGTCGGGCAAGGCGGTCCTCACGTATGACGGCAGCGTCGTGCTCTCCGCGAACACGACTGCAAGCGGCGTTTCGACGTCCTCCGCGGCGGTCGCGATCGGCAGGACCGGCATCACGGCCGTCGGCGACACGCTGGTCGATGTACCGGACAATTACCTCTATGAGATCGGATCCGTCGGAAACGGCAATTACACGATCCGCATGGTCGGCGGAGACGCGCTCTACCTCTGCTATACGGCGAGCAGCAACAAGCTCTCCGCAACGAACAAGGTCGTCGTTTCGGGCGGCAAGAGCGCTGCGTACTGGAAGCTTGACTGGCAAGCGAATCATCCGGTGTTCACGAACAATCAGACGACGACGGCAACGCTGTGCTACGACACGGAGAACCGCTGCTTCACCTGCAAGAAGAACAACACCGGCGCGCCGCTGACGGTCTATTCTGTGCCGGACAGCAGCCTGTGGTATACCACCGAGCTGGAAGACGGTCCCGCGCCGACGTCCACGCCGACGCCGACCCCGAAGCCCACCGCGACGCCGACGCCGACTCCGAAGCCCACCGCGACGCCGAAGCCCACGCCCTCGCCGACGACAGAGCCGAAGGTCGTGTACGGCGACGCGAACTGCGACGGCAGCGTGACCGCGGCGGACGCGGCGCTCGTGCTGCGCGTGCTGGTCGGGCTCGATACGCTCACCGCGCAGGGCATGCAGAACGCGCTGGTCAGCGGCGGCGACACGCTTTCCGCGACGGACGCGGCACTGATCCTGCGCCGCGTCGTCGGTCTGATCGACGCCTTCCCCGCGGAGCAATAACGAAGCATTGAAAAAAGGAGCCTTTTTGCAAGGCTCCTTTTTCCGTTTCGGGGGGTCAGTGATACAGGCTGCCGGCGCTGTCGGTCTGCAGGGTGCCGGATAGTCCTCTTGCACAGGAGAGCGCACAGCCGGCGGCTATGCATGCGGTGCAGGCGGCACAGCCGAGCCCGCAGCCGCCGCAGCCGGAACGGCTTGTCGAGACGCCGCGCCCGGAGCAGGCGACGAATGCGACGATCAGTGCAAGTCCGACGAGCAGCAAAGCCATCATTCCTCTTTTCATCATGTGCGGTTCCTCCTTTTCTGCTTCTTTCGAGGATCGCGGTCCGGACGGGATCGCTCTCCTTGTTTTCGTATCCAGAATACCATGTATGCCTGTATGCCGCCAGCTGTACGGGTCCGGATTGGCGCGGGCTATTTCCGCATCAGGAGCGAAATAGCGGCAAAAGCCGCGCGGGACCGCTTACGGCGTTGACTGACCCCGGGACGAATGGTATAATCGAAGTATCGAACAGAGGCAGAGGGCTGACGTATGAAAGAACCTTTTTTGACATGGAACGAGGCGATCGCGCCGCAGGACACGGCGGCGATGGCGCGCGCGAAGGCGCATTGGGACGGCGTCGCAAAGCCTTTGGACGGGCTCGGCAAGCTGGAGACCGCCGTCGTGCGCATCGCGGGGCTCACCGGCGATGAAAACGTTTCGATCGACCGCCGCACCGTGCTCGTGTTCTGCGCGGACAACGGGATCGTCAAAGAGGGCGTGACCCAGACCGACGCGTCCGTGACCGCGACGATGGCGCGTCGCATCTCGGAACACCGATCCTCGGTCTGTCTCATGGCCAAAACCGCGCGCGCGGACGTGATCCCGGTCGATCTCGGGATGCTTTCGCGCGTCGAAGGCGTGCGCGACCTGCACGTCGCCGACGGTACAAACAATATGGCGGAGGGACCCGCCATGACCGAAGCGCAGACGCTCCGGGCGATCGAAAACGGCATCCTGCTTGCCAAAGAACGCAGGGCGGCGGGGGATTCGATCCTTGTCACCGGTGAAATGGGCATCGGCAACACCTCGACGTCCTCCGCGATCGCGGCGGTGCTTCTGGACCTTCCGGTCGAAACCGTCACGGGGCGCGGCGCGGGGCTTTCGGATGCGGGGCTTTTGAAAAAGCGCGGGGCGATCGCCCGTGCGATCCGGGAGAACAAGCCGGATCCGGAGGATGCGTTCGACGTATTGAGAAAGCTCGGCGGGTTCGACCTTGCGGGGCTCGTCGGGCTCTATATCGGCGCGGCGCTCTGCCGGCTGCCGATCCTGATCGACGGGCTTCCGAGCTCCGTCGCCGCGCTCGTCGCGGTGCGGCTCGTGCCGAACTGCAAAACGGCGATGCTTGCGAGCCATTGCTCGAAGGAGCCGGTCGCGCAGGCGATCCTCCGGGAGCTCGGGCTCGACCCGATCCTGTATGCGGACATGAAGCTCGGCGAGGGCACGGGCGCGGTGTGCATGCTGCCGCTGCTCGACATGGCGCTTGCGGTCTATCACGGCTCGGTCTCGTTTTCGGAGACCGGCATCGAGCAGTACACCCCGCAGGGAGGCGCGCCATGCTGATCCTTGTGACCGGCGGATCGGCGTCCGGAAAAAGCGCATATGCGGAATCGCTGTGTCTCGGCGTTTCCCCGCGGGTCTACCTTGCCTGCATGCAGCCGTTCGGCGCCGAAGGCGCGAAGCGGATCGAACGGCACCGCGCCATGCGGAAGGACAAGGGCTTTCTCACCGTCGAGCGGTATACGGACCTTGCAAAGCTTTCGCTTCCGCCGTGCCGGTGCGTCCTTTTAGAGGACGTCGGCAACCTTGCCGCAAACGAAATGTTTTCCGAAGAACCGCCGCGCGATCCGTTCGACGCGGTGATAAACGGCGCGGAAGCGCTTTTGAAACAATGTGAACGCGTGGTCGTCGTGACCGATGAGATCGGAAGCGACGGAACGGATTACGACCCCGCTGTGACGGCGTATCTCGCCGCGCTCGGCGCACTGAACCGCGCGCTTTCCGCGCGCGCCGACGCCGTGATCGAGGTCGTCGCCGGGATCCCGATCCCCCTGAAAGGAGAGCTGCCCGAATGAAAACGCTTTGGACCGCGGTCGTTTCCGCGTTTTCCACATTCTCGGTCCTGCCGACGCCGCGGATCGAATGGAACGCGTATTCCCTGAAAAACGTCCTTGCGGCGCTGCCGCTCGTGGGCTGTGTGATCGGCGGATTTCTGTGCCTCTGGTACTGGCTGTCGACGCTTCTTAAGCTTCCCGCGATCCTGACGGCGGTCGCGTTCACGATCCTGCCGATCGCGCTGTCCGGCGGCATCCACATGGACGGCTTTGCGGACATGACCGACGCGCTTTCGAGCCATGCCGCGCCGGAAAAGAAGCGCGCGATCTTAAAGGACCCGCACTGCGGCGCGTTTGCCGTGATTGCCGTCGGCTGTTATCTGCTGATCTGTTTCGGACTCTGCGCGGCGCTGCCGCTCGATTGGAAGACGGTCGGACTATTGGGGATCACGCATGTCCTGTCCCGCGCGATCGGCTCGCTTCTGAGCCTGCTGCCGTCGGGAAGCACGGACGGCATGCAGAAGGCGTTCCGCGATTCCGCGTCGAAAGGCTCCGTCTGGGTGCTGCTTTTGTGGGTCGCGCTTTCGCTCGGCGGAGCGGCGGCGCTTTCGCCTGCGGCGGCGATCGCGATGCTCCTTGCGGGCGGGCTCGTGTTTCTCTATATCCGGCATACGGCGAACAAGCAGTTCGGCGGCATGTCCGGCGATCTCGCGGGGGCGGGGATCTCGCTTGCCGCGATTGCAATGATCCTGGGACTGGTGCTTGCGGAAAGGGCGGTAAGCTTATGGTTTTGATTCTCGGTGCTTTCGGCGCGGGCAAGCGCACATACGCAAGGACGCTCGGCTTTTCGGATGCGGACATGTCGAAGGACCCGTATGCGGACGCGCCGGTTCTGACCGATCTGGAAGCGGCGGTCAGGGCCGATCCGGCTTCCGCGGAGACGCTGCTGCCGCTGCTTCTTAAAAAACGGCTTGTCCTCTGCCGCGAGGTCGGCAGCGGCGTGATCCCGATGGACCCCTTTGAACGCGCATGGCGCGAGGCGACCGGGCGGCTCTGCTGCCTGCTTGCGGAACGCGCGGACGCGGTCGTGCGCGTCGTTGCGGGGATCCCGATCGTGCTGAAAGGAGAACTGCCATGCACATCCGACTGATCCGGCACGGAACGACGGCGGGCAACGCGGCGCGCCGTTACGTCGGCGTCTCCGACGAACCGCTGTGTCCCGAGGGACGCGAAGCCGCGGAGCGAAAGGAAAAGGATTTTTCGCTCGACCGCGTTTACGTTTCGCCGCTCAAAAGGGCGCGGGAGACCGCGGCGATCCTGTTCCCGAACGCGGCGCAGATCGTTGTGAATGACCTGCACGAAATGGATTTCGGCGCGTTCGAGGGGCGTACCGCCGACGAGATGGCGGACGATCCCGCATACCGCGCATGGGTCGAGGACCTGTGCCGCGGCGCGTGCCCGGGCGGCGAATCGCAGGCGGATTTTCACGCCCGCGTAAAGCGCGCGTTTATCGAAACGGTGCGTGTGTCCGACGTCGACGCGACGTTCGTGGTCCACGGCGGGGTCATCATGTCGATCCTGTGGCAGTTTGCCGAGCCGAAGAAGGATTTCTACGACTGGTTCGCGCCGAACCTCGGCGGCTACGAAGCGGACTGCATCGAACGCGACGGCGCGCCGCTCCTCCTGAACGTGCGCCCGCTGCCGTGAACGGAGCAGGTCCGGATCCGGTTCATCTGTTTTTCTGCTGAACAAGGCAGCCGCGAAATACGGCTGCTTATTTATGTGCAAACGCACGTATAAAGTGTACAAATTTCGACAATTGTCCTTGCATTACCTGCTTTTGCATGCTATGATATGAATGCATATATATGAAAGGCGGTTGGGGCTCGGCCGCTGCGGCATCAGCAAATATATCATTCAGAGGTTTTTTATGAAGAGGTTTTTCTGTGTTGTCCTTATGATCGTTCTGCTCCTTTCGAGCGTGCCTTTTGCGCAGGCGGGAGCGGATTCTTCCGGCGTACAGCGCCCGCCGAAAACGATCGCGGTCGTTTTTGACAATTCCGGTTCCATGTATACCGACGGGGACCATATGGCATGGTGCAGGGCGACGTACGCGCTGGAGGTCTTTGCGTCCATGATGAATGAAGGGGATACGATGCTGATCTATCCCATGAACAGGATCGAACTGAGCGGAAAGACCTACGCCTATGATATGCAGCCGCTGATCATCACGGATCCGTCGCAGGCGTCCGTCATTCGGGAGATCAAGTCAAGAGGCACAGGCGGTACGCCGATCGGATCGGTCGAGGCCGCGATCAACGGGCTTGCAAACGCAAGCGGCGAGAAGTGGCTGATCGTACTGACGGACGGAACGACGTTTCACAGTTTGAGAGGTGACCCTCTTGACAAAGATGCTACCAAAAGAGAACTGGAAAAGCATCTGAACGGCACCACTGACATCAATACGCTTTATCTCGGTATCGGCACAGGCGCGGTTGTTCCCGATCTTTCGATCGGAGCCAAGCATCGCGTTCGCGGCACAAATAGCAGCGAGGAGATCCTGAAAGAGCTCACGGAGATGTGCAACTTCATGTTCGACCGCTATGCGCTGGACGACGTCGGCGATACCATACAGTTTGACGTATCGATGAAAAAGGTCTTCGTCTTTGTGCAGGGCAGGGACATCGAGAACGTGTCGCTTGTGGATGCGAACGGAAACGACGCGGGTACGAAAACCGATGCCAGATCGATGAAATATTCCAGAACGTCGGAGCATCCCGATACAAATCTGCAGGGGTCTCTGGTGAAATACAACGACTGCAAGGCGGGAACGTATCAGTTGAGCTATACCGGCAAGCAGTCCAGCATCGGCGTCTATTACGAGCCGGACGTCGATCTGAAGATGGAGCTGATCGACCCTGCGGGCAATGTCGTAGACGGCAGCACGCGCCCCGGCGCGGGAACGTACACGCTGAAGTACTGGCTGGTCGACAATGTGACCGGACAGCCCACGGACGCAAAGGAACTGAAGCAGATCGTTTATGATGTAGAATACACCATCAACGGACAGAGACAGCATGTCCCGGACAGCAAAGCCTTCGGCGAGACGAAGATCGATCTTCATGCGCAGGACGTCTTTGACGCGCAGGTCACGGTGCACTATCTGGATGAATGCACGATGACCCGCTGCGGCGCCGACGTCGGCTGGCCCGCTTCCGGCATCAAATTTGAAGACGACGAGGCGGAGCCGCTGGAGATCCGTCTGTCGGGCGCGGAGGACATCTATCACCTGTCGGAACTTCCGAATGCAAAGCCGATCCGCGCGGAGCTGTGGTACGGCGGGAAGAAGCTTGACGGGGAAGCGCTGATGAACCCCGCAATGACGCAGTTTTCGGTCGTACCCAATGCGAACATCCGCCTCGACGCGGCGCCGGCGGGCGATGCGTTCCTGATCACCGTCGGTTATTTCGATCCGACGCATCCGGAGACCACCACGGCGGGAGACATCATCGCAACGGTTTCCGCGACCTACAAGGAACCGAACCATAAGCCCGCGGACGCGGAGACGCAGATCACGTTCAGCGTCGAAAACGACGTTACCGGGCTGCGCATCGAGGTCGTGCCGACGTCCGAGCATCTGGCATATGCAGAGGTTGCGGATTCGCCGATCGACATCAATATGGCGATGGGCGGGGACCCCTTAAGCCAGGCGGAGATGGACGCGGCCGAGTGGAATATCGCGATCTCCGACGGAGAGCATCTGATCCCGTTCACGGTCGAGAAGGATATCTTTCAGTCCAAACTGATCGTGCACATGAACGCGGACGACATCAAGAAGGGCGATTACAAGATCACCGCCGCCGTCACGACCAAGGACAAGGTCGGCAACGCGACGACGTCCTTCGATTCCGCGGATCTGTACATCCGTCCGCTGCCGCGCTGGCTGGTCCTGCTGATCATCGGACTGTCGATCCTGCTGTTCATCGCACTGATGGCGTTTATCCTCACGCGCAAGGTCTTGCCGTGGAAGATCAATGTAACCGCAATCGTATTTAACCTTAACGGACGTGAAATCCAAGGGATTCATGCGACCGTTTCCTATACCGGAAAACTGAAAAAGAAAGGCCAATTCAGATTTGATCATAATCCGCCGAGGACTGCGCCTATGGCAAGAGGCGGTTTTTCCGCAACGCTGGTGGCCAACGATCCGCTGATTAAGGTTCTTTTGCATATGATTTTCAAAAATCAAAGTCTTTCTGTAACCTTTACAGATATCAGAGTGAATCCTTGCGTGAACAGTTTAGTGATCGGAGGGGCAGGTCTGAGTTACAGAAACGGAGTTGCGGTTGAGGGCAACCCGACAGAGTTCTCGGTATCTGACCAGCAGGGACTGATGATTTCCGGTGTAGCAATGGCCGGACGTAATAGGATGCGAGTCAGTCTGACCGGAACAGTTATTATCTGAACACAGGATACTTTATAAAAAATCGGAGGAGAAGCATGAAAATGGAAAAACTGAAGGACAACATCGTCAATGCCGCAACGCTGTTTGTCGGCATCGGAGGAACCGGAAGCAGGATTGTATGCAAAGTGGCTAACAAGTGCCAGCCGGGCGAACTGGAAAACATGAACTTTGTCTGCCTGGACACCAACGTCAACGATCTGGCTGAGATCCAGAGAAAATGCAAAACGTACGTTTATACCGTGCAGACGTCCACGACACAGACGGTCGGCGACTATCTCGACTACGATCGCGACGCGCTGAAAAATTGGTTCCCGAAGAACGCGGTCATGTATGACAAGACAGTTTCCGAGGGCGCAGGTCAGGTCCGCGCGATTTCCCGCCTGGCCTTGAATTCGACGATCAAGACCGGCAGGATCCGTCCGATCTTCGACGCGATCGACGAGCTGTACCGTAAGGACGGCAAAAATCTGAAGCAGGCGATCCGCATCTGCTTTGTTTCCACCACGTCCGGCGGAACCGGCTCCGGCTCCGTGCTGCCGCTTGCAATGTATATCCGCGATTATATCAAGAACAAGTATCCGCAGTCCGGATCGATCATCCGCATGATGCTGCTCCTTCCGGAAACGCTGGACAGCGTGATCACTTCCGAAGTGGAGCGGGAAAGTCAGCGCAGCAATGCATATGCAACGGTGAAGGAGATCAACGCCTTTATGATGAAAGGCTCCGGCTTCTTCGATATCGAAGGACCGTTTGCACGCTATAAGGACCTGCATATCACGGTGCCGGTGATCGGAAGCAATGAGCAGAGAAAGCTTGCGCTGCTTCCCTGCGACTGGTGCTTCCTGTTCGACGGTCAGAACGCCGAGGACAATACGCTGGTCAACAAGGGACAGTACGAGGAGCAGGCGGCGCAGGCGCTCTATGAGCAGAACGTCGGACCGATGATGGGCAGCGCATTCTCCGTCGAGGATAATATCGTACAGGAGATCTCCAAGCCGGAAAACAGCGGCCGCAACCGTTTCGCGGGCATCGGCGCGAGCGTGCTCCGTTATCCGTACGACGATGTGGCGGAATATGTCGCATACAACTGGACCGTGAACAACATCGGCGGGGACGGTGAAGCGGCAAAATGGACAAAATACGATCAAGAATTCAAAGTCAAGGTCGCAGAAGCCAAGAAAAAAGGGCTTGTCGGTGAAGACGCGCCGAAAATCGCAGTCGAGTATTGCCTGTCTATGGAAGGAAAGAGCGAAACGGATCCGTTCACCAAAGAAATCTTCGATACGTATCTGGGCGATGCAGAAACCAGACTGGACGACTATTATCTCGCGTTGGCAAATTACATGCACGACTGTATTTTCGAGAACACGCTGATCTCGGAAGCACGCGAGGCTGCAACCGTACAGTCCAAACCAGATTACAGACACGACGAGAATCTTCGTAAGGAAGTACAGACGAAACTCGATCAGTTAAGAAACTATCAGAACGTAGTAACGGGAACATTCGGAGCCGTCTCAAAAATGGCGCGCAGTGTTGCAGAAGCATTGTTCTCAAACGAGACCAAGACCGTAAACGTAAAAGAACCTTACATGATTGAAAGCGTGCTGCAAAGCATCAGTGGAGACATTTGCCATCCCAATGCGATCCGTTATCTCCTGTACAAGGTATATACATATTTCCTCGATCAGAAAGATGCCGTTGCCAGTACGATCTCGGAAAAAACAAGGCTTCTGGAAAAGTATTCGGAGAATGCTGACAATAAATCAAACGAGTTCGATGCAGCAAAAACAAAAGCGAAAGAAACGACTATCGATGCACTTGTAAATGCGTGCCTGACCAGTAATTTCGATCAAAAAGCCTTCGACAGACTCAACGGTCACTTTATGCAATACTTCAAGACGATTGAAGAACTGGCGAAAGCGCTTGCCGAGCAGGCGGCATATGAGCGCGGCTTCGACTTTGTAAAGGAAGTCAGCATCGAATTTGAAAAATTCTTCCAAGCATTCCCTGAAAAAGTCAAGGTTGCGGAGCGCAGGAGAGGCGATATCGTCGACAATCTCAGATTCCAGAAGGGTGATTCGCTGCTCAATGTTTGCGCAAGTAAAGAAGTGCTCGACGAACTGACGATGACGACGATCGGAGAGTCCAGTGAAGGAGAAAGCCTTGTTTCCGATTTGAATGGTGCGATCTTCGACGCGATCAAGGCAAATGTTGCGTTCAATCGCAGAGCACGGCTTGAAGCTACGCTTGATACAGATGAACGTGTAGATATCTTCGACGATATCATGATCGGCTACTTCCTGAAGCAGGTCAGATCGCAGTGCCGATCCATCGATATGAATATCGTCGAAGCGATCGCAATGGAACAGCGGATGCTGGATCACATCAGACAGCGTGAAGAAAACAAAGATCTCCCGAAGGACGAGAAGCTTTATAAGAAGATTTCGGCAGAAGAAAGCGAAGCGTACATCTGCAACGTCATCGAAAGAGGCAAGCGCCTTGCTGCGCCGGGAA
>Ga0310697_10004016_pt1 | contig 14661 bp, 11 predicted proteins | sample 172DNAGHGlowgp2_FD_203883 | JGI IMG/M metagenome (GOLD analysis project Ga0310697, IMG submission 203883) | Sheep rumen microbial communities from Palmerston North, Manawatu-Wanganui, New Zealand - 1728 DNA GHGlow gp2 (v2) (version 2) | ecosystem: Host-associated > Mammals > Digestive system >...
GAAGCGTGTCGACTTTGTCGACACGCTGACGGGGCTGCCGCATCCGCGGCAGCCCCGTATGTTCAGATGACGTCAGATGACGCCCTTCGCCTTCAGCTCCGCCATTTCGGCGTCCGTCAGTCCCAGGAGTCCCTGATAGATCTTTCCGTTGTGCTCCCCCAGCCGGGGAGAACATTCGTAGTGCAGGTCGTTTCCGCTCATTTTGGGAGCAAAGCCCGGCACCACCAGTTTTCCCCGCTCCGGGTGCTCGATTTCCACCATGGTACCCCGACTCCGGAGATAGGGGTCCTTCGTCAGGTCGTCCATATCCATCACCGCCCCGGCGGGGATATCCGCCCGGCACAGGATATCCATGGCCTCCTGCTTGGTGTGCTGCCCGGTCCATTGGGCGATCAGGGCGTCCAGCTCTTCCCGCACCAGATACCGGGACTGGGGCGTCTTCATCCGGGGATCCTCCAGCAGCTCCTCATGGCCGATGATCCGGCACAGGCGCTCGAACTGGGTGCTGCCGGGGTGCCGGGAGCAGTAGATATGCACATAGTCGTTATACCCGAAGGGCTTGCAGGGGTACATTCCCGCAGGGGCCACGTTTTCCATGGGCATGCCGTTGCCCACCCGGCGGGGCACCTTGCCTCCCCCGAAATAATAGGGCTCCCAGTTGGCCCGGCCGAAGCAGACGCAGGTATCCTGCATATCCACCTCGATGCGCTGGCCCAGGCCGGTATGCTCCCGCTGGAACAGAGCGGCGCAGATGCTGATGGCGGTCATATAACCCATGCCCGAATCCCCCACGTTCACCCCGGGCTGACAGGGGATCCCGTCGGCGAACCCCGTCATGGCCGGTACGCCGCCCACGGCCTGTCCGATGGGGGCGAAGGCGGGATACTCCGCATAGGGGCCGTCCATGCCGAAGCCCTTCAGCTGGGTATAGATGAGCCGGGGATTGATCTCCTTCAGCACCTCGTAACCCAGGCCCAGGCGCTCCACGCTGCCGGGACCCATATTCTCCACAAAAACGTCCGCTTCCGCCGCCAGCCGCTTCAGCAGGGCCAACCCCTCGGGCGACTTGGCGTTGCACGTGATGGATTCCTTGTTCAGGTTCAGCAGGATAAAGCCGAAGCCGTCCTTATCCGGGGAGACGAAGCTGTATCTCCCCTGCTCCCCCGTCACTGGGCGCTCCACCTTCCAGACCTCCGCGCCCATCCAGGCCAGGGTCTCCGTACAGACGGTGCCTGCCTCGAACTGGGTCATATCCAGTACCTTTACTCCCGTCAGGGGTCCCGATCCGCTCATGCTTCTTTCCCTCCTATGATCCGTTCCTCGATGAACCTTCCCACCAGCTCGGTCATGTTTTCCCGGTTCCATTTCCGGTCATCCACCGGGTCCCCCCGGAACAGCAGCACGGGGATCCCCGCCCGCTCCAGGGCTTTCACGATGAAGCCGGAGCCCTCCACCGCCTGCATGCAGTTGGCCGGGGCCATGTACACCACCCCGTCGATGCGGTTATTCTTCGCTTCCCGGACGAACCAGCCGCTGTTCCAGGGGGGCATGTGAAGAAAGTCCTCCATGCCGATGTACCGGGCGGCCAGGGCCCGGAGGGGATCCCTCTCGTAGCCCTCCCGGATATAGGCGTCCGCCCCCATGGCCAGATACATGCTCCAGACAAAGGCCGCGCCGTATTTCTCCTCGAAATTCTGATAGAAGGCGAAATCGTGCCACAGGCCCCGTCCCAGCCACATGAGCCGGTATTTCTCGTTGGGCACCGCCGCGTGGCCGGCGTCCGCCAGGGCCTTGATCTCCTCGTACATCCGCCGGGCATGGCCCGCCGCCCATTCCGTCCCCCGCTGCCATTGGGCCTGCATGGTGGCGTTGATGGTGTCCACCACCGTCACGGGGGCCATGGGCGCTGCGGCGATCAGGTCCCGGGTCCTCCGGTACCAGCCCTCCTGCTCGTTGATGAGGGCCATGACCTGAATGAGCCGGTCATAGTCGAATACCCGCCCTGTCTTCCTTTCCAGCCAGGAGATAAGGTCCTTCAGCTCCTCCACCGCCAGATCCAGCCGGTCTGCGTCGTACAGCTCCTCCCACCGGTCCGTGGCCAGGTCCCACCAGTTTTCCGGCACGGTGCGGGGCAGGGTATTCTCCATGGTAAACAGCTCCGCCCCGTAGTTCCGGGCAAGCAGCTGGAAGATCTTTCCCTGGCAGTCGCAGGTGAGGCGGGTCACCGCCATGGTGGGCCTGGGCAGACCGCCCCAGGGTCCCAGCTCCGCGTCCTCCGGGTCCAGGCTCTCCCCCAGCACGGCGGAGCAGTAGGAGCACAGGTCGTCCCGGTAGCCCGCCTCCCTCAGGAAGTTTACATAACGCGGCGTCATCCGCTTGGCGGAGCAGATGGCCGCCCACCACTGGTTCACGCAGAAGGGAACGTCCATGGCCCGGAAGATCTCCATGGGCACGTCCGCGTTCAGGTAGGCGAAATCCTCCCCGGCCTTCACCCGGTCGTGGAGGGAGCGGAACCACTCCTTCTGATACGCGCCGGATTCCTGGGCCGCCTTCAGGGTCTTTACCGCCCTGCGTTCCTCAGCCATCGGCCGTCCCTCCCTTCAATTCTTCCACAAATGCCGCCATTCTCCCCCTGAGGGTTTCATCCTTTTCCGCCGGGTAGGGCAGCTTGCAAAATTCCGCCGCCCGGATGCCCTCGGCCTCCAAAGCCCGCTTCTCCTCCGGGAAATCCCAGCTGGCAGCCTCTTCGAACTGATCCATGCATACCGCGACTCCCCGGGCCCGGGATTCCTGCGCCTCGCATACCAGGGCCTCCACCCGCCGGGAGACCGTGGCCTTTTTGGGGGAGGGGATGCGGCGCATATACCGCTCCACCACAGCCTCCTCCGGCGGACTCTCCGGGTCCGTGAGCCGGCAGTAATACCGCATGCCGCAGTCCTGATCCTCCCCGACGATCACCGCCCCGGCTTCCTCCAGGTATGAATAGACCGTCAGATCGTACTGCTCCGTGCCGCTGAAATACAGCCGGGGGCCCTTGAGCACCGGCCAGGCCTCCGCCTCCGCGGCGAGGGCGTTCACCAGCTCCAGGTGCCGTGCCCGATCCATGTAAAATCCCGCCCCGGCGATCACCAGGGCCTCCGTGCCGCTCACCCGGGGCTCTTCCGCCTGGCGCAGGGCGTAGATGCGGCCCATGGCGGAGCGTTCTCCGTTCAGCACGTGGACAGCCTCCCGCAGGTCGGCGTCCGTAATGGGCCTTCCCGCCCACTCCTCCGCTTTTTTCCGGAACTCTGCCGCCCGGGCTTCGTTATACCGGCGGAATCGCTCGGAGGGGGTAAAGAGCCAGTCGATAAATGCGGTGTCCGGCACCGGAGCCTCCGGCTCCGTGCGCCGCAGCTCCCGGAGATAGAGATAGGTGCGGACCAGCACGTCCGTGGAGTTGGATACGGCGAGAAAATCCCAGGGCTTCTCCCCCGGGCCCACGATGCGGTCGAACTGGCTCCGCACCATGGGGTCGAAGCAGGCCTCCAGGTACCTGTCCGCGTGCGCCAGGTCGCTCCGGGGATCCGGCGCGATGCGCAGGGGCAGCAGATCGCCGGCCAGCAGGTATTCCTCCGGCACGTCCGCCCCAAGGCAGCCCACCACCCTGCCGCCCCTGGCCCGATGCGCGGCAGCCTCCCCGTTTCCCCGGTCCAGCCAGACCCGGTACAGCTCCCGGAATGCCTGGTTTTCCAGGGCACAGTCCCGCAGCATAGCCTCTCCTCCTTTTCCGTTTTCTCTTTTTGTTCCAGTATACCGCAGTTCCCCGCAAACGGGAAGAGGGAATCCGAAAACCTTCGGCATTGACAGCCGCCCGCCCCGGGACTACCATGAAGAAAAAAAGCGGGAGGTAAGGCGTCATGGCGTCGGGAGATCTCACCCTGGTATTCGGCGGGGATACCAGCATCGGCGTAAACTGCGAATGGATGTTCCGGGGGGTGGATCCCCTTCTGGCCTCCGCGGATCTGCGGATGCTCCAGCTGGAGGAGCCCTTCGTGGCAAAGGAAACGGAGGCGGCGGGGCCTGACCGGACCACCGCGGCCCTGGAGCCGCTGAAGGGGCGGATCGACCTGGTGACCCTCTCCGGGAACCACTTTTATGACCTGGGGGAGGACGGGGTGCGGGACACCCTGGACTGGTGCCGGCGCAGCGGCATTGCCGCCTGCGGCGGCGGTCTGACCCTGGCGGAGGCGGAGAAGCCCGCCTTCGCGGAGAAGAACGGGGTCCGGGTGGGCGTCCTGGCCTGGAACGCCGTGGGGCCAAAGATGAGCTTCGCCTCGGATACCCGGGGCGGCACGGCTTACGTCAACTTCACCCGGGCCTATGTTCCCCTGCGGGAGGAGGATCCGGGAAGACTGGAAAACGATATCTGGTCCTTAAAAACCCCCCTCCGCCCGGAGGGGGAATTCCGGGGCGCGAATTTCCCCGACCCGGCAAGCCTGGACCGGATGGCGGCGCAGATCGCCGCGGTGAAGGCGGAATGCGACGTCCTCATCGCCTATTTCCATAAGGGCTACGTCCACCAGGTCGCCCGGCTGGGGAAATACGAAAGGCTCATCAGCCACATGGCCGTGGATAACGGGGCGGATACCGTAATCGGCACCCACTCCCATATCCTCCACGGGCTGGAGATGTACAAGGGCCGGGCCATTTACCACGGGCTGAACAACTTCATCATGTACACCCCCCAGCTCTCCCCCCTGTACAAGGGGCAGGTGAAGGACACCGCCACCAGCCATAATGCGGAATGGGTAAAGAAGCGGGTGGAGCGCTTCGGCTTCGTGCCGGACCCGGAGTATCCCACCTATCCCTTCCATCCGGACAGCGTCCACTGCGCCTGTGCCAGGCTCGTCATTCGGGGCGGGCGGATCGCGGAATACCGCCTGGTGCCCATGCTGGTGGAAAAGGACGGCGCCCCCTACGTCCACGGCTGCGACGAAAAGGGCCGAGCCACGGCGGACTATCTCCGGCGTGTCACCGCCGAAGCCGGGCTGAACGCCCGTCTCCGCTGGGACGGAGACGACCTGGTGATCGAATAAAGGCAAGAATGAAGAATTGCGGTCCTTCGGGATGATTCCCCTCCCCCGCCGCGAAGCGGCGTACCGCAATTCTTCATTTTTCTTTGTTCTTCACGCGGCGCGGGGACTTACGCGATCCCCCCCGCGGCGGACGCCTGGATCCGGTCCATCCTGGCGTAGCTGCCCCCCAGGGCCACCAGCTGGGCGTGGGTGCCGCACTCCGTCACCCGTCCGTCCTCGATCACCAGGATCATATCCGCGTTGCGGATGGTGGACAGCCGGTGGGCGATGGCCACAATGGTCCGCTGCCCGGCGATCCCCGCAATGGCGGTCTGGATCTGCCGCTCCGTCTCCACGTCCACGGAGGCGGTGGCCTCGTCCAGGATGATGATGGGGCTCTTCCGCAGGATGGCCCGGGCGATGGCCACCCGCTGCTTCTGCCCGCCGGAGAGACGCAGGCCCCGCTCCCCCACCTGGGTATCGTAGCCCTGGGGCATGGCCAGGATATCCTCATGGATATTGGCGGCCATGGCGGCGGCCCGGATCTCCTCCTCCGTGGCCTCGGGCACGGCATAGCCGATGTTCTCCGCAATGGAGCCGTTGAACAGGAAGGTGTCCTGCAGCACGGGGGAGATGTTCCGCCGGAGGCTCTCGATGGTCACGTCCCGGATATCCTGCCCGTCGATGAGGATGCTGCCCTTCTGGGGCTCGTAAAAGCGGGAGATGAGCTGGGTGAGGGTGGTCTTCCCCACTCCGGTGGGACCCACCAGGGCCAGCATCTTTCCCGGCTCGCATTTGAAGGAAACGTCCTTCAGCACCGGCATGCCGTCGATATAGGAGAAATCCACGTTCCGGAACTCGATGCTCCCCTGCACGTCCTTCAGCTCCCGGGCTCCGGGCTTGTCCACGATCTCCAGGGGCGCGTCCAGGATCGCCAGCACACGCTCCGCCCCTGCCAGGGCCTGCTGCATGCTTTCCAGCAGGTTGGCCAGGCCGGAGACCGGGGCGTAAAACAGGCTCAGGTACAGGACGAAGGCCACCACGTCCTCCACCTTCAGCCCCTCCCGGTAGGCCAGGAGGCCGCCGAAGGCCACCACCAGGATGGTGCCGATGGAGGAGATGAACTCCACCGAGGGATGGAAGATGGCGCTGAGACGCAGGGCGGTGAGCTGGGCCTTCACGTGCTCGAAATTCTTGATATTCACCTGCTCCGTCTCATAATCCTCCCGGCCGAAGGACTGGATCTCATGCAGGCCGGAAAGATTATCCTGGAGCTTGCCGTTCAGCTCGCCGGTCTTTTTCTGGGAAAGGCGGAAATAGGGCCGCACCTGCCTGGAGAAGATCACGCCGGAAAGGAGGATAAACGGGATCGGGGCGCAGGTGATCAGGGCCAGCTTCCAGTTGATGGTGAGCAGGACGATGAGGACCCCCAGAAAGGTCACCAGGTTGGTGGCGGTCTCCGGGATGATGTGGGCGTAGAGCAGCTCAAAGTCCCGGGTATCGTTCACCACCCGGCTCATCAGGTCGCCGGTCTGCTTATCGTGGAAATACCCCAGATGCATCCGCTCCAGCTTGTTGTAGGTGCGGGTGCGCATGTCCCCCACCAGGTTCCAGGCCGCCTTGTGGGCCAGATAGTTGCTCATGTACCGGAAAGCCACCCGCAGCAGATACAGGGCCGCGAGAATGGCGGTGAGGCCCCAGATCCGGCTGAGGGCGGGCCTGTCCACCCCCCGGGCGACGATCCCCGTCATGGCGGAGAGGACTCTGGGCGCCGCCAGGTTCACCCCCGTCAGGCACAAGGTGGAGAGGATGGCGATGATATACAGAGTCTTGTACCGGATCGCCTCCCGGCCAAGCCTCCACAGGATCTTCATGGCTCCTCCTTTCGCTCCCTCCGGAGCGTCTTTTTTTGGTCAGTATAGCATACAACACACCCCCTGACAAGCCTTGCCCGGGGGCTCTCCCGTTCCCGTTCCCCGTTTCCGTCATTCGTCCCCCCGCCCCGGTTCCCCATGTTTGTTTCCCATCAATTTTGTTGCAATTCTCTTGCACTTTGCAGAACCCCTGTGGTATACTATATCATCTATAAATGTTTACTTCTCTTCCGGCTTGGCCCGGACAATATCCATGAAGGAGATGATCCCCTTGATCGCCATTGCCAGCGACCACGGCGGCTACGAACTGAAGCAGGAAATGATGGCCCATCTGCGGGAACGGGGCCTGGAATATGAGGATTTCGGCACCTTTTCGGCCGAAAGCTGCGATTATCCGGATTTTGGCGAGCCCGCCGCCCGGGCCGTGGCGGAGGGACGCTGCGACCGGGGCATCCTGATCTGCGGCACGGGCATCGGCATGTCCATCACCGCGAACAAGATCAGGGGCATCCGCTGCGCCCTCTGCGGGGACTGCTACTCCGCGGAGCTCACCCGGCGGCATAACGACGCCAACGTCCTGGCCATGGGCGCCCGGGTGGTGGGCCCCGGCCTGGCGGCGAAGATCATGGACACCTTCCTGGATACCCCCTTCGAGGGAGGGCGCCACGCCCGGCGGGTGGCGAAGATCCATGAAGTCGAAAGCCGGGGATGAAGCCCAGAGTATACCGGAAAAAGCCCGGCTTCGGGGCGGTTCTGTCCGGCATCCTGCGGATCCTGATTATCCTGGCCATTCTGGCCGTCGTCCTGTTCTTCCTTCTGCGGAGCTGGACGGTGTATGACGATCAGGGAGCTCATATCCGTTTTCCCTGGTCACAGACGACGGAAGCATAGTTTTTGGAAAGGAGTCCCGGAATGAGAGCATTCGGCGGATGGCAGGTCGGTACCTACGACCCTGCGGCAGCGGAGACCATTTATCGGTCCGGCTGCTGCGGGAGGCTGTCTGCCGCGCTTTTGGCCTCCCGGGGACTGACCGGTCCCCGGGAAGCGGAAGAATTCCTCCGGGAGGATTCGGGACTGCTCCTGGACCCCATGCTGCTGGAGGATATGGCTCCGGCGGTGGAGCGCGTCCGCCGGGCGGTGGAAAACGGGGAAAGGGTCGCCGTTTACGGGGACTATGACGTGGACGGGCTCACCGCCTCCGCCCTGATGACCTCCTGGCTGCAGAAACAGGGGCTGCGCTGCCTCACCTACATCCCGGAGCGGCTGACGGAGGGCTACGGCATCACGGAAGAAGCCCTGCGGAGCATCCGGAGGGAGGGCGTGACCCTCCTGATCACGGTGGACTGCGGCGTCACCGCCTGTGCGCAGGCGGAGCTGGCCCGGGAGCTGGGGATCGACATGGTGATCACAGACCATCATGAGTGTCTGCCGGAGCTGCCCAGGGCGGCCGCGGTGGTGGATCCCCAGAAGCGCACCTGCCCTTACCCCTTCAAGGGACTGGCGGGGGTGGGCGTTGCCTTCAAGCTGATATGCGCCCTGGAGGGGCCGGAGCGGACGGACGCCGTGCTGGCGGAATACGGTCCCCTGGTGGCCCTGGGCACCATCGCGGATATCATGCCCGTCACCGGGGAAAACCGCTGTCTGATCCGCCAGGGGATCCGCACCCTGCGGGAAAAGCCCCTGCCGGGGCTGGACGCCCTGATCCGGGCCATCGGCCTGGATAAGAGGACCCTGCGGGGCACGGACGTGAGCTTTTCCCTGGTGCCCAAGCTGAACGCGGCGGGCCGCATGGGAAGCGTGCGTACCGCCTTCGACCTGCTCATGGCGGAGGGCCCGGAGGAATCTGCCCGTCTGGCGGGAGAACTCTGCGAGATGAATAACGCCCGGAAGGCCGTGGAAAGCCGGGTGTTTGCGGAAGCGCTGGAAATGATGGGGGACGCGGGACACGTGGACAGCCCCATCGTTCTGGCCTCGGATACCTGGCACCACGGGGTAAGCGGCATCGTTGCCTCCCGTCTGGCGGAGCGGTACGGCGTTCCCGCCGTGGTGATCTGCCTGGAGGGGGAGGAAGGCCGGGGCTCCTGCCGGAGTCCGGGGGGCTTCTGCCTCTTTGACGCCCTGGGCGCGGCTTCGGATCTGCTGAGCAGCTTCGGCGGCCATGCCATGGCGGCCGGGCTCACCCTGCCCCGGGAGAACGTGGATGCCCTGCGGGATCGGCTGGACAAGCTCTACCGGGCCTCCGAGGGGGCCCAGCTCCAGGCCCGCATCCCCGTGGATTTCCCGGTGGAGGATCTGAACCTCCTGACCCTGAAGGAGATCGAAGGGCTCCGGGATCTGTCCCCCTGGGGCGTGGGGAATCCCCCGCCTACCCTGTGTATCCGGGATGTTCGGGTGGACTCCATCACCCCCATCGGCAACGACCGGCATCTGAAAATGACCGTGTCCCGGGACGGCTTCCGGCTGGACTGCGTATTCTTCGGCCTGAGCGTGCGGGAGCTGGGTATCCGGGCCGGCGTCAGGGTCGACCTGGCCTTTGAGCCGGGGATCAACGATTTCCGGGGCAGCCGCACGGTGCAGCTGCTCCTGCGCAGCGTCCGTCCCTCCCGCAATCCGGAGGAACCCACCCTTCCCCTGGCCCGGCGGTTCTTCGACGGGGAGAGGATGCTGCCGGTGGAGCTGGCCATGATCCGGCCGGACCGGAACGATTTTGCCCGGGTATGGCGGTACATCAGCTGCCGCTCCCGCCGTTTTGCGGAGGAGGAGGATACCCTGCTGCCGGAGATGGCGCTCCGGACCGGCGTTCCGTCCTTCGGCAGGATCCTGGTCTGCCTCCGGGTTTTTGACGAATTGGAGCTCATTCGCCTGCAGGAGCAGGAGGGCGGGCTGGATATCCGCATCCCCCGTTTCCAGGGGAAGGCCGATCTGAACGAATCCAAGATCCTGCAGAGGCTCCGGTAAAGTATGGAAGATATCGAGAAACGCTACGAGGAACTGGAGAAACGGGCGCTGTCCTATAATCCCGCTCTGAACCGGGCGCGGCTCAGAAGCGCGTTCGACTATGCCCGGACGAAGCACGAGGGCCAGCTTCGGAAGGACGGATCCCCCTTTGTGACCCATCCTCTGGAGGTGGCGCACAACTGCGCCGAGATGGGACTGGACGAGGATTCCCTCATCGCCGCCCTTCTGCACGATACCATCGAGGACACGAACGCCACCCATGAGGACGTCGCCCGTCTGTTCGGGGAGAGCGTGGCCGAGCTGGTGGAGGGGGTCACCAAGCTGACCCGGGTGACCTATACCAGCAAGGAAGAGGAGCAGATGGAAAATCTGCGGAAGATGCTCATGGCCATGGCCAGGGACATCCGGGTCATCCTCATCAAGATCGCCGACCGGCTCCACAATATGCAGACCATGAACTTCCAGTCCGAGGCCAAGCGCCGGGAAAAAGCCCTGGAAACCATGGAGATCTATGCCCCCATCGCCCACCGTCTGGGGATGCAGCGGGTAAAGTGGGAGCTGGAGGACCTGAGTCTTCTGTACCTGGACCCCATCGGTTACCAGGAGATCATCGTGCAGCTGGACCAGCGCCGGAAGGAGCTGGAGGATTTCATGTCCAGGATCCGGGAAAAGATCATTGCCCGCCTGGAGGAATGCGGGATCCGGGGAGAGGTCTCCGGCCGGATGAAGCATATCTACAGCATCTATCGGAAGATGTTCAGCCAGAACAAGCAGTTCAGCGAGGTGCTGGACCTGTGCGCCTTCCGGGTGATCGTGGACAATATTGCCGACTGCTACAACGTCCTGGGGCAGATCCACGATCTCTTCAATCCCCTTCCCGGCCGTTTCAAGGACTATATCGCCACCCCCAAGCCCAATATGTACCAGAGCATCCATACCACCGTCATCGGCAGCGAGGGCATCCCCTTCGAGGTGCAGATCCGCACCTATGAGATGCACCATACGGCGGAATACGGCGTGGCTGCCCACTGGAAATACAAGGACGGGATCACCGCCCTGGGGGACGAGGAAAAATTCGCCTGGATCCGGAGTCTGCTGGAGGCGCAGCAGGATACGGAAGCCGGCGAATTCGTTCATGAGCTGAAAATCGATATGTTCGCGGACGAGGTCTTCGTCTTCACCCCCCGGGGTGACGTGATCAACCTCCCCGCCGGCGCCACCCCCATCGACTTTGCCTATTCCATCCACTCCCAGGTGGGCAACCATATGACCTCCGCCCGGGTCAACGGGCGGATCGTGAGCTTTGACCATAAGCTGGAGAACGGGGATATCGTGGAGGTGGTCACCTCCCCCAACGCCAAGGGCCCTGCCCGGGGCTGGATCAACCTGGCCAAGAGCGCCTCTGCCCGGACGAAGATCCGCCAGTGGTTCAAGCGGGAGAAGCGGGAGGAAAACATCCTCCGGGGCCGTGCCGCTCTGGAGGCGGAGATGAAGCACCAGGGACTGAACCCGGACCTCCTGACGGATCCGGAGCTGCAGCCCATCGTGCTGAAAAAGCTGGCGGTCACCTCCCTGGACGATCTCTGTGCCGCCGTGGGCTACGGAGGGATGACCGCCGTCCGTAGCGTCAACCGGGTGAAGGAAGAGCTGAACCGGGTCCAGAAGCAGGACAAGGTCCTGCAGCAGGCGGAGAAGCTGGCCCAGCAGCCCGCCCACCAGGTATCCGAGGCCAGCGCCAAGGGCGTCCGGGTGAGCGACCTGGACAACTGCCTGGTAAAGTTCTCCCGCTGCTGCACCCCCGTACCGGGGGACGAAGTGGTGGGCTTCATCACCCGGGGCCTGGGGGTCTCCGTCCATCGGAAGGAGTGCACCAACTACCTGAGCTCCGTCGGGAAGGGCGAGGGCCGCTGGGTGCGGGTCACCTGGGGGAATACGGAGGGCAGCACTTATCCCGCGGCGCTGACGGTGGACGCCGTAGGCCGGCAGAACCTCATCATCGATATCGCCACCACGCTGAACGCGGAGAAGGTCACCATCACCTCCATGAACATCCGGGAAACCCCCGGCGGCGGCGCCGTGGCCTATCTCACGGTCCTGGTCCATGACCGGGACGAGCTGGCTTCCGCCATCCGGCGGCTCCGGGGTCTTCGGGGCGTGAAGGACGTCGTCCGGCCGGGTGTATAAATCCCGCAGACCGGGCCCGTCCCCGCCGCATGGGAAACGGGGAGCCGGCGAAGCGAAGGATACGGAGCCCGGACCGGTAAGCGGGCACGGACTCCGGGAAACCGTTTCAAAGGAGAGAAACGCATGCGCGCTGTGATTACCCGGGTGAAGTCCGCCTCGGTCACGGTGGACGGTCGCGTCGTCGGCAGGACCGACGGCGGTTTTTTGGTCTTATTGGGCGTCGGACAGGGGGACGGCGAGGCGGAGCGGAAGAAGCTCACGGAAAAGCTCCCGGTCCTGCGGATCTTTGAGGACGAGGCGGGGAAGATGAACCGTTCCCTGCTGGACGTGGGGGGCAGCGTGCTCCTGGTGAGCCAGTTCACCCTGTACGCCAGCTGCCGCCATGGGCGCAGGCCGGATTTTCTCGCCGCCGCCAAGCCGGATGTCGCCGAGGCGGAGTATCTCCGCTTCGGGGAGGACCTGCGGGCGAAGGGCATCCATGTGGAGACCGGGATCTTCGGCGCGGACATGCAGGTGGAGAGCGTAAACGACGGTCCGGTGACCATCATCCTGGATTCGTCGGAGCTATAAGGAAGGAGAAAACGGATGCAGATCAAATGTTTTCCTGTGGGACAGCTGCAGACCAACTGTTACGTGGTGACGGATGAGCGCAATCATCTGGCCGCCGTGATCGACCCGGGAGCGGAGTCCGGCCGGATCCTGAACTACCTGGAGGACAATCATCTGAAGGTCGGGGCGGTCTTCATCACCCACGGCCATTATGACCATACCGGCGCGGTGCTGAGCATCTACGAGGCCACCGGGGCGAAAATCTGGATCCACGCCCTGGACGTGAGCCCCGAAGGCCGCACGGAGGACTACGCCTACAAGGGTGGGGACGAAATGAGCTTCTATCAGGAAGGGGACCTGATCCCCGTGGGGGATCTGGAGTTCCGCGTCCTGGAGACCCCGGGCCACAGCCGGGGCAGCGTTACCCTCCTGTGCGACGGACACGATGGGACGGATCCCGTCCTCTTCACCGGGGATACCCTGTTCCGGGGCTCCTGCGGCCGCACGGACTTTCCCGGAGGCAGCTGGGAGGCGCTGCAGCGCTCCCTTCGCCGGCTGGCAGACCTGCCCGGGGACTATGAGGTCTATCCCGGCCATATGGACGCCACCTCCCTGGACCGGGAGCGGCGCTTCAACCCCTTCCTGCAGGAGGACTGAGCCTTGGTCGTCCGTCTGGAGGGACATGACTGCCGCCATGCCGTGGAGCAGGCCCTCCTCTCCTGGCTCCCGGAGCGGGAGCGGGTATGGGACGGCAGCCTGCCGGAGACCGGGGATGCTCTGCTCTCCCGCCTCTCTCCCGGGGAAACGCCTCCCCGGGCTTATGCCCGGCTGCGGCTGGACGGGGCTTTGGGGGAGGGGGAAGCCCTCCTGGAGGGCCCCTGGCCGGAAGAGCCCCTGCTGCGCCGCCGGGCGGAGCAGCGGCTGGTGAAAACCGCCCTGTACCGGGCGCTGACGGCCTGCACCGGGGAGACGCTCCCCTGGGGCGCCCTTACCGGGGTACGCCCCGCCAAGCTGGCCGCCCGTCTCCTGGGGGAGACGGGGGACGATCCCGAAAGGGCCGGGGCGGCCATGGAGCGGATCTACAGCCTGAGCCCGGAGCGGGCCCGGCTCTGCGCAGAGGCCGGGATGGCCAGCCGCCGGGTGATCCGGGAGCTGGAGGACCGGGATGCGGTGCTGTACCTGGGGATCCCCTTCTGCCCCAGCCGCTGCGCCTACTGCTCCTTCGTGAGCCACAGCGTGGAGAAGTCCCTGGCCCTGGTGGAGCCCTATGTGGACGCCCTGTGCCGGGAGCTGGAGGGCACGGCGGAGCTGGTTCGGGAAACCGGCCTGCGCCTCCGGGCCTTTTATATGGGGGGCGGCACCCCCACCACCCTCAGCGCCGCCCAGCTGGACCGGGTCCTGGGCCTGCTGCGGGAGAAGTTCGACTGGTCCGCCTGCGGCGAATGGACCGTGGAGGCCGGTCGGCCGGACACTCTGGACCGGGAGAAGCTTGCGGTGCTGGCAAAGCACGGCACGGACCGGATCAGCATCAACCCCCAGACCATGGAGGACCGGGTGCTGGCGGCCATCGGCAGGAAGCACAGCGCGGCGGATATCGAGGCCTGCTTTCATATGGCCCGGGAGGTTTTCCCCGGGCAGATCAATATGGATCTCATCGCCGGTCTGCCGGAGGATACGGAGTCGGGCTTTGCCCGGAGCCTGGACCGGGTCCTGGCCCTGGAGCCGGAGAACGTCACGGTCCACTGTCTCACCCGGAAGCGGGGGGCGGACCTGAATGCCCGGGAGGGTCTCTACCCCGATGGGGAGGCGGTGTCCCGGATGCTGGAGCATGCCCGGGACCGGCTCACGGGAACCGGCTACCATCCGTATTACCTGTACCGGCAGAAGTTTTCCGCCGGGGGGCTGGAGAATACCGGCTGGGCGCAGCCGGGAACGGAGTGCCTGTACAATATCTGCATGATGGAGGAGCTGTGCCACGTCCTCTCCCTGGGGGCGGGGGGCGTCTCCAAGCGTCTCTGGCGGGAAAGCGGCGCCATCCGCCG